>Ga0256842_1001335_pt1 | contig 19970 bp, 27 predicted proteins | sample 4559240metaG_FD_185973 | JGI IMG/M metagenome (GOLD analysis project Ga0256842, IMG submission 185973) | Hydrothermal vent microbial communities from Guaymas Basin, Mexico - 4559-240 | ecosystem: Environmental > Aquatic > Marine > Hydrothermal vents | place: Mexico: Guaymas Basin | collected... | reverse complement strand
CATTAAGTTAAGCTTATAAGCACCTAATTTACGAGCTTTCATCTGATTAATTTCCAACATTTTTCTTCTTCCTTTTGAGGTAATTTATCGAGTTTGTGGCTATAGTGGATTTATTAATATTTTTATCCAACCGTGGTTTTGATTTTCGATTTGGTCGAATTAGTATTGTATTTGTAAGAAAAAGCTTCTCCATCTGTTGTAGCATATCTTCTATTGGTTCATCTAAATACAAAAGGTCAAACACTTTATGTTTGATGATATTAAAAGAGACTGCTTTATTTACTTTTTGAACATTATAATACTAAGAACATTGCAAGTTGGAACAGATATTTTTGTACCTAGTGGTATAACAAAACAAGCATTTAAGAATGGTAGAGTAATAGCAAAGAATATGAGAATAAGCAATAATTTGAAAAAGAAAATAATAAAATATGATTCTACTAGATTATTATCAAGTAAATTACAAGATGATGTATTGGAACAATTATCTAGATTTAAAAAACAATTTAAAAATGTAAAAAATAGGAATCTTAAAGGAAAAACTAAACGAAAATATCGAGAGTTTAAAGAATTTGAAAAAGCAGTAAGAAAGAATGATATAGATAGTATTACTACCATGATGTCTAAAAGGGTAAGAGAAGGAAAATTAATTAAAGAATCTATAATAAAAGAAAAACCATCTTATTTAGATAATATGAAATATGTTGGTAAATCTATAGTTGAACATGCAACACCATATCTATTTAGAGGAACAAGGCAAAAAACATCATTAGGGATTTTAAAAGATTATAAGAGTTTTCAAGAATTAGATACAACAGAACAAATATTAAATTATAGATTTAATGAAAATAATTCGATACAAGCAAATGAAATGCTATCTCCAAAAACATCATTTATAAAGTATGCAAAAATTTCAAGAAATGACAATCAACAAATATTAAAAAAAGAAGGTATAGTAAATAATAATTTACTTAATGATATGCATAATATAATAGATGAATTAAGTATAAAAATTTTTAGACAATTAAAAAATGATTTAAGCTTAGAATATGCAAGAGTTGGAATATGAAATTTTTATTAATTTTAATATTTTTATTAGTTGATAGTTATGCTATAGAACAAAATAAATATAACTGTAGGCAATATAAGAATATTAATATTCTTAAAGTTAAAAATATCAAATACATAAATGAAGATAATCTTGCTAAAGATATTTTAGTATCATTAGGCAATATTAAGATAAAAGTATATTACAAAAATAGATTATATATAGACTTTGTTTCTAGTTTAAATAATGAAATAATTAAGCACTTAGAATTAGAATCGGGTGTTTATTCATATATACTACAAAAAACTTTGGATAATAGTATTATTTTATCTATCAATAAGCCGTATAAAGTAATTTTATACAAGATAGATAAAAATGGAGATATATTATGGAGCTGGATAAAAGAAGATAAAGATTTTATGCCAAATAATAATTATTCACTGCAAGATCTCATTATAAACAAACATAATAATATTATTTGTATAATTACTAATCAAATATCTAGTTATAAAAATAATTATGGGTATCAATCGTTATTATATAAAATTAATGCAAGTGGTGAAACAATATGGACTAGAAAATTAGAAATTAAAAAATATGATGATAGGAATATAAAACTTAATAGCCCATTGTTTAAGAATAACAAATTAATAATTCCAGATTTTTTTAATTTTGATAGTCTTATAAAAGAATATAATAACTGTTATTTAGTTGAAAATCATATAGTAAATCTTTATAATTTTTATGCAATAGATGATAATGGAAGTTTTTGGACTAAAGATATAAATAAAACAAAAGATTTTTATAATTATGTTCAAGGTATTAAAAAGAATCATAAACCGTTAGCAATAAATAATTATATTGTTTTAAGTATTTTATTTGTTTTTTTATATCTATTATATAAAAAATTAAGAAAAGAACATTTTAAAGAAAAGGCAAACTAAATGGGTTTAGAAAAGATAACAATTTTAAATACAGATGCAGGGTCAAATATAAAAGCATTCTCTAATCTAAAAATGCATAATATTATATGTATAAAAACAATACATATACAAAAAGGAGCATAAAATGAATGCTATAAAAGTTCGTAAGAATTTCTTTTAGATAAAGAGATGATAGAAAAGGCACAAGTTATTTTACAAGAATAACATTATAATTTAACAGAAGTTATAAATATGTATTTTAAAGCTATTGTAAAAGAACCTTCTATCTTAAAAACTGTTCAAAAAACAGCCTCTCAAAGAACAGGTAGTTTTATAGGTATGTTAGATGGTGTAATAGGTGATGTAGATTTTAAAAAGATGAGAGATAAATATCATGAAAGTAGAGTAAAATAGATTATGAATATATTTCTTGATAATAATATATGTTTGGATTTGTTAGATAGTAAAAGACCAACAGCTAAAAATTCTGTGCAATGGTATATGAAAAATAAAGATGATTTAAACAATAACTTTTATTTCTCAGCAGATGGTATAGTAAATACTTAAATATCAACTATACAAAATTCAATTTTAATATTTAATCGCTATAATTCGATAAATAAATATTTAGGTGGATATAGATGGCTAAACAACGGATAATTTTTATGGGTACACCAGATTATGCTGAGGCTATTTTACAAAAGATAATCGATACAGATGGTATGGAAGTTGTAGCTGTTTATACTCAACCAGATAAACCAGTTGGTCGTAAAAAAATAATGACACCACCTGTAGTTAAAACATTAGCATTAGAAAAAGGCATCGATATTTACCAACCAAATCGACTTCGTGATGATGAAGTTGTTAACGAACTTTTAAAAATAGAGTGTGATTATATCGTTGTTGCTGCTTATGGTCAGATTTTACCTCGTGAGATTTTAAATCATGCACCGTGTATAAATCTTCATGCATCTATACTACCTGCTTATCGTGGTGCTAGTCCAATCCAACAATCACTTTTAAATGGAGATAACAAAACAGGTGTAACAGCTATGCTTATGGATGTTGGACTTGATACTGGTGATATTTTAAAGATAGATGAGATAGAAATTCCAAAAGATATGGTTGTTGGTGAACTTTTTGATAAACTTACAGAAGTAGCATCTACTCTTACCATTGATGTTCTTCAAAATTTTGATAATTTTACACCTATAAAACAAGATGATACTAAAGCTACACATTGTGCAAAAATAACTAAAAAAGATGGTTTAGTTATTTTTGATGATGCTATTAACTTTTTCAATAAATACCGTGCATATACACCTTGGCCAGGGATATACCTAGAAAGTGGTTTAAAACTTAAAAAAATCTCTATGGGCAGTGAAAAGAGATCTTTAAATTCTGGACAAATTATCTTAATAGAAAAAGATTATATAGAAGTTTCTTGTAATATAGGTAGTATAAAAATTTATACAGTTCAACCTCAATCAAAAAAAGAGATGAGTGTTATAGCATATATCAATGGAAAGAGATTATCTGTTGAAGATTATTTATCTTGAGAGTGTAGATTCAACACAAATATATTTAAAAAATCTACTGAAAAATAAAGCTATAGACCTACCTTATGCAGTAAGTTCAGAATATCAAACTTTTGGAAGAGGAAGTCGAGATAACTTATGGTTAGGTACTTATGGAAATCTATATCTCTCTTTTGCGATAAAATTATCTGAGATACCAAATGATTTAAAGATAGAATCTGCTTCAATTTACTATGCTTACCTTTTGAAAATGACATTAGATGAGTTTGGTTCAAAAACTTGGATAAAATGGCCAAATGATTTTTATATAAAAAGTCTTAAAGTTGGTGGTATGATCACAAATGTAGTTAATGATACTTTAGTTTGTGGAGTTGGGTTAAACTTAGTAAATTCACCTAATGATTATGTAAAATTAGATATAAGTATTGATAAAAAAAAGTTAATAGAAAAGTATTTTACTAATATAGAAAAAAAGATGTTATGGAAGCAAGTTTTTAGTAAATATAGGTTAGAATTCAATCTTAATAAAAAATTTAGTACACATTATAATAATGACAAAATTTCAATGGAAAATGCTTTTTTAAATGATGATGGTTCTATAACCATAAATAATGAGAGGATATACAGTCTAAGATGAGTGAAGTAATTGTAATCGCAAACCAAAAAGGTGGTGTTGGTAAAACAACTACAGCTGTAAATCTAGCTGCATCTTTAGCCGTTGCTGAAAAAAAAGTTCTTTTAATTGATTCTGATCCACAAGCAAATGCTACAACATCATTAGGCTTTCATAGAAATGACTATGAGTTTAATATATATCATGTACTTATAGGTACTAAAAAATTAAAAGATATTATTTTAGAGTCTGAGTTACCAACTCTACATTTAGCACCATCAAACATAGGTCTTGTTGGTATTGAAAAAGAGTACTATAATACTGATAAATCAGATAGTCGTGAACTTGTATTAAAAAATGCTATTGCAAACATAAAAAAAGATTATGATTATATCATTATAGATTCTCCACCAGCATTAGGTCCTATGACTATAAATGCACTTTCAGCTTCTAATTCTGTTCTTATACCTATACAATGTGAATTTTTTGCATTAGAGGGTTTAGCACAACTTTTAAATACAGTAAAATTAGTAAGAAAATCTATAAATCCAAAACTAAAGATAAAAGGTTTTGTACCTACTATGTTTTCAGTTCAAAATAACTTATCTAAACAAGTTCTTTCTGATTTGAGTCAGCATTTTAAAAATAAACTCTTTAAAGATAAAGAAGATAACTATATAGTAGTACCAAGAAATGTTAGACTTGCAGAGTCTCCATCTTTTGGAAAACCTGTAATCTTATATGATGTAAAATCAACTGGTTCTATAGCTTATCAAAATTTAGCACAAGCAATTATGAAATGAAAACACAAAAATTAGGAAGAGGACTTAGTGAACTTTTAGGTGAGATAGATGAAGTATATGATAATGAAATTTCATCTAAAAATTCTATAATTGATATACCATTAAAAGATATTAGGCCAAATCCCTATCAGCCTAGGAAATATTTTGATGAAAATTCTTTGTATGAACTAGGTCTTAGTATAAAAAATGATGGTTTAATTCAACCTATAGTTGTTAGGGAAGATATTGATGGTTTTATTATTATCGCTGGTGAAAGAAGATTTCGTGCTTCAAAAATTATGAAATTAAAAACAATTAGAGCTATTGTTATTAATGCTAATGAGCAAAAGATGCAACAGTTTGCTTTGATTGAAAATATTCAAAGAGATGATTTAAATGCTATAGAATTAGCAAATGCATATTCTGAACTTGTTAAATTTCATAAAATCACACATGAAGAACTATCTACTATAATTCATAAAAGTCGTACACATATAACAAATACTTTAAGATTATTACAACTAACAGATAAAACGCAACAAGCATTGATAGATAAAAAAATAACAGCAGGTCATGCAAAAGTTTTAATAGGATTAGAAGATAAAACACAATCTTTAATTGTAAATTCTATAGTTGGACAAAAATTGAGTGTTAGAGAAGTTGAAAATATGATTAAATCTATGAAAAAAGATGATTTATCTACTTCTACAAAGAAAAAAGTTGATTCATTTGATTTCTCAGATGTTACAAATAGATTTAAGTCTTTAGGTTTTAAACATAAAATATCTTCTAATAAACTAACAATTGAATTTGAAAATGAAAAACAGATAGAAAAATTATTAAAATATCTTCCTAAATAATAAATTTATATTAAAAAAAGTATATAAATTACATTTTTTTTAAATTTTCTTTTAAATTTAACTATCCTTTCAATTTACACATAGTATAATCACGCAACTTTTAGGAGGTGCTATGTTAGATATAAATCCAATACTGCTTTTAGCTACATTCGTCGTATTTCTTTCACTTATAGCCGTTCTGAACAGTTCGCTTTATAACCCATTATTTGCTTATATGAATAAACGAGATGATGACATTAAAAGAGACCTATCAAAAGCAGGTTCTAATGATAATGAAATCAACGAGTTAACTCAAAAAGCAGAATCAATAGTTACAAATGCAAAACTGGAAGCTGCGGCCCTAAGAGAGAAAGTTATTGCAGATGCTAAGGAATTAGTAGATAGTAAGTTAGAGGCTAAACGTGCTGAATTAGCTAAAGAATATTTAGAATTTGAGAAATCACTTTCTGAGTCAAAAGAACAACTGGTTGCTGAATTAAACTCTCAAATACCATCGTTTGAAGAAGCTGTTAAAGCTAAATTTAGTAAAATATAAAGGATGTGATGTGAGTAGAATTTTAGTATTAACACTGATGATGTCAACTTATGCATTAGCATCTGGTCATGAAGGTGGAACTGATATTGTTCAAAGAACTGTAAACTTTTTGTTGTTTGCTGGACTTGTTTGGTACCTAGTTGCTGAACCAGCAAAAAACTTTTTTGCTTCGAGAAGTCAGTCTATAGCTGATGAACTAAAAAGTGTACAAGTAAAACTGAATGAATCTGTTTTACTTAAAAAAGAAGCTCTTGCTAAAATATCTGAAGCAGAGAAATTTGCAGAAGAATTAGCTATTAGTTCTAAAAAAGAAAATAAGATTATCAATGATAATATTATGGCTCAATGTGAAATTGAACTAGAAAATCTTGTTAAACAAGATGCATCGGTTAAGGACTTCGAACAAAGAAAAATGGTTCGTAAAGTTGTTGAAGATGTACTTGCTAAAACTTTAAGTCAAAGTAGTAATAGTTTTGATCAAGAAGCTATGGCTAATGTTATCTTAAAAAAGGTTGCATAATATGGAAGAATTAATCGCAAAAAAATATATAAGAGCTATTAAAAGTAGTTCTAATACAACTTCAATGAGTGATATTGCTGCAATTTTTTCTGTTTTAGCAAAATCTTTTGAAGATGATAAATTTACAGATATTATGAACAATCCAAATGTGTCTTCAATAGAAAAATCTGGTATTTTACTAGATGGTGTTAAATCTGTTAATTCACAAGCTGTTAATAATTTAATAAAATTATTAGTTGAGAAAAAGCGTATATCTGTAATTCCTGCATTAGCAGAAGAATTAAGAAAAGATCTTGCTCATTCAAATAAAAGCTATATAGGTTTTATTTATAGTAATAGCGAAATTGATTCGAAAGTTATAGAAGATTTAAGTGCTGGTTTAAGTAAAAAATTTGATTCTACAATAGTTTTAAATTTTCATAAAACAGATTTTAATGGTATCAAAGTTGATGTTGAAGACCTTGGAATTGAGATAGATTTCTCAAAATCAAGAATTAATAGTCAAATGATAGAACATATTATAAAAGCAATTTAAGAGAGGAGAACAATAGTGGTAGCAAAAATTCAAGCTGATGAAATCAGCTCAATAATTAAAGAGCGTATCGATAACTTTGAGTTAAGTGTTGATATTAATGAAACTGGTAAAATCGTTTCTTATGCTGATGGTGTTGCTCAAGTTTACGGACTAAGCAATGTTATGGCTGGAGAGATGGTAGAGTTCGAAGATGGAACACGAGGTTTAGTAATGAACCTTGAAGAGAGTAGTGTAGGTATTGTTATCCTTGGTTCTGGAACAGCACTTAAAGAGGGTATGAGTGTTAAAAGACTAGGTCGTCTTCTTAAAGTTCCTGTTGGTGATGCTGTTATTGGTCGTGTTGTAAATGCACTTGGTGAGCCAATAGATGGTAAAGGTCCAATTGAAACTACTGAAACTCGTTTCGTAGAAGAAAAAGCTCCTGGAATTATGAATCGTAAATCAGTTCATGAACCATTAGCAACTGGTATTAAAGCTATTGATGCTCTTGTTCCAATTGGTCGTGGACAAAGAGAACTTATCATTGGTGATAGACAAACTGGTAAAACTACTGTTGCAATCGATGCTATCCTTAACCAAAAGGGTAATGGTGTTGTATGTATTTATGTAGCTATCGGTCAAAAAGAATCAACTGTTGCTCAAATAGTTAGAAAACTTGAAGAGCATGGTGCTATGGAATATACTATAGTTGTATCTGCTAGTGGTGCTGAAGCTGCTGCATTACAATTTTTAGCTCCATATACTGGTGTTACTATGGGTGAATATTTCCGTGATTCATCTCGTCATGGTTTAATTGTTTATGATGATTTATCTAAACATGCAGTTGCTTACCGTGAAATGTCACTTATCCTTCGTCGTCCTCCAGGTCGTGAAGCATATCCAGGTGATGTTTTCTATGTTCACTCTCGTTTACTTGAGAGAGCTGCAAAACTTTGTGATGAAGATGGAGCTGGTTCTTTAACTGCTTTACCTATTATTGAAACTCAAGCTGGTGATGTTGCTGCATATATCCCAACTAATGTTATCTCAATTACTGATGGTCAAATCTTCCTTGAGACTGATCTATTTAACTCAGGTGTTCGTCCTGCGATTAATGTTGGTCTTTCTGTTTCTCGTGTTGGTGGTGCTGCTCAGATTAAAGCTACTAAACAAGTTGCTGGTACATTAAGACTTGATCTTGCTCAGTATCGTGAACTTCAAGCATTTGCTCAGTTCGCTTCTGATTTAGATGAAACATCTCGTAACCAACTTGAGCGTGGTCAAAGAATGGTAGAAGTTCTAAAACAAGGACCTTTCTCTCCACTTTCTGCTGAGAAACAAGTTCTTATTATTTTCGCTGGAAATGAAGGTTTCTTAGATGATATGGATGCTTCTAATGTAGTTAGATTTGAATCTGAACTATATCCATTTATTGAAGCTTCTTATCCTCAAATTTTTGAAAACATTAGAAGTGCTTCAAAAGTTGATGATGATACTAAAGCTATTATGATGAAAGCACTTGAAGAGTTTAAAGCTTCTTTTGTAGTAGCATAAGGAAAACTTTATGGCAAACTTGAAAGATATTAAAAGACAGATTGGTAGTGTTGAAAACACTAAAAAGACAACTCGTGCAATGAAGCTAGTAAGTACTGCTAAGCTTCGTCGTGCAGAGGAGCTTGCAAAACGCTCTCGTCTTTATTCTGCAAAAATGAATCAGGTTATTGCCGAAATAGCTGGACGCATAAAATGTAATAGAATTGGTGGTATTGATAATCGTTGTTTTAACGATATTGATGCACCAAAAGTTGTTGACATTATCTTTGTAACTGCTGATAAAGGTTTATGTGGTGGTTTTAATATTCAAACTATTAAAGCTGTTAAAAAACTAATCGCAGAATACAAAGAAAAAAATGTAAAAGTGCGTTTACGTGGAATCGGTAAAAAAGGTATTGAGTTTTTTAAATATAATGAAGTTGAACTTTTTGATTCAGTTTTAGGACTTAGTTCTAAACCTGATAAAGTAAAGTCTGATGAATTTATTTTATCTTCTGTAGAAGATTTTAAAGACGGTAAAATTGATGCTCTTCATTTAGTATATAATGGATACAAAAATATGATAACTCAAGAGTTACATGTTAATAAAGTATTACCAGTAGATACAAGTGCACTTGAATGTGAAGAGAGTAAAAGTTCAATGTTAGAGATTGAAGCTCAAGATGAAGAGCATATGCTTGATTCTTTAGTGAATAAATATGTTCAATACAATATGTATTATGCATTGATTGATTCAGTAGCAGCTGAACATTCGGCTCGTATGCAAGCTATGGATACTGCAACTAATAATGCATCTGATATGGTTAAGTCGTTGAATGTTCAATATAATAAAGCGCGTCAAGCCGCTATTACTACAGAACTTATAGAGATTATAAGTGGTGTGGAGTCGATGAAATAATGGAGAAAAATATGATTGGTAAAATTAGCCAGGTTATGGGCCCGGTTGTTGATGTTGATTTTGATGGTTATCTTCCAGTAATCAATGAAGCAATTGAAGTTAAAGTAAGTTTAGATGGTAACGAACACCGTTTAGTTCTAGAAGTTGCAGCTCACTTAGGTGATGGTCGTGTTAGAACGATTGCAATGGATATGAGTGAAGGTTTAGTTCGTGGTATGGATGCTACTGCTACTGGTGCTCCTATAAAAGTTCCTGTTGGGGAAAAAGTATTAGGTCGTATCTTTAATGTAGTTGGTGAAACTATTGATGGTGGCGATGAAATTACTGATGCTCCTACATGGTCTATTCACCGTGAGCCTCCTGCTTTAGTTGATCAATCAACTGCAACAGAGATGTTTGAAACTGGTATCAAAGTAGTTGATTTACTTGCTCCTTACTCTAAGGGTGGTAAAGTTGGACTATTTGGTGGTGCTGGTGTTGGTAAAACAGTTATTATCATGGAACTTATTCATAATGTTGCTCATGGTCATGATGGTTTATCAGTATTTGCTGGTGTTGGTGAAAGAACTCGTGAAGGAAATGACCTTTATCATGAGATGAAAGACTCTAATGTACTTGATAAAGTTGCACTGTGCTACGGTCAAATGTCAGAGCCTCCAGGAGCAAGAAATCGTATCGCTCTTACTGGTCTTACAATGGCTGAGTATTTCCGTGATGAAAAGAATCTTGATGTACTAATGTTTGTTGATAATATCTTCCGTTTTGCACAATCAGGTTCAGAGATGTCAGCTCTTCTTGGTCGTATCCCATCAGCTGTTGGTTACCAACCAACTCTTGCTCGTGAGATGGCTGCACTTCAAGATAGAATTACATCTACTAAGAGTGGTTCAATCACTTCTGTTCAGGCTGTATATGTACCTGCAGATGACTTGACAGATCCAGCTCCTGCTTCTGTTTTTGCTCACTTAGATGCAACAACAGTTCTTAACCGTAAAATTGCTGAAAAAGGTATCTATCCTGCAGTTGATCCACTAGATTCAACTTCAAGATTACTAGACCCTCAAATTTTAGGTGAAGAGCATTATAATGTAGCTCGTGGTGTTCAACAAACACTTCAAAAGTACAAAGACTTACAAGATATCATTGCGATTCTTGGTATGGATGAACTTTCTGAAGATGATAAAAATGTTGTAGAAAGAGCTAGAAAAATTGAGAAATTTCTTTCTCAACCATTCTTTGTTGCTGAAGTATTTACAGGTTCTCCTGGTAAATATGTATCACTTGCAGATACTATCAAAGGTTTTAAAGGAATCTTAGATGGTGAGTATGACCACATGCCAGAAGGTGCTTTCTACATGGTTGGTAATATGGATGAGGCTATAGAAAAAGCTGAAAAGCGAAAATAGTCAATAGTTAAAAGGACTGAAATGGAAAAGTTAAAACTTGAAATTTTAACGCCTAATGGCTCTATCTTTGATGGTGAGGCTGTTAGTGTAACTCTTCCTGGTGAAGAGGGTGAGTTTGGTGTGTTAGCACACCACTCTTCTTTATCAACACTACTTGAAGCTGGTGTTGTTGATATTGAAAAAGAAGATAAATCAGTCGAATCTATTCTTATTAACTGGGGCGTTGTTCAAGTTGATGAAGAAAAAGTTATTATTTTAGTTGAGGGTGCTGTTGCCATTCGTGGTGAGAGTGAAAGTGAAGTTGCAAATGCTTTAGAAGAAGCTAAAGAGCTTATCAATAGTATTGCAGATTCTAACCCTGTTATTGCTTCTGTTTCAGCTAGAATAGAATCAGCTGCACAAAAACTTATCTAAATAATGATTAACGATTTAATCGATTTTTATTTAAAAAGTCATCCGGTTACTATAGGTGTACTGTCTTTATTGTCAGTATACTTTATAGTTCTTAACTGGGTGTTTTTTTACCGCTACTTTTCGTTATCTAGTTGGTATACTCGTGAAAACAACTCTTTAGAGTCTTTGTTAATGGGTGCTTCAACAGTTAGTGAATCTTCATTTTTAAATAACTTTATTAAAACTAGTACAAACCTTAGTAAAGAGGTATTTGATTTGTCTATTTTAGCTGCTACTAGAGAAGCTACAAAAGGTTTATCTATATTATCTGTTTTTGCTTCGACTACACCTTTTATAGGTTTATTTGGTACTGTTGTTTCAATACTTGATACTTTTAGTCATATTGGTCAAACTACTGGTAGTATGTCTATAATTTCTAGTGGTGTCTCAGATGCATTAATTGCAACTGCAGCTGGTATATTTGTAGCTATCTTTTCTTATACTTACCATCAGATACTAAAAAGAAAATCTTATGAAATTATTAGTTTTATAAATATGCAGAGTGATGCATTGCAAGCTCGTAATAGTTAAGTAAAGTTATTTAAGAATGTATGACTGGGATGATAAACCTGAATTAAATATAACTCCTTTAGTTGATGTTATGTTGGTGTTACTAGCTATACTTATGGTAATCGCTCCAAATATTATATATGAGGAAAATATCCGTTTACCTCAGGGTTCTTCAACCAAACAGTTATCAAAAATACCACCAATTCATATAAGTATAGATGATAAAAAAAATCTTAAGGTAAATAAAAATATCTATGAATTAAACTCATTTATGGATAACTTTTCTTTATATGCAAAACAACTTGATTTAAAAGCTACTGTATTGATTAGTGCTGATAAAAATTTAGATTATGGGTTAGTTATGTCTGTAATAGCTGCTGTTAAACAAGCTGGTTTTACTGATATTTCATTAGCAACTAATGGATAGATCTAACTCTTACTTTTTTTTAAGTGGTTTAATCTCTTTATCACTTTTTTCTCTTATAGTAATCCTTTTTTTTCAAATGATATTTTCTAAAAAAGATGTAAAAATATATGCTTTAAAAAAAGATACTTTTATATCTGTTTCTTTTGAAATTCCAAAAAAGAAAGAAACTATAAAAAGTGTAGCTAAACCTACAGTTGACACTATAGAGCCTATAGAATCTAAAGAGGTTGATGTTAGTAATCTTTTTAGTGATGTTTGGACTAAAAAAATAAATCCAGTAAAAAAAGAACCGATTAAAAAGGTATTAAATAAAAGATTGCAAGAGGTTTTAACAAAAACTAAACAAGTTAAAAAGAAAAAAATTTCTCTAAAACAAAAAGATGTCAAAAAGGTTATCTCAACAGGTAATGAAGTTAATGAATATCGTGCTAAAATTCAAGCAATAGTTTATGAAAACTTTAATCCACCTCAAAATTCACAGGGTTATAGTGTTATTGCTGTTATCTATCTAAGTGCTATGGGTAAAGTTGATGATTTTAGAGTTCTTAGATATTCTGAAAGTAAACTTTTAAATCAGGAATGTGATAGATTAAGGGAAAAACTTATGCATAAACTTTTTCCAAAAAATCCAGATAATAAATCAGGTAATTATAAAATTATATTAACATCAAAGGAATAAATTTGAAAGCTATTTTTTCATTATTAGTATTTGTATCATTATTGTTTAGTGATGCTACTATAGAGGTTATAAAGAAAGTTGAGTCATTACCATCTATCGCAGTTGAAGACTCTTCATCTGAGTATGATTCAACTTTTAAACTTAGGTTTTACAAATCGTTAATCGCAGATTTAAATGTTTTGTCTATTTTTAATGTAGATAGGCACTATAGACATATTGGCTATAATGATTTAGTTGATGTTGCTAACAAAGATATGGATTATGTATTAAAATATTCTTTATCTAAAGGTGACTCTGATGTATTATTTGTAGATATTAAACTTTTACAAGATGGTGAAAAAGTATTAACTAAAAGATACAAAATAGGTAGAACTAATATATATATGTTTATATCTCATGCGATTGCTTATGATATAAATAAATATATGGGACAACCATCTATTGAGTGGATAAAAAGAAAAGTTATATTTTCTAGAATTGTAGCTCCTATGAAAAGTGAAATAGTTATCTCTGATTATACATTGTCTTATCAACATATTGCAGTAAGAGGTGGTTTTAATATTTTTCCAAAATGGGCAAATAAAAAACAAAACTCTTTTTATTATACATCTTTAGATGGGAAAAAACCAACATTAAAGTATGTAGATACTAGAAAAGGTGTTAGTAAAAGTATAATGTCTAGTGATGGTATGATGATATGTTCTGATGTTAGTGATGATGGAAAAAGATTGTTATTGACAAAAGCACCAAATGGTCAACCAGATATATATCTTTATAATATTGAAACACATCAAGTAAAGAGAATAACTAAATACTCAGGTATAGATGTAAATGCACAGTTTATGGATAAAGATAAAGTTGTTTTTGTATCAAACCGTATGGGTTATCCAAATATCTTTTCAAAAAGTATAAATGGTAATGATATAAAGCAGATGGTTTATTATGGACGAAGTAATGCTGCTTGTTCTGTTAATGGTGATTATATAGTTTATAAATCAAGAGAGAGTTCTAATTCATTTTTGAGAAATACATTCAATCTACACCTTATATCGAGAAAAACAAACTTTATAAGAAGACTTACAGCAGTTGGTGTAAATGAATTTCCAAGATTTTCAAGAGATTCAGATGCTATACTTTTTATAAAAAATTATAAAGGTCAAAGTTCTATAGGTATTATTAGATTAAATCATAATAAGAATTACCTTTTTCCACTAAAATATGGAAAAGTACAATCTATGGATTGGTAGATATACGATTATTATTATTTTTTGGTATAATAATTGAATTTTAAAAAAGTAGAGGATAGTAAATATGAAAAGTATCGTACTTTCTAGTGTTGTTACAGCACTTTTGATTTTTAGTGGTTGTTCAGATAAAAAACCAGTAGTTGATGATAGAAGTAATGCAAATGTTCAAGAAGTTGCTCCAGTTCAAACAGAGACAATCTCATCAGAAAATTCTTCTGTATATGGTTATGGACATAATAGTTCAGTGTCTGGAAGCAAGACTATATCAGAATTAGAAAATGAATTATCATCTATATATTTTGATTTTGATAAATTTACTATTCGTTCAAATATGCAATCTAAACTTTCAGCAGATGCTTCTATTGTTAAAAATGAAGCTAATAATTATAGTGTAAAACTAGAAGGTAATTGTGATGAATGGGGTAGTGATGAGTATAACTTTGCACTTGGTCTAAAAAGAGCTCAAAGTGTTAAAAAAGCTATGATTGCAGATGGTGTTGCTCCTACTTCTATAACTATGGTAAGTTATGGTGAGAGTAATCCAGTATGTAGTGAAAAGACTCAAGACTGTTGGGCTAAAAGCCGTCGTGTAGATTTAAAACTTCTTCCGTAGTTTTATGATAAACAAATTTTTAGTTGTAACTTGTGCAACTTTTTTTTCTTTAAATCTTTATAGTGCTGAACCATCTGCGTTTGGTGCTGGAGATTTAGACAATGCTGAACCTTATGGACTTAGTTCAAGTGAAAAGACAGTTTTAGAAAACAAAAATGAGATTCAAGATATAGTTAGTAAAACAAAGAATCAAACTTTTAAAATTGATTCTATGCAAGAACGCCTAGATGGACTTCAAAGTGTTGTAGAAAATTTAACAAGAAACTCTCATCAAAATAAAATAGACTTACAGCATCTAAAAGATGAATTTTTAAGTGATTTAAATAATTCTAACGAATACCAAAAAAGACTTAGTGATATAGTTGAGAAAAATTCAATTCATATAAATGAGATAAATACATCGTTGGAACACTTAGGTAAATTGGTAAAAAAAATAGAATTTTCTTTTATTTCAAGAGATGAGTTCAATGGTTTAGTTAATGATTTTAATGACTTTAAAGCATTATTAAAAAAAGAATTTCAAGATGTTAAAAAAGAAAAAAAAGTTAGAACTAACTGGGAGATCTTAAAAGATGCAGAGGCAAATTTTAAGAAAAAACGTTATACAAGTTCTATAAATGATTATAAGTACCTCATAGAACAAAAGTTTAAACCAGCCTATGCACATTATATGATAGGTGAGATGCAATATAGAAGAAAAAACTATTCTAAAGCTATAGCATACTTTAAAAAAAGTGCAGACCTTTATTCTAAGGCAAAGTATATGCCAACATTGATGTTACATACAGCTATATCAATGGAGTCTACAGGTGATGTTAAAAATGCAAAGATTTTTTATAATGCTATAGCATCTAGTTATCCAGATACAAAAGAGGCAACTATTGCTTTGAAAAATTTGGAAACTATAAAATAATATGATAAAATCAAAAAATCAAAATAATAAGGTTATAAAATGGCAATAGAAGCAAATCAAATAGTATCGATTGAGTATGAAGTTCGTGATGGCGATAAAGTAGTAGATAGTAATGTTGGTCAAGCACCATTAGTTTTTATGTTTGGTAAAGGTCAAATTATCCCAGGACTTGAAAATGGTCTTAAAGATATGGCTGTTGGTGAAAAAAGTGACCTACTTGTAAAAGCTGAAGATGCTTATGGTGAGCATAATCCTGAAGCAAAACAAGAGGTTCCAAAAGACCAATTTGCTGGGATAGATTTAGAAGAGGGTATGACTCTTTATGGTCAAGGTGAAGATGGTGGAACTGTTCAGGTTATAGTTAAAGAAGTTGGTGAAGAAAATGTTATCATAGATTTCAATCACCCTTTAGCAGGAAAAGATTTAGCATTTACAGTAACACTTAGTAATGTTAGAGAAGCATCTGCTGAAGAGTTAGCAAGTGGAATACCTGCTGAAAATCAACAAGAAGATGATGGATGTTGTGGTACTGGTGGTGGTACAGGTTGTGGTTGTAGTTAATTTTTTTGTATAGTCTCAATTTTGAGGCTATACTTATAAAATGTATTTTTACAATAAAATATAAGTTATTTTATTGTAAAAATATAAATTTATAGGAGTTTTTTTATGAGTAAAAAAGTAGCAATGATTTTTTCGGGACAAGGTTCTCAAGCAGTTGGTATGGGTAAAGATTTTTATGAAAATTCTGAACTTGCAAAGAAGATGTTTTTAGATGCGAGTGCTAGAATAGGTGTTAGTTTTAAAGATTTAATCTTTGAAGAAAATGAAAAACTAAACCAAACAGAGTATACCCAACCAGCTATACTACTTGTTCAAATGGTAGCATATAAACTTTTTAAAGAGGCTTGTCCAGATGTTGAAGCTGAACTTTACCTAGGTCATTCTCTTGGTGAATTTTCTGCATTATGTGCAAGTGGTGCTATTGATTTTGTAGATGCTATTGAACTTGTTCATAAACGAGGTTCTTATATGCAAAAAGCTTGTGAAGAGATTGAAGCTGGTATGATGGCTATAGTTGGTCTTGATGATGAATCTGTAGAAAAGATATGTGAAGAAGCACAAGCAAATGGTAAAAAAGTTTGGCCTGCTAACTATAACCAAGATGGACAACTTGTAATCGCTGGTATGAAATCAGATTTGAGTTCATTAGAGCAAACATTTAAAGATGCAGGTGCTAAAAGAGCATTGCTTTTAAATATGTCTGTTGCTAGTCATTGTGAACTTTTAAAATCTGCTCAAGAGCCATTAGAAGAGTTGATGCAAAAAATGGTACAAGATAACTTTGAAGCTTCTATCATCTCAAATGTTACTACAAAACCTTATAACACGAAAGATGAAGCTGTTAAGCTACTAAAAAAGCAACTTATAAAACCAGTAAAATATAAACAATCTATAAAATCAATAGCAGATGATGTTGATATAGCTATAGAGTTTGGAAATGGTGTAGTTTTAAAAGGTCTAAACAGAAGAATAGTAAAAGATTTGAAAACTCTTAATGTGTCAGATGTAAAAAGTTTGGCTAAAGTTGTAGAAGAAATAAATAGTTAATGAATATAACTCTAGTTCAATTCGCACCTAAATTAAATCGTTCAAATTTAGATTATATTTGTGCTGTTGTTGAAGAAAATATAGGTAAAAGTGATTTAATAGTATTTCCTGAACTTGCATTAAATGGTTACCTTTTACAAGATAAACTTTATGAAGATGCTTTTGTTTTAGATGAGTTAGAAGAGTTAGCTAAACTAAGTACAAAGATAGATATAGTAGTTGGTTCTGCTATAAAAGATAAAGCAGTCTTTAGAAATTCTGCTTTATACTTTTCTGATGGTAAGCTACTATCTCAACATTTTAAAGTGCATCTCCCAAATTACGGTATGTTTGAAGAAGCTAGATACTTTGAAGCTGGAGACATTTTTGAAAGCTTTACAAGTAAGTTTGGAAAAGTATCGATGCTAGTTTGTGAAGACTTATGGCATAAAAGTGTGCATCATGACCTTGTAGAAGAAAACCCAGATATTATCATCGCTCTTGTTGCATCTCCTGCTCGTGGTTTTAGTGATGATGGTTTAGAGATACAAAAAAAATGGTACGACATCGTAAAAACAGTTGCATCTGAATGCAAAGCAAAAGTTATATTTGTAAACCGTGTAGGTTTTGAAGATGGACTTGGTTTTTGGGGTGGAAGTTGTATTTTAGATGAAAAAGCAAATATTTTAAAACAATTACCACTACATAAAACAGATATACAAACTTTCAATATATAGGAATTTAAAAAATGAAAATAGCAATAATGGGTGCGATGCCCGAAGAGATAGCACCGATACTTGAAAAAGTTGGTGAATACAAAACAACAACTTATGCAAAAAATACTTACTATGAAGCTACTTATAAAGGTGTAGAGTTAGTTATAGCTTACTCAAAGATCGGTAAAGTTTTCTCAACTCTTACAGCTACTACTATGATAGAGCATTTTGGTGCTGAAAAGTTGCTTTTTTCAGGTGTTGCTGGTGCTGTTTCACCTGAACTTAGAGTAGGGGACTTAGTTGTTGCTACTAAACTTGCTCAACATGATTTAGATATAACTGCTTTTGGGCATCCATTTGGTTTTGTTCCTGAGGGTGCTGTTTTTGTTGAAGCAGATAAAGAGATGATAAAGATTTCTAAGAGTGTTGCATCTTCTATGGGTAAAGATGTTAAAGAGGGTATTATAGCTACTGGTGATCAGTTTGTGGCAGATGAAAAAAGAAAAAACTGGATTGGTGATACTTTTAAAGCTGATGCCTTAGAGATGGAGGGTGCTTCTGTTGCTGTTGTTTGTGATGCTTTAAATGTGCCATTTTTTATACTTCGCTCGATTAGTGATGCTGCTGATATGGATGCAAGTTTTTCTTTTGATGAGTTTTTAGAAACAAGTGCAGTTTTAAGTGCTGAGTTTGTTATGAAGATGTTAGATGAGATTATAGCTTAATGGCTTCTATAGTTCCCTCTAAAAAGATAATGTCAAAACTTGGCAAAACAAATGCTGAGTTTGAACTCATAGAAGAGGGTGATAAAGTTTTAGTTGGTCTTAGTGGTGGTAAAGATTCACTTACTATGATTCATGCTATGAAAGAGCAACTTCGCCGAGCTCCATTTAAGTTTGAGTTTTTGGCTGTAACTGTTGGTTATGGTATGGGTGAAAACTTTGATGAATTGGTTAAGCATTGTAAAGAATACGATATACCACATATAGTACACGATACAAATACTTATGAGTTGGCAAAAGAAAAGATAAGAAAAAACTCATCTTTTTGTAGTTTCTTTTCCCGTATGAGAAGGGGTTACCTTTATAGTGTAGCACTAGAAAATGGATGCAATAAAGTAGCACTAGGTCACCATATGGATGATGCTGCTGAGAGTTTTTTTATGAACTTTATCTATAATGGTCAGATGAGAAGTCTCGCACCAAAGTATAAAGCAGAAAATGGTCTTATCGTTATCCGTCCACTTATACAGATGCGAGAGAGACAACTTCAAGCATTTGTCGAAGATAATGGTATAAATGCCATAGGTGATGAAGCCTGTCCAGCTATGAGATTTGATGTCAAGATGCCACATGCTCGTGCAAAAATGAAAGAGATGTTAGCTAAGATGGAAGTAGAATTTCCATCACTTTTTACAAGCTTAAATGCTTCATTTAAAAATATATCACAAGATAGTTTTTTTGATAAAGAAAAATTTTCACTTTAAAACCTGAGTTCGACAATAAAATGCCCTATATTTGGGTGTTTTTATTGTCGAACTCAGGTTTAAAGTTTACTTATTTGTAATTTCTAATTTTATAGTTTCTAAAAATTCTACGATATTGGCTTGGTAGTGTGCTGTATCTAAATCTTCA
>Ga0256842_1001334_pt1 | contig 20003 bp, 18 predicted proteins | sample 4559240metaG_FD_185973 | JGI IMG/M metagenome (GOLD analysis project Ga0256842, IMG submission 185973) | Hydrothermal vent microbial communities from Guaymas Basin, Mexico - 4559-240 | ecosystem: Environmental > Aquatic > Marine > Hydrothermal vents | place: Mexico: Guaymas Basin | collected... | reverse complement strand
ATAATCAATCATTGTGGTGGGCAGGAAAAGTTCCGAATTGAGTATGTAATATGGATTGGGAAGAGCCAGCTTCAGCTGAGTTTATTGATTCGGGAGCACTGGGTTCATCTTTTTATGAAGTTTATTGGGTCATACCAACTAATCCATTATCCCAAGTTCCTACATCTGTATATCCTGTCAGTAAGTTCAATATAAATGGAATCCAATTACAACCTAATCCAACCTATGATCCAGAAACTGGGATTCAATCTTATACATTTCAAGATGTCAATCTGCCTGAACCCGCTCAAACTCTTGATTTATCAGTTGACATACCTGATGTTACAACTGTAACTGAAATTTCAATGGATTTGTTGAAATAATAAATTACTAGATTATCATCTAATATGAAGGCAGGTGTCCTATACAAATCAGGATGCTTGCCTGTTTTTATGTGTTTCAATCCTAATAATGATTTATTGTCCATCCCAATTTCAAATCACCGTGTGAGACAACGAGAATCCGGTTGAGATGACGTTTTGATGACGTTTACATATAATCATTCAGATTGGGTTTTGGATTGGATGAGAGAGGAGATATTTACTTTTCGTAGAAAGGAAGATTTTTCCATAAAGATAGAGTAGTTCATAGGATAGAAATTGATTAATCATATTATCAATCATGATGTATTTTCGTTCAAAAAATAAGGGCTGAAGTTATAACAACTCCAACCCTTATATCCTTTCTCTTATTTCTATTAATATTAACCTCCAGATCCAGAACCACCTCCAGATCCACTACCAGATCCAGAACCACTGCTAGGGATTAATTCTAACCTGGCAGACATAATGCCATCATTGTCAGTTTCAAATACAACCTTCAATTCTTTGGTACCATCCAATATAGCTTGCCTTTCAGTTTCATCTGCACAGGCAAATGGTTCTAATTTCATAAGCAAATCTTTCATCTTGTTTTGTAATGTTAAGACTATCAATCCTTTTGTTGCTGCTTTAGTACCCATAAAATTTACCTCCTGTTAATTTCTATCAAGATTATTATTCCTATAATTTATCTAATGTTTTATACTTTTTAAAAATTATGAACATTTACCTGAATATCAGGTAAGAAAACTGTCCTACAACTACAATAGGAGTGATAAATGTTATTAACACCTTGTAATAATATGTAACAGGGACTTTGAAGTATGATTTAGAAATAAGTATACACTTGTGAGCAGGAGATATGAAGTACCCAGCAAAATCTACAAGGTATAATAATGGAATATATTTAACTCCAAACAATGTAACTCCTACTGCAGTCAGCATTGCATACCTTGATGAGCTTCCCAAAATAAAAGACCCAATGAAAGATAATATTACAAATGCTGCCAAGATTCCTGTATTCTGGGCATATTGCTTAATATAAGGTGTTCCGTATTTTTTCAGGTAAAATGTTAGAATGAGCAAAATGGCAAGGTACATCAATATCATATAGTCAATATTTTTTAGAGATTTCAACCATTGTTTATAATTTACAACCAATAAACTAATACACCATATTGCAAAAAACAAATAATAGTTTTTAAATAGACATGCAATTACCAAAGATATCACAACTGACAAGATGTTATACCAGAACATGAATTTATCTGATGTTCCTTCCTCACTGTAATAATCAACCTTTAAATTGATGTCCGATTCCTTTATCCAGAAAAAATAAGTTATTATCAATAATATAGCATATGTAACAATAGCAGGTAATAATAGTTTGAGAAACATGATATATGAAATTCCTGCAACTCCTATAACAATTATAATAGATTTTTCTAAAGGAGACCATAAATAATAATGATGTGTAGATAAAAAAGCTAATATTCCCATTTTTGCATTGTTTTTCTCTTTATCTTGTATGCTATCTAACATCCCACATGCCAGAACAATCCTTCCAGGTACAGGCAGAAATCCTAATATATTCGTAAATAAAAATAGCAGTAGCTTTTGATTCTTTACTTTCTCTAGTAATGTCTTTACTATGGGACCAAATAAGTTTCTATCTTTTATATATTCTGATATCAACAACACACTAAAAAGTAAAAACAATGGTGGAGTTATACTTTCAATAAGTTTTAAAATAAGTAATTTATCCCACATTTTGATACCTCCTTATTTTTGATTAATCCAAACGTTTAAACCTTAGATATAATGTCAACCACCAATAACTTACATTAGGAACATAAGCCTTAGCCCTGATAGTCATGAAATCAATTTCCTTCTCATTATTTAAATCAACTGTAACTACGGAGCCATTAGGAACAACTGCTTTTCTGTCTGATTGATTTATTATTATAGGATCAGTCAAAGATTCGTGTTCACATTTAACTATTATGTTGGGAACTGGAGCAACATCTCCTCCAGCTCTTAATATTTTCAGGTAAATATCTTTCATGTCATCATCAGGATTATCATTGGAATCAAGAGCATTTATCTTAAATCTTATTATATTCTTATTATCTGGATCATCATTTACAAATGCCATCACTGAACTATCAAATACCCCATCAAGTAGTTCAATTGATAACCGTCTACTGTAAACTAAATCATTTTCTTCATCATAGAATGTGAGGTAATCTTTAGATAATATGGATGATTGTATTTTTGAGTAGTCATCTTCAGTTATATTTACTTTTGCAAACCCGACCTCATTAGGATTGGGTGTTTCAAAATACTCAATTTCATAAGGTAACCCTATTAATGCTAATATTCTGTTACCTTCTGTTTTATGGTATTTGATATAATAATGATAATCAGGTTTATAACCCTCAATTTCCTTTTCTATTACCAGTCCATTTTCTGAGCTGACTTCTAATAAGTCAACTTCTCTTGCTGTTTCTTTAATCTCAACTCTTGGCATTTTATTTACCTCCTTTTAGTTTGTTATAAATTTGCTTGCAAAAATTACATGAATGACAATTTAATTTGCAATTTTTGACTTTATTAAAAAATTGTAACTCATCCAAATCATAAAAATTGAATGGCTCATTTATCCTGTACGTAGAAAACATAGTGGAGAAATCAATGTCTCCTATCCTATGCATATAAGCCAATATAATATCTTTTAGCACTGCTATGTGTTTGTTGCGTCCTGCAATCTTAAATTTTAACCTAGTATCATAATTATTGATCCAAGTAGGAGAAATGAATGGGGATTGTAATGCTTTCCATGGATGGTTTGTAAAATCATAAACACATCCTACACTTTTAATCATATTATTTATAACATCCTGTTCCTCCTCATTTAGCTTATGCCTCTGTGATATTATATCATCACAGAAAGGTTTAAACGGACAATTAGGTAAACAACCTTCATTTACTAATAAATATAATTCAATATTATGTTTACTGGCATAATCAATTATTCTATCAAGTTCATCTTTATTTCTGTTAAGATTCCTATCTAGACATATACTATCAATTGCAAACTCCAGGTGGAATAGTTTAACCTGTTCCAATGAAGATACACGATTATTTACAGATAACCTAACCCTTACATCGTGATCGTGTAAGCAACGTCTAACATCTTCTATAGCCAGTAAGTAGGTGTTGTTCATCGTGATAACATCAAATTGATAGTATTCAAAGGCAAATACCAGTTTTTTTATTATACCTTTAATGTCCAGATAGGATGTTATATCATAATGTTGAGGATTAAATACAAAATTTAATTTTAACCCTAAATCATTCTTGATTGCACGTAACTCCTGACGTTCTTCAGGAGTGAATTTAACTACTCTTGCTGATGGAAATGTCCCATCAGAAAAATAAACATCACTTATTTTGTCTGAATTAATAGTAGATAAAAATTCTTTTATACCTTTGGTATAAGGTATTGAGAATCTGGACATTGATTAAAACCCCCTGAATTTATTGAGTGTTGCAAACCACCTAGCTCCTAAATTGGCATTATGATAATCTTTATAAGCCCGTATTTCACAAGATATACGGTATTTTCCATAATCAGCGGAGTCTGGATCATTTGTTAATGGAATCATATTGACAAAGTATTCCCAGGTAACATTTCCTTGAGTGTAGTCCCAGAAGTTTCTTTCCTTGACTTTAAACAGAGCAGAAAATGCTTCATATCTATAATTATGCCTTTGCCCTTCCAAACCTGCAACTTTGGGAATATCTAATATAAAACTTAATGAACTTGTTCCTTTTACATCAGCATTATAAGATCCTTTTACTAATAAATAATTAGGTCCAAAGTTTTCATTGGTTCCTTTTATTCCTACTCCTGCTCCCTTGAAATGTGCTGTGTGTACATTAGTCATACTTACATTAGAAATATAACTGGGAATACCTGCACTGGTTACTGCGGGAGGGTCTTCATAATATCCGGTTAAATAAATATCAATACTGCCCATAACAGATAAACCTATTTTTTCAATTGTTCTTATTATCACTTCTTTTGTGGAAGGAGGAGGTAATTCCAACTGTTGTTTTTTATCATTCAATGCTTGTTGTTTTTGCAATACTTCATCTGTCCAGGTAGATTGATCATTAGGGTCACATTGTTCACAATTAATTATTGCTTCATATAAGTCATGTAAGGCTTGCTGATATTCCAATTGTCTATTCGTTTTGATATATTCAGGATCATCTTCTGAATAACCAGCATTTGTTAATGCATTCAAATAAGAAGATAATATATCTATCTGGTCTTGTATCTGACTTAATTGAGTTCGTAAGTAATCTTTATTTATAGTATTATCTTCTTCCTCATCCCCTGATGTAATATCAGTAGGTTGTGATAATAACATTTCCCATGAACCTGCTTGAATAACTAAATCATCAACTTGTATATCGGGAGGTTCGCCTTCAGGGTCAATTTCATAAGTGTCCAAACTGACTTTTATTGCTTTCAGTTTGTTTGTGTTTATATCTACTACTTCAATACGAAAGGGAGATGGAACATCAGTTGGAATTCCATTGGCATCATTCCTTTTGACTATAAAATATTTGTCGTCTGATATATCCTCAAACTTTGTATTATTATCAGTTGTGAATATTGTATAATTCTGTTGACTTTCCACAACACTTGTCACATGTCCTAAATTCATGTTAGAAATTGAAGATTTTGTTATGTCATAATACATTAATTTCCCTCTGACATATACTAGAGACCCGGGTTTAGGTACTTTATCTTGATTCAAAAGTTCAAAAACCTCATCAGTAGACATGATACGAGATTTTAAATCATTTAAGACATCAGGATCATAAAATATATTCCCTTCAAAATCAGTTAATTTGTTTAGCTGTTTATCAATGTAAGCGAGATCAGTTGATTTTTTAATTTTGTTTTTTATATCAAAAACTAAGTTTCCATCTTCATCAAGTTTGACTCTTCCAATAGCCATGTCTCTTTACCTCCTTATTATTATTTAGAAATTGCGTGTAAAGAAGATTAAAATATTTGATTACACAACAATTATTTCAATTTTTTTGATTTCATCTCCTTCTATATCTTCTAGAGATATCCCTACAACCTTACTACTTGAATTGGATGCTAAATTTGAGTTGAGTTTGGAAATTCCTATTCCATCATCGTGAGCTATTATTGGATCTCCTTTGTGAATTGGACCTTGAACCTTACATAGTGTTCTACCTTTCAAAGCTATAGGTACCCCTTCAGCATTTTTATTCAGGATAATTCCTGGTGCAGTAGATACTACTCCAATAACCTTATAACCTCCACCTTTTTTGCATTTTTCTACATCATATCGAGTATCATCACATACTTGAACAATATCTCCAGGTTCTACTTCATCTTTGCAGATATATTTTTCCGCAACGTCTCCATTTGCTACCTCATAAGTTTGACAGTTAGCTACATATGCGTAAATTGATTGAAACCTTTTATTAGGTTTACCTAATCCACCTTCACCATCTGCGTTTGGAACAATTATTCTTGTTGCCATGTTTTCCCTCCTATTCTATAATTTTATAAATGTTTTAAATCACACTATAATCAAGAAGTTTCTATAAAATTTTAAGAAATTTATAAAAGGAGGAATGATTGTGTCCAAGATTGTATCAACTCCATTTGAAGATATTTTGTTAGAGGCTTATGTAGCATATGCCAAAGATGTAATCACCAACAGAGCCATTCCCCATGCTCTAGACGGATTGAAACCTGTCCATAGAAGAATATTACATACTATGTATGAAATGGGAAATTTCCATAATAAACCTTTTAGGAAATCAGCACGTATTGTTGGGGATGTTATAGGAAAATATCATCCGCATGGAGATAGTGCAGTATATGAAACTATTGTAAGGATGGCTCAACCATTTTCAACTAGATATCCCTTGGTAGAGGGTCAAGGAAATTTTGGGTCGGTGGATGGAGACCCACCTGCTGCTATGCGATATACTGAATGTAGATTAACTGAACTTGCATCTGATATGATAAAGGGCTATAAAGATATAGCAGATTTTATTCCAAATTATGATAATACTGCAAAAGAGCCTATTATCTTGCCAGTTAGGATTCCATTATTATTAATTAATGGAAGTTCAGGTATTGCTGTAGGATTATCTACTTCAATCTTCCCTCATAATATTGTTAACGTAATTGATGCCTGTATTGCTTATATCAATAATCCTGATATAAGAGTTGAGGAATTGGTTGATATAATTGAAGGGCCTGATTTTCCATTAGGAGGATATGTTAGAAAAACTGTTGAACCTTATATCAAAGGAGAAGGTAAGTTTACATACAGAGCCCATATTGAAACTGAAGATAAATACGTTGTCATTAAATCGATTCCTTATGGTATTACTAAATTTACTCTTATCAATAAGATACATAATAAACTAGTTGATTTTCTAAAGGACATGAAAGATGAGTCAGGAAAGGATATATGTATAAGACTATTGCCCAAACCTGGTGTTACTATTAATTCATTTCTTGACAAATTATATCGCATAGGATTACAGACTACCTTATCCATGAAATTTGTAGCGATACATGAAAATACTCCAGTTACATACAACTTGAAAAATTATATTGCTTGTTTTGTTAACAATCGATTGGCAGTCATATCAAAGGATATCAGGCATAAATTGCAAGAATGGAATAAATCTTTGGTAAAGTATCAGGTACTTGTTAAAGTGTGTAAGAATATTGATAAGGTAGTAAAGGTTTTGTCATCTTCCAAGGATTCTGGAATAATCAAGAAGCGTTTAATGTCTATATTATCCATAACTGATAATGAGGTATCTTATGTACTTGACTTAAAATTATCATCCCTCACCAAAAAATCTAAAATGATGTTGGAGGAGGAAATGAACAAACTGAAAAAAATAATTGACAAGCACAATGAGATATTGAAACATAATGAAAAATTGAAACAAGCATTGATTGATGATTTAAAATATTTTAAGGATAAGTTTGGAGATGAAAGGAAAACTGAAGTAGTAGATAAATTTCAGCGTATTGAATCTTCCAATATTCCAATATTGACTACATCTTCCTCCTATTTTATATGTGTAGAGAAGACTAATTTGATACGCAAGTCTAGGTATCCAAGAAATTTTCATAAATATGATAACATTTTTCCAGTTACAAGAGATATGTATATAGGAATATTTTCCTGTAAAGAATGTTCTTTCTATGCCATCCCTGTATCTGATATAGCCACTAATAGACCTCATGTTTTTGCAAGTAGTCTACAAAATATTTCCAATTATAGACTTGTAGCATTTAAACCATCTGATAAATGTTTGGTAGCATTTGATAGTGGACATTGTTTATTTTGGGAGATAAAATGTGCAATCAATACAAGAAAACTTCGAGAATTAGTATCAGGACAGTTATGTATAACAGATACTCATATAATTAAAGAACAAGATATAAATGAAGGATATTTACTTTGTATAAGTGAACATGGATACTGTGCTGGTTTTGAATTGAAAAATATTATATTTAAAAAATCAGGTAAAGGTATTAAATTTTTGAATCTGACTGATGATAAATTAATATTTGCTGACATTATCAAACCTAATGATAGTGTTTGGGTATTATATGATACAGGAGAATTTTATAATTTAATAGATGTTCCTATATATAAAAATAATCCTAATAAAGGAAAGAAATTGCTAACTGAAAATATTCTGGCAGTCTATAAAATCCCCTCCAATGTTAAGAATGTTTTCATATATGATGGTGAAGATGTTCAGACTTGTCAAAAGGATAACTTTCCTCCATTGAAAAACATTAACAAAGATAAAGTTAGGATTTATTGGAGGTAATTCCATGGCAATGTTTATTTCAAAAACTAGAGTGAGACCCTACATGAAAGTGACAGAAATTCCTTTTGAATTTGATCTAACAGGAATTCAATACAACCTTGATGTTGCTTATACAGATCCTAAATTATTGTTTTTAGTTTTAGAAGAAGGGGAGAGTTATCCTTATGTTGAACTACTTGTTGCAAATGAAAATTATGTAGGTGTATCACTCTATATCAGTCCGATTGATGTGTTAGGACATCCAACAGATTGGGGTAAACAAATTATAATTGATGGGGGGATGGATGCATCAGCTGGAGATGTTACTTATCCTTTTGTTGTAAGGTGGGGAATTATTAATAATGTATTTTTCAATATTCAACCTTCCAATGTTGGAACAATTAACGTTTATGTAGGAGAGTAGATTATGAGATCAGGTGTTTATATAGGAAAAGCTCCAGAAGGTAATTATGATTTAGTTTCAATGGGGGATTATATTAATCCCATAACAACTATAATGAAATTAAGGGATTCTCAAAAGACTTTAGTCAAAGATTTAGATTTGTATCTAATTATTTATGATATTGCAATTGAATATGTAAAGGTAGAAGTTAAAGGACAAATGACATTGATAAGGTGTTTTCTTTCTTGGGATGGTATGAGTTGGGATAGGTTTATTGAATCAGAAGAAGAAGTCAGTGCATTGAATCAATCTACTGTTGTCAAACCTTTCAAATTAAGAGTAACATGTGATGATTTTTTGGATTATTTTTCAATAAAAAAGGAAACAATATTTAATGATTATAAACTAAGACTTATTTACATCTAATAACGTATTGGAGGTATAAATTATGGAGCAATTTCGTGAACTTGTGGAAAGGTTAAAGTCTTATAAGAATAAGTGGTATTCCATGTCAACATTAGAGTTGGCTGATTTTGTCAAGATTCAGTCCAATTTGATAAAGAAAGGTATCATAATAACGAAGGATATGTTAGATTTGCCTGTTGATGATTTAATGCGATTGATTAAGGACCAGTTAGAATATAACAGAAGTACTGCTAGTGATAAAACATGTATGCCTTATGTAGGCAGTGAGTCTGAATTAGAAGAATTAACTTCTATTGATTATAATGTATTTGAAGAAGAACGTGTTAATATAAGAAAGAATGTGTTAAGTCATGATGTTTCGGTTAAACTAACATATTCTGGTAAAAATTTTTCAATTAAATGGACAGGTTCGCTTTCTAGTTGTAAAATCAACATACCTTCAGAGTGGAATGTTATTATTGACCAGAGTTTTTTATTATCCTTATATGATAAACACTTCAACACAACTCCACGTCCTGTTGTTAATCTCAATAGTATATATGAATATGTTAGGTTTTTGTTAGAGCGTTATAAAGATGTAGGTATTGTCAAGACAATTATTGATTATGATGTTGAATCTAATGTTGATAAGATATTGGAGGAACTAGATAGAAGTGTATATGATTATTTCAGGTCTAAAGGGTTAGGAGTAAGTAGTTCTATTATATGTTGTGTAATTTATGAGGCTATTACCACTGGTAAGTTCACATTGGAACATTATGAGAAAATGCTCAAACCTAGAATATATCAAACTATCAAGGAATATGTTGAAAATGTTAAACATTAAAGTGTTATTCAATAAATATAAAAATTATAAACTTCAAAGGTGGAACAAGAAAGAAAATACCTTGCGTACTGCGTGGATGAATACATTGATAACAAATTATCACTTGACCCCTACTGCTTTATTGACGGATGTTAGATTTACAAGAAAAGGTTTACTTAAATACTCTGTAATACCTAACAAGAAAGCCTCACCTATATTAGGAGTGTGTGAAACATCTTTGTTTAATGATAAAGTATCAGTTACTATTGATGAAAATAATTTATGTGAATATATATTAGCCAGTAAGAATGTTGTAATTTTACAAGGTAAGGTTATTCGTTGGACTGGAGCTTCTATTGAAGTGTATAAATGTGAAGGTGTAACCTTACATATGACTGAAAGCCAAATAATTTTTCTGACTAACAGACATGATGTTATTGTCAGGTTGAGAGGATATGAATCATTATTTACAAATTTTTATAAATACATTCTAAATCATATGTGAAAAGGTATATTATACTGTTAGGAGAGAATCAATATGTCAAATAATGTATTTAAAAAAATAGAACCTTCCACTAGATGTAGTGAATTTTTGGAAGAATATTGGATGCATAAGGTAGATAGGAAAACTGTGAATTGGCATTTGTATAATACGTGTAACAAGAGATATGGAGAGGTTCTCTATGCGTTGACAACTGGTCATTTTGATAAAAAGACTCAACCTATTATTGCTAGTAACATGAAAAAGCGGGTCAGTTATTTTTTGAGGAAGGATTCAATTACTTGTCGTAAAATAAAATATATTCTTAACAAATTTCCTTTTGATGAATATCATTTTGGATTATTATGGATTGCCTTTGGGTTTAGATTGTGTGTCAATTCCAGGAAAGTTTATATATCTAGTAATAGGGATGATTCTCTAATTTGGAAATTGATTGATTGCTATCAAAACGATTTAAAAATTGTTTCCTATTTACCTAACCACAATGCTTATAATATGAAACTGGCTTATTTGGATAGACTGAAAATACTTTTCAAGCATGTGTATAAATATGAACCACAAGTATCTATTAATGGTTGGAAATCATGGGGGACTAAGTTCAAGGCTGTAGTAGATGATATTATAAATTGGAAGCCTGTTACTATAACAGATGCATTGATTGCAGGATTAGTGTTTAGGTTGAAAACTGTCAAAATACACAACCATTATGGGAAGTATTTAAAAGTGTTTTCAAGGAATTTAGAATTATTAGAAATTCCTTCAAAGGTAGTTAATACTCTTAATAAGGTATTTAATAGTTCAAATCCCCATGCGAGACAATGATAACACCGGTGAGATGACGTTTTGATAACGTTTACATATTATCATTCAGATTGGTTTTTAAATTGGGTGAGAAACTAAAATCTCGTTGTGTGACAATTCAAATTATCTTCCAACCTTTCCTTAAAAACATTCATTAAACGCAACCTCAACTCAAAATAGAAGGTGTATGATAATATGGCACTTATAGGATGGAGCTATAGTAAAGAAATTATTATTACTAATACATCCAGTACTGATCTAGAAAATCATCCTGTCAGACTCATGTTAAATTCATCTAATTTTGATTTCAATAAAGCTAATAAAAATGGATATGATATCAAATTTTATGATTTTGATGATGATATTATGCCTGATTATTACATTGAGAAATATGATTATGATAATTGTGAGGCTATTATATGGGTAAAAATTTCCTACCTTCCTTCTTCAGTGAGCAAGACTATTTATATGTATTATGGAGCTACTCATTATGAGTATTATAGTGATGATGTGTTTGTGAAGAATGTTTTACCTAAATTTATCCCTGATCCGTTTAAGGATGAGTCATGTATTGCATATTTTCCATTTGATGGGGATCTTAAAGATTACACTGGAAATGGACATGATGGGACTACTCATTATTCTGGTTGTTCATTTGTTGATGGTGTTATAGGACAAGCATGCCGTCCAGCAGATGGACACTGTAGTTATATTTCAATACCTTCAATTGTATCAAATCAATGGACAATCTCTGTGTGGATGAGACGGATCAGAAATTTTAATCATTATATGCCTGTAATCGGGTATGATTTCAGTAACATATGGAATTATTATTGGGTTTTTGGATTCCATAATAATTATATTAGTTTTGGTTTAAACCACATATATGGTACAAAAATCAACAAATGGTATCACACAGCCCTTATTTATAAAGGAGGATCACAGTTTGATATATATGTTGATGGAAAATTCATTCAGTCATGCACATCTAGCAAGAGTAACTTGAATAAAATTGATCAATTAGGTGCTTTCCAATGGAACAGTTCTAATTATGCTCAATCATGTGATTTTGATAATCTACATATCTTTTCCCGTATCTTATCTCAAAATGAAATAGAGCAATTATCACAGCCATTTTTTAATCCTGAATATTCATTTGGTAATGAACAACAACACAAATCCAAATTATTTGGTGTTGCATGTGATAAATATGGGATTCCAATTGTAGATAAACCTGTCAAGGTTTATATTTTAAACAAAGATTATCAAACTTTGATTACATCCACCACCACAACCACAGGTCATTGGAAATTTAATAATTTTCCTGCAGATCCTGGCTCAAAGGTTCTTGTTGTGTATTCATTGGAAGGACAATATCATGATGACAATGATATTGCTGGAGCTACGTTCAAGGAAACAATTTAAATTCCGGTGCGAGACGTTGATAACACCGGTGAGATGACATTTTTATCAATTTTACATACTATCATACCTGATTTTTAAGAAACTGGGTGAGAATGAAAGATATCATTGTACGATAGACTTTTTAAAAAATTGATGAGGATTTTGTCAGATTCACACAAAATCTCTTAAAACATTTGGAAAACCTTAAATTTATATTTTAAACAGAGGAGGTCATATATGTTAATTCCAATAAATAATCTGGAAAAATTTTTAGAGTTGTATGATAAAAGTGCTGAACATTCATTTTCTGCAAATTTTCAAAATTTTCCTAATTCTAATAATCCTGAACCACCTACAAATGATAAAAAGATAAGAGAGCAAACTGGAGCTGAACCAGTTCAACCTACTCCAGTAAAACAAGGTGGAGATTCTGGTGTCACCTCAAACCGTCCAGCACCAACAGTAGACCAGCATGAATTAGAGTTTTCCTGGGGATGGTTTTTTGCTATGTTTGGGGAAGAACCTATTTGTCATGGGACTAATGTGTATTTTACGGGAGCTATAACAAAATATTCAGTCAATTCTCTTATTAATCTTTTTGAATATAAAAAAGAATATTTCATGAGTAGATATAATAAGGTGAATATCTATGATATACCCAAAATGGATATATATTTATTTATCAATTCTCCTGGTGGATCCATTCCTGCTGGTTTCACATTGATTGATTATATTGAAAGGTATCCTTTACCTATCACTACAATAGGAACAGGAGAAGTTGCATCTATGGCTGTTCCTGTTCTGCTTGCAGGTAAAAAGAGATACCTAACTCCACATACTATGGTATTGTTACACCAATACAGTGCAAACATCTCAGGAAGGAAACAAGAAATATATGATAAATTAAAATGTGTAGAAAAATGGTATAATTACTTACTTGATTACATATCTAGCAAATCTAAACTCAGCAGAAATAAATTAGAAACTATTATGCGGAATGATTCGTGGTATACAACTCAAGAGGCATTATCAGCAGGATTGGCTGATGGTATATGGACTGAAATGATATAAAAATACAATCCCCTATCTGGTTATTTCAGATCAAGTAGGCAATCCAGATAGGGGATTAAAAATAATTACTGCACATCTACTTCCAATCTACTTACAAACAATGTACTTGCTCCTGTAGCGGTTGGACTTAAACTCATTCCAATATAAAAATGATGTTCCGTTGACGGTGTTGTAGATGTCCCACAATCCATAGAATTTGACCTTCCATGTGGTTGATGCCAGGTTGTATCACCTAATTTAAAAGATTTAAAACTTACATTAGGTGGAGGGTTATCTACATTAGTCCCATCATACACATAAAACCTTGAACCTATAATAGCAATGTTTGTGTCGGATGAAACTGTTATTCTTATCATATTCTCCTGAACAACTGAAGTTAACGCAACAGGAGCCCCTCCATTAATAGATACTTCACTGTCACTTATGTATTTTAAATTAGTCAAGTGAGGTGGGCTACATGCATCAGTATCATCCGATGTAGAGGTTCTTATGTGCATCGAATCATTATACTGTCCCACCTGAATAGGAGACCCATATCCCCCTGATCCATAAAATCCAATTACATTTGTAGTTCCAATGGTAAAATTCCATCCTGAACCATCATGTCCTTTCCAATCAAAAGTTATAGCCATTACTTATACCTCCTTATATAATCATAAGTTGTTTTATTTGCATGTTTATTCCCCTGACAAAATTTTACTTACTAAATCCTCAATATTCTCAATATCATATGATATTGAGGGCCCTGTTGATTCTATAAATTTAATTAAATCTTTATATAAAAAATCTTCTAGTCTGTCTAGTCTCTCATAATTATGACTTATTTCAGAAAATAATAAACTAGTTTGGTTCCTTCCATGTTCCTCTAAAACAGGCAGAGGAAACCCTCTAAGTAACAGCATAATGTTAACTCCCTAAAACTTAAAAAATTAAGCAGATGTTTTATAATGTTTTAAAAGTTTCAACGGTTATTTGATAAGGGTTAATATTGATTTGAATGAAAACTTTAATATTTTCTTCATATTTACTCCACTTAGTGTTATCATAGAACCTTTATTGTCAACTGCGGTCAAGTTGATATCATCCCTTCCTTGTATAATGAGTTTAGTAGTATTCACAGCATCTTGCCTTTGTATATTATCTACATCTGATACTCCATGATATTCCATATTCCTATCATTTACTAATTTATATGATGAGAAGGAATCCTCATTTTTACGTATAGAAACTGAGGGAGATGACAATATAGGGGATTTGGATATGTATACTTCTCTTGTTTCGAGAAAGATATACCTCTCAGAATCATTACTGATAGCATTGAATAGTACAAATCTGGCTGTATTCCTTATAGAAGCTGGTATAATTTTTGGAGTGTGCATTCTTTTCATTCTGAATACACTTGTGGCTATATATCTTTCACTTGGAGTTCTATAATGAAGTCCTATACTTCTTTCAGAATATAAATTCACTAGCATAAATAATAATCTTTCAGTCCAAGTAGGATCTCCTCCAGTCAATATGTAACGTGTTGAGTATAAATTCTTAACTCCTATATATACAGGAGGGCTATATATTACACCTTCATTAGTTGTAGCATATTTAATAATCCTTTCAGATATAGTTATATATTTACACGATATTAATCTGGATGATATGTTTCCAATACAATATGTAATTTTCCTCTCTCCATAATGGCGTATAGTTAGCAATACTTCAGGTGAATCTACTCTAACTTGTGCTATGCGACGTAAGACCATATATCTATCAGAAAAAATAATATAAGGAAATGTAATTAATCTCTGGGAAAATCCTCCATTGCATGCTAATAAATATCTATTACATTTATACCTGATAGGTAATTGTATTTGAACTGTCCATATTAGTTCACTATCTCCTGGTATGTAATATATATACCTGAAATCTCCAGTGGATTCTCCATAACCGGATATACATAACCTATTACTTGTATATTTTTCACTTATACTAGGCTTGAATAATTTCCTCTCCGAAATAAAAGGATTGGTAACTAAACAAACGTATCTCTTATCAGAGAATAACTGTTGATAATTTACATAAATTGTTCTTGTAGAGGAAACTACATAATTAAATAATATAAATCTGTTAGACTTGAGGTACTCAAACCTACAAGGAAGACATTTCCTTTCGTCACATGTAAATTCTTGCATGAATCATCTACCCTCTATTATTCATATGGAAATACACCTTTTATTACAAGGTCTTTAATATGAGGACGCATATCAATATTCACACCACGAATGTAAAATGTTATCTTTTGTCCAGGAAACATTTCATCTGCAAGTTTAAATGGATGGTCCTGATCACATATCATCCAACTATCATCATTATTTGGATCTAATGTCATCTGGATCCAGTTGTTATCATAAGCATATATGTATATATCTTTTGCTGTTCTGGTGCCTGAATTTATTACAGTTATCCCTACAGTATTGGAATAAATCTCATCAGGTTCAAGTGGATCTATTCCAATTAATTCAATAGGATTAGGAGAAGTTGGACTTTCATATGCAGCGAGTATGCTCTGTGTTGTTATTACCTCTACCTTATTAATATGAGTCATATAATTATAACCAGTATATTTATTCTTATACCTGACTCTGACCTTGGAAATAGGACCTTTATGAAATAGCTGATTCAAATCTACTTCTAAATAATTAGGAGGACATGTACTTACCTGTGTAACTACATTATTATAACTATCAACTATTTTCCTAACATATCGCCTTGTAAAGGTAGCTTCCCAATCCCAACCTATTTCATTGATTACAGGAGTACAAATATCCTTGGGAATATCTCTCCATCCAAATTTTATATCATACACTGATATTTCAAATTGTTCCCAATTATATAAAGGCTTTTCATCACAATAAATCCTTATATAATCTGCATCATAGAAATCTTCAAGCTGATATTCCATATCAAAAATTCCATCAAGTCTTAACCAAGCATAAAAAATATGACCAACTTCATTTATTATATATAACCTGCGACGTTTTATAACTGTAGGCCATAATCCCATATCAACTATAGGTCCTAATTTTTCAGGAACTTTGGAAGCAACTCTCATATCAAAAAAGAAATTATCCCATTGCTTTTCATATACATTTAAAACCTTCCCATTAATTCCTCCATAACATACAAGATAAATTTCATTATTATCAATACCTGTAGCAGATGCTAAAGGTGCAGCACGTTTAGATTCATGATATAAATCAGGAAAATATATTTTTATTTGCTTTTGTGCTTCTGCAAACAATTCTGACATGTATTTGGGAACTGGAATTGTATCAGGTAAATTATCAAAAGGTGGACGTGTTTTATCTGCAAACCATACAAGTGTATCACAATCCATCCTAGCAATTCTACCATCAACAGAAACTAGTAATAAATAATTTGGCTCGATATGATATCCTGTCCATACATGAGAAGTTCTGGAATCTCCTAGAAAATTTGCATCTAATGCAGGAGGTAATTTTGTCCAATAACTACCTGATGAATCTTGTAATACAGCTTTAAAATCTAGTTTATAAAGGTTATATTTATTATAAATCACATATAAATATTTCTTTCCATCGTAAGATAATAATACAGGAGAAACAGGCAAAGGATATTCATAAACAATTGGATGCATTATCCTTCCTTCTTCTACAACATCAATGTCAACATACCAAAAACGTAAATGACACTCTTCATATCCTTGTGTCATCCTTTTAATAAAATCTATACCGGATTCCTCTGCACGTTCCCCAACTATAAATAAATGCCTATGATTATATGGACCATAACGTTCAATCCATCCATATCTAAATCTGAAATTGCTGTTTTTGATTTTATCAGCAAGAGTATTGTTTCCTTCTCCACTTGTAGATGTATACCCTTCAGGTTCAGGAGATTCACATAAATTAAAATCTTGCCTTATAGTAGATGATGGTATAATTTTTAACCTCTGAATAGACCCATCTACCAAATTCCATTTGAATAGTGTCAATATGACCCCAAGTTTATTGTCATATTCAGGGATTGGTGTGAGTATATAAAGAAAATTTCTATCCTCCTCAATATAATTATCCTTGATTACAATCCCACCATCACTGCGTTGATCTTCAAATGCCTTATATATTAAATTTGTCCTTGTATCATACACCCAACTTTCTTTTGTAGAGTACAACTTTACATTTACACCATTACTAGTGATTGTCAGGTCTATTTTCACTCCTGACATGATGAGTAAATGATACTCATCAATCCATTCTAATATCGGCAGAGCTCTAGGACGGAAGTTGGAAGGTAGTCCTTGAATAGTGTCATATTTATTTCTTTGAATGTCATATCTTATGATTGAATTAGTTAATCCTTTATAATGAGGTTCTGAACATCCTCCTATAATATAAATGTATCTACCTGTAGGGTCTGGGATACACCCAGCTGCATATCTCCATTCAGGTAAAGGAGGCAATTCTTCCCATTCTCCTGTTGCCATATTATACCTGAATCCCTTTCTACTATCCAATTTCACCTTTTCTGCTTTTTTCTGTTGTTCTTCCTGTTGTTCTTCACTGAGTTCTGTTTGTTGTCCTGAATTGGGTGTTAATTGTTGTCCCATAGAAGATTGACCACCCATCCCATTCCATGCTCCCATATTGTTCAATAAGGCACCTACATAATCAGGAACTATGCCAGGTTTGAAATCAGGATCAAATATATCCTCCCAATATTGAAGTTCACATCCTCCAAAAAGATATAAATATTCTTCTACTTGAGTGTTAGCTGTATATGCTCTATTTGTAGGACGTATGCCTTTTTCATATGTTATATCAAATTGCGATAAATCATCTACAATCTCTTTAGTGGATTCATATATTTTTTGCTTTATCTCATCTAGACTCATATGTAGTGTATTATGTGAATATCCTTCAATATATTTCTCAACCATACCTACTAGATAATCCCTTGTAACTGTATAATCTACTGAAGAAGCTCTATGTTCAATTAAATAATTTTGTATAGATCCTAGATTCATTTCATTAAGATTTAAATCAATTTCCATGAACCCACAGTGAGTCTCTTCTGTGATTTTTATTGTCCCCAGCATCCTCTCTACTGGAACCCATAATAATCCTGCCTGATTATAGGCTTTTCGTTTAGTATTTATCAAACCACTAAAAGCATATATTTTGTTTGTATTGGCATAATACCCTACTGCACTTCCAAACCATATATAGGAGAAATATGTAAAGAACGTTCCATCCTTTGGATTGATACGAACAATGTTTCCATTTTGATATACAATATATACCCTTTTTGTCCTCTCATTATATAACACTCTCTGGCAACCTGCCATTACATCCAATCCAGGCATATATTTAGCATACAAAAACCAAGGTGAATATAACATAGTATACGGTTCAGCAAGCATGTCAATTGTTTTATTCCATACAGAATCAGGATCATTGAAATTAACATCAGGTAAATCTTCTGGAGTTCCTACTATACCTACACAATGATCTACTAACCGTTCTCCTTTACTTACCTCTAACACCTCTGGTTGGATAGTATACATCCCTGAATCATCATGATATCTAAACTTACATTCTCCTACAGTTGCTAATAAATCTCTGTAAAAATATCCCTGAACCATAGGTACTCCATCACCATCAAAATCAGTAAATTCAGGATAGTCTAGTTTAAACATGTATCCTGAGTAAGGGTGTTGATTTTTTGTCAATGGAATTAATGGAGAAACATTGATATAAATTTCATATAAATCCTTCATATTTATTGCATAATATCTATCTAACCACAATAATGTTTGGCTCATTTTTTTACCAGAAAATATTCCTATCTGTTCAGGTTTTATTCCAAAGGTTAATGCTATATCAGTCATCACCTTCGTTTCCATATCCACATAAAATATCTTGTTTTGATTTTGAATTATGAGATAGTCATTAACAAGTGTACAGGTTATTGGAGTTTCCATAAATTGCTGTTTTTGGAACAAATCTTTTGAAACATTAGATTCCTCTCTTGTCCTTTCATCCATTAATATATCTTGATTTACAAACTGTTTTAATTCATAAAAATACCTGTATAATTTTCTACCGTTCCATAACCACAATCTATCTTTCCATTCAAATATGAAATAAGTTGATCCCCAGGGAATATCATCTGTTGTATAAATCCGTTCCCATCTATCATATTTTATGTAATAACACCATAAATCATTATAAGCATGAGAGTCTGATGAACCTCCTATGATATAGAGATAATCCTCTGCAACTATAC
>Ga0256842_1001333_pt1 | contig 20006 bp, 17 predicted proteins | sample 4559240metaG_FD_185973 | JGI IMG/M metagenome (GOLD analysis project Ga0256842, IMG submission 185973) | Hydrothermal vent microbial communities from Guaymas Basin, Mexico - 4559-240 | ecosystem: Environmental > Aquatic > Marine > Hydrothermal vents | place: Mexico: Guaymas Basin | collected... | reverse complement strand
ACGTGCAATGCATCAAATTTACAAGCTGCTACACAATCGTTTAAACCAACGCAACCAAAACTACATAAATTTGGACCACCAGCAACCAACACAGCTGCTTTACAAGTAGAGATTCCCTGATACTGATAGCGTAATTTAGTATTTTTATCACCACCACTTTGGCAATGGATCACAGCAACTTTTCTATCAGCAGATGAAGCTTCTTTCCCCATTATCTTAGCGATAGCAGCTATCACATCATCACCACCGGGAGCACATTTTGTAATATCATCATCATTTTCTACAATTGATTCTGCATAAGCAGCACAACCAGCCATTCCACAAGCTCCACAGTTTGCACTTGGCAATATTTCAATTATCTCTTCAATTTTGGGATCTACTTCCACATGAAATTTCTTAGAAGCAAAAGCTAAAACTAATCCATAAATTAGTCCTAAACTTCCCAAAGCTATTGTTGAATATAATATAATCACAAGTTCCTCCTAAAATTGTAAACCTGCGAAACCAAGAAAAGCTAATGCCATTCCACCAGCAATAATCATTGCTATTGGCATTCCTTTCATAGCTTCAGGAACTTCAGCTTTATCCATACGTTCACGAATACCAGCCATCAATACTAAAACCAATGTAAAACCGATTCCGGCAAAAAGTCCGTTTAAAATAGCTCCGAAGAATGTATATTCTTCTTGGACATTCAATATCGCTACACCTAACACAGCACAGTTTGTTGTTATTAATGGTAAAAATACACCCAATGCTTTATATAAAGCAGGAGCTGTCTTTTGAATCACCATTTCAACAAATTGTACTAAAGAAGCAATAGTTAAGATAAAGGCAATTGTTTGCAAAAATTCCATTTGCAATGGAATAAGTAGAAAATGCTGAATAAGCCAAGTAAATGTAGATGCCAGAGTCATTACAAAAATAACTGCCATCCCCATTCCTAATGCTGAATCCAATTTTTTTGACACTCCGATATAGGGGCATAATCCCAAGAACCTAGCTAATACAAAGTTCTGAACAAATATGGCTGCAATAGCCATGGAAAAAATTCTAATTGCTAATTCCATCTATATCTCCTATTTCTTCTTCAACATATTTAGTATAGCCATCAAAAATCCCATCACTAAAAATGCTCCGGGAGCAAGAATTGCTATTAACATTGGTTGATAACTGCTTGGCATTATTTGAATTCCCAATAATGTTCCATTTCCTAAGAATTCTCGAACTGATGCAATTACTACTAAAGCAAGAGTAAAGCCAAGTCCCATTCCCAAACCGTCAAAGATTGATGGGATAACTTTGTTTTTTCCTGCAAAAGCTTCTGCTCTTCCAAGAATAATACAGTTAACCACAATTAAGGGAATAAATAATCCTAAACTTTTATATAAAGCAGGCAAATAAGCATGCATCACCATATCAACGATAGTTACAAAGGAAGCAATAACAACAATGTAAGCCGGGATTCTAACTTTAGTAGGAATTAAATCTTTTATCAAAGAGATAATAATATTTGCCATTACCAACACGAATGTGGCAGCTAACCCCATACCAATACCATTTGCTACAGATGATGTAACACCCAAAGTAGGACACAAACCCAAAGCCATTACAAACACAGGATTTTCTTTGACTAAGCCTTTTGTAAATTCTTTAAAATTACTCATCATTTCCTCCTTGAGCTGAAGGTGCAATATTAGCTGATAAAGTTTCTACTGCAGATTTAATGGATTCTGTAATTGCTCTTGTAGAAATTGTAGCACCTGTAATGCTTTTAATTGTGCCACCATCCTTATCTACCAATAATTGTTCTTTACTTAATCCTACATATTTCTTTGCAAAAGATGGCTCAACACATTTAGCACCAAGTCCGGGAGTTTCAGCTTGAGATACAATCTCTATTTTATTGATTTTCATATCTTTATCTAACCCGACCATTGTTCTTACTTCACTACTATATCCATATTTTGCAGCTTGGAAAGTATATCCAACCAAATTCTTAGAATCATCATAACCGCGATAAAATTCAAACCATGCTGTATCTGCTTCTTGTTGAATTTTCAATGGATTGTTATCTTTTTCAAGTTTAACTTCCAATGAATCTTTTTCGAAAAAGCTTGCATTTGGCAATACGTTCTTACGAGCAGAATTCTGAGCTTGTTTTTCACTTTCTTGAATTTTTGGTAATGTTACACCGTTTATATAAGCTAAAATCCCACTAGCAATAGCAGCTATCATAAAAAGAACAAAGCCTAATTTGAGATAATATTTCATTTTTTTACCTCCCCAAATGCCTTTGGAACTGTAAAACGATCAATTAATGGAACTACGATATTCATAAGAAGAATAGAGTAAGAAACACCTTCCGGATAACCACCCACTAAACGAATTACAACGGTAAGCACACCGCATCCAATTCCAAAAATGATTCTACCTTTCTTAGTTACAGGCGAAGTAACCATATCGGTTGCCATGAAAAAAGCACCCAAAATAAGTCCGCCTGCGAAAATATGGAAAAATGGAAGTAAAATTGATGCTGAGAAAAGACCTTCAGTTCCACCAAAAATATATGTAAGAACAAATACTGTTCCGATATAACTTACAGGAATTCTCCATTCAATAATATGTTTGTAAGCTAAAAAAGCCGCACCGATTAATAAAGCAGCTACACTTACTTCTCCAATCACACCACCAATATTTCCCCAGAATAGATTTTTCAAAGTTGCAAATTCAGCTAATTTATTCATCATCAAATTAGTCTCAGCTGAGCCTAAAAAATCTACATTTCTAATAGTTTTTGCTACATTCAAAGGAGTAGCGGATGTAATTAATGTTTGAGCCTTTGCAGACAAAGTTTCAAAATTTGTAATTCCACTTAATGATCCCAATTTTGTAGGAGTCCATCCGGCAGTCATTAAGCTTGGCCAACTAGCCATTAAGAAAGCTCTGGCTAAAAGTGCAGGATTAAAAATATTGAAGCCTAAACCACCAAAAACTTGTTTACCGATAGCTATGGCAAATATAGATCCAATTACGGGAATCCACCAAGGAGCTGCCACGTTAATATTAAATGTAACCAACAAGCCGGTGATTACTGCACTACCATCTTTAATCGTAACCGGTACACCTCTGAATTTTTGAATCAACGCTTCTGTAATTACAGCCGCTGTTACTCCATATAATGATAGTAACAATGCGTTAATTCCAAAGAAATACACAGCAACAACTAAAGCAGGCATCAGTGCAAAAACCACTTGCCACATCACAGAACTTACAGAAATTTTCTGTTTCAAATGTGGAGCTGCTGATACTGCAAAATTATTATTCATAAATCCTCCATTTTATTAAAAATCAAATGTTACCCAAAAATACTCTCTATAAACATTTGATTTTTTATAACAAATATTTATTTTCTATTTTTCTGTGATACTTTTAATTTACCAATATCGATCCACTGTATTAATTTAATATGAGAAGGACATACGTATGCACAACTACCACATTTTATGCAATCCATAACTCCATATCTCTCAGCTTCATCAATATCATCATATCTAACATTATGCACGATCAGGCTAGGAACAATATTCATTGGGCAAACATCTACGCATCTACCACAGCGAATGCAAGTGCTTTCGTCTTCTTTATGTGCTTCAGCACGATTAAAAATAAGTAATCCTGAACTGGTTTTTGCCATAGGTGCTTCTAAATTCGGTACAGCAGCACCCATCATAGGACCACCGGAAATAGCCTTTCCTATCTCTTCGCTCGTTCCACCACAATACTCTAATAAATCACTGTATTTTGTTCCAATCCTAGCTTTTAGATTTTTAGGATTTTTTACAATCTTACCTGTAACTGTGATAATTCTCTCAATCAAAGGTTTTTCATAACGGCAAGCTTCATAAACAGCAACAGCAGTTCCAACATTTTGAACTACAACGCCAACTTGCATTGGCAATCCGCCTTTATTTGGAACCTTTCTTTTTGTAGTTGCATAAATCAGTTGTTTTTCAGCACCTTGAGGATATTTAACTTTTAGCGAAACAACAGAAATATTAGTTTCATTTTTAACTAATTCTTTCATATGTTTAATTGCTTTAGGCTTGTTTGCCTCAATACCAATGATACCTTTTTTTGCATTTACGGTTTTCATTAATATTTTCAAACCGGCAATAATATCTTCTGCTCTTTCAAGCATAATTCTGTAATCTGCAGTAAGATAAGGTTCGCATTCTACTCCATTCAATATTACAGTATCAATTGGATTTTCAGCCGGTGGTGATAATTTTACATGTGTTGGGAAACCTGCTCCTCCCATTCCACAAACTCCGGCAGCAGAAATACGTTTTTTTAATTCATCAACTGAAAGTGTTTCTACATTATCATCGCTTAGTTTTACCCAATTATCTTCACCGTTACCGGTGATTTCTATAGCCGGTGATTTTATTCCACTTGGATGGTCGAATAGATCAATTTTGGTAATCTTGCCGGAAATAGACGCATGCATAGGAATCGAAACAAAACCACCTGCTTCTGCGATAACCTGCCCGGCAAGAACTTCATCACCAACTTTCACACAAGCTTTTGCAGGAGCTCCTATATGCTGAGAAAGAGGAATTACCACTTTTTTAGGTAGTGGCATGGTCTCGATTGCAGCATTTTCAGCATAGCTTTTGGAATCTGCTGGATGAATTCCGCCAGGGAATGTCTTTAAACCCATAATTTCTCCTTTTATTTATTAATTTGAAGCATTATTAAGCAACAATATATCTGAGGTCACTTAAATACATATTTTCCAACAACAAATGTAATCGAGTTTATTCAATCAAGTATTTTTTTATATGAAGTGAAATATCTTTGTAATTACGTAAAATTATTAGTTTTATCTCATAAAAAAAAGAGGTGCCTTTCGACACCTCTATATTTTTTATTCCAATGAATTTAGTTATTTTGCAATTCTAAATCCGATAGATGAATTAACTCTACCATAAATTAATCTTGGTTTACACATGCTACGATTAGCATTTCTAAGAGATTCTGCTGACATCTCCCAACTTCCACCACGGATAACCATTCTATCTTGAGAACCAACACTTGTACTAGTAGAAGTTTCAGGACCCATTGGATCTGTGGCTGCGCTTTCAGAATAGTAATCTGCAGAATAAACATCGTTGCACCATTCCCAAACATTACCGGCCAAGTCTTGAATACCTAAAGCATTATCTCCAGAATAACTTCCAACAGGTGCAATCCCGTTATCAGTTGTTTCATTATTATAGAAATTTGCTAAATCATGTGTAGGTTCTTCGTTACCCCAAGGGTAATTTCTACCATCATTATATTTAGCTGTATATTCCCATTCTGCTTCAGTTGGTAAATGATAACCGTTGCCGGTTGTAATATCAATATTACAAGAGCTATTCCAATAATCATAAACAGGAGTTAAACCATTAATCTCACTAAGAGTATTTGCATAAAGTGCAGCACCAAACCATGTAACATCAGTTACAGCATAATTTTCAAATCCTTCTTCAACAACAAATTTCTTTGCATTTGTTGAGAAACTAATCTTGCAATCTCCATCAGTTTTGATAAATAAAGCTAAATCTTCAGCAATATCTACTAAGCCGAATCCATCGCTATAAGTAATAGGATTGTTTACCGGATCGTAAACATGAGAAATCATACCTTTACCTGTTGCCCAGTTGATAATTTCCACAAATTGAGCATTAGTAATTTCTGTTTTACCAATTTCAAAATCATTTGAAATAGTTACATCATGAATCGGATTTTCATCATCATCACCTTCACTGCTACCCATAGTGAATGTACCTGCAGGAACAGTTACCAATTCAGGTTCATTTTCTAATGCAAAAGTTGATGTAGTAACTTCTAAAACAGGCCAATAAGCACTTGTATCAACTTGGCTATATGTTCTTCCTCGATAATAATATGTAGTGTTTTCAGTAAGGTTATAATCTACAAAATTATTATAATCAGGTTGAGAAGTACCAACTAATTCAAATGGTCCATCAGCTGAATTAGATCTCTCAATTGCAAAAGCAGTTTCAAAATAAGTTACATCATCCCAAGTTAAATCTGCTTTAAAAGCTGAAACAGCTTCTAATACAAAATTATCGGGAACAGCAGTTTTTACTCTAAATCCGAATACTTCACTCCAGTTACTGATTTCAGAACGAACTCTCCAATAATAAACATCACCATAATCAAAAGCATCTTCTTCATCAATAGTAAATGATCTTGCTTCACCAACATGAGTGATAAGAATATTATCAAAACTTTCAGAATCTGAAACTTGAATTCTATAAAAATCTGAACTTCCTAAACGTTCCCAAAGGAATTGTGGAATTTGTTTAACAACATCATTTTCAGTATCGTTTTCTGGGAATAGTAATTGTACTGAGCCAAGATTCGAATTGTATTCTGCAATTGTTGTAAAACTTCTAATTCCACTCCACTCAGAGTTATCTGCTTTAATTCTCCAGTAGTAAGTTGTATTTAAATCGAAGTCAATTTCAGATATACATTCTGTAGGTAAATCACCATCTTCTTCAATAATGGTTTTCTCTGCCACAATATCAGAAAAATTATCATCGGCAGCAACTTGAATTTCATATTCAGTTGCGTCAGGATATTCTTCCCATTCAAATTTTACAATAACGCCTTCTGTTGATCCATCTTCCGGTGAGTTAACAAGAACTCCGGAGTTTGTAGTAAAAGAAAACACTTCACTCCAATTATCATTTCCTTCAATTGGAAGAGCAACATCTGATGTCATTCTCCAATAATATCCATCATCAGAAGCAGTTAAGATATTATTTTCAGTCCAAGAATCAGGATTAGTAGAAGCATCAATTTCTTCATCTAAAACGATATTTTCGAAATCCTCATCGGAAGCAACTTGGATTGTATAAGTATTAGCATTATCCAATGGAACCCAAGAGAATTCAACAGGTACACCAACTTCAGTTGCTTCATCAGAAGGTGAACTTAAAGTAACTAAGATATCTGTATGGAAGAGTCTGATCTCGCTCCAGTTTTCTCCTGAGGTATCAGTTTTAACTCTCCAATAATAAGTTTTTTCAGCTTCAAGGCTAGTTGGAACATCAAAGAACGTATCGGAAGAAGAATTTTCATAAAGCACAGGATCAAAATCACCTGATTCGGAAACTTGGATTGTGTACTCAGAAGCACCATCAAGTTCATTCCAAGCAAAATGAGGTCTTAAACTTGCACTAAAATCATTTTGAGGATTAACTAAACTTACTACATAATTTGTAGTGAATTTCCAGGTTTCACTCCATACTGAGTTATTAGCTTTAACTTTCCAATAATAATCGGTAAAGTTATCTAATTCTTCATCAAAAGTATAACTTTCAGAATCTTCTATATCATCAAAAACGATATTTTCAAATAAAGAATCTTTAGCACAAACAATATTATACTCATCTGCACCAATATATTCATTCCATTCAAATTCAGGTTCTAAAGTATTAACTTTGTATCCAAAACCAGGTTCTAAAAGAGTAAGTTTTGGGCCTTCACCTTTAACAAAATACAAATCGAAAGAATCTAAATCAACCTCATCGATGTTCATAGGATCGATAGATTCTCCTAAAGAATCTACAATTGTATTTGTGTCAGAAGTTTCACTTAACAACCAAAGAGCTTTTGAAGAACGATTGTAATAGTAATCATAAAGATAAGTTTTTACATCATCCTGTAATAAATAGATTTGGTTATCTTCAAAATATATTTCACTATCTTCGGGCTTAACACTAATCCCAGCAATTTTCATATCATGTTTTGTAATCTCTAGTGCACTTTCTTCAGTTAAAACAGGAATAACAACATCACCATCTTCCTGTAATTCGAATTTATCCCAAACATTAATTAAGAGTATATCAACTCCATCTAACACTACTTCGTCAGGGCTTGTTGTTTCGTCGTCTTCACAACCAACAAAGAAAAGTAAACTAGACATCAAAGCCAGTATGAGTAAGATTTTTGTATTCTTAAATTTTTTCATTTTATTCTCCTCTTAATCATATACTAGTTTTCGATTGTCGTTTCAATTTCAGAAATAATCTGATTGAACATAATTTTTGCTTCATCAGCTTTCATGAATGAAAGAGGAAAACTAAATAGATAACATTTATTGCTATCAGTTAATTTACGGATTCCTATAGGTTGATTTCCATAAGAATTGATTTCGTCCAAAGAAGGTTCATACATACCATCTCCCGGTTCTTTACAACCGAGTCTGTAGATAACTTCTGTTCCTTCAAGTAAGAGATCTTCATCAAAATAGGAAATAAGACCATGAGCATCAACAGCAATCTGTGTTATTGGGTGATTATCTATGAAGCTTAAAATACTTTCATCGCGTTTTAAATTGATATCAGCTGTCATATTAGCAGCTTTAACAGCATAATGGAATAATGGTTTGTATTCCAAGATAGGATCTTGAGGAGTTTTAGGTAATGTTTTAGTTGCTTCCTCATCATCTACATTCACACCAAAATAACGTGTAATAAGATTAAATCCTTCTTTTCTTGAATTCAACATTATTGTATTTGCTAAGTTTGAATTTGAAGACAAGATAACATTTCCGCCACTATTCAAATATAAATTCATTGAATCATATTCTTTCCAGAATCCACTATCTTTTTTATTTTCTGTATGATAGATAATGGTTTTGTATTTTACCAATTCAGTAGCAGGTAAACAAGCTTTAGAGAAATGCAATTTAAAGTTTGGACTTTCGTTCTCATTTCTGTCCATATAATCGATAGTTCCGGTATAATCACTAAGAGCTTCTTCGTAAAATGCATCCATCATATCATCCGGTAATGAGTTATCAGCGTCATCATCGATGATTAAAATTCCTGATTTTTCTGAAGCAGGAGTTGGATCAACAATATTAAAAATCATTTCAGCAGGTGTTTTATCTGCAACACCTTGTAAATCCACAGCTCTAACTTCAAATTTATGAGTACCAACATCTAAACCGGTAAGAGTAACTTCTTCGGCAATATTAGCGCTAACAGGAACTCGTAACCATTCTTTACCTGTATCTTCATCAACAACATTATAATCAATAGCAGGTAATGGAGCATAAACAAAAGCTTCACCATCTAAGCGTAAATCATAAAATCTTACTTCAGAGAAATATTCAAGATTAGTCAATTCATCAACAACTGTCCCGATTTTCTTATTATTTGGGTTATTACTTTCATATTGACCTTTGTATCCCCATTTCATGTAGATGCTAAGGTTATTACTTCCAATCACAGAATAATCGCCATTGTTATCAATCCAGAATGGAGTAGCAAAATGAGTACCTTCTACAGTAAGAGTACTTGGTAAAATTGTTGGAATCTGTTCAGCAATAAAAGTAGTATAATGGTTATCACCAAGAGCATAAATTGCGTTTTTATTAGCATCAACTGATCCGTTAAAAATGATAGTTCCGGGATAGAATCCATCTCTTACAGCAAAGCCAACTTCTTCTTCTTCAGATTCGATTCCGGCTAGATCGACAGATTTCACGATAATATATGTAGAATCTACAGGAGATCCACTTTCATAAGTATTAAATAAGAGAGAAGGTTCAGTAAATTCTGTCATTAAGAATCTATTAACATTTGGTTGATCTTTAGTATTATACTCTTCATCAGGATATCCACCTTCAGATTCGGGGATAACACGACCAAGTAAATCTCTTTTTTCTAATCTGAATTTAAAATAATCAGGAACAGCTCCTACATATGGATCAGAGTCAAGAATACTAAATTGGAAGACAATACCACGTCCAATTTGTGCTCCATCCAAGTTACCTTTTGTAGAACTGATATTAACTCCGGGAGCTAATGAATAAGCAGAAAAATATTTACTGGCATATTCTGAGTTAGGAGAAATAGTTACTCCATCTTGATCAACAGCAATACTCATATTTCCGTCATTATCTTTGCATTTTACATCAAATCTGCTAACAACAACTGCACTATCACCATCGATATTTGCAGGGAAATTGATTATTGTGTAAACATCATTTGTCCAAATAGACTTTTGATCAGTTTCTGCTAATGGAATTGATTGATCAGCGCCATCATTATAATGATAGATCCAACCTTCTTCATCAACTACATTATGTCCAGGTGTTCCATTGGGATACGGATTGCCATCTTTATCAACAACTCTATAAGCGTATGATTCTACTACACCATCTGCATCATTTGCTTCCCAGTAAATTTTTTGCTGGAATAATGCAGGATTATCAGTATCCACCGCTGTTGAATCAATCACACCTTCATACGAAGTTATTCTGATAGTTGGTCCAACATTCGGATTCAACTCACCTTTTCTATCGCATGCTGAAAAAGACAGCGTTACAAGTAGAACTGCTGTTGTTAATATTAAAGCCTTCTTAACTTTAAACATTTAATCCTCCTATATTGTTCATAATTTTACAATGTTTTGCGCTTTATTTACATTGAGTTCCAATTCCGTCAAGAAATTAACTACTTACACATTTTTTAAACGCTTTTAGTACATTAGAAAGTAACATAGCTGTTGTTACAGAACCAACTCCACCAGGTACGGGAGTTATTGCTTTTACTTTCTCAAAACTTGCTTCAAATTCTACGTCGCCTACATATTTATATCCTTTTTCAGGATCTTCCACTTGATTTACCCCTACATCTATAACAATTGCCGATTCTTTTAGCATGTCTGCTTTAACAAATTCAGCTTTTCCGATAGCGGCAATTACAATATCAGCTTCTTTAGTATGCTTAGGTAAATCTTTGGTTCTACTATGACAAACAGTAACAGTCGCATTGCCTGTTTTGTTTTTTCTTAGAAGTAAATTCGCTAAAGGTTTTCCCACAATATCACTTCTTCCAATAATCACTATATGCTTTCCCTCTGTTTCAATTTCATAGAAATCTAAAATTTGTAATACAGCATTAGGAGTACAAGGGACAAAGCCATCTCTATCCAATACTAAATTTCCCATATTCAAAGGATGAAATCCATCAACATCTTTATCAGGATTAATAGCCATCACAATTTCAGATTCATCTAAATGTTTTGGAAGTGGTTTTTGTAACATAATTCCATGAACATTAGAATCTGTGTTCAGAACTTCAATTTCATTTAACAATTGTTCCTGAGAAATAGCCGGGTCGAATAATTTTGTTGAAACCTTAAAACCTTTTTTCATGCCTTTTTTTTGTAAATTTTCTACGTAATATTTGGCAGCTGGATCTTCCCCAATCAAAATAATAACCAAATGCGGATTCCAAGCATTTGTACTGATTTCATTTTTCAAATCAGCATAAATCTTCTTTATCAGTGGTTTTGCTATTAATTTCTTAGTCATAATACTTCCTTCTAATCCTTTTGATATCTTTTGCTTTACCTGTCTTTTCATTTATTTCCACATAAACTGCATTAATTTGTAATCCTGTTTCAGCAGGAGTATATTGTTTTGGCATATCGGCAAGCATCTTTTCTAAGATTATTTCTTTTTTAACACCGATTACAGAATCGTGAGGTCCTGTCATTCCGGCATCTGTGAGATAAGCAGTTCCATGTTCCAAGATCTCTTCATCGGCAGTTTGTATATGAGTATGAGTTCCCACTAAAGCACTAACTTTCCCATCCAAATAATAACCTAAAGCTCTTTTTTCGGCAGTTGCTTCAGCATGGAAATCTACAAAAATATTAGATGTCTCTTTTTTGATTTCATTAATTACCTTATCGCAAGCTCTGAAAGGAGAATCCGCCGGACCCATAAATACTTGTCCAATCACGGTAAAAACAGCAATTTTATAACCACTATCAAATTGATAGATAAAATATTCATTACCATAGGCCATTGAGGAATTGTTAATAGGTTTTAAAATTCTCGGTTCGTTTTTTATGAATTCTAATGCGTCTTTTTTATCCCACAAATGGTTTCCGCTTGTAAAAACATCGATACCGGCATCAAATAAATAATTTGCAGTTCGCTCTGTAATACCTCTGCCTTGTGCTGTGTTTTCTCCATTAGCTATACAAAAATCTATGGATAATTCTTTTTTAAGTTCAGGAAGCCGATCAAAAATTAATTTTCGACCGGCTTTCCCAAAAATATCACCAATAAATAAAATCTTCATAATTATTTAGCAACAGCAGTTTGACGTGTTTCTCTTATCACCATAACCTTTATCTGCCCCGGATATTGCATTTCTTCTTCTATCTTAGAAGCAATATCAGAAGCAATATAGGCAGATTTACTATCATCTACTTTTGCAGGATCAACAATGATCCGCAATTCGCGTCCCGCTTGAATAGCGAAAGATTTATTCACTCCTTCAATTGAATTAGCAATTTCTTCCAATTTTTCCAAACGTTTCATATAAGTTTCCAGCATTTCTCTTCTAGCACCTGGTCTAGCACCTGAAACAGCGTCGGCAACTTGAGTAAGCACTGCATAAACAGAGCCATATTCAACTTCCTCGTGGTGTGCTTCTATAGCATTTACCACAATTTTACTTTCACCATTCTTGCTTGCGATATTAGCACCGAGTTTTGCGTGAGAACCATCAAATTCATGATCAACCGCTTTACCAAGGTCATGTAAGAATCCACATCGTCTAGCTAATTCTTGGTCTAAACCAAGTTCAGCAGCTAACATACCACAAACCCAAGCAGCTTCCTTAGAATGTTGCAAGATATTTTGACCATAACTAGTACGGTATTTCAATCGTCCGATCAACTTAACAACATTAGGTGAAATATTATGAATATTAACTTCCATACAAGCTTCTTCACCAACACGAACCAATTCTTGGTCCATCTCTTTGGTGGTTTTGGCAATAATATGCTCAATTCTTCCGGGATGGATTCTACCGTCTGAAATCAATTTTTCTAAAGAAAGTCGAGCAATTTCTCTTCTAACGGGATCGAATCCTGAAAGAACAACAGCTTCAGGAGTATCATCTATAATCAAATCGATACCTGAAGCTTTTTCAAACGCTCTGATATTTCTACCTTCGCGTCCGATTATTCTACCTTTCATTTCATCATCCGGCAAAGATACCACAGAAACTGTAGTTTCTGAAACGTAATCCACAGCAATACGTTGAATAGCTGTAGCAACAATACCGGAAGCAATTTTAGTTGATTCTAATTTTGTTTGTTCAGCAATTTTGCGTAATTCTTTTGCAGCTTCTTGACGTGCTCTGTTTTTTAAATTGTTTTTAAGAATTTCAACAGCTTCATTTCTAGATAATCTGGCAATTTCAGAAAGTTTACGGTTTTGTTCTTCCAGAATCTCTTCGAGTTCAGCTTTTTTGTTAAGTGTTTCCTCTTGAAGATCATTTAATTTTCTTTCAAATTCGCTTATTTTTTTCTCACGATTATCAAGATTGTCTGTACGATTATCAAGTTTGTTAACGCGCTCATTGTAATCTTTTTCTAGGGAGTGTAATTCTTTTTTACGAGCTTTAATTTCATTTTCATAACGCTCCTGCATTTTAAACCAAGCTTCCTTAGCTTCTAATACAGCAGTTTTCTTTTCATTTTCAGCATCTATTTTCGCATCTTCAATAATTTTTTTAGCTATTTCTTCAGCTGCTAAAATGTTTTTGCGATTAAGATTTTTTTTTATCAACACCAAAGTAATTACTATTACAAAAGCGATGACAAATCCGACAATAATCGAAATTGGATCCATTTATTATCCTCTCTTATTTATTTAACCCGCGATACCGTGTACCGTTTGTTTCCGAACTTTGTAAAAGGTGGACGCCGTGCCATTGCTATATTGCATACCTGAATCATGTTCAGTTTGTGCGCCACAGCCAGCTTAGCTTCCTATTCGAAAATAGTTCTAGCACAAATATAATATCACGAATACCGCAGGCGTGAATTTTATTAATCTAATTCAATTTCATCTTCAATATCATCAAGAAGATGATCTATTTTTTTACTTTCTTCCAATAAGGAACTAGAGTTATTCTTTTCAGTAAAATACTTTTCAGTTAATTGCATACAGTATAATACTAATATTTTAGTGCGATCTATAGTATCAACTTCATTTTTAAGCTTTTCTAGCTCAGCTTTCAGATGAGAAGTTATTTGATCCAGGTAAGCAGGATCATCTGTACTAAAGCGATAAATACTTCCCAGTATTTCAACTTCAACATCTTGCATTGTAATCTTACTCCAAAAGTATTAGATATTAAATATCAGTTAACTGACCAAGAACTTCATCAAGTTGATCAAGGGCAGTTTTAGTTTTGTTTTCATAATTATTAAGCTGCTCAGTTAAGCGAGAATTTTCTTCCATCATCATTTCAATTTCGTCATCTTTTTCAGAAATATCGTGTTTAAGGTTATCAATTTGTTCCATCGCGTTAGCATGGGCTTGTTCCAATTGGCTGGCTTTTTCAGCCAAATTATTTTTTTCAATTGTTAGTACATTATGCTTTTGCTTAAGCACTTTGTAATTATTTATTAATTTTTGTATTTTTTCGTTTAAACTCATTCTGCTTTGTTCTTCCATTTTTTTCTACCTCATTTCAATATGATATTCATTTTCTAAGCGCTTAACCGCTTTTTGAACGATTTTATTTGTGTATTCATCCGTCAAGGTTTTTGTCTCAGAAACAAAAATTATATTAAACGTCAGACTTCTAAAGCCATCTTTAATATTATTACCTCTATATTCATCGAACAAAACTACATCATGAATCAGTTTTCTATTTGTAGCGAAAATAGTGTCAACAATTTGTTGAACTGAAAATTCTTTACTCACTATAATTGATAGATCTCTAAGCACAGGTGGGAATTTAGGGATTTTCTTAAAAATTGGTGTACCAATCATATCCAGTTCATAAATTTTATCAAATTTCAGATCATATATATATATATCCTGTTCGATTCCGAATTGTTCGGTAATTTTAGGATCGATTTTCCCAAAACTTCCTAAGAAATGCTTCTTATGGAACAGGTCTGCAGCTTGGCCTTTTTGGTAAAACGCTTCAGCGCTTTCTTTTAAATTTGTTTTCTCCACACCTAATAATTCTACAAGTTCAAGCACTATTCCTTTTAAATCAAAAAAATCAACCTGCTTTGGTTTTTCCTTCCAATATGTAGGATTCAATTGACCTGTCATTAATCCACAAAGTTGCAATTTTTCAGTCGCTAATTTTTCCTCTTTTCGATGGAAAATTTTTGCCATTTCAAAAGTTTTAAAACTCTTTGTTCCATGATTAATATTAAATTCTGCATTTTTAAGAAGATTTGGAATCAAGGTAGAACGCATAATTGAAAAACTTGTTCCCAAAGGATTTTTAAGTTTTGCTGTTTCACGTCTTTCATCGTTTTCAGGAATTTTCAGTTTATCCAAATCTTCAGGATCACCAAAACTCCAATTTATAATTTCGGAAAAACCATAAGAAACCAACAGATCTTGTACTTTTCTACGAGCATAGAAATATTTTCTATTCATAATATTCTGAGGGATTGTTAATGTAGGAACATTATTGTATCCATGAAGACGAATCACCTCTTCAATCAAATCTATTTCGCGTGTAAGATCTTTACGATTCGCCGGAATTTCAAAACTAATTAGATCTTCTTGCTCAGATATTTTTTTCAATCCTAAAGCTTCCATATAAGTAGTAATTTTTTCAGCATCAATATCAATTGTTAACAATTTTCTGGCTCTTGATGGACGAATGCTAACAATTTCCAAATTTTTAGGATTAGGATAAGAATCAAGTTTACCTTCAACTAATTCACCACCGGCTATTTCAAGAATTAACTCAATTGCTCTTTCGCTAATTAATTCTGCTGTTTGATCTGCCATATCACGTTCAAATCTATAGCTGGAATCTGTAAAAATTTTCAATCTTCCGGAAGTTTTCCTAATGCTTGAATAAAGGAAATTAGCAGCTTCTAAGACAATGGTTTGTGTTTCATTGGAAATTCCGCTATCTTGGCCACCTATAATCCCGGCTAAAGCAATTGGTTTTTCCGCATCAGCAATTACTAAATCCGAAGTTTTTAATTCATAAGTTTCCTCGTCAAGAGCAGTAAATTTTTCCTTTTCAGTAGCTCGACGAACAACAATTTTATGACCTTCCAATTTATCATAATCAAATGCGTGAAGTGGATGACCATATTCGTGCATCACAAAGTTTGTAATATCAACAACATTATTAATAGGGCGCATTCCAACAGCTAATAATCTTTGTTTTAACCATTCCGGAGATTCAGCAATTTTTACATTCTTCACAACGCGAGCAATATATCTAGTGCAAATATCTTCAGCAGTATTTTCCAATTTTAGATCTTTTTTTATATCAGAAATTCCTTTAGGAAGTTTAGGATTTGGCAAAGAAACCGGTATATTTAATAGTGCCGAGAGATCCTTTGCTACGCCTATCATCCCAAGTAAGTCAGGACGATTAGGAGTAATTTCCACTTCATAACAAATATCACCAATTTTAAGATAAGAGGCAAGATCGGTTCCTGTTTCGGCATCTTCAGATAAAACCATAATTCCATCATGATCATCCGACAATCCCAGTTCTTTTTCAGAACAAAGCATTCCAAAAGATACTTCACCACGCAATTTAGCTTTCTTGATCACAAAATCATCAAAATTTGTTCCCACTGGTGCAAAAGCAACTTTTTGCCCTACAGCACAATTGGGAGCTCCACATATAACCTGTACAGTTTCTTTTCCATCATTTACTTGGCAAATTGAAAGTTTTTCAGCATTTGGATGCGGAGTTTTCTCCACAATCTCAGCAACTTTTAGTTGAGCTAATTCAGCTCCGATTTTTTCAACTGCTTCAACTTCTATTCCGGCAAAGGTAAGACGATCTTCCAATTCCTTTTCCGATAGATTTATATCAATATATTCTTTTAACCATTTATAGCTAATCTTCATAATTATAACCTGCTAATATTATTTACTAAATTGTTTCAAAAATCTTAAATCGTTTTCAAATAATAATCTCATATCGGGAATTTTATATTTAAGCATAGCTACGCGATCAATACCTAATCCGAAAGCATAACCGCTATATTTTTCCGAATCAATTCCCAATGTTTCCAACACGTTTGGATCTACCATTCCGGCACCACCCATTTCGAGCCAGCCTTGATTTTTACAGACATTACACCCTTTCCCTCCGCAATTAACGCAAACAATATCTATTTCTGCGCTCGGTTCTGTGAATGGGAAAAAGTGTGGTCTAATTCTTGATTCTATTTCAGAACCAAACATCTTTTTTACAAAAATATTAAGAATATCTTTAAGGTCGGCAAAACTAACATCTTCATCTATAACCAAAGCCTCCATTTGATGGAAAGCCGGAGAATGCGAAGCGTCATTATCATTACGATAGCAACGACCGGGAGCAATAATTTTAATTGGTGGTTTATGATTTTCCATAGTTCTGATTTGAACAGTAGAAGTTTGAGTACGTAGAAGCACGTCATTTTCTATATAGAAAGTATCGGAAAGATCGCGTGCAGGATGATCTTGAGGTGTGTTTAACGCGTCAAAATTATGAAATTCATCTTCAATATCAAAACCTTCGGCAACTTCAAAACCCATACTAATAAAAGTATCTTCTATTTCTCGCCAAACTTTTGTAATTGGATGCAAAGAGCCTTGTTCTCTATGACGACCCGGCATTGTAATATCCAGTGCATTTGCCTGTAGGTTTTTCTTATAATCTCTCTCTTTAATTTCAATTTCTCGGTTGGAAATAATTTCAGCTAATTGATTTTTTGCTTGATTCACAATCTGACCAAAAGCGGGTCTCCCTTCTTTGGGCAGTGAACCAATTTTTTTCATAAAGTTATTTAGAACGCTTTTTTTTCCTACGAAACGTGATTTCAATTGCATCAAATCGTGTAATGTTTCTACTTCTAAGATCTCTTTCCTAGCTATTTCTAATGTTTTATCCAGTTCTTTTCTCACTTGGAAAATTCCTCTTATATAATTTTATTTTGTTAAAAAAACACCCGGAGCTAGCGCCCCGGGATATGAATAATATTTTTTATAGGTTTTGTTTAGCGATTTCGCAATATTTAGCAAATGCTGCATCATCGTGCATAGCAAGATGAGCTAAAACTTTTCTATCTACTACTATGTTAGCTTTTTTCAAACCACCGATCAATGAGCTATATTTTAAATCATGTATTCTTGCTGCTGCATTGATTCTGATAATCCATAATTTACGGATTTCTCTTTTCTTTGTTTTTCTATCTCTATATGCGTACTGCCAACCTTTTTCCACTGCCTGTCTAGCAGTTTTATAAAGTTTACTTTTTCCGCCGCGATAACCTTTAGCGGCTTTTAAATATTTCTTTTTTCTTGCTTTATGAGCTACATTATTTACTGAACGTGGCATTTATAATCTCCTTATTACAATTATTTTTCTTACATTCCAAGCATGCGCTTCATTCTTGGTGCGTCAGCTGCGCTAACCAAGCCGGATTGTCTCAAGTTTCTTTTACGCTTTGTTGTTTTCTTTGTAAGAATGTGACTTTTAAAAGCTTTTGATCTTTTTAATTTACCTTTTCCAGTAACTTTAAATCTTTTAGCTACAGCTCTTCTAGTTTTTAATTTTGGCATCTTTCCTCCTAGGGTACTATATATATATTATTCTTGCTCTTCTTTCTTTTTAGCAGGATCTACCCAAGTTTCCAAAATTTTATCAATTTCTTTCTTTGGAGAAATAATAGTGAAAATTGTTCTTCCTTCATTTCTAGGTTTCACATCCACTACTATCAAATCCTGTAATTCTTTTAGCAATCGTTCTAACAATTGGAATCCAATTTCCTTATGCGCTAGTTGTCTTCCTCTAAAACGTACAGTTAACTTAACCTTGTTGTGCTGTGACAAGAATTTAATAGTATGCTCTTTTTTAAAGCAATAATCATGCTCTTCTGTATTTGGACCAAACTTCACTTCTTTTGTCTGCACTACGTGTTGTTTTTTACGCGATTCTTTCACACTTTTTGTTTTCTTGTAATAATATTGTCCAAAATCCAATATCTTACACACCGGTGGATTAGCATTGGGAGATACTTCTACCAAATCTAATCCTACTCTTCCCGCATGGCTTAACGCTTCTGCCAACGAAACAACACCAACCTGAGTACCATTTTCATCAATTAAACGAACAGAATTAGCTCTGATCTCATTATTGATTCTTTCCTTTGGAACTTCAGGATTTTTTTTAGATTTTCCTCTTCCTCTCCAGCTCAAGTAGCCTCCTTATTTGTTTGAGCATAAAAAAACGGGTGCAAAGATTGCACCCGTATATTTATTTTCCGAATCTTAGACTGTAATAACTATTTACAGATTATTATTCTCTAAAATCCATATTAAAATTTTCAACCTTAGCAAGTATTGGACTCAACCAAACCGTAAGGTAGAAGCGGGATGCCTCTTTTCTTTTTTACTCAACACTGCAAAAAATTTATATCTTATCATAGAGTCAAGTTTTTTGTTTTTTAGCCAGCAAAAAGAAATAGAATTGATCTATTCATGTATTTAATCGCCTTGCAAATAGCTCAATTAGAAATGTAAAAATTTTTCACTTGACCTATTGTAGAAAATTTTCCCAATTTGATTTTATGAATAACATAACCCGATATTTTCACATAAATTACAGCTACAGCATGTTTCATCTCGAGCGTTCATCATAAAGTTCTTTTTATGCTATAAAATTTATTTAAAAGGGACAAAGTTTTACTCAGGGCAATTTTTTTCTTGACATACTATTCAGTATTTTAATCAATCTGCCCATAAATAAAAATAAAGAAAACAAAGGAGAATTAAAATGAAAAACTCAAAAAGATTTGTATTAGCTTTACTCGTAATCGCAATTGCTTTCACATCATTGAATATTATCTCAATTTCAAAAGCAAACGGGAATCCAATCAACCAAACTATCTGT
>Ga0256842_1001332_pt1 | contig 20008 bp, 14 predicted proteins | sample 4559240metaG_FD_185973 | JGI IMG/M metagenome (GOLD analysis project Ga0256842, IMG submission 185973) | Hydrothermal vent microbial communities from Guaymas Basin, Mexico - 4559-240 | ecosystem: Environmental > Aquatic > Marine > Hydrothermal vents | place: Mexico: Guaymas Basin | collected... | reverse complement strand
ATCATTGGTTTCTACCAGAAGTTTTTAGGTCTTGCCAGGTTTAATTTTTTCTTTATTTTCCTACCCTAAAAGCCTACAAAGGTTTATAAAAACAAATAGTGCCAGACAAAAAAAATCTTTCTCCTTTTTTCTATAAACCCATAGTTGGGATTGTGTGGGGATAAATTCCGCCTGATACATTTTTCAAAAAATGGTTAAATTTCTTGCCTGACACCTTTCAATCAGGTCTGTCCCCATTTATTTTCCCTGTTTTTCCCCCATCCATCCCCATTCCTACCCCAAATGCCTTCCAGAAGATTTATAGAAGGGTTGAAGGTAGAAAGTTTTGCCTAATTGCTTGACTTTTGCCAAAAAATTTTAAGTCTTGTCAGAATTTGGTTTCTTTTCCTACTTGCCCACCCTAAAAAGCCCCTGAGGGTTTATAGAAAGAAAAAGAATTTTATTTTAACCGTTAATTTCTGCCAGAAAAATTTTAGGTATTACCAGTTTTAATTTCTTTCCTTATTTGCCTGCCTCAAAAGCCATTTAAATTTTTCTTAAATTTTTTGCCTAAATTTTTTGCCTGACACTTTTCTTTTTATTCCAGATTTTGTCTGACACCTTTCTTAATATTATTTTCTACTCTGTCTCCACTTCACTAATCCATATCAAAATTCAAATCCTGCCTGACACTAAATTCAGAATATATAAAAAAACTTGGTTTATAAAGTATCCCGTAGTTCAAAATGTTTTACGCTATTTTATGTTATCATTATTTTATCCTTTAAATGTGCTTTTCAGGTAAAAATAACCTTTTACAAAATTGCTTTATATAATGCACTTACACAATGCTTCCTGATTTTAAAAAAAAGTTGAAAACACTTTTCATAAATACTAAAATTGATTTTATAAAAACTTTATTTTGCATATTTCAAATGCATATAAAGTCTTTTTAAAAGTAAAGTGGTTTTACACAAAGAGATGCGGGAGGTAAGCATGATTAAGAAGATGGTAAGACTGATTGCTCGGTATTTAATCCCACTACTGGGGATAGTGTTGTTAATGATGTTTCTACTGGGTTTTTTCAGAAAAGATGTAATTAAAGGTGGGCGAGCCCCCATTCCCCACAAATGGGCTACAGGCCTGCCAAGTACTTCTGCAGTAATAGAAGAGATACCCCTTGTGCAGGAAGCAACCGGAACCGTTGCCCCAGAATACAAAGTGACCGTTGCAGCCCGAATTACCGGTCATATCCTCAAAATTGATGCAGCAGCTGGTAGATATTTTAAAAAGGGAGAAATCATTGCCATTTTAGATAGCTCTGAAATTAAAACGAAAATTGCGCAACTTAAGCAGGCACTCAATAAAGCAAAAGCAATATTGGAACTTGCGCAATCTGATTATAATCGTGACAAACCACTTTTTGAACAAAAGGCTATTCCAGCAGTGGAATTTGATCATACAACGGCAGCCCTCAGGACTGCTCAAGCAGAGGTAAATCGCTTGAAAAATGCCATAAAAGAAGCAAAGGTGCAACTTTCCTACACTGTGGTTAAAAGCCCAATTTCAGGGAGAGTTATAGATAGAATAGCAAATGTTGGTGATTTAGCGGTTCCCGGAAAACCTCTTTGCACAATGTACGATGAACATCATCTGTGGATTGAAGCTGAAGTGCCCGAAGATATTGCCACTCACATAAAACTTGGGGATGAACTTTCCTATGAAATTGAAGCGCTGAATAGTAAAGATAGGGGGAAGGTGGTTGAAATTGTCCCTGGAGAAAATCCGGCCACACGAACCGAAATTATAAGAATTCGGATATCTCATGGGAAAAATGTTATTCCCGGTATGTTTTCACGGGTAAACCTAATTGTTGGGAAAGAGAAACGTGTCCTTATCCCTGCAAATACTGTTGTAAAAACAGGACAGTTAACCACAGTTGATGTAATACAAAATGGAGAAGTATTCAAAAGAACTGTCCAATTGGGGAGAAAAGTTAATGATAAATATATTGTTTTGAGTGGATTGTCTGGTGGAGAAAAATTGGTTATACAGAAAAGCCCTTTCGAGACTGAGGTTGAGAGAGGAGGTATAAAGTGAACAACCAACAACACTCATTTACAATAAAGGTTGTAAGAACATTTCTTGAATCCAATATTTCTCTTGTCTTTATCATTATTACTGTTGCACTTGGTCTGGCAGCCCTTCTCATTACCCCAAGAGAAGAAGAACCTCAAATAATCGTCCCTGCAGCAGACATATATGTTTCTTTTCCCGGTCACTCTGCTGCTGATGTTGAAAAACTTGTGTCCACTCCCCTTGAACGATATTTGATGGAAATTGACGGAATTGAATATATATATTCTCGTTCCATGCCCGGAAAGAGTATTGTAACTGTTAGGTTCTATGTGGGTCAGGATATGGAAGGCAGTTTTGTAAAACTCTGGCGAAAGATGGACGAATATAAGGACAAAGTACCTCCTGGAGTAAAGGGCTGGGTAATAAAACATGTAAATGTAGATGATGTGCCCATAGTAACGCTTACCCTTACATCTCCTTCACGCGATGATTATCAATTACGCAGAATTGCCAATGAACTTGCAGTTCGGCTGCAGAATGTAAAAAATGCTGGCAAAATAAGAGTAGTTGGAGGGCGCCCCAGGGCTTTTCTAATAAGGCCTCTTCCAGAAAAACTTCATGGATATAACATGACACTTCTCGATCTGGCACATGCCCTTTCTGTATCAGATTTTAATGTTCACGCAGGAGACTTTGACAATGGTGATGTAAACTATAAAGTTGAATCAGGCCCCTTCTTTTCAAGTGCCGATGAAGTGAGAAACCTTGTGGTTGGTGTATGGCAGAATCACCCTGTATATTTGAGAGATGTGGCAAAAGTAACAGATGGACCAGGGGAATTTGTTAACTATGTGAGATTTCACCGTGGCAGGGCTTTTTTTCATAAAAAGCAGGAAGAATATGCCGTTGGCACCCTTCTGGGTAAACCCGTTATTCCCAAAGGAAAATTTCCACCAGAGGGACTGCCTGCCGTAACAATATCCATAGCCAAGCAACATGGAGCAAATAATGTCTGGGTTGCAAAGGATGTCATAAAGAAGGTTGAGGAACTGAAATCTTCAATAATTCCTCATGATGTTGAGGTTGTAGTTACAAGAAATTATGGTGTAACTGCAAATGATAAGGTCAATGAACTCATCGAAGACCTGTATGTGGCAATCCTTGTAGTCATATTTTTACTCACCATGGGACTTGGTTGGAGGCAGGCACTTGTGGTTGCCCTTGCCATACCAAGCGTTTTTGGTCTCACATTGATTGTCAACTATCTTGCCGGTTTCTCAATAAACAGAGTGGTACTTTTTGCCCTCACAGTTGCATTGGGATTACTTGTAGATGACCCCATAGTAGATGTTGAAAACATTCACCGACATTTTGAAATGAATAAAAAGGCAACAAGATCCATTACTCTTGAGGCTGTTAACGAAGTAAGGCCACCCCTTATCGCAGCCACCATTGCTGTTATCTTTTCATTTATTCCATTGCTTTTTGTTACTGAGATGATGGGGTCATACCTGAGACCAATGGCTGTCAATGTCCCTGTTACCATGTTCATGTCCATAGTGGTTTCATTTACCATTACCCCATGGATGGCTTATCATGGACTTAAAGGGGCATTTAATAAAAAAGGAAAGCATGGAGCCATACCCGATGAGAAAAAAGAAAAATTTGTAGATAAATCTCACGACAGCGAATATATTAAAAACACTTTTCAATATAAAATTTTTCACAAAATCCTTGAGCCAATTTTAAGAAAAAGATATCGTTCAATCCTACTTGTAATAATTGTCATATTTTTGTTTATTGGTAGCATCATGCTTGTGGGACTTAGAAGGGTTCGCCCGAGACAGTTGCCATATGATAATAAAGATGAGTTTTTACTTGTGATTGATATGGAACGTGGGACAACACTTGAGAGAACAGATGCTGTGGTCAGGAAATTTGAACAATATCTCCATTCAGTGCCAGAAGTAACTGACTATGAGGCCTATGTGGGAATTGCATCACCTGTGGATTTTCAGGGAATGCTGCGTCATTACTTCCTACGCCATGGTCCCAATCGTGCTGATATAAGAGTCAATCTGATTCATAAAACGGAAAGAGTTTATCCCTCCCACGAATTAACACTGAGGCTCAGGAAGGATTTAACCCGTATTGCGAGAGAAAACCATGTCAAACTTAAAATTGTAGAACTTCCTCCAGGTCCTCCATCACTGTCCACAGTTGTGGCCGCTGTATACGGTAAACCCGGTACATCCTATGATGAAATAATTCAGGCCTCACATATTGTAAAAAAGCGTCTTAAAATGGAACCTGGAATAGTTGATGTGGATGACAGTGTTGATGAGGACCAGGTTAAATATGAATTTGAAGTGGATAAAGAAAAAGCTGCCCTGAACAGGGTTTCAACAAAAGATATTGCAGATACAATAGCAATTGCCCTTAAGGGAAAGCCTTTTGGGATTGCTGAAATTCCCGGAGAGAGAGAACCCGTCAAGATTTCCATCTGGCTTCCAAGACCCAGAAGATCTGATCCGGTTGATCTTACCAGTATCTATGTGAGAAGTCGTACAGGACATCTGGTACCCATTTCAGAATTGGGACACTGGAAAAAGACACTGGAAGACAAAACTATTTATCATCGCCAGATGCTTCCTGTGGTATATGTCACAGGAGAAGTTGCCGGTAGGCCTCCAGTTGAATCAATCATAGATATCCGTGCAGATCGCGTAAGTGCAGATAGTGCCAAATTGTTTGGTTATGTTGAATCCAATAAAAAGCCGAGACCACTTGAGGGAAGAACATTGATGCATAAAGGATCGGGAATTCGATGGGGATTGCCAAAGCAGTTTTATGTCCACTGGTGGGATGAAGGGGAAATGCATGTTACTGTTGATACATTCAGGGATCTTGGGGTTGCCTTCATCGCTGCCCAAATAGCCATTTACATCTTACTTGTTTGGTTAACGGGTTCCTTTTTGACCCCACTTATAATCATGGTTTCCATTCCCCTGATGTTTATCGGAGTAATGCCCGGATTCTGGCTTTTGAATCAATTTGGAATGCGAACAGTGGGCGGATACCCAAATCCATTTTTCTTTACAGCCCCTGCCATGATAGGAATAATTGCCCTTAGTGGGATTGTCACCAGGAACGCAATTATACTTGTGGATTTCATTCATCTTGGACTTGAAAAAGGCAAAAATCTATTACAGGCAATTGTAGAAAGTTGTTCCGTAAGACTCAGACCAATCCTGTTGACTGCAGGTGCAGCCATCCTTGGGGCTTTGCCAATTACACAGGATACCGTATTTGGTGGAATGGCCTGGTCAATGATATTTGGCCTTATGGCTTCAACACTATTCACCTTAATTGTGGTACCTGTTGTCTACAATTTGATTTATGTAAACAAAAAGGGTCATGGTCTGCCCCTCAAGGTTAGAATAGAAGAGGAGGAGGAAGCTGAAAATGAACAATAAGAATATATGTAACGGAAGCTGTATAAAAAAGAAAAGATGGTATCAGTTATTTATCTTTGTGTTTATAATGGTTTTTTCAATTGTATGTCTGGCCGAAGATAACACTTCGGCCAGTCCAAAACAGTTTACCTTAAATGATGCAATTTCATATGCACTACAACATAATCCATCCATAACGATCACTCAAACAATGGTCAATGAACAAAAAGGTGTAATCCAAAGTACACGCTCAAAACTACTACCACACGTTGATCTCAATACTGATACGCTGTTTTCAAGGCTTAATAAAGGGATGGTGCCAGGGGCTCCCCCACAATTTGAACGTTTTGACAACATTCTATTTGACACCAGCGCAGGAGTAAAAATGCTTGTCTGGGACTTCAAAAAGACAAAAACTCAACTTGATGCCTCGCACCACGCACTGGATGCCCTGAAATTATTTAAAGATCGTCAGAAGGAAGAGGTCGTGTTCCATGTTTCCAATCTATATTTAAGGGTACTGACCTATAACGATTTAATAAAAGCAGCCCGCTCTACTGAAAAAAGCCTGAAGGCTCTAAAAAAACGTATTGATCTTTTAGTAAAAGGTGGTAGAGCCATTCCAGAAGACTCATTGAAGGTTGAAACACGGCTCAGCACAGTTAAGAGTAATATTGCACTTCTTGAAAGCGGAAGGAAGACTGCCCTTGCTGATCTGGCAAACGCAATGGGCTGGGACGGGGGTGATATAGAAGTAGTATACTCACCATCTGAAAAATCCCTTGAGGCGCGTAAATTAATTGCAGAAAAGAAACAACTTCTCTTAAAGGCACGAAGAACAAGGGTTGATCTTGCTGCATTGAAAAAAAAATTGCTTGCCGCAAAAGAACAGAGAATTGCTGCTCAAAAGGATAAATTGCCAGTAATCACTTTCAATGCCGGAATATCAGGATATAGCGCAGTGAATCCTGTTCCTTTTGTGGATATCATTTCACACTTTATTCCAAACGCAAATGTTGGGCCAGGATCTGCCAATACAGGTAACTGGCAAACAGATTGGCATGCAACATTTCACATAAAGTTTCCAATTTTTGATGGTGGATTAAGGGCTGGACGTATTGCAGCCAGAAGGGCGGTAGAATCAAAAGCTAAAACGGAAGTATTTGCAAAAAAGATTGAAATAGTAAAACAGATTAGATCTGCCCTTGCCTCACTGGAAGGAAGCCTTGCAAGAGTCAAAGCAAATGAAGAAGCACTAAAACAGGCAAAAGAAGTATTAAGAGTTGAAAAACTCAGGTATAAGGCAGGCAAAACAGTTATCGATTTTGTTTTAGATGCTGAAGCGCAGTTACTTAATGCAAAATCAAGACTTTCTCAGGCATATCGTTCAGTTGATGTGAATATATTGGCGGTTCATCTGGCGGTTGGAGATATTTTACTTAAAACTTCAAAACATTGATTTAGACACTTTTTTAGTGCATTTAAAACGAAAAAATTTTAGTAAAAGTGGGTATTAATTATCTTTAAGGTATATGGCGCTTTTATATTTAAAGATGTTTTCTTGAACATCACATTAATAGGAGTATTATAAGTATTTTATCTCCATATAATTTTGTTTATTGAGAATATAGGTCAACAGATACTTGTCAGAAAAATTATACTAAAAGGCAATCTTTTTTCTACCATTAAAAATATTGACATCAAAAATTACCTTTCCTTCAAGTTATATGCTAACAAAAGATAAAAATATATTTAACCTCTATACATAGGGAACAATTCAGTTGCTAAAAAATTTTTTACCTCTCTGAAATGAGTACGGACTTAAGTGTGATTTTTTCAAAATGCCTTTAAAAAGTGTCAGGCGCGATTTGAAATTGGACTTGAAATTTAAGATTGAAAAAAAGTGGAAAAAGGATGAGAAAAATTTTTTCTTTTTTGTCTGGCACCATTTATTTTATAAATTTTTAGGGGGCTTTTGGGATGGGCAAATAAGAAAGTAAACTTAATCCTGGCAGAGTTAACTATCTTTTAGCAGAAGTCAAATGATTTAAGTAAAATTCTTTTTTTATCCTATAAACTTTCAGGAGATTTGGGGTTAGCAAGGAAAAAACAAAACTGGCAAGATTTAAAAATTTTTTGGCAAAAGTCAACGATTAAATAAAATTTCTTTTTACCCTATAAACCATTAGGGACTTTAAGGAAGGAAATAGAAGAGGGGACAGGCCTGAATTTAAAATTGGACAAGTAAGAAAAAGGAATGAGGGGAGATTGGCTTCAGGCAAAATTGAAAAATCTCTTTTCTCTTAACTTATAAAAAAACCTTTATTTGCTAAACAGAAATTTTTTTAACCCTTTATTAGAATTTTTGTTATTTCAAAACCTACTCTTTATTTTTCTCTTTTCAAACAAGAAAGATCATACATTAAACCCAATATAAAAGGCTAAAAAATAAATAGTTTATCCCAGATTCCCTGCATGGCATCTTTTCATTTTTGATCAAAACTCAGGCTGACACTTTTTTCCAACTGCAACATATATAAATTTTATGAACTAACCGTTACTGTTGACAATCTTTTAAGATGTAATAAGATAAAAAAGGGGAGTTTTTAATGAATTATAGAAAAACCGTAATTAAACTGTTAACAATTTTAATTTGTATTTTGATTTTTTTCTCAGAAGGCGCAGTAAAATGTAAAATTATGTCAAAAAGTATTCCATTATCTTCCTCCTCCCAAATTACACCAATTCTCCTTCCCCCTGAATATTTACACCTTTCTTATTCTATTAAAAGAGGTGATTTTGCTTCCTCTTTTTCTTCTCCATCCCAAAAGATGTTAACCTGGTTATCAAAGTTTGATGTTGTTGAGATGGGAGGCGTTGGAGATTTTGCTTCTATTAATGCAATAAATTTTTTAAAAAGGCGTGGGACAAAAGAGGTGCTTTGTTATGACTGGATGCCTGCTGTCTATTATTATCTGGATGGAAATAACTATGAATTTGTTGATTGGATTTACAACAGCAGATATTTAACAACATTAAACCCTGAAGGTCCCTTTCCTCACACCGAAAATGAAGGATATGATTTTGCCAGGGATTATTATCTTGATTTTGGAAATTTTGATGTAATTGAAAGGCGGGTTGATTTTATTGAAAATGTTCTTAAAAATTATGGATATACTGGTGTATTCTGGGATTGGGGTCCGGGAGTTTTTATTGATGAGGCAGATTATTCAGAAATGAAAAGGAATTTTAAACAAAGACATCCTGACATGGAATATAAAGAAGCGGTAGGTCTGTTTTATGCTAAACTGAAAAAGAACTTTAATAAAGATAACTTCGTAATCTTTACAAATCAAGGGTATAGAAATGCTGAAAATGTATTGCCTTATGTTAACTATGACATGGCTGAATCCTATGTAACAGGATATTTTTATTCAGGTAAAATTCTCAATGTGAGGGGTTATGGAAAAATAAAAGTTCCAGAAACACTCTATTTCCCTGTAAGTGAAGAGGGAGAAGAAAATTTTTACGATACCCTTTTTCAGATACGCTATGTGCATGAACTCATATCCACATACGGCGGAAAGGATTTTAAAAAATTTGTTTTTATGAATTATGCTGCACCTGAATTTGTTTATGATGAAAAAAGTGGAGAATATATTCCTGAACCCCCTAAAAAAGCTATATTTCTTTCTTTTGCAACTGCAAAACTCGTAAATGAAACAGCATACCTTGAAGTGCCATTTAACAATGATTTTAATATTGACAATATCTACTTTGTCAATCTTGGGCAGGCGTTAGGTTCAGATTTTATAGTTAACGAAGAAGGACAATATGCAATTCGTTTTTTTGAAAAAGGGTTGGTACTTGTTTATTTCGGAAATGAAGTACAGAAACAAATAAAGGTATCAAATGATTTTATTCCAAAAGGAGTGTATTATTACGATTTATATAATAAAAAGTGGCAAAAAGCATCGTCCCATTCAATTATACTTAATATAAGAACTGATATAGATGCAGTTACCGGCCGTACGATCCCCGCAGGTAGAGTTGTAGTATACAACGAACCCCGGTTAATTCCTTGTCCCATGTAACTTTATTTGAAGATTTTAAAAATTTCTTTGAAAAATATGCCATCAACAGCAAACAATTCTGTCTTCATAAACTGGATACTTCCATTAGAAAATTACTTTCTGTGTAAGGAAAACAGAAGGTAGGCTAAAGGAACCTAAAACATATTTTAATTAAAAATTAATCCGATTTATATTTCTTCTGTTTGATTCATGTGTGAAGAAAGGAAATAAGGTAACAGGCCGAATTGGAAACTATTTGAAAGGATTCTAAACTTTATAATCTTTTTTAAGTAATAATAAAAGATCTATGGTTTTACCAACTTGACAATTATCTAACAATTAAAAAAACTTTCTAATCCCAGATTAAGTTAAAATGACGCCACCTGCATTACCATTTTTTCTCAAAAACTTACAAAAATTGTTAATCTTACTTTTTAATATGGATAAAAAAATGGTATAACTTTTGCTAAATATTCGATATGCAGTGGAGAGGTATGTTTAAGCAAAAAGGATTTACTATACTTGAATTGTTAATTGTCCTTGTCATAATTGCAATACTTGTGATAATTGCAATTCCAAACTTTAGCAGAGCAAGAAAAACAGCAAGAATTGGAGCCACAATAGACACACTCAGAAACATTTGCTCAGCTGAAGAGGCCTATTTTGCAAAAATGACTTATAAAACCTATGGTAAACTAAGTGACCTTGCTTCAAAAAAATTTTTAGATGATAGGTTCACTGAAAGTGAGCTAATCTTAAATGGATATAAATACTCCTCATATGCAGATAATACAAAATTCAGGGTTACTGCAACCCCAATCAAGGAAAATTACCCCACTTTTTATGTAGATGAAACTTTCATTATAAAATTTGCCAATGGAGCACCTATTGGCTCACATTAACTAATCCCTAAAAATGCCCATTTATTTCAAAATTTACCGTATCATATCCAATTGGATACACCTTTTTATTCATTAAATCCACCTTCCATATTAAATGTTTTATATTTTCATCTTTCACAATTTCAATTTTTAAATCAATTATTAGAACATCTCCATTCCTTTTCAAAACTGAAAAACCTTTAAAATTATATTCCTCGCTTTTTCCAGTAATAATTGATTTGAGCCGTGGCTTTAATTCTTCAAGTAAATTTATGGCCATATCTTCCTTTGAAAGATTTTTCCTTCTCTTTTTCACCCTTTTTCTAAGTAAAGGTTTTGAAAAAGCCACTTTTTTGATCTCTCCTGTATTTTTCTTCTTTATCCCACCCCCATTCTTATTTTTTGAAAAATTTAATTCATTTTCACTCCTCATTTCTTTACTCTTTTCCTCTTTAGTTTTATTTTCATTTTTTACCTTTATCCGTAGGGTGTTAAATTTTGGTTTCTCATATCCAATTTCACCAATTTTAGAAAATCTATGAAACAAAACTTTCCTTGTAGAAGGAGAAAGAAAATAAAATAGTATTATAAAAATAAGAATAAAAAATATAGTGGAATAGACAATAATTTTAGAACTTTTTTCCTCCTCATCCTTTAAAATTATATCGGCAGCTGAAGAATATTCCTTCTTAATTTCTTCAAGTTGTTCTTTTAAATCATCATTCTTATTCAAAACTCCTCCCTAATTTTGAGATGGTATTGCTGAAATAAATCTGTCAAGATTTCCAAAAACCGCATAAGAAAATATGGGTCTGTCGCTTTTTATCTGAATAAAGCCACCTACTTGATCTAAAATATCAAAGGGATCCACGCTTAACAACCTCACAAATTTATTTTTACTGGGAAGTTCATTTAAATCATAACTTAAAATTGGATTTCCATCTTCAGTGTAAAATGAAACATTTATGGTGGCATCTCCAAAAGAATCATTTACAAGGGCAATACCCGTGAAATAATAATCATTTTGTGCAATTTGGGAAATAAAAAAATCTGTGGATCCTCTATATTGAAGCGGGAGTTGAGTAAACAAACCATCGTTATAATTAAAGAACAAATTCCCCACAGTCTTTTGATCACCCCTGATTTCGATCCAGCCAGTTGTAAGGGTAGTATCATCCTCCAAATTTAAAAAATAATTAACTGATTTATAAAAGGAAGAATACCCACCAAGAAAAACACTTGTATCTTTAAGCAAAGTACCTGACTCAGAGTAAAACCTTAGATGAACAGTTTCTCCAACTGAAGATAAATTAGAAACTAAAATATTACTATCCCATCCAGATCCAACAGCATAATGGGGAAAAATCCCCTTAGAAAGTACTTCATCTTGAGAAATAAAATTAACCAGATACATCTTTTCATCTCCACTACTTACTTTCATGAGTGCAACAACTGGTACGTCAGATTCAATGATTAAATAGGCTCCATTTTCAATATCATCTAAAGAAACATCAAAATAGGTTAAAATATCTTCCAGTTTAAATTTTACCCAAGGATTTAAATTTTCATACTTTTGATTGGAAGGATAGCCATTACTCTTATAAAGTTTTAATTTCAGATGGGCATTTGAGGGATTACAATTTACAATGAAAATTTTAGTACTTGAAATATTTTCCTTTATAATTGAGGGGATTATCAGTTTTTTTGATGGTCTTTTAAAAACATACCCATCCATTTCCTCTTCATCTTTTCTATAAAGCATTGAAAACCCCTTTAAAAAAACCTTATCACTCATAACTTTTAACCAACCTTCAAAAGGGTATGGGAGACTGTTACCTTCATTAAATGAAGTCCAACTTCTTACATATTGGGAAAAGTAATTTATGGAAAATGAAAAATTTCCCGCTTCAACCCCATCTGAATCATAAGGAGTTAAAAACACATTTGAAGCAATTCCATTAATACCATTTATAAATGAAAACCCTGTATCATGCTCATCATCTGATTTAACATCACAAAGTACATATTCATAGTCTTTATAAAGGAGTGTAAAATCATTGTCCCCTATGGATAAAAAACCTATTTTATTTTCATATAAATTACAGGTGGCAAAAGTGGGATTGGAGGGAAGATCCCAGGAATCGATTTCGTCTCCATCTTCACTATCCAGTTCAAGCAACTTATTACTGCCAGTTGCATTTACAAATAATCTATTGAGAAGAGGTGTATAAACAAGCCAACTATCTTCACTAAAATAGGAAGAATAACTCTTTTCAAAATATGAAAAATCATTAAAATCCATAAACAAAATGGAATTTGTGGAAGGAATTATCGAAAATCCAACATCTTCATATTCACCAGTAAAAATTCGAATTGGGGAACCTGAAGTGGAAATCTCTTTGTACAAATTTCCATCATCAACCTCATAAATGGCTATTTTGTTATTTGAGGTTAAAGGAAAAGAAATATACTTTCCAGATTTTACAAACTTAAATACATTTTTTTCGTTAAATACCGTTCCAGTGGAAATGATTGAATTTACATCCATTGAAACTCCACTATCATCAATGGAAATATCTACAATCCCAATGTTTGCAAATCCATTAACATTGTAAGAAACCGCCAACTTGCTTCCATCAGGTGTTATATCCAGATAGTTTACATTTAATCCAAGGTAAATTGAAGAAATGATTTCTCCACTGTAAACATCAAAACAGTATACATAACCTGTATTATTTGAAGCCACAAAGCCATAAATCCCATCAGGGGAAAATACAACATTGTTATAATAACTGAAATTAAAATCTCCTTCCACCTTTTGAAATACATTTAAAGAATCATCCCTGGCCTTTATAAGATCCACTTTATCACCAGCAAGCCCTACAGTACCAGCGCAAACCACTGTCACTATAGAACCATCGGGGGAGATATAAACCCCAATAGGACCATCATCAACATCAATGCTTTCGACTGAATAATTAATCAGATTTATTCTAATTACTCTGTCATTAAAAGTATCGGGTATAAAACAGTAAGTTCCATCAGGAGTAAATGCCATATTGTTGTATTCATAAAAATTTACCTGATTCAGTTCCACAACCTTTTTTTGGAAATCTGTGCAGAAAACAAAAGAGATAAATAAAAGAATGATAAAAGGTATGAAAAGTTTTCTCATTTTTTAACTCCTCAAAAGGGCTACAAGAAGATTTTACTATAATATGATTATTTTTTTTACATTTTGTTTAAAAATTGTTATAAAATAACTACTGGTTAAAATATGTCAAATTGGAAGGGAAATTGATAAACTATTTTTTGTTGAGCAAGGGAAGCCTCAGTTCCGAACTTTTATCAGTGGCAATATCCCTGACACAAATAGAAAAAGAAAATATAAAAGCACTCAATATAAATTGGAACGATTCCACATCTGAAATTAGAAAAAACATTGAAAATAATATTCAAAGCGCAAAGGACAATAAAATAATTTTTTTAACGGAGAGCTTTGGAGATACCTCTACAAATTATATAATTCCATACATTGAAAAGGGAAAAATTGATGTAGTTACAGGGACAAATCTGGAAATGATAATTACCATCTTAAAGGAAGATGGAAAATTAAAATTTGAAAAAATTCTTTATAGAATAAAAGAAAAGGGAATTAAATCAATCAAAGTCATAAATAACACAAATGAAAAGGAACTGAAAACCTATACAAGGATAATTTTAATGGGAATAGGTTCTCTACCTATGAAATTTTATGAAACACTAAATATATCAATTGATGAAGAATTTTCCCAGAAACCACATATTTTAACCATTTTTCCCCAAAAGGAAATATTTGAAATAGAAGACAAACTAAAGGAATTAATTCTACCTGATACCAAAGAGAGATTTCTCATATTAGTGGATAAAATTTTTTCCAACAACCTCTACTTCATGTTGAAAAAAATTGTAAAGGACACAAATTCGACCGTAATAAGCGGGATAAACTTTCCCATGGTAACCTATGCTGTGAAAAATATTGACACTATGGATAAAAATTTTCTTGAAAAAATTTTGACCAGAGGAAAAAGGAATATAAAAGTAATATCTGAATTGCTTTAGGTATATATTTGTGTTATTATTATTTTTACCACCTTTTCAACTAATATAAAGGTAAAATTATATGGAAGACTTATCTGCATACTTTAAAGAACTTTATAGATACCACAGCAATGAACTTTTAATCATAAGTGGTATAATACTTTTTTTGCTATTTCTGATAATCTACTTTACTTTTTTCAGAAGCAAAGAGAAGAAGGGGCTCATAAAGGGCCTTGAAAGTATTGAATCTGATTACTTGATTGAAAAACCCACAAAAGAAGAAATATTGGATAAACTCGTCTATTTTGATAAATTTCCCACATTTGTTAAAATTTTTACAAGTGTTTTGAATAGTTTCACAATTGACTACCTTTACAGCTACCCGGAAATGGCAAAGACAATAAACACCCTCTTAAATTTCCCAGAAAATAAATCTGAAATTTCAGCAGAACAAAAGGGGGCAATGGCAACACTTGTAAGAATTTTTATGAGCAGTGAATTTATAATGAAAAAATGTGGTGATATACTTGATGAAAATATTGATAAGTTCTTCGAAGAAGTTTCCAGACAATAAAAAATAGGATAATGGAGGAAAAATGAGTAGAAAATATAAATTTAAAGGATACATGGAAAATGAAGACAACGAAAAAAGAAAAAGAGAAAAGGGAAAAATCCAGAGGGGAAAAGTAATTACAGAATATAGAAAAACCATGAAATGTGGAATTTGTGGTGAAGAAATATCCTTTGTGGATATCATAGATCCAAATGACAAATGCAAAAATTGTGGACATTATCTCCATTCATGTAAAAACTGTGTATTTTTTGATCCAGGTTCTCCAAAGGAATGTATGAAAAATGTAGAAAAGAGAATTGTAGATAAAAATGGTAAAAATGAGTGTAAAAACTTTAAGCCAAGGATAATTGTGGAAAAAAAAGTTTCAAGACAACTAAATAAATCTGAGCAAGCCAGAAAAGCATTTGATGACCTTTTCAAAATTTAAATCTGAGACATTTAACAAAAAGATAATTTTACTATTTGATATTGACGGTACCCTTTTACACACCGGGGGAATAGGACAGAAATCCATCGAAGAATCCTTTGAAGAACTATATGGAGTTAAGATAAACATTAAAAGGGGAACCTTTGCAGGCAAGACTGATCACATAATCTACACAGAACTCACAAAAAAGTATGGACTTAAACCAGAATTGGGGAAATTTAAAAAAATCTATTTCAAAAGATTGGAAAAAAAACTCGCAGAGAAGAAAAATCTGAAACCACTCCCGGGGATCCACGAATTTTGTAGTACATTAGTAGAAAATGAAAAATTTTTTTTATCCCTGCTTACAGGAAATTGGAGAAGAGGTGCCCTTTTAAAAATAAAATATTTCGGGCTTAAAAAGTTTTTTAATACAGGTATTTTTGGAGATGGGATATCGGATAGAAATATTCTGGGGAAAATTGCAAAGGATACATTTAAAAACTCAAAAAAAATAGTGATAATTGGAGACACCCCTTCCGACATAATGTGTGCAAATTCCAATGGATTAATTTCAATCGCCGTGGCAACAGGTCCCTTCGACATTGAAGAATTAAGAAAATATAATCCCCATCTATTATTAGAAAATTTTAAAAATCAGGAAAAAATTTTAAAATTTCTCAGGGAGATGTGAATGAAAAAATTTTCCTTTATTATAATTCTATTATTCTTAATGTCCATTTTCACCTTTTCAAAGGAAACCTGTAATTCAAAAATATCTTATGACATCAAGGCAAAACTTCTTCCAGCAGAAAAAACAGTTGTGGGAAGAGAAAAAATCAACTGGTTCAATTACTCAAAAAATAATCTCACATCCCTTTACTTTCACCTATACCTAAATGCCTTCAAAAGTGAACTTACGACTTTTATGATTGAAAGCGGTGGAAGAATGGGGGGCAAAATAAAACTAAAGGATAAGGGATATATATCCATAGGAGAAATATCCATCAAAGGCAAAGATGGAAAAAATGTGGAATTTACCAGAAAATTTGTATCCCCAGATGATGGCAATCCAAATGACCAGACTGTACTTAAACTTGAATTAAAAAAGCCCATTTCTCCTGGCGAAGAAATTGAAATAGAGATCAAATTTAAATCTAAATTACCACCAATCATTGCAAGAAATGGATATCAGGGAAATTGTTTCATAGTTGCCCAATGGTATCCAAAACTTGGAGTTCTAAGTACAATTGAAGAAAATGGAGAAAAGAAAGTAACCTGGAATTGCCATCAATACCATAGAAATGGAGAATTTTTTTCAGATTTTGCAAATTATAAGGTTTCAATAGAAGTCCCCAGGAATTTCAAAGTGGCAGCATCCGGGGAAAAGTTAGATGAGAAAATAGAAAAAGGATTTAAAAAAGTTATCTTTTCAGAAAAGTGTATCCACGACTTTGCCTGGGCAGCAAGTCCCGATTTCATAGTTGGAAAATTTTCATTTGACCCCATCAGAGAAATTTCTCCTGGTGAATATGAATACTTTTCAAACCTGCTGGGAATGGATAAAAGTGAACTTAGTTTACATCCAGTTAAAATTAAAATTTTTTTACACCCATCCCATAGAGATTTTATGAATCTATCCCTGAAAACACTTAAAAGCGCCATTAAATACTACGGACTACTATTTGGCCCATATCCCTATGGTACGATTACAATGGTGGATCCTCCACCGGGAGCCTTTGGGGCATCCGGTATGGAATACCCAACATTTTTTACTGCAGGAACAAGTATATTACTAAAATATCCACCTTTAAAATATACCCATTTTGAAACGGTAATCACACACGAATTTGGCCACAACTACTGGCAGGGAATGGTGGCAAACAATGAAGGGGAGGAAGCCTGGATTGATGAAGGGATAAACAGTTTCTGTGAATCCACAGTTTTGAGTTTAGAATATGGAAATTTAAAAGACCCCTTCGGGGTGCTTTCCTTTTCATCTTTTTTACATCACAGATTTAACTTTCTAAAATCACTTCCCCTCCACGCCCCTATTCGAACCTTTTCCTGGAACTTTCCACCGGGAGAATATGGAACAAATAGTTACGATAAGCCTGTTTTGCTGCTTCTAACATTTAAAAATATCGTTGGAGATAAAAATTTTTTCAGATTTTTAAGAAGTTTTTTCAAAAAATTTAGATTCTCCCACCCCACATCTGAAGATTTTGTAAATTTTGCCATAAATTTTTTCAGTGAAAAACCACAATTAAAAAAAATTGTAATAAAACTCCTCACACAAGGCTTATATACCACAAAAGAAGTGGATTTTTTTGTAAAAGAAGTTAAGCAAAACCACAATCCAAAAAATCTATTTTCTTCAAAGGTTGTGGTGGAAAAAAATGGAGATTTTGAAATTCCCGTGGAAATAGAATTTATAATGGAAAATGGAAGTGTAAAAAACATTATCTGGGATGGGAAGAAAAAGTATAAAATTTTTTACTTTAAAGACAGAAATTTTGTAAAGGAAGTGAAAATTGATCCCTCTTTAAAGATTGCCATTGATAAAAACTTTACAAATAATTTTTATAAAGTTAAGAAAAAAAGAAAAGTCAGCAGATGGAAAAATTTCTTTGGAGTTATATCAGACTACATATTTTCACTATTTGCAGAACTTAATTAAAAAAGAGGTAAAAAAATGGGAAAAAATATTTATAAAATCATCATCCTTTCATTTATTCTATTTTTAGCACTTCAAATTGTTTCACTTCCTGCGAAATCATTTATAAAGTCCAAATTGGATACATTTTATGGAAATTCAAGTTTCCTGGAACAAAAAATAGATGGGAAAAACAATCTCTTTTTTACAGACTTTTATACAAATGGCGATTCAGTAAAAGATTTTTTAAAAATAATCGACAAAACTTCAGTAATAACCTTTTTTATATTTATGTTTCTCATATGTGGAGTAATAGGAGTTTTTAAAGAAAAAGATGGAAAGATTCTCGTCAATTTTTTTAAATATATATCCCTCTTCTGGGGAAAATCGCTAATTTTATTTTTACTTTATCTACCCCTGTTTTTAATCTTTACATCTCTTTCCTTCATTCTTTCCAAAAAAATATTTGCACAAATTCCTTCAAATGGAAAAATTTTACCCTTCATATATGGCTTACTTGTAGGGGCAATATTTTTCTTTATTGTAAGGTTTTTTTATACATTATCCAAAATAGCACTGGTGTCTTTAAATATCTCTCCAATTAAATCTTTTATACTTCCTTTTAAAAACATCGGGAAATTGATTAAAAAAACACTACTAATCTATATCCTATATCTAATCCTTCTCGCAGGTTTAAATTTAATTATCATAAAATTTATAGGTAAAGGAATTTCTCAAACATCCATTTACATACTTATTGAATTTCTAATATTTCTCAAGTTTACAGTAATAACAGCCACTTATGGTAAACTAACTCAAAAAATTGAAGAACTATGATCAGGAAAAACTATTAACCGCCTCTTCAACACTATCATAAACATCAAAAACGGTGATTAACTTGGTAATTGACAAAAGGTCTTCAAGTTTTTCCATTAAATTGGCAAGTTTTAAATCGCCACCATTCTTTTTGACAGTTGTATAACATCTCACCATCTCACCAAGGCCAGAACTATCCATATAAGGAACATTTTCAAGATTAAAAACAATTTTCCTTCCACCATCATTTACTATTTTATCAACAGTTTCCTTTAATTTAACATCTCCCTCACCCAAAAGGATTTTACCCTTTATATCCAGAACATAGACATCATCAATTTTTCTGACATCAATTTTCAAACTCATAATTACCTCCAATCAATTTAAAAACTTTCAAACTTTAAATTATAATACGATTGAAAAGAGAAAAGGTTCCTTAAAATATCCCTAATCCTTCCCAATCTATGATTGTACCACAAAAAACCCAGTAAGTGTGCTAAAATAAGGCAACATAAAAAATTACCCATCACTAAAAGGTAAAAACACACCCACGGAATAAAAACAAAACAGAAATAAAACAAGGAAGGATTTGGTGTCAGGCTGAAATACCCCCTACACAATCCCCACCACGGGTTTATAGAAGAGAAAGAGAAAAACTTTTTTGTCTGGCACTGTTTTTTCAGAAATTTTTAGAGGCTTTAGGGAAGGCAAATAAGTTAATAAATCAATTCTTGTAGGAATAAACTCCTCTGGCAAAAGGCAACTATTAAGTTCATCCCTTTACTTTCCTATAAACCTTTAAGGGGGTATTTAGGGTAGGTAAGTAAGAGAAAAAACTAAATTTTGACAAATACAAAATCTTTCAGCAAAAAGCAACAATTAAGCACATCCTTTTACCCTTCTATAAAACTTTAATAGGCATTTGGGGTCGGCAAGGAAAATTAAAAACCTGAAATTGGCAAAATTTAAAAGTTTTTTAGATTATCTTAATAAATCTTATTTACTAAAC
>Ga0256842_1001330_pt1 | contig 20030 bp, 21 predicted proteins | sample 4559240metaG_FD_185973 | JGI IMG/M metagenome (GOLD analysis project Ga0256842, IMG submission 185973) | Hydrothermal vent microbial communities from Guaymas Basin, Mexico - 4559-240 | ecosystem: Environmental > Aquatic > Marine > Hydrothermal vents | place: Mexico: Guaymas Basin | collected... | reverse complement strand
TTCTTCTTGCCTATCTTGACAACCTCTATCTCTCTATTATAAATAAGCTTTTTCAACATATCTGATTTTATTATGCTCATTTCATCTATTTGCTTTATAGCAAAGAGTACACCTTGTGGGATTAGTTCATTATAATTTGTTTGCATTTTATTGCTCCGTATTTGTATTTTGATATTTCTATCACTTATATACTTTGTTTAAAAAAATTATTTTGGTACTATAATTTTCCCATAGAAATCAACATATGCCGTTGAAATAGTTTTAATAAAGCTAGATAGCACTTTAGAATCAATTTGAAGCCTATTATGAGGCGATACTCGTCGTAAGCTCTTATGTGTGTTGTATTCATGTATAACCCACTCTTTGAGGTTTACATTGTCAAAATGCAGTATTGTATAATTATTCATAGCACTAACTATAGAAGATACATCAAAGTCATTTTTTAAGAAGTAACGGTTCTGTAGTTTAAGTTCAAATCTAGTTAGTGTATAAGGAAGCTTTTCTTTACTACTTTTGTCATATAAATAAGCCCTACTAACAGCGTTCTTTCTTTGTTGTATATGTGGATATTGTTCAATATATGATGTGGGAACACCGTTAAAGTACTGTACATATCCTAAGGGACTATAAACAACATTGGCTTTTTTATTATTGTTGATTATTAATATATTTTCAAATGGACATAGGCAGTCAAGTGCAATATCAAGTTCTGCTAGTCTATATGTATATCTAGTGGTATTTAAAAAAGCGACTATGGCTATCAGTAGATTATAAGAAGCAGTATCTTGTTTATAATTATAACTTTTCAATCCAGCAAATCTTATACGGATATAAAAGTTTGAATATGTTGCACTTTGAGTTAGTGTCGCTAGAGTTGTATTACCTCTTAGTAGTCTATACTTTTTAATTTTTTCATCAAACTTAATAGTGACTAATCTTGTAAATACTATCCATCCTCGTAACTGTTGCATAATACCATGTTGTTGTTTCTTATCATCACAAGATATATGTAGGGCTACACTATCTATTACTGTGTTGTATTTTATCATCTCTTTTTCCTGTTGTTTAGATAGAGATACTTAGGAGTAAGTGTAAAGTATTATTATTTATTACATACATATAAATGTCAATATATTTAGCTCTCACTCTTAATTGTATAATCAACTTTTTATAAGACTATTATCTAGTATAGTGAACTAATTTATAGTGTAGTTGTTGATTAAAATATCTCTTCAAAGTTATGTTAATTGTAAAAAAATATTTTTATTTTAATAATTATAATATCTACTGCCGTACAAACTATAAACAATTGATAGTGATATTCTAGTAAATAATCATTGTTTATAGTATATTTACAGTGAATACAAGGGAATGTAACCAGTTGTTATAGATATAAGTAAGGTATTAGTAGTTAATAAGTAATAATTACAATAAGTAATAAAATATACTAATAATCTATTAGTAAGTTATTAATAAGATTTTAATCTTTATTAAAGTATTATTAAATATTATGTTTACATAAATAGGATTTATAAGATGATAGATGAAAATACATTAGAAAATGAAAGAGACAATTTAACAAATCAGTGGTTTGCAAATGTTAAAAATAATATAATTAATAAAGAAATTCTTCTTTTAATTTGCCTTGATAAAAAATTGAAATTAGAAGAAAAACTTCAAGGGTTTTTTCCACAATCAAATTTACTATATATAAATAATATCAGTAAATTCAATCAACAAGAATTAGAAAATTCAAAAGGTAAAAATATTATTTTAGTCTCATTTTCTGATATAAATTTACATTGGTTTAATCTTTTTCTTGATGACCAATATTCAATATTATTTTCAAAAATATATAATGAAAATAATCTTATAAATTTAGTATCTATGACTACTATATTACAGATAAGGAATAGTCAAATAGATCATCTCATTTATTTTCAAAAACAAGATATTGATTTTATACTTAATAATATTTATATTCTTGAAGATATGATACAATATCTACTGTCGGACAATTCTAATAATACAAGAGTATTTAGTAAAATTAGTATAAAAAGTGCTTTATTTAGAGGTAGAGATTATATGGATATGGAAAGAATTTATACTGATACAAAATATTATAAATCATCTTTTATGCTCACATCAAGATTGGCTATATTTATATATAAATTATGTTTATTGGATGCAAATGCTAGTGATAAGGAAATAGGAGAATATTTTAAAGGTATTTATGGAAAGAGTAAAGTGTTGAATAATAAAAAATTCAACATTGTAAATACTAGAGGATATGCTACAAAGGAAAAAAAGTATCAAAGTGAATTTGAAATTAGACAACAAATAGCATATAGCTTACAGCAGGCTGGAGTATCTAATGATACAATCTTTAATGCTACAGGTATTACCTTATAATATCAAACAATATATAATCGTTGTAACCCTATGAACTATATAATAAATGATAATAAGATTAATTTACTACAATATTGGTTATTGAATTTAAAAAAGAACATTAATAACGAAGAGATATTATTAATAACTTTTCGTAATATCTCGCTAGAAAAAAGTTTTTCATTATTTTCTGAGATGCAAAATATGATTACTTCATCATATATTATTAAAACAGACCAAATAATAAATTTAATAGATCTTGAACACATTAATCAAATAGATGATAATAAAAATATCATTTTAATTAATATGCATAGTAATGATAATATTAATAAATTTGAAAATTGCAATAAAAAGATATTACATATAAAATTTAATTTGTATAATATTAGACAACTTAGAAAATTATTTAATATCATACAAAATTTAGAACTTCTAAATAAATTGCAAGTAGAACAAAGCTTAGATTATCTATTTTACATTGAAAAAAGAGATCCTTTATTATTAATGAAACAAAATAGTTCCTCAATTATTAATTTAATTAGCACTTTTAATTTTAAAATATTAAAAAGTAATAAAACAGTACCTGATAAATTGTGGATTGATAATATAACAGAAGAAACCCATATATTACGACTACATAAGATTTTAACATCTCAGCTTGCAGTTGCAATATACAGGGCATCTACTTTACAATTTAGTGATTCTAGCACAAAAATAGGTATATTTTACAGAAAAAACTTAGGTGTAAAAAGTAAAACTATACATTTACCAGATATATATAATAGAAAAATAAAATTAAATATCAAAATCAAGGGTTATAATCTAAATAGTATAAAAACAACTGATTGAGACTGAAATATGAATTTTTAATTTTATGATAATACTTAAATCAAAGCTGAAAGTTCATCCTCTAATTTTTTTGGTAAAAATGTTTTTAATTTCTTCAATTTATTTTTAATTACATTATTTTTTAGGTTCATTAATTTGAATTAAAGTATCTAACGCTTGAACAGATTTTTTATTTTGTTCTTGAAGTAATTAAATACATTTTATATCTATCTTTCTTCACTATTATTGAAGATAATTAATTTAAGCTTCCCTGACACAATCTAAGTGATGACTATACCAATCCATCATCTCTGTTCGTTCTTTTAGATACAAAGCTCTGTTATATGCTTGAGATACTTTAGAGCCTACTGTATGGGCTAGTTGCGTTTCTATAACATTGTGAGCAAATCTACCATCTTCGTGTGCAATAGTTGAAAATATACCCCTAAATGAATGAGCTACTATCTCCTCTTTTGTATAGCCAATTCTTCTTAATGCTCCAACCATTGCAGCATCTGAAAGGGGTGTGTCTTTACCTCTTGTAGATGGAAACAGCAGTTTACTATCTGCATTATATTGCTTAGCTTCTTCAATTATCATAATAGATTGTTTGCTTAATGGTACGATTAACTCTTTTTTTGTTTTCATTTTAGAACTAGGGATAATCCACTGTTTAGTGTTTAAATCAATCTCTGTCCACTTTGCATGTCTTATATTTGTAGGTCTAACAAAAGTATGTGCAATAAGTTTTAATGCTAATTTAGTACTAATATGACCTTTGTATTCGTCAATTAGATTTAATAATGTACCAAGTTCTCTATCGTTGGTTATAATTGGATAGTTATTTGTTTTAGATACACCTACTACATCTTTAAGTGATACAGATTTACAAGGATTAATTTCAACTTCATCAGGGTAGTTTGCAATAGCTACATCAAAAACTCTTGAGATACTGCTAAATGTTTTTTTAGCTGATTCTCTCGCTCCCCTGTCTGTCATTACACCTAATATAGTGATTATATCTTTTGGTTTTATGTCATTCATTGGCTTCTCACCTATCACATCATATACATCTTTTTTCCAACCTTTTAAACTTCTTGCTATGTGAGCTTCACTAACATCATTGGAAACTTTTTGCATATAGTATTGAGACCACTCTCTAAATGTTTTTTCATCTGTTTTAGGTGTAGCTATCTCTTGGAGTTTTACAAAAGGATCAATACCATCAGCAATACTAATTCTTGCAGCATCCCTTTTCTCTCTCGCACGAGAAAGTGATACATCTGGAAATACACCTAAACTTTTACGCATAGGTTTACCTTCAAATCTATATCTAAATCGCCATCTTTTAGCTCCTGTTGGTGTTACTTCCAAACTAAGCCCTGCATCGTCTGCAACGGTGTATAACTTCTCTTTAGCTTTTAAGCTTTTTACTTTAGTCGCTGTTAGCATGTGTACAACCTTTGAATTATTAAGTACAACTTTTTAGGTTGTACACATTATTATACAATAAATTGTAAGTAGTTGTACATTCTTAGCCATAGTTATATGTAGTTGTAGTAACAGTGTATTTACTTGTAGGTTCGTATTATAGGGGTTTAAGTGGTGTTTTTAGGGGGATAAAATATGAATGAATGGTGGAGCTGTGGAGAATCGAACTCCAGTCCGAAACCACGCTACTCCTAATGTCTACATGCTTAGAGAAGTTGTTAAAATTTAATCTTGCTTCACACAACTTGCAAAGCTACACAAGACGAGCCTCGGGATTCATTTTGAGCTGAGACAGACTCAAAATATATCTACATAGGGGTTATACTTCGAATCCGACTTATCTAGAGTCCATCGGTGAAGCAGCCCGTCCTCTAAGAGGGGGTAAAACTTAAGCTACTGCTAAAGCTGGGCGGTAATTTGTATTGTTTGCATTTAAGCAATTGTGAGCCGCGTAACGGAAATGCTCAGTCCGACATGCAATTAGAAGCCACTTGATCCCGTCGAAACCAGGTCAGCCCCAAAAAGTGCTTTTATTAAAGCGATTACTATTATATCAAGTTTATGTTTTAAGTTTATTAAAATAGTTTAAAAGGATTTGATATAAAGGTGGTGGCCAATCTCGGAATCGAACCAAGGACACACTGATTTTCAGTCAGTTGCTCTACCGACTGAGCTAATTGGCCACGGTAATGGTTATAAGGTCTTTAAAAGGTGGTGGCCAATCTCGGAATCGAACCAAGGACACACTGATTTTCAGTCAGTTGCTCTACCGACTGAGCTAATTGGCCATCTTTTAAAGAACGACATTATACATAGAACTAACTGAAAGTTAGCTTAGTCCTAAAACCATCTCTTTAAACTGATCTCCTCTTTGTGCATAAGAGTTAAATTCATCTAAACTAGATGCAGATGGAGAAAGAAGAGCAATTTCATTTTCTTTTAAAACTTCATCTATTTTTAAAATAGCATCATTAAGATTCTGACATAATGAAGATTTCACATTATATTTCTTTGCTAGAGTAATTAGTTTCTTTTTATTAGAACCAATTGTATAAATTTTAATATTTAACTCTTTTAAATATATAAATAGTTCACTTAAATCAACACCTTTATCATCTCCACCTAAAATCAGATGGACAAAAAAATCATTATAAGAGTTTAATGCAGCGATGGTTGCATCTATATTTGTTGCTTTTGTATCATTAACCCATAGTCTATTTTTAGAATCTCGTAACTCCTCTTGCCTATGTGGATCTAAAACAAATGAATTTATTCTATTATAATTTACTCTATCAAAAAGTATTTTATCAACAGCAATTGCTAAAAGTGCATCAGCTAAAAAAGCCCCTTTAAAATTAACTTTTTCTAATTCGATTCCAAATTTAGATGCTAAGTCATTATTATCTTTATAAGTTATCAAATAAGCATTTGTCTTTACACCATCATACTTTTGTGGGACAATAGCAATTTCACCCTCTCTCATCAACTCTAAAGGTTTTAACTTTGCCTTTTCATATTCATTCATATCTCCATGCCAACTAAGATGATCTGGGCTAAGTGGAAGTAGAACATATATATTTGGTTTCGCAATATTTGTATAGTGCATTGTAAATGAGCTTGTTTCAAGTATCCATAAATTAGCATCTAAATTTAACTCTGCTAATGGAATACCTATATTTCCACCAGCTTCGCTCCCCTTATCGTTAAGTAGATGTTGCATCATTTGTGTAGTAGTTGTCTTTCCATTTGTACCACTTATCCAGATTGACATCGGCATAGAATCTGCAAAATAATCATATTCACTTATAAGATTCTTAGCTTTTTTTATAAGTGGATTGGATGGTGGAATACCAGGAGATGTAATCTCTAGAGATGAATAATTTTCTTCAAATTGACTCGATGGCTTAACCATAAAACCATTTTCATCACGAAAAGGTTTTATACACTTATCATCGTAAAAAGTAACATTTTGAATCTTTTTAGCAATCGCTTTTGTTGTGCCACCATAACCAAATAAAGATACTTTTTTCATTATCTCAACTTTAATGACATTAGAGCTATTAAATTTGAAATAATCGCTATTATCCAAAATCTAACAATAATCTTATTTTCAGCCCATTTTTTCATCTCAAAATGATGATGAATTGGAGCCATTAAAAAAACTCTTTTTTTACGAAGCTTGAAAGAACCAACTTGAAGAATTACAGATAAAGTTTCTATAACAAAAATAGAACCAATAAGTAAAAGTAGTATTTCACTTTTAGAGATTATCGCTAAATAACCCAAAAATGCTCCAATAGTTAATGAACCACTATCTCCCATAAAAACCTCAGCAGGATGACAGTTGTACCATAAGAATCCAGTCAATGCCCCCATAAGAGCAGTCGAAACAATTGCAACTTCACCAACATCATAATTTGGCATCAATAAATATGCACTGATACTACTATTACCAATAATATATATAATAATGCTAAATGAAGACAATGCAGCTATTGATGGAACTGTTGCTAATCCATCAAGCCCATCAGTTAAATTTACTGCATTAGAGGTTGCGATGATTACTAAAACCCATAATATAACTGCATATGCCCCCATATTAATTATAGAACTTTTCAGAAATGGTATATACAAATCAGTATTGAACCCTGTAAAATAATATAGATAAAAAGATATTAATAAAGCTGAAATTATTTGAAGTAAAAGTTTTGTTCTTGCTTTTAAACCAGCTAGGTTTTCATTTTTTTTTACCTTTGCATAATCATCTTGGAATCCTATTGCCAAAAATATTATCAAGGTTAAAATAGCTCCAATCGCATAAAGATTTGAAAATTTTATTGTTAATAATGATGAAATTATTGTTGCCACAATAAATACTATTCCACCCATAGTTGGTGTTTTAGCTTTTATTTTGTGTGAATCTGGTGCATAATCATTTATTGGCTGAACACTAGAACTTTTTTGAGCCCATTTTATAAATTTTGGCATAAGAAAAAGTGTAAAAAATAGAGCAAAGAAAAATGATGCTCCAGCACGAACTGTTATATAACTAAGTAAATTTATCTCGAGTATTTCATGTAACCAATATAGCAATTGTTATCCTAAAAGAAGTTTTATTTTTAGAAATCGTATTATAGTTTATATACCATTAATTACAAGTAATTATTTACTATAATGGCTATTAAATTAATTTTAAAGTAACTTACGAGTACAATAAAGCAAAATTTTCTAATAAAGGCAACAGATTGACAAAAAAAGCAATTTTAGTCATTACAGATGGCATTGGATATAGTGCAAACACAGAGTATAATGCTTTTTATAATGCAAAAAAACCAACTTATGACAAGCTTTTCAAAGAGACTCCACATTCACTAATTGATACTTATGGACTTAGTGTAGGATTACCTGAGGGTCAAATGGGAAATTCAGAAGTTGGACATATGAGTATTGGTAGTGGAAGAGTTTTATATCAAGATTTAGTAAAAATCTCTTTAGCACTATCAGAAAATAGACTAGAAGAAAATGAAGAGCTTAAAAAAATAATGGATGCTTCAGATAGACTTCACCTTATAGGTTTAATGAGTGATGGTGGAGTTCATTCACATATTGACCATTTTATAGGTATAGCAAAAATAGCTTCTAAAAATGGTAAAAAAGTATTTTTACATCTTATTACAGATGGTAGAGATGTTTCTCCAACATCAGCTGGAAAGTACATTAAACATATAGAGAATATACTTGATGAAAATATAACTATTGCAACTATTTCGGGTCGTTTTTACTCTATGGATAGAGATAATAGATGGCAGAGAGTTAAAAGAGGTTATGATGCGATAGTTGATGCTGAACCAAAAACAGACTTTGAACCTGCTGGATATATTGGACACTCTTACTCACTTGGTGAAACAGATGAGTTTGTTGAACCAACTGCATTTGAAGATTACGATGGTGTTAAAGATGGTGATTCTATTTTAACTATTAACTTTAGAAGTGACAGAATGAGAGAATTAGTTACTGCACTTGGTGACAAAGATTTTACTGAATTTGCAAAAAGACCAATTAATGTAAATATTGCAACTATTACAGAATATGATAAAAGTTTCAACTACCCTGTTCTATTTAAAAAAGATGCACCTAAAAATACTTTAGCTGAAGTTATATCAGCTAAAGGACTAAGACAATTTCACACAGCTGAAACAGAAAAATATGCCCATGTAACCTTCTTTTTAAATGGTGGAATTGATGAGCCTTATGAAAATGAAACAAGAGTTCTTGTTCCCTCTCCTGATGTTAAAACATATGATATGAAGCCAGAGATGAGTGCAAAAGAGGTTTGTGATGGTGTTTTAAAAGCGATGGATGATAATTATGATTTTATAGTTGTTAATTTTGCGAACGGTGATATGGTAGGACACACAGGTGATTTTGAAGCAGGGAAACAAGCTGTTACAACAGTTGATGAACAATTAGCTAAAATTATTAAAAGTGCAAAAAAGAATGATTACGCTCTAGTTATCACTTCTGATCATGGAAATTGTGAAGAGATGAAAGATAGCCATGGTAATATTCTTACAAATCACACTGTTGGTGAAGTTTGGTGTTTTGTAATAGCTGATGGTGTTACAAAAGTTGAAGAGGGTGGATTAAACAACATTGCTCCAACAATTTTAAAACTTATGAATATAGAGATTCCATCAGAGATGGATCATAGTTTAATATAAACAATTAAAATAAATTAGGAAATCAGATGAAATTTAGTGGAAAAAATGTTTTAGTTACAGGTTCTAGTCGTGGTATTGGTGCAGAGATTGCAAAAACTTTAGCTAGTTTTGGTTTAAAAGTTTGGATTAATTATAGAAATGGTGCAGTTGAAGCTGATGCAGTTAAAGAAGCGATAGAGACTGATGGTGGAAATGCTGCTGTTATTGGTTTTGATGTAAGTGATGAATCTGCATTTATTGATGCTATTAAAACTATTATAGATTCTGATGGTGAACTTTCATACCTTGTTAACAATGCTGGAATCACTAATGATAAATTAGCTCTTCGTATGAAAACTGATGATTTTATGTCTGTAATAAATGCAAACCTTACATCATCTTTTATCGGTTGTAGAGAATCTATGAAAGTTATGAGAAAGAAAAAATTTGGTTCTGTTGTAAATATATCTTCAATTATTGGTGAAACAGGTAATGCTGGACAAACTAATTATGCAGCCAGTAAAGGTGGAGTTATCGCAATGACTAAAAGTTTTGCAATTGAAGCTGCAACAAGTGGAATTCGTTTTAATAGTGTAACACCTGGATTTATTGCTACTGAGATGACAAACGAATTAAATGATGAAATTAAAAATTCTATAAACGCTAAAATACCAATGAAAAGAATGGGTAATGCTAAAGAAGTTGCAGAAGCAACGGCTTTTTTATTGTCAGATCATTCTTCTTATATAACTGGTGAAACTTTAAAAGTAAATGGTGGGATGAATATGGCATAGCTTAAGCTAACTGCGATATAATTACGGGATTAAATTTAAAAAAACAGGAGTCATAATGGCACTATTAGAAGATATTAAAGAAGTAGTAGTTGAGCAATTAAGCGTTAACGCTGATGAAGTAAAAGAAGATGCAAAGTTTGTTGAAGATTTAGGTGCTGATAGCCTAGATGTAGTTGAATTAGTAATGGCTCTTGAAGAGAAGTTTGATATTGAGATTCCTGATGATGAAGCAGAAAAAATTCAAACAGTTGCTGATGTTGTAACTTATATTGAGAGTAAATAGTCTTTAATTGACTAAAAATTATTGAGGGAAACCTCAATAATAAAATACTTTTAATAATTAATTTTAATAATTATTAAAAGTATTTTATATCTATGGAGAATATCAAATGAGAAGAGTAGTTGTAACTGGTTTAGGAATGATTAATTCAGTAGGGAACGATAAAGAGAGTTCATTTAAAGCTATCTGTGATGGCAAATGTGGAATCGATACTATTACAATTTTTAATCCTGAAAAGTATAGTGTAAAAATTGCTGGTGAAGTAAGAGATTTTGATCCTTCAACAGTAATGGCTCCAAAAGAGGTTAAAAAAGCAGATAGATTCATTCATTTAGGTTTAAAAGCTGCTCAGGAAGCTATGGCTGATGCTAATTTTTCTGAAGATACAGATATGGAAAGATTCGGTATAAGTGCTGGTTCTGGAATTGGTGGTTTACCATCTATTGAGAAAAACTCTGTTATTTTAGAGAATAGAGGTCCTAGAAGAATTAGCCCTTTTTTCATCCCTGGTGCTTTGGTAAATATGTTAGGTGGATTTGTTTCTATTGAACATGGAACAAAAGGTCCTAACCTTTCAAGTGTAACTGCTTGTGCTGCTGGTACTCATGCTATAAGTGAAGCTTGTAAAACAATAATGTGTAATGGAGCAGAAAAAATGTTAGTTGTTTCTGCTGAGTCTGCTATTACAGGTGTTGGTATTGGTGGTTTTGCTGCTATGAAAGCACTTTCAACTAGAAATGATGACCCAAAAACTTCTTCTCGTCCATTTGACAAAGATAGAGATGGTTTTGTTATGGGTGAAGGTGCTGCTTCTTTAGTTTTAGAGGAGTATGAATCTGCTGTTGCTCGTGGTGCTAATATCTACGGTGAGATTATAGGTTTTGGTGAAAGTGGTGATGCTAACCATATCACTACACCATCACTTGATGGTCCAGCTCGTGCTATGAGAGCTGCTTATAAAATGGCAGGTGAACCTAAAATTGATTATGTAAATGCGCATGGAACATCAACTCCAGTTAATGATAAAAATGAAACTTCTGCTGTTAAAGAGTTACTTGGTGGTAAAGAAAACTGTCCTCCAGTAAGTTCTATTAAAGGGCAAATTGGTCACTGTTTAGGTGCTGCTGGTGGAATTGAAGCTGTAACTTGTTTAATGGCTATGAGAGATGGAATCATCCCTCCAACTATTAACTATACAACTCCAGATGAAAATTGTGATTTGGACTATGTTTCGACAGGTGCAAGAAAAGTTGACTTAAATGTGGTTATGAGTAACTCATTTGGTTTTGGTGGAACAAATGGTGTTCTAATATTTAAAAAAATCTAAAAGTTTAAGGATTTAATTTGGCTATTTATTTAGACTTTGAAAAAAAAATAAAAATTATTCAAGAGGATATAATCTCTGCACAAGTTCGTCATGACGACATTGCACTAGAGGAGCTTCAAGCTACTCTAGACAAAGAGGTTAAAAAATCTTATAGTAAATTGTCTCCATTTCAGAAACTTCAACTTGCTCGTCACATAGATAGACCATATGCTCTTGATTATATTAATCTAATTATGAGAGATAAGTATGAGATTCATGGTGACAGACACTTTCGTGATGATGAAGCTATTCTTTGCTATATGGGTTACATCGGTGATGAAAAAGTTGTAGTTATAGGTGAACAAAAAGGTCGTGGAACTAAAAATAAGATAAGAAGAAACTTTGGTATGCCTCATCCAGAAGGTTATAGAAAAGCTCTTCGTGCTGCAAAATTAGCAGAAAAATTTAATTTACCACTATTGATGCTAGTAGACACACCAGGTGCATATCCAGGTCTTGGAGCAGAAGAGAGAAATCAGAGTGAAGCGATCGCTAGAAATCTACTTGAACTTGCAGAACTAGATACTCAAACAGTATCTATTGTAATTGGTGAAGGTGGAAGTGGTGGAGCATTAGCTATTGGTGTTGCTGATAGATTTGCTATGATGAGATACTCTGTATTTAGTGTTATATCGCCTGAGGGCTGTTCAGCTATCTTATGGAATGATCCTAAAAAAGCTGAAGCTGCTACAAACGCGATGAAAATTACTAGTGATGATTTAAAAGAACTTAATTTAATCGATGATGTTATAGATGAGCCTCAAATTGGTGCACATAGAGATAGAGATGCTAGTGCTAAAGCTATCTCTGATTATTTCTTAACTCAAGTAAAAGAGTTAAGAGATATGGGAACAGAAGCTAGAATGGAAGCAAGATACCAGAGATTAACTGGAGTTGGAGCTTTTTCAGAAGAGTAAGTAACTTTACTCCTCTTCATTATCCTCTTTGTCTTCTAAAAGAGGATCAAATTTTGGTCGTTTCAATCTTGAAGCATTTTTTGAAAATTTTATTAAATCCTCTACATTATTTATATTTTCTTTTATATTCTCTAATGACATTTTAAAAAGTGCGTATGTTGTAATAACATCACTCATAGCACGATGATGAGTTGCATCTGAATTTAATCCAAAATAACTATCTAAATATGAAAGTGCATATCTATAAGAGATAACTGATCGTTCAGCTAAGGCCAATGAACATAAACTTCTATTTAAAAGTGGTTCTAGCCCTATTCTTTCTAATGATTGAGATATAAAATTATAATCAAATTTTACATCGTGCGCTATAAAAATAGCATCACCTAAAAAAAGTTTAAAATCATAAAGAACATCTTTTAGATATGGAGCATCTTCTGTATCTTCAACATATATCCCTGTTATCCCTGATATATGTTTATTTATAACATTACAATTTACTAAGGATTCAAATCTATCAGTAATTTTTCCATTTTTAATTTTAATCCCAGCTATCTCTATTATTTGATGCTTATCTATTTTTGAACCATTTGTTTCAATATCAACTATACAAAACTCTGCTTCATCCATAGGTATAAATTTTGTAGAAAAATAGTAATAACCTTTACTTTTAACTATATCTAGCCCTTGCGATCTCCATAACTCTAATGAAAAGTCTAAACTATCATCTATTTGAGCTTTTAAAATCTCTAATGACAAACCTTTAGTTGATAATCTTGAGATACTTTTTGCATCAAGTGGAAAATAATTAGCTAGCATTAACTATAAATTCCTTCACTTTTGAACTATCTTTAATCCCATATGAAAGCTCCACTCCACTACTTACATCTACACCATAAAAACCATACTTTTTCACTCTCTTTACATTAGTAGAATCTAGACCACCAGCAAGTATTATTTTTGAGCAGTCTATATCATCAAACCACTCTATATTTATCCTCTTTCCTGCTCCACCATAAGCTTCACAATAAGCATCAACCAATCTATACTCATCACTATATTTTAAAATATCTTTTGATGACTTTGCACGAATAACTTTAATATAAGGGATATCAAGATTCTTATATACTTCATCACTTGCATCAAAATGAAGCTGAGCAAGAGTAGCCCCACTCTCTTTACATTTTGCATTGATAGAATTAGAATCTTGATTTACAAATAGTGCTACTTTTTCAACAAATGGTGGTAATCTTTGTATGATTTTTTTTGCATCTTTTGGAGAGATATAACGAGGAGATTTTTCATAAAATACAAAACCTAGTGCATCAGCACCAGATTCTATTGCATCTATTGCATCTTTATAATTTGTGATTCCACATATTTTAGTACGCATTAAATTTGTAAACTCTCTATCGCCTCTTTTTTACTATTATGATTAAAAACATAAGAACCAGCAACAACAACATCAACACCAGCATCTTTTAAAAGCTTTATATTTTTATCGCTTACCCCTCCATCAATTTCAATTAAACAGTTCGGGTTTATTTTATTTCTTAGTTCATTCAACCTTGAAGCTTTTTCAATCACAGTATCAATAAAGCTTTGTCCACCAAAACCAGGATTAACACTCATTAATAAAACCATATCTAAATCTTTTAATAAGTATTCAACAGATTCAGCAGGTGTATGAGGATTTAAAACTATCGCTGGTTTAATTCCAAGAGAACGAATCTTTTGAATTAATCTATGTGGATGCTTCTCCTCTTCTATATGAAAAGATATATATTCAGGTTTTAAAGGTGCAAATAGATCAACAAAAAAAGTATTATTTTCAACCATAAGATGTATATCTAAAGGTTTAGTTGCACATTTTGCAATTGCTGAAACTACAACAGGTCCTATTGTCAAGTTTGGAACAAAGTGTCCATCCATAACATCTACATGAACTAAATCACATCCAGCTTCACAAATTGCCTCTACATCTCTTTGCAAATTTCCAAAATCTGCTGACAATACACTAGGAGCTACAAGCATAATACACCTCTATTAAATTATTTATTTTCTATTTAATGACCAATTCTAAATCTAAAACCTTCATTTATTAACAGGTTTCTAAGCTTATCTTTTAGTTCACCTTGAAATTCCATGAAGTTTTCTTTGTAGCTTCCACCACAACCAAGTTTTTTCTTTAAAAGTTTTAATAAAGTAACTGCATCCTCTTTGGGAAGCTGAAACTCACCTACAAGAGTAACAGTTTTACCTCTTCTCTTCTCTTTTTTAAAAAGTAAAAAATGTTTTTGAGGTTCTAGAATCTCGTTTGATACTTTTGTTTTTCTAGGAGTTTGAATCTCACTCCAAGAATCATCAATATCAGCACCAATAAAAATATCTAGTTTTTTTCCTCTACTCATAATTTAAACTACTTTTTGTGCCAATACACTCATATATTGGTTCTCATATTTAGAAGATTCTATGGATTCCAGAACCTCTTTAGAACTGATATTTGTTCTATCATATACTACAACAATTGTTTCATCACCAACATTTAAAAATGTTTTTTCACCATATTCAGTATATCTTGTTGCCCCAATACTAATAATAGCTTCTTTAGGATTATCACATGCAGAGATATATTCACTCAAAGGTTCTAATGGGCCAAAATCTTCTTGTGTAGATATTTGATCAAACATCCAATCAATTAATTTTTCATGAAAATAGCTATAACCTGTTAATTCAGCATCTTCACCATAAGCGTGTAATTCACCATCACGACGAAGAAAACTACATATAGAGTAATTATCCATCACCCCACCCTTACTAAATTTATCTATCTCAATAATTTTATTAGAGAAACCTTTAGACTCATGTCCCCAGTTCTTTTTATCACTTATCTTATCTGCACCAGCTACACGAATAGAACAATCATTATAAGCACCAAAATATCTTGGAATTATTTTAGATAATTTACCTGCAGTATATTCCATATCACAAATAAGTGCTACTTCTGGTTCTGCTTGAACTTTAACATCTTCTTTAGGTAGCTTAATATTATCAGCTCCTAAAGGATAAGTTGTTAAAATCGTTTTAGCATGTAAAGCTACTTTATTTACAGGGTTTTGTTGTCTTGGCAAAAAGAAAGGAAACATCCCTTTTGGAGCAAATTCTTCAGATGTTTCAATATCTTTAAAATCCTCAGCTTCACCAGCTTGATCTAAATGAAGTGCAAAATTCCCTGCTACACCTAAACCTAAAAAATTTTTATATTTAGCCATTATATTTCCCCTTTATTTTTTGCCTCTGCATACTCTTCATAAGAACCTTTAAAGTCAATAATTGAACCATCATCTTTTATCTCAATAATTCTAGAAGCAAATGAGTCAAGTAACTCACGGTCATGTGATACACAGATAACATTTCCTTTAAACTCTAAAAGACCTTCACCTAAAGCAACAATAGCCTCAAGGTCAAGGTGATTTGATGGTTCATCAAGAACTAAAAAGTTTCCACCCTCAAGCATCATTTTACTTAACATCATTCTATGTTTTTCACCACCAGATATAGATACTACACCTTTTTCTTGTTGCTCACCATTAAATAGCATACGACCAAGACAGTTACGAATCTCAGCAATATCTCTTTTAGGGTCATAAGCTCTCAACCAATCATAAAGAGTACCATCACCCTCGATAATATCAGCAGTATCTTGTGGGAAATAAGAGTTTTCAATAGTAGCACCCCATACAACTTCACCAGCATCTGGTTTTATCTCTTCCATCATGATTTTAAGAAGTGTAGATTTACCAACACCATTACCACCAATAAGTGCTACTTTTTCACCTGGTTCAAATTTTAAGCTTATATCTTTCAGAACTTCATTATCTCCATAAGAGTGAGAGATATTTTTTAAGTCTAGTGCTTCATCGCCCATAACTCTTTTGGCTTTAAAAACGATACTTGGATCACGACGAGATGATGGTTTAATATCTTCAAGTTCCATTTTATCAAGTTTTCTTTGTCTTGATGTTGCTTGTTTTGCTTTAGAAGCATTTGCTGAGAATCTTCTAACGAACGCTTCTAACTCATCTTTCTCTTTTAGTTTTTTAGCATTATCAAGTTCAAGTTGTTTGGCTAAAACATTAGCAGCGATATACCAATCGTCATAAGTACCAGTAAATTCACGGATTTTTTGGTAATCTACATCTAAAATATTTGTAACAACAGAATTTAAAAAGTGTCTATCGTGAGAGATAACAACTAGAGTTCCCTCATGTCTTTTTAACTCATTTTCTAACCAAGAGATAGTTTCAATATCTTGATTATTTGTAGGCTCATCAAGGAATAGCACATCAGGTTTTGGGTATAAAACTTGTGCTAAAAGAACTTTGAATTTATCAGCAGAATCTAGAGTACTCATAAGTTCATTATGACTCTCAACAGGGATTCCAACATTAGCAAGAATCTTACCGATATTTACATCATACTCATAAGTAGGGTCTTCTTCAACACAGATAACTTCTAAATCTGCAAGACGATTATTTACAGCATCATCTTCAAAATCTCCAGTTACATAAAGTTCTTCTTTCTCTTTTATAGCATCATAAAGTCTTTTATTGCCATAAAGAACAGCATCCATAATTGTGTAATTTTCAAAAGCGAATTGATTTTGACCAAGAACACCAACTTTATTTGCTTTAGGGATTATTACATCACCCTCATATTCATTTATCTCACCACTTAAAATCTTTAAAAAAGTAGTTTTACCAGCACCATTAGCACCAATAAGACCATATCTTTTATGACGGTCAAGTTTTAAGTTTATATCTTGAAATAGAACTCTATTTCCGTATCTCATTATTAGGTTTTGTACATTTACCATTTATTTTCTCTTGTTAATTTATTTATTTTTGATTATATCTAAGAGTTGTTTAAACTCTATTTATTCCCAGTCATCGTACTTTGTGTTAGTATGTTTATCTTTTTTATATCTTCTTGAATTTTTATGTTTTTCTAACTGATTTGATTGATATAAAATATCACTTTTTATATCCTCTACACTTTTATCAGAATCTTTAAGTGAAATCATTTTAGTTACAAATTTTTGTAACTCTTGAAGCTCCCCTTTGTAAAGTGGAATTTCATCAACTCTATTTAAAAGTTTCAAAGCATTATCAATCTTTTTTATATATCCCTCTTTTGTTAATTTATCTGTATTCATTAAATAAGAAATTACACTCTTGTGAAATCTTTCTATTGCTCGTATGTATCTTAATCTTGTTGAATTTTCTATCGCTTTCTTTGATGCTGCCATATTTAGCCTATTGTTTATTTGTTGATATAATTATACACTTTATTACTTGGAGAACAAAATTGATAAAAATCTTTTTAACACTACTTATAGTTTCTACGGCTCTGTTTAGCGAACTAACGAACCAATATCCAACTCAAAAATTAGTAGATTCTAATCTTCCTATTGTAGATATTAGAACACCACCTGAATGGCTTGAAACTGGGATTTTAAAAGGTGCTATTCCTATTATGTTTTTTAATGAGAGAGGTGAATATAATATTCAAAAATTCTTAACTGAATTAAATAGTAAAGTAGACACAACAAAACAGTTTGCTGTTATATGTAGAACAGCTAGTAGAACTAAAATTGTTTCTGACTTTTTATCTAAACAGATGAAATATAATGTTATTGATTTAGAGGGTGGAATGGTATATGCAAAAAAGAAGAATCTCACAATAGTTCCTTATAAATAATGCCCACATTTATAAAGTTTATTTTTTTCTTAACACTAAGACTTGTAATAACTCTTAGTGTTTTAGGTATTTTTATATTTCTTTTATGGGGTGCTTTATATCTATTGTTTACATAGATTATTATAGTAATGATTTTATAACATTACTAACACCCTGATGAAGATTATAAGTTGCTATTGGAAAATCTAAAGATTCTTTATCTAGATTTACACCACAAGCACTTAGATAATCACCTAAATAACTCAAGTCAATCTCTTTATAATTTTCACAAATAGTATTATCCAACTTAGTTCTCACTAATCTATTTTCTATATTTGATTTTTGAATAGTAAAAGCCAATGCTTTTAAACTAACAAAATCGTTAAACTCTAAAAATAGTTCAGGTGTTAATTTTTCTACCATTTTTCCCTCAGGAGAAAATAACATCCTAGAATCTCTAAGTGGAATCAGTACACTTAAAATTGCTCTTGAAAATGGCACAACCTTTTGAGCCCAAAATGGTGATTCATTTCTTAATTCTAACTCATCTTCTACTATTTTAACAATCTCTTCAGTAGTTCCATTTTCAAATAATTTATAACTTTCTATTTTCATATCTTCTCTTTACTATTTTATTTGCATAATATTATCATTTAGTTTATAATTTCACTTTAAAAAAAGGAAATAGTTTGAAATTAAATAAAAGTTATCTTACGAATCTTATTGCACTACTTTTCATTGCTTTGTCATTTGTTATTGAAAATGAGTATTCATCAGTTTTAATGTTTACAGGTCTTTTTGCCATCTCCGGTGCATTAACAAATCAACTAGCAATTCATATGCTATTTGAAAAAATCCCTTTTCTTTATGGTTCAGGTGTAATCCCATCAAGATTTAAGGAGTTTAAAAGTGCCATAAAGAATCTTATGATGAATGAATTTTTTACTCGTGAACAGTTAGAAAACTTTTTTGCAAATGAGGACAAAAAAATAAACTTAGAACCTATCATAGAGGAAACAGATTTTACTCCTGCTTTTGATGCACTAAGTAAAACAGTTATGGAATCATCATTTGGTGGAATGCTTGGAATGTTTGGTGGTGAAACAGCCTTAGATGGACTTCGTGAACCTTTTTCTATTAAAATGAAAACAGCAGTAATATCTATTGTAAACTCTAAAGCTTTTAATGAGACATTAGCAACACATATGCAAAACTCATCTTTAAATGATGATATGATAGCTTCAATCGAGAATGTGATAGATACTAGACTAAACGAACTAACTCCTCAAATGGTAAAAGAGATAATCCAAAAACTTATAAAAGAGCATTTGGACTGGTTAGTTGTTTGGGGTGGAGTCTTTGGTGGACTTATAGGGTTTATTAGTTCATTATTTCTTTAGCTATTTCACCTCAATAGTAGCATCGGCTATCTCTATAATATCACCAGAGATAATTTTTGCTCTTTTTCTAGTTTCTACTTCACCATTTCTAGTTACATAACCATCAGCAACAATCATTTTTGCT
>Ga0256842_1001329_pt1 | contig 20039 bp, 21 predicted proteins | sample 4559240metaG_FD_185973 | JGI IMG/M metagenome (GOLD analysis project Ga0256842, IMG submission 185973) | Hydrothermal vent microbial communities from Guaymas Basin, Mexico - 4559-240 | ecosystem: Environmental > Aquatic > Marine > Hydrothermal vents | place: Mexico: Guaymas Basin | collected... | reverse complement strand
GCTCAGTTGAATCTTGAAGCACAATCCCTCCGGCCTGCTTACGCGCGAGACTTCCGCCATCTCGTGCCTGAGGCCAAAACGCATGCACTGCTCGGGCCACTTTTCCATCAGCTCCATGCCGGAAACAGTTTCGGTGATTCCCGGATAGTTCTCCACTTCGCTGCTTAGAGTGATGGCTCCGCCGGGCATCCCTTTTTCATACATCACCACATTTTCAAGACCGCCACGAGTAGCATAGAGTCCGGCCGTAAGTCCCGCAGGACCCCCACCAATAATTGCAAGATCGAGCATTTTCTCTCCTTTTTGGGCCTATTTTTCCGTTTCCAGCAGATAAATCTTGCTGTCTTGTTTATAAAGGCCATTGTCGTTTTGTTTTTTGATCATGAAATAACTTGGCACTTCGCGAATATGAAACCGATGGATAATCTTCAGTAGTGTATTCGTTCCTGCTGTAAGATAAATGATATTGCCCTCTTTTCGGCGTCTGTTTTGATACAGATCGATCGCCAACACTTCGTTTTTTCGCGCCAACGGTTCGAGTTTGTCTTCGATATCTCCCATATGTGAACTGTAAGCCACCACGATATAACGCTCGGCTTTCGGTTCGAATATTTTGGATTTAGTATAGAGTATCGTCTCTTTGAAATTGATAAACCTGTATTGGGAATATTTGTAGTTGTAGTAGGCGAAAGCTGCAGCGATCATCGCTGCACCGAAAAAGGAGGCGAAGATATAGGAGAGGGAAGTAAGAGGTTTCCCGCTCCTTTTTTGTGACGGCTTCAGGGTTTAGCTAAGAAGCGCGTTGAGTTTTTCTTCGAATGCCTGCTTGGAAGCAGCGCCCACCATCTGATCCACGACCTGTCCATCTTTAAAAAAGAGGATACTCGGGATGGAGCGGATACCGTATTTGACTGCTAGATCCTGCTCCTCGTCGGTATTTACCTTCGCGATTTTGGCTTTTCCTTCATACTCTTCGGCCAACTCTTCTATAACGGGTGCGATCATACGGCACGGTCCACACCATGGCGCCCAGAAATCTACGAGCGTTACGCCCTCTTTGACCGTTTCATCGAAATTGCTGCTGTTGAGTTCTATATATTTAGCCATACTTGGTTCTCCTTGAGAAAGTGATGTGTTGATTATACCCGGTAAAACTTTAAATTTTTTTGTCGCACCCCATTACATCGTGATATTTTCGATCCATTCAAAAGAATCCCCTTTCACGATAAAAGCGTCCACCTGCCATGGCATATCGAACCCCTCTTTCTTGAGATAGCTTTCGATCGTGCGCAAAAGCCTCGAGAGCTTAGTGGGTGTAATGTTGTAGACCGGCTCAAAGGTTTGGCCGCTTTTAACCTCTACGAAATGCAAAACTCCCTCCCTTGAAGCCACGATATCTATCTCGCCAAATCTCGAATAGACATTTCTTCCGATAATCCTGCAGCCTTGGGATCTGAGCCACTCGGCAGCCTTCTCTTCGGCTATATCCCCCTTCGAGCGACTCATACGGGCTGAATATCGACTTTTACGGATTTGAATGCTGCTGTAAGAACCAATTCATCACTCTCGTCGCCGAAAAGGTAGTTGATGCGCGATTTTGCATGATGAAAGGTGACAAAAAGGGTACCGGGCATGATTTTTTCACTGAACTTCAGCCGCAATGGCGCGCTATTTCCGTATGCGCTCTTTAGCACCACTTTTTCGCTTCCGCCCAGACGGGCCTCGTCCTCTTCGCTTGCATACAGAATATCCTCTTCGTAGCGCTTAGCGAGCTTTTCGCTTTGTATCGTCTGTGCAGCGTTGTTGTACTGGGGCAAGGTGCGGCCGGTCGTAAGATAGTATCCCTCTTCGATCCCGCCGCTTCTTAGCTCCTCGACCATACCCCGCAGCTTCCATTGCCGATACACAAAACGCCCCAGACCGTCATCGGTTCTGAAATCCAGCAGATGCAATACCGGCGTATCCTCGATATAGACAGGCCACTGCAGCCCCCGCTTTCTATGGCGCTTAAGGCGCAGATAGCTGGCTCCGCTGAATCTTTGGTGCGCCACTTCACGCACTTCGTTCCAGATATCTTCGCTAGACTCGTAAGAGTAATCTCCTCTCATCTCGTTTTCGAGCATCTTGAGCACCTCCCAGTCATCGGGAAGATCGCTCTCTACCAGTGGTTGCGAAAGATGCAGCCGCCGCATCGCATTGACATAAACGCCCTCTTTCTCGTATGCGGACTTCACGCCTATGACGATATCGGCTCTTTGGGCAATTTCGGTCATGAACAGCTCCTGGACCATGATGAAATCCAGCTGCCTCAGCGCCTTTTCGATCTTGTTTTGATTGGGATGGATATGGGCGATATCCTCCCCCATATTCAAAAGCGCCTTTATCTTTCCATCGATCATCGCATCGATTAGCTGAGGTGTCATCGATCCGATCTTTTCCGGCTCCTGATAATCCGGGGCGTAATATGGGAGGCATCCCATATCGCAAGCGCCCTGCACATTGTTCTGCCCCCTCAGAGGCATCAACCCGGCTCCGGTTTTGCCGATATTGCCGGTCAATAGCGCAAGATGGGTAATCGCCATCACGGCATAGCTGCCATCTATATGCTCGGTGACTCCAAGCCCCCAGAATATCATCGATTTTTTCAGAGCGTACTCTCTTGCGATCGTGGGAATCAGCGTGGCCAGGTGCTCGTATCCTGCGATATTTTTGAAAAAATCGGGATCCGCATAGGGATCCTCGAGAATCTTTTTACGATAATCCTCGAAGCCGGATGTACGGTTTTGAACGAACTTTTTATTGAACAGCTCCTCTTTCAGTATGACATGCGCCATCATATTCAGCACCAAAAGGTTGGCCTCGTAAGGAATGACGGCCCTGTGTTTGGCATATTTCATCATCTTGATCTCCCGCACGTCGATCACGGCCACATTGTCGTTCATGCGGGCTGCATCGATGATACGGTTGGCTACGATAGGGTGCGCTTCGGTCGTGTTCGAACCGATAATAAGAATAAATTCGCTTTCGTAGATGTCGTTGTATGGATTTGTAGCGGCCCCTTCTCCGATCGTGGCACGCATGCCTTTGAGGCTTGGAGAGTGACAGACCCTGGCGCAGTTGTCCACATGGGGCGAGCCCATGGCTTCGCGTGTGAATTTTTGAAAAAGATATGCACTTTCGCAGCTCGTCCTGGCACCGCCAATGGCACAGAAACTTTCATCGCCATATATCTGCCTGGTCTGCTTCAGCTTCATGGAGGCAGCCTTTATGGCGCTTGGAAGATCGGTCGTGAACCACTCATCGTCCAATGAGTTCAAAGATGGTGAAATCGCTTTTTCTATATGGGGATTTGCCTGAAGAAAACGGCGGGCGATACGAGGCTTTCGTATCCGCTCCCTGGAGGTGACAAATTCATAACCGTATTTGCCTTTTATGCAGAGTTTACCCTGGCTGACCACGCCATCTTTGTCGGCGGTAATTTTATGAATGGTGTTGTCTTTGACGTGCGCTACGATATCGCATCCGACACCACAATAGGTGCAAACGCTCTCTATCTCGGTAAACTGCATGATTTCGCTCCTTGGATCAATCCTCTATTCTGATCATCACCGGATGCTCTTTGACGCTCTCAAGATCAAAAAGTCGCCTCAAAGCCGCCTGCATCGCCCGCTCTTCGCAAAGATGGGTGGCAAGCAGCAAAGATGCCGATTCATCGCTGCGAGGTTTTTGAAGCATCGTCTCGATCGAGATGTTCTCCTCTCCCATAGCCTGGCTCACTTTGGCCAGCACACCTGGCCTGTCGGCAACCAAAAGACGCAGATAATACCTGCTCACTACCGACTCTCTTTCCAAAAGCTTCAATCCGCTCTCGAGTGGGCGCTTGAAGCCCAGCATCGGCGAAGATTTGCCATTGCGCGCGATCGCTATGATATCGCTTATCACCGCACTGGCTGTAGCGTCCCCGCCTGCGCCTGGGCCGTAATACATCGTTTCTCCGACTTTATCGCCCACGACACTGATTCCATTCATCACTCCATCTACTTTGGAGATCATCTTCTCTTTGGAAACCAGGGCCGGGTGAACGCGAAGCTCCACAAAATCGCCCACTTTCTTGGCGATACCCAAAAGCTTGATCGTATATCCGAACTCTTTGGCGAATACGATATCTTCTTGCGTGATCTTTTCGATCCCTTCGATTAGAATATCTTCCGGTTTCGCATCGATTCCATAAGCGATTGAGGCTAAAATCAACAGCTTGTGAGCCGCATCGAATCCGCCGATATCGAACGTAGGATCTGCTTCGGCATACCCAAGCTCCTGCGCCTCTTCGAGTATAGGCTCAAAATCGACGCCATCTTGCATCATCTTTGTCAATATATAATTGGCCGTACCGTTGATAATGCCTTTTATCGACTCGATATGGTTGGCGCTAAGGCCATCTTTCAAAGCTTTTATGATCGGAATACCGCCCGCGACGCTCGCTTCGAACTCGAAAGGTATATCTTTGGCGATATCCTGGAGTTCATATCGGTGGTATGCGAGCAGAGCCTTGTTGGCCGTGACAACCGCTTTGCCGCTCTTAAGGGCTTTTTTGACCACCGCATAGGGGGCTTCGACTCCACCCATCAATTCAACCACGATATCTATAGATGGGTCTTCGAGCACTTCATCCACATTGTCGGTCAACGGAATATCCACACTTCTGGCTTTTTTCAGATCCCGAACCACCCCTTTTTTGACGACAATCTCCTTACCGGCCCTGGCGCTGATTATGTCACGGTTGTCGTGAAGAATTTTGGCGACACTTTCACCAACCGTTCCGACACCGATAATTCCTACATTGATCATTTATCATCCTCTTTCGACGTATTGAGATACTTTTTGATATTGCGGGCTGCCTGCCTGATCCGCTTTCGATCGGATTTTTCACGAACAGCGGGCAAAGCCCCCTCTTCTACGCTGACGCTGTGTCCGCTTCGGCAGCGTGCCCGGCGCGCCTGTGGCGCTTTAACGAAAAGCTGCATCTTTGCTACGCCTCCTCTTTCGACGTATTGAGATACTTTTTGATATTGCGGGCTGCCTGCCTGATCCGCTTTTCGTTTTCGATCAAAGCTATGCGGACATAGTGGTCTCCGTATTCGCCGAATCCTATTCCGGGGCTTACGGCGACTTTCGCTTCGGTCAAAAGCTTTTTGGAAAATTCGAGGCTGCCAAGATGAAGCGCCTCTTTTGGCAATTTCGCCCAAACGAACATCGTAGCTTTCGGTTTTTCTATCGGCCATCCCGCTTTCGAGAACGCATCTATCAGTACATCTCTTCTCTTGCGGTATTTATCGATCGTTTTTTCGACTTCCGGCTCCAGCTCGTCCAGCGCGATCGTCGCGGCCACTTGAATCGGCGTGAACATACCGTAGTCCAGCCAGCTCTTGATCTTTTGCACCGCTCCGACAAGTTTTCTGTTTCCGACGATAAATCCTACGCGCCATCCGGCCATGTTGTAACTTTTGGAGAGTGTGTAGCTCTCTACCGCCACATCCTTTGCGCCCTCTACGCTCAAGATGGATGGAGTTTTGTAGCCATCGAACGTGATATCGGCATAGGCTATATCACTTATGATGTAAAACCTCTCTTTTTTGGCCATATCGACAAGTCTCTCGTAAAACATAGGAGTCACTGTCGCGGTGGTTGGGTTGTGCGGGAAGTTGACCACTACATATTTCGGACGGGGAACCGACTCGGTCAAAGCCTTTTTCAGATTGAGAAAAAAGAGATTCTCGTCCACCTCGTATGAAGAGTTGAATACCAGCTCCATCTTTCGCACCGCACCGCCGGCAAGCATGAACGCATAGGAGTGGATGGGATATGTGGGATCGGGCACCACTGCGGTATCACCTGGATTGGTTATCGCCTGGACAAGATGAACATAACCCTCTTTGCTTCCCATCGTCGCTACAGCTTCGGTCTCCGGATCGAGCGCCACACCGTATCGCCGCTCGTACCAGTTGCAGATCGCGAGACGAAGTTTATATATCCCCTTGCTTGCCGAATAGCCGTGCGTTTTGGGTTTTTTGGCAGACTCCACAAGCTTTTCGATAATCTTTTCGCTGGGCGGGCCGTCGGGATTTCCCATGCTGAAATCGATGACATCCTCACCTGCACGGCGCGCTGCCATCTTCAGATCGTTCACTTCGGCAAAGATATACTTGGGCAGTCTTTTGAGTTTTTCAAATTCTATTTCGTCGAACATCTTTTATCTTTCACCTTTGGCGGCCACTCTAAGGCCGCTTCTAATATTTTCTAGAGTAAATCTATCCCCAATTTTTGCATATACCGCTTCAGAGGGGAGCGCCAACGTGACGTATCGCACCCGCTCGTCACTCTGCTTTATCGATAAAATGCGTAGCATTTTATCATAAACGACCAGATCGGGAAACCAGTGGCTTCCGGGCAATTCGGAAACGATAAGGCGCTTGATATGCGATATATCCAGCCACACGGTACGCACCGGCCGCACGATCTTTTTGACCTCTCCTGCAAGAATGGGTATCGCCGCGATTTTGGCCCCACTCATATCGATGCGATAGCGCCAATGGGCGGCATCTTCACGCACGATCTCCTCGATCGAGGCTCCACGTTTTTGCAGCCTTTGGGCCAAAATGACCGGGCTAGGCACCCGTTTCGACACAAAGGAGACCTGCCAGTTGAAACCGTCACTGCCCAAAGCCGCATGTGTCGTCAACACGAAAGAGAGACCGATATTTCTTAGCGTATCATTCATTATCTTCATAAAAAAGAGCGGGTTCTCTCCGCTGTATTCAAAAGTGAGCGCCACTCTTTGAGCCTGCGGCAGCGAAAGCTTCAACAACCCGTTCTCTTCGAGTGTCCTGGCCACCTTTACCATATCGTAGCTCGAACCCTTTTTGTACTCCCGCTCATTTTCGAACAAAAGCCCGATCAGCTTCTGGTGGGCGCGATACTCCCTGGCGTCCATCAACGAGGCGACCCTTTCTTCAAGAGTATCGCAGAAGGCTGAAGCCAAAAGAGCGAGCAGGAAAAATAGTGTTCTTACCACCCCTTTCCTCCGGTAAGTCGCTTGAATTCGGAAAAATCGATCTCTTTTACCATTCCGTCATCTATGAGAAAATAGTGCTTCTTTGCGTCGTTGAACTTGAAAAGATTGCCAAATGCATCACTGATCTCAAAGCGCCCGTGACCCGTTACGATGACTCTTTTTCCTTTGGAGTCGATCTCGTATGGAGAGTCTGTGACTTTGGCGCTTCTTTTTTTGGTTTTCAAATCTATGACGCCAAGCCAAAGCTTCACATGGGGCGTGATCACAGCATTCTCGAGAGGCACATACGGTTGCGAGGTATTTTCTTCCACGACATTCTGCATCCGAGCGGCACTGGATTCAAGCGAATCGCCGGCGTCAAGGGGAGGTGGAACGGACCCCTCTTTCTTTGGCGCTTCTGTTTCGACCTGGCTGCTCTCTTTTTCTATGGATTTTACAGGCAAAGTTTCCAAAACATCCGATTTTTCCATAGCTTGCTGGGCTTGTTCCGGAGGACCTACGAACTCCTTTTGCGCCAGATAAAAAGCCGTCAAAACTACGACCAGGCCGAGCGCTATAACGATCCATCGCTTCGCTTTGATCTCTTTGGGAGTTTCCGATGCTATGAAAATTTCTTGGTTGCGCTCAGACTCCGCCTGTAAAAACCATGCATCGAGCTGTGATTTGAGATCATCGAACTCGCTCTCGCCAAACTCTCTTTGCAAAATTTTCAAAAAACCGTATGCCTGCGGCCTGGTCATACCGGAAAAATCGCCCTTCATCAGTTTTTCGAGATTCTTTTTGGAGATTTTGGTTTTGGCGACAACCTCTTCGACACCGTATTGCTCCACTATCTTTTCAAGCATCATCAACCTTTTGTCTTGGCCATTTTGTCGATCAATATAGCGGCGGCGGCACTGACATTGAGTGAGTCGAACGGACGAGCCATTTCAATCGTCACTATATGGTCCATCTTATCCAGCGCCCGCTTGGGAATCCCGCTCCCTTCGCTGCCAAGCACCAGTGCCCGCCTGGCAGAAACTTCTACATCCTTGAGAGATTCGCCCTCCATCGCCGCGCCATAAAGTGTGAAACCGTTCTGTTTAAGCTCGTTTAGCACATCGAGAATATTGGGCACAATAGCTATAGGCAGATCGAACATCGCCCCCGCGCTGGCGCGCACAACCGCCTCGCTTGCAAGCTGCCTGACGCCGCTGACGACCACTCCGTCAGCGCCCAGAGCATAAGCGGTTCGAATGATCGCACCGATATTGCCCACATCGGTAAGCCCTGCCAGCACGACAATGAAATCACCCTCTTTAAGCGCCGAAAAATCGGCATACCGATAGGGCCTTATATCGCAAAGCCAACCCTGATGGTTACCCCCACGCGCAAGTGCTTGAGCCTTTTTGGCATCGACTCTTTCGATCGGCTTGCCGATCTGCCGGACTTTTGCGAACTCTTTTCTGTCCAACTCTTTGGCGAGAATGAACCGTTCGATCATTTCGGGGTGGCGCGCCATCAACTGATGGCAAATCTGTTTTCCATAAACTATCATAAGGGGATAATATCGAAAGTTTGATTAAGGAGACCTCTAACACAAAAGGCGGGTTTACTCCTTTTTCACCAAATCTTCGTAGCACTCTTTAACGCTCCTGCCGCTGGCCTTTGCAAGGAGCTTGGCTTTTTGCCTGGGAGGCAGATCGAGCGTTTCTATCTCTTTTTGAGTAATGGGGGAGCTTTCACCCATTCGTTCACCCGCGGATATGACGAGCACCCATTCACCTTTGAGCAAAGGCCCGATTATCTGGGCTTTGAGCTCTTCTGGCGTTCCTTTGAAGAAACGCTCATGACGCTTGGTGATCTCTTTTGCCGCGAAAACAGTGCGCTCTGCGGCTATTTTTTGCAGTTCGTTCAGGAGTTTTTCCAATCTGTGTGGAGCTTCGTACAAAATGACGGGCCAGCGCTCCAAAAGCAGCTGCTCTAGCGCGCTTTCTCTCTCTCTTCCTTTATGGGGAAGAAATCCGTAAAAAGTGAAGTGGCTTTGCAAAAAACCGCTGGCAGCGTAGGCTGTCGCGAAGGCACTGGGGCCCGGGAGCACCGTATATGCAACTTCATGCAGCTGGCACCACTCGACCAGAAGTGCGCCTGGATCGCTGATGCACGGCATGCCCGCATCACTCATATAAACGACATTGCGATCGAAAAAATCGGGAGTCAGATTCAGGATAAATTCGGATTCGTTGTGACTGTGAAGAGAATAAAACTCGGTAACGTGGTGAACGAGCCCATGCCGCTCGGAAAGAAGACGGAGAAGTTTTTTCGCGACGCGCGTATCTTCGCAAAGAATAACGTCGGCTGCACCCAAAACCCGAATGGCACGAAGAGATATATCTTCGATATTGCCGATCGGGGTGGGAAGAAGTGTCAGCAAAACCGGGTCGGTTATTTGCCGAGCTTGTATTTGCTTTTGAATTTCTCGACGCGGCCGGCGGCATCGACGATTTTTTCAGATCCAGTAAAGAACGGATGGCACATGTTGCAGATGTCTATACGCATTTCAGGCTTGTTTGAAAGCACGGTAAAGTGGTTCCCGCAGGCGCATGTAACGCTGCATTCGACATATTCCGGATGAATTCCCTTTTTCATTGCTTGTTCCTTGTGTATTGATTTGGCGTCATATACAACAGCGGCTCGATAATTTACGAATACCGCTGCTACATAGGGGGAGGATGTAATTATACTTCAGAATTCCACAGATTGCAAGATCCGATTGCCGCCTTATAAATCTTATAGCCTCTTTTTTAAAAATCGTTTCTAAAAAACAGGTATAATTGCTCAAATTAAAATTTTACAAAAATTGGCCGATTTATCGAGTGAGATGAGATTGGAAAAAGGGTGGAATGATTGCATTGACATTTCCAGGCACCGCTTCTTTGAGTGTTTTGCACGTCAAAGAGAGAGCCTTCTATGCTGCAAAATTCAAATCTAAGGGGGTATGCGCCGAAACGAAGCGGTTCGATACGATCGAAGATGCGGTGCAATACCTGAACGAGCAAAAATCCATCAGCCTGGTTCTGCCCTCGGAATCGAAAGTGGAGCTTGATATAGCGCTCTCTTCGCTCATCACGTCCGAAGAGATGATTCGCCAACTCATTCGCCAAAAACTGGATAAAGAGCATCCAGATATCGCAAGCGACACTTTTACCTTTACGCCGCTTTCTACAGACAAAGAGAAGAAAGAGTCGATCTATAGAGTTTTTCTGATAAAAGACCCATATTTTTCAAAAATCACGAAATCTTTAAAAAGACTTCATATTCTCTCCTTTGTTACATTCGAAGAGTACGCTTTTGCAAATTATATCCAACGCTCCGTTTCGGATAACGCTATAGCCGTCTATGCCGACGAAAAAAAAATTATCGTTCTCGCCATTGCGGAAAGCAGAATCGTTTTTCAGCGTACGATACCCATATCCACGGAGTCCAAAAAGGATATAGTTATTTCCGAAGTGGAAAAAACCGCACTCTATATCCAGCAATATAAACGAGAATATGAATATTCTCAAATGATCCTCGCGGGTGAAATAGCCGAATGGGTGGAGTCTGCGCAAAGATTGTCCGCGCTTTCCATGTTGCCGGTTTCGACCATTCTTGTGCCGACGGAGACAGGTTTCACCGAAGATGAGCGATATGAGTATATTTTTCTCTCTGGCGCCCTGGATCTGACAAAAGAGAAAAACTTTCTTCCACCGCAAATTTTACGGGCAAAAGAGTATCATGCACTATCGAACATACTCGTTATATGCGGCGCCATTTTTTTCTTTTACGCTTCATTCCTCCTTGCTGCATCGGCGCTCGATTTCCAAGAATCCGCCAAATCGTACAGGATAACCCAAAAAAGACTCCAAGGTATGATCGACCGGATCGAAACCTATCCCGTTCCAATACTTCTTCACGGCAAAGAGTATATCGATACGTACACAAAAGTCATGAGCCACCATCCTACAGACGACTACTTCACTCTGCATAAACTGATCGCGCTGCTTCCGCCCAAAAAGAGCGAGTGGAAGCGGACGGAGGCAAACGATGTCCTGGCTACACTCCTTTTTGAAAAAGATTTCAAAAACCTAACCGATCTTTATCTTTTCGAAAAATCATTCGACCAGATAGTACAGGATCTTAAAAAAAAGAATGAAAAACTGCATTTCGCCTCTGCCACAAACTATAGCACTGGCCATTTTTCCATGAAAATAGATTTGGGCGAGAAAGGGCGCGGCAACGCTCGCGTCAGCAGAAGAAGAAGGAGGCATCGGTGAGACAGTTCATCGCCGCACTTCTTCTTTTTTTCATAGGAGCACTCTTCCTTCCGCTCTCTGCGTGGCTCGACGACAAGAGTCTTGAAATACAAAAGATCAACCGCCGACATCTCATCGATATACGAAAACTCAAAAAGATAAAAGAGATTAATGCTTTTTTGGAAAAAGAGATCTTTCCCGATATGGAAAAGATCGGATCTGCAGATACATACGATCTTCAAATGTTGAAATATTTCGACACCTACAGGGAGCCTTTTGGTCTAAAGCTGGAGAGATTCATATATTTCGACAAAGAAAATGCCCAGATGGATTACAGATTCGAAACACCTCGACAGCACAAAAAGAGGCTGTATCGCCTGTTGAACCATAAGTTTGAAAACGGCATGATAGGTTTTTTCACATTTGGAGTGAATGAAAAGAGTGTCGAAGGAAAATTGCGGCTTTACCGGCTTTTTGCAAAAAAGGATCGAAATGCATCTGCGCGCTAAAGAGTGGGCACTGCTGGCCACCCCGCTGGCTATTGCCACTGCGGTATGGGCGGCAGGAGATTATTTCGTCGGATATTTCGACCTCTTTTTGCCAAAATACCAACTTTACAGAAATGTAGATTTCGAGCAAAAGACCAGAATCTATATGGAAATATCCAAAAACAAAAAATTGTTCGATGAAATCTCCAACAAAGTGAAATCTAGACCTGCCAAATCGAAATGGCTGATAGATCACTATCTTTATCTGCCAAAGGCTCCAAAACAGATCCGCCCACCCAAAACGAAAAAGCATTCTTTCACTCTTCAGATGGTAATTCCAGGAAGCGGATACGCGATGATAGACGATCGGATTTATAAAATCGGAGAAAAGGTCGATGGATTTATAATCGCAAAAATAACGACAGATAGCGTAGAACTCAAAAAAGGAAATATAGTCAAATGGCTCAAATTGTTCAGATAATATTGATTTTTCTTCTTTTTTCAGGATGTAGTCAGCACCAGAGAAAGGTTACCGCACCGCACAATGCGTCACGGGATATAAAAAAGCAGATTGCAATGGCAAATGAAAGCCACACTTCGCCTCCGCCACCGCTTATTCTGCCTCCGGCATATCAGTCTCTCGATCCGCTCTCCGATCGGACCATTACACTCACGGGCGAAAGCGCACCGCTATCCAAGCTTCTTTATCTGATCGGCAAAAGCGCGGGGTTGAACCTTGTCATAGACAATGGTGTCCCGGCCAAAATGCAGACCACATTGGCGCTGAAAAACGCCTCATTAAAAGAAGCGCTCGATGCGGTAATGGATATATCCGGCTGCTATTACGAAATCAAAGGTTCGATTCTTTACGTCAAAAGGATGAAGACGGAAACATTCATAGTGCCATATGTGCATATGCAAACCTCATCCTCTACGGAACTGGGAGGGGATATTCTGGGTTCCGCACAGTCGGACTCTTCGGGCTCCAGCTCCGGCGGTGGCAGCTCCGGAGAGACTTCGGTTTTGGGCAAGCGGTCATTGAAATACAACAATCCCGAAGAAGCCAACGATTTTTATGCACAGCTCGAGGATAATGTTCAAAAGATTTTGAGCAAGGAGGGGCGCTATACACTAAACCGATACAGCGGCGTTTTGACGGTACACGACTCCAAAAGAAGGGTTGACGAAGTAGCGTCGCTTGTCGAATCGGTGATGGAACGCACCAGCAAGCAGATTCTTATCGAAGCCAAGATTCTTGAAGTGGAGCTGAACCAAAACCATCAATACGGCATCCAGTGGCAAAGAGTATTGAACAACCTGTCGAACAACGGGAAACTTACGCTCTCTTCGACACTCGGTCCGCAAGGAGCCGTTGCGGGAGTCATTCACTACACCAGCGACAACTGGAATGCGATCCTTTCCGTTTTGCACAATGCAGGCAATGTCGAAACCCTTTCAAATCCAAGAATCAAAGTGCTAAACGGCCAATCCGCACTGCTATCTTCCGGAAAAATGGTGCCATTTTGGGAGAAAGAGGTCGAATATACGGCTGTCTCGAGCGGAGGCTCGAACACGGTCGCGGTTCCCCAGATCACATATAACAGACGTGATATTCTGGATGGGATAACCCTTGGAGTCACACCTGTAATTATGCCCGATGGCAAAGTCATGCTCAATATCGTTCCGATCAACTCTTCGATAGAGAAGATAGTGGACTACAAGGACGAGGATGGCAATACGGTCGCAAGAGCTCCCATAATAAACATGAAAGAGGTGGGAACCACGGTATTTTCAAACGACAACGAAATCGTCGTAATCGGAGGTCTCATAGACACCACTGAAAAAAAGAATATCGAAAGTGTTCCCTTCGTAGATAAAATTCCGGGGATCGGAGCGCTTTTCAGAAACGAGCAAAAGAGTTTCGAAAAACGGGAAATGGTCATTCTTTTGAAAATAAATGTGGTTGGGCAATGAAAAAATATCTCGCTCTTTTTTTGGGATTTTCAATGCTGCTTTATGCGCAGACACCAATGCTTTCGGTGACCAAAACCCAAAAACTATATACGATACAGCTTTTTAGCGTCAAAAATCTGCCGAGAGCCAAAGCGCTGGTCCAAAAACTACCCGAACCTCTCGCCAAAGATACGACCATCTCCAGGCTCGGCGATTTTTATGTCGGAGAGTATGGAAAAGCCGCCTCCGGCAAGAGCCTCGGAAAAACAGTCTCTTTAATTAGAAAAAACTATTTTCATGATGCATTTGTCAAATCCAGGTCGACAAAAAAGAAGTATTCCGAAATGACGCCACACTCGAAAGAAAGCGACAACGGTTACACACTCGATAGAGCAAAAAAGATAAAGCTCGAAATCGAAGCGGACAACGCCTTTAAAAAAGGAGATATTTCACACGCTGTCACGATTTATGAATTTTTGGCCAGCAGGGCAGCCCCGAAAAACGGGAAAGTTTTGACGAATCTATTTTACCTCTATGGACTTCAGGGTAGCTGGACAAACGCAAAGAGGCTTATGAAAAAGAGCCACAATCTGGATGCGCTGCTTTACGCATACACGCTTGGCGCCTTGCATGGCTTGCGCAAAAACGAGATCGAGCATATAATCCCTTTTGCCAGACTCGACAGAAGCGGCCGGCTTATGCTGGTGCTGGGTCTCTTTTTCGAAAGAGACAACAGACTGCAAGAGGCGTTTCGATGGTATAGTGCCGGATATACCATCAACCCCGCAGATCCCTACGTGGCTTATGCATACGCCAGGATTTTGGATATGAGGGGCCATAAAAAAGAGGCGGTGCGCATATACGAGCATATTTTGCGAATACCGTTTGCGAAAAAAAATCTGCAAAAGTACGCGCAGCTAAGATTGCGGCAGCTTGGGAGAATAAAATGAAAAAAAGAAGAGCGTTTACACTGATCGAGCTGGCGATCGTCCTCATCATTGTGGGCCTGCTGGTGGGCGGTGGATTCAAAACGATGCAGATTGTAAGCAAACGTGCGAAAGTGACAGAGACAAAACAGACTCTTGCGGCAGCGAAAGAGGCAGTTGTGGGTTTTGCCCAGACACACGGCTATCTGCCAAACAGCAGCGAATTTTCATCTTTGGTAAAACAAAACAGCGACAGCTGGGGCAAGCCTCTTTTATATACGGCAGATTCGGCTCTGATGAATGACGATATATGCTACTACCGCTCCACGCAGCTTGTGATCGGGGGCGATGAAAACGTCAGCGATGTGGCGTTCGTCATCGTCAGCGGCGGAGAGAATTACAATATGCAGACAGCACGCGATACAAACGAAGTCAAAATCTACAAACCGGGCAAGCCGAATATCGACGACAACCAGAGCGCACAGGGAGATTCGGTTTCAAGACAGGAACCTTACGACGACCTGGCCGAATGGGTAACACTGCAGCAGCTTCGCATAGCGACAGGGTGCAAAAATGCACAGATGGGTATCATACCGCTCTCACTTCCCAAAGCCTACGAAAACCATGAATACAACGCTTCTGTCTCTTTTGAAGGCGGAGTGCCTTATGCCGATGGCAGCGATAGTGATACGGAAGATGATGTCGAGTGGTGCTGGGAGGGGTCGCTGCCCGCCGGAATTACAGTCTCGTGCGACGGCACCCTGGATGCAAGTTCCGGCTGCCTGCAAGGCGACGGAACCAAAAATGGTGCCGCAAACTGGAACCAGTGCACCTCTGCTACCCTTGAAGGCAGAGTCGGAGCGAGCCTGCAGACTGTATTCAAATCACGTTTTTACGCTCACGACGGCAACGACAATATCGCGAAAAAAGAGTATTCGATCGTAGTGGAGCCCGATTTTCCCGAAATCGCGAACACCGAATTGCCAAGGGCAACCGAAGGGGGTTCCTATGATGCAACGATAGCAGCGACGGGCGGAGATGGAAACTACTCTTTTTCGTTGACCTCCGGAACGTTACCCGACTCTCTTTCGTTCAGTGACGATACGATTTCGGGCACCCTGGATGCCGATACCGCCGGAAACTATCCATTGACGTTCGAGGTTGTCGACGGCACGGGGCGCAGCGCGAAGAGGACACTTGTTCTTACCGTGGATAGCAACGAAACTTCGGGCGGTGGCGGTGGCGGTGGCGGCAGCGGCGGTGGTGGTGGCGGCTGGCCATGGCCATAGCTGATAAAGGAGATTTAGAAATGGCTAACAACAAACCGATAGGAAAACTGCTCGAAGAAGCCGGATATATCAACGATGAACAGATTGAAGTGGCACTGGCCGTCCAGAAAGTAGAAAAAAAATTTTTCGGAGAGATCCTGCAGGAGCTCGATTTCGTAAGTAGCAGCGAAGTTGCGGAAGTGCTGGCGATGCAGTATCATGTGGAATATATCGACCTCGATACGGTCGTTCCAGAAAAAGAGGCGTTGGAATCGATACCTGAGGAAATCGCACTCTCCAAGATCGTACTCCCGCTTGAAACAAGGGATGGGAAACTGATCGTGGCGACACAGGACGTAAACGACCTGATGTTGACGGATTTTCTTCAAAAGACGGCTGGAAAGCCGATCGAATATCGAGTTGCCGATAAACAAAAAATCATACATTATGCCCAGATATACTACTATCAACTCGAAAATCCGATCGAGAAAAAAATCGCTGCGATTACAGAGGATATCAAAGCGGGACGCGCGGTCGACATAGAAACGCTACTGAACATGGTCCTCAACAATGCGATCAAAGACAAAGCCACCGATATCCATATTACACCGCAGGCCGCAACACTGCATATATTCTATCGCCTCGACGGTGTATTGAAGCACTACTACGCTCTTCCCGTATCGATCCATCATCAGCTCGTTGCCAAAATAAAAATCGCCAGCAACCTCGATATCGCAGAGCAGAGAAAACCCCAAGACGGCGGGTTTGCCTACACTTTTTTGACAGAGGAGTTCGACCTTCGCGTATCTACACTTCCTACGAACCACGGTGAAAACATCGTTATGCGTCTACTTGGAAAAAGCGGATCGCTTTTCAGTCTCCACCGCCTCGGGTTTTCCGAAGAGAACGTAAAGAAGATAGAGTACTACTTCTCCAAACCATATGGCATCATCCTCGTCACAGGACCGACAGGAAGCGGTAAAACGACAACTCTTTATTCCGCCCTGAGAAAAGTGGATTCACTTAAAAAGAATATCCTGACGATCGAAGACCCGATCGAATACAAATTCGCATTTATCAAACAGACGCAGGTCAACGACAAGGCCGGATACACTTTTGATGCGGCCATCAGGGCTTTCATGCGCCAGGATCCAGATGTCATGCTCGTCGGCGAAATACGCGATCCGCAAACGGCGGAACTGGCAATACGCGCTTCGATCACAGGGCACCTCGTTTTGACGACGCTGCATACCAACGACGCCGTCGGAGCCATTCCCAGGCTGATAGACCTGCAGGTTCCACCCTATCTGGTGGGGTCCGGACTTTTGGCGATTCTGGCACAGCGTCTGGTCAGAAAACTTTGCCGCTACTGCAAACACCCCGTAGAGGTTCCAAAAACGGACCTCGTTGCGCTCGGAATTCCCGAATATATGCTGAAAAACAAAGATAAGATAAAAATATATGAAGCTGTAGGATGCGAACATTGCAGATATACCGGATATGCCGGTAGAGAAGCGATTATCGAGATTCTCGAGGTCGACAAAGATATCGAAGAGATGATCACATCCGGCGAATCGGTTCTTGGTATTCAACAAAAAGCCATAAGCAAGGGGATGCATCTGATGAAAGAAGACGGCTTTAGAAAAGTGCTTGAAGGAGTCACGACGATCGAAGAGGTTTACAGGGTCGTTTCGTGACATATTTTTTCGTCTACGCCAAAACAGCGGACAATAAACCGTTTTTTTCCATTTTTGAAGCGGAAAACTTCGAGACTCTTTTAAACGATCTTTCGCTCGAAGAGCTGGTTCCCCAAAAAATAATCACACTTCCCTCCGCCATTGGAAAACTCCTGGCCGGGGGCTCAAAAAAGGTATCCGCCGACAATGTCATAGAGCTTTTGGAAAATATACATCTTGTCGTAAAATCCGGCCTTCCTCTGCACCGTGGAATCATGGATCTAGCGGAAGACACATCCGACAAACGCTACAAAGCGATGCTCAAACATATAGCGAAAAAGATCAACGAGGGTAATTCGCTGGAATCGTCTCTGGAGCCATACCGTCGCTCTATCGGCGATGTGGTGCTCAACCTGATACGCATCGGAGAGAGGACGGGGCAACTGGAAATGACACTCGAGCGCGCAGCCGAATTTTTGAAAAAAACGACATCTTTGAAAAGAAAAGCCAAACAGGCTCTTATTTATCCATCTTTTGCATTCTTCGCCGTATTTTCCGCCTTGCTCGTATGGATGATATACGTTTTGCCGCAGATGACGCAGCTTTTCAAAGAGATGGACATAAAGCTGCCCCCAATCACCTTGGCGGTAATGGCTGTATCCGATTTTCTGCAACAGAATATTTTGTATCTGATCGCAGGAATCGTCGTGGTGACTGTTTTGACAATCGCCGCTTATCGAAAATCTTCGCGGTTCCGCTTCCATGTCGACCGAGTGGTGATGAAAATACCCATAATCTCCCAGATCGTCAAAGGATTCAATATCGCATTCATTTCAGAATACCTGAGAATCGGGATCGAGTCGGGCATTCCAATTATAGAAAATCTCGATTCGATGAGAAAAAATATCTCGAACGAAGTTTTCAGACGGGCACTCGATTGGGCGTATCAAAACATCCAAAAAGGGCACCAACTCTCCGAAAGCCTAAAAGCCACAGGCACCATGACCCCTTTTGTCATCCGTATGCTGGCCATGGGAGAGGAGTCCGGATCGCTGGACAGGCAACTGGACACGATTTCGGTCCACTATTACGAAAAAGTCGAATACTATGCCGAAAACATCGGAAAGATCATAGAGCCGGTCATCCTGATCGTGGTCGGAGGCTTCATGGCCCTGGTAATGATAAGCATCATGGGTCCATTGTACGATATGCTCTCGAATATCAAATAAAAAATCGAAACAGAGCTAAACGGTTTTTAAAAAACGCCGATATATTTAACGAAAAACCAAAATTAAAAGGAGTTACCGTGGGTAAAATGCGAAAAGGTTTCACACTGGTGGAGCTTTCGATCGTTCTGGTGATTATAGGATTGTTGCTCGGAGGAGTCCTGAAGGGCAAGGCGATGATCGAAAACGCCAAAATCAAAAGAGTAAAAAGCGATATGGACGGTATCGTAGCAGCAACATACGCCTATCAGGACAAATATAACGCTCTCCCCGGAGATGATCCGCAAGATAGAGTGGACGAACTGGGTGCGACAGACTGCACCGGAGGAAACGGAAATGGATTATTTACCAATGATGACGAGCGGGCCTGCTTCTGGCAGGAGATGATCGGTGCAGGACTGATTTCCGGCGATCCGGGCCTACATGATGAATCGCTTGTCGCCAAACGGAGCCCCTTTGGAGGACGTTATCGACCATTTAGTGGGACGCACGGCAATAAAAACGGGAATTATATCTTTATTGACAATATGCCTTCGGATATAATCAAGACTCTGGATGAAAAATATGACGACGGTGCATATGATAGCGGTGATATACAAGCAAACGACGACTACCCGTCACCACCGGAAAATCGGGACGTCTACTGGTATATCTTCTAGAAACTTCTTGGACTACACTTCCCGTGAAGTGTTTTAAATACCTCGTGGGCGGATGCATTGTTGTGCATTTGCCCACAGGCCAAAATCTACTATAATTTCTCTTCTTGAATGTGATTATATTTTTAATACTTTTGGGTTACCTCGACATAATTTAGCACCTCTAAAGACCGAGGGATTTAGCAGCGATCGTCGTCGCTGCCGTTTCGCTTCTCAAAATCAAAGGCGTGTTTAAAGCGTATATATCTCTCTCTTTGAAAAGATTCCTTTCCTCATCGCTAAAACCCCCTTCACACCCTACAAGAATGGATGAAATTTCACAAGCTTCCACCAATGAAGTGCCACCAAAGTCAAGAATGGTACTTAAAGGATACATTTTCATGTAATTTTGCACGAAATCTACGATCTCCAGCTCCATCAGGCTGCTGCGACCGCATTGCTGAGACGAGTTGATCAAAATACGCTTCAACCGCAAAAGATCCGGAACGAAGTTTTTCTGG
>Ga0256842_1001328_pt1 | contig 20045 bp, 35 predicted proteins | sample 4559240metaG_FD_185973 | JGI IMG/M metagenome (GOLD analysis project Ga0256842, IMG submission 185973) | Hydrothermal vent microbial communities from Guaymas Basin, Mexico - 4559-240 | ecosystem: Environmental > Aquatic > Marine > Hydrothermal vents | place: Mexico: Guaymas Basin | collected... | reverse complement strand
GGTTATGCCTGGTGATAACGTTACAATTGAAGCTGATTTAATCAAAAAAATCGCTATGGAAAAAGGTCTCCGCTTTGCTATTCGTGAAGGTGGAAGAACTGTTGGTGCCGGTGTTGTTTCTGAGATTGTAGAATAATTGGAGGAAAGGTGAGTAAAAAAGATATTAAAAACCGTATTCGTATTCGCTTAAAAGCTTATGATTATCGTCTATTAGACAAATCTGTTGCTGAAATTATCAAGAATACAAGAAGTACTGGTGCCAAAATTGTCGGTCCTATTCCACTTCCTACGGAAAGAACAGTCTATACTGTCCTTCGTTCTCCGCATGTTGATAAGAAATCAATGGATCAATTTCAAATGTTGGTTCACAAGAGAATTATTGATATCGTAAACCCTACTCCACAAACGACAGGTGCGTTAAAAAAATTAACTCTCCCGTCAGGCGTTCACGTAGAAATAAAGGCGTAAGGAGCTAAGAAATGATTGGATTAATCGGAAAAAAACTTGGCATGACGCAAATGTTTGATGAAAACGGAGTCGTTTATCCAGTTACTGTCGTTCAAGCTGGTCCTTGTGAAGTAATTCAAAGAAAAACAGTTGAAAAAGATGGTTACGATGCTGTTCAACTTGGTTTTGAAAAAGTATATGAAAATAGAGTTACAAAACCTTTGTTAGGACATTTTAAAAAACATAACACTGAACCATATAGATTTATTAAAGAATTTAGTTTGTCTATGTATAAAGATATTCAAGAAGACGAGAAATTTGACGCAACAATGTTTCAAGAAAAAGAAATTATTGAAGTACAGTCAATTTCAAAAGGAAAAGGTTTTCAAGGTGTTATGAAAAGACATGGTTTCCACGGATTCAAAGCTACTCATGGTGTTCATGAATCATATCGTGGTCCGGGATCTATCGGTCAGTGTGCAACTCCTTCAAGAGTAATTAAGGGTAAGAAGTTACCTGGTCATGCTGGATATAAAAAAGTAACTGTGAAGAATCTAGAAGTTGTTAAAGTTTTTCCTGAAAAGAACTTAATAATGATAAAAGGTGCTATTCCTGGGCACCGTAATAGTATTGTTCTTCTGAGAAAATAGCACGAGTTAGGAGAAAAGTAATGTTGGAAGCAAAAAAATATTCTGCAAATGGTGATGAGATTGGAAAAATTGAATTACCGGAAGCTCTTTTTGGTTTGAATACCGAAAGAACGGAAGAAAATAATCCTAATGCTTTGTTATATGAAGTAGTTAATATGTACCTTGGCAATCAAAGACAAGGGACATCTTTAGCAAAAAATAGATCAGCAGTAAAAGGAAGCGGGAAGAAACTTTTCAAACAAAAAGGAACAGGTAATGCACGTGTTGGAAATATCCGAACCGGTATCAGAGTCGGTGGTGGTGTTGCATTTGGTCCTGTACCTAAAGATTGGTATCGAAAAATTCCTAAAAAGAAAAAAAGATTGGCTTTAAAATTAGCTTTGTCACAACAAGCTAAAGAAAATAATGTGTATATCGTTGAATCAATTAATTTTGATGAACCATCTACTAAAAAAGCTATAGATCTTATAAATAAAATCATTCCTGAAAAAGGGAAAAAATTAGTAGTAGTTGATAGCAGTAATGTAAATATTGTAAAATCATTTACAAATATTGATAAAGTGAGTATGGATAGAGCCGATGGCTTATTTGCGTATGAGATTTTAAATAATCGTCACTTAATTATTACTGAAGATGCACTCAATAAAATGTTGAAAGTTTTTACTGATAATGCGGAGGTGATTTAAATGAGACATCCAAGACAAATAATTATCGCTCCGATTTTAACAGAAAAAACAAACATTTTAAGAAGTTCAAATAACTGCTATACTTTTAAAGTAAGTTTGAACGCAAATAAAATTGAAATACGTAAAGCTATTGAAAAAATTTTCAATGTTAGTGTCGTGAATGTAAATACTATTCGTCAAAACGGTAAACCGAAAAGAATGGGAAAATATCAAGGAAGACGAGCAGATTGGAAAAAAGCAATAGTTAAATTAAAATCAGGCGATAGTTTGCCGGATTTTGAGATTTAATAGGGAGTAACAATGGGAATCAAAAAATATAGACCAATTACACCGACATTGCGTTTTCAAACAGGTTATACTTTTGAAGAAATTACAAAAAGCAAACCTGAAAAATCGCTCACAGTACATCAAAAACAAAATGCCGGTAGAAACAACCAGGGTCGAGTTACTTGTCGTCATCGTGGTGGTGGACATAAACATCATTATCGTATTATTGACTTCAAACGTAATAAACATAATATCCCTGCTAGAGTTGCTGCAATAGAATACGATCCAAACAGATCAGCCAGAATTGCATTATTGTTTTATGCTGACGGTGAAAAAAGATATATCCTTGCACCAAACGGACTTGAAGTAAATACTGTAATTATGTCCGGAGAAAAAGCTGAGATTTCAGTTGGATCAGCATTACCATTGAAAAAAATTCCATTGGGAACAATTGTTCATAATGTTGAATTCAAACCTGGTCGCGGTGGACAAATAGCTCGTAGTGCCGGTTCTTATGCACAAATTGTTGCTAAGGAAGGAAACTATGTTCATATCAAAATGCCATCTAACGATGTTCATTTAATTCGTAAAGAATGCTATGCAACAATCGGTCAAGTTGGTAATTTAGAACACAATCTTATCGTAATTGGTAAAGCCGGTAGAAAAAGATGGATGGGTATTAGACCTACTGTCAGAGGTGTTGCCATGAATCCTGTCGATCACCCAATGGGTGGTGGTGAAGCGAAAACTTCAGGTGGTGGACATCCTGTTTCACCTTGGGGTGTTTTAGCTAAGGGCGGTAAAACTCGTCGTAAGAAAAAATATTCTGATAAATATGTCATTAAGTCTAAGAAGAAGAGATAGGGGGAATATATAATGGCTCGTTCAATTAAAAAGGGACCTTTTGTCGATGAACACCTCCGCAATAAAGTTATGGTTATGAGTAAAGAAACCAAAAAAGCTGTAATTAAAACTTGGTCACGCCGATCAACTATATTACCGGACTTTATTGGCTTTACTTTTGCAGTTCATAATGGGCGTAAGTTCGTTCCTGTATATGTCACTGAAAATATGGTTGGTCACAAATTAGGAGAGTTTTCTCCAACTCGTACCTTCCGTGGACATAAAGATAAGAAGAAAGGCAAATAGAGCAAGGAGTTAAGGAATGGAAGCAATCGCTAGAATTCGAAACCTACGTGGATCAGCTCGCAAAGCTCGTTTAGTATTAGATATCATTCGTGGTAAAAATGTACCTGAGGCTCAGCGAATACTCCAGTTCTCAAAAAAGAGAATGGCAAGGAATGTTGCGAAATTATTAAATTCTGCAATAGCAAATGCAACAGTGAAAGAAGGCAAGATTGATATAGATAACATGATCGTGGAAAAAGTTTTTGCCGATGATGGACCTATAATGAAACGTAATAGACCAAGAGCTCAAGGTAGAGCTACTATAATTAGAAAACGAACTTGCCACATATCATTAGGCATAGCTGAGAAAGAATAGGAGGAACCTTTGGGACAAAAAATCAATCCAATTCTATACCGTGTCGGCTACAATAAAGAACATGATTCTATTTGGTTTGCGACAGGTAAAGAATATGTTGATAATTTGATTGAAGACCAAAAAATTAGGAAATACATTAGCAAGAGATTACAACGTGCAATGGTTTCTAAAATTGGAATTCAACGTAAAGCAAATACAGTGATTATCGATATTAACACAGCTCGACCGGGTCAAGTCATCGGTCGCAAGGGTGTTGAAATTGACGGATTAAGAAACGAATTAACTGTTCTTTTAAATAAAGGCAGAAAAAATAATTTGAATGTTCTTATTAACGTAGATGAAATCAAAAAAGCTTGGTTAGATGCAAGCTTAGTTGGACAAGAAATATCTCGACAACTTAATGAAAGAGTTTCTTTTAGACGTGCTATGAAGATGGCTATAAGAAATGCAATGAGAGATGGTGCTCAAGGAATAAAAGTACAATGTTCAGGACGTTTAGGCGGAGCTGAAATGGCTAGAACCGAACGTTATAATGAAGGTAGAACTCCACTTCACACTCTTAGAGCAGATATAGATTATTGTTTAACCGAATGTAATACAACTTATGGTATTATCGGTATTAAAGTTTGGATATATAAAGGAAACATACTTCAGTAAGGGAGTTAAAATAAAATGTTAGCACCAAAAAAAGTTAAATATAGAAAAGCTCATCGTGGTAGAAGGACTGGTAAAGCATATCGAGGAAGCACTGTAAGCTTCGGAGAATTTGCTTTAATGTCCACTCAAGATGCTTGGCTTACAAGTCGTCAAATTGAGGCTGCACGTATAGCTTTAACACGTAAAATGAAACGTGTTGGTAAAGTTTGGATTCGTATTTTTCCGGACAAACCTGTTACTCAGAAACCTGCGGAAACTCGTATGGGTAAAGGTAAAGGATCTCCGGAATATTGGGTAGCTGTAGTTAAACCGGGACGCATCCTTTTTGAAATAGAGGGTGTTGATGCGGAGATCGCTAAAGAAGCTTTTAGATTAGCAGGTCATAAACTACCAGTTTCAACAAAAGTAATTGCACGTGAAGGAGTGGAAATATGAAAGCACAAGAACTCCGCGATTTAACAATGGACGAATTGAAACAAAAACTTGATGATTTTCATGAAGAGTTATTCAATTTCCGTTTTCAATTAGCAATGAATCGCTTAGATAACACATCAAAAATTAGTTTAACAAAACGTGATATTGCTCGTGTAAATACAATAATTACCGAAAAAAAGAATGCTGAACAGGGGTAAAAATGAGCGAGACTAGAAAGGTAACGAGATTAGGAATCGTTGTTAGTGATAAAATGGATAAAACTATCGTTGTTAAAGTAGAACGTCAGTTTATTCATCCATTATATAAAAAGACTGTTCGCAAGCATAAGAAATTCAAAGTTCATGATGAGAACAATGAATGTAAGATCGGCGATAAAGTTATGATCAGAGAAAGCCGTCCTTTGAGTAAAGATAAATCATGGACACTCGAATCGATCATCGAACGAAGTAAATAAGGAGAACCGGAATGATACAAGTTCAAACTATCCTTAATGTTGCTGATAATTCCGGAGCTAAAAAAGCGATGTGTATTAGAGTTCTCGGAGGATCTAATCGAAAATACGGAAGTGTTGGAGATGTTATTGTTGTCGCAATTAAATCAGCAACACCAACAGGTAAAGTAAAAAAAGGTACTGTTGAAAAAGCTGTTATCGTCAGAACTGCTAAAGAAATTAGAAGAAGTGACGGTTCTTATGTAAGATTTGAAGATAATGCAGCTGTTATTATTGATGACCGTAACGAACCTAAAGGGACTCGTATATTCGGTCCTGTTGCAAGAGAATTAAGAGATAAATTCTTTATGAAAATTGTTTCTCTTGCTCCAGAAGTACTCTAGGAGTATCTAATGAAAAAGAAAAATGAAATAAAAAAAATGCGAATTAAAAAAGGCGACACTGTGGTAGTTATCTCCGGAGAATATAAAGGAGTACATGGTAGAGTATTAAAAGCTTTTCCAAAAACACAGAAAGTTATTGTAGAAAAAGTTAATTTCATAAAGAAACACACAAAGCCTTCTAACAAAAATCCACAAGGTGGAGTTATTGAACAAGAAGCACCAATCCAAGTTTCTAATGTTATGCTTTGGAATGATAAGATTAAAGACGTTTCAAAAGCTGTTTACAAAAAAATTGGTGATAAAAGAGTTCGTGTTTATCAAAAAACCGGTGATGAAGTATAAAGGAGTTGGGAATGAATAGACTTAAAGAAAGCTACAGAGAAAAAGTAATTCCCGCTTTGATGAAAAAATTTAACTATGTTAATGTTCATCAAGTTCCAAAGCTGGAAAAAATATCATTAAATATGGGTGTAGGTGAAGCTACGCAAAATAAAGCGATATTAGATAGAGCTGTTAAAGACATGACCGTAATTTCCGGGCGTAAACCAATTGTAACCAAGGCTAAAAAATCAATCTCTAATTTTAAATTAAGAGAAGGAATGCCTATTGGTTGTAAAGTTACTCTACGTGATGAAATTATGTATGAATTTTTAGACAGATTAATATCTATAGTAATTCCACGAATTAGAGATTTTAAAGGGTTAAACCAAGAATCTTTTGATGGACGTGGTAATTTTTCTATGGGTCTCAAAGAACAAATTGTTTTTCCTGAGATTGAATATGATAAAGTTGATAAAATTCGCGGTCTTGATATTAATATCGTAACAAGCGCTAATTCTGATGAAGAAGGAAGAGAATTGTTACGTTTGATCGGTTTCCCGTTTGAGAAAAAATAAAGTGGAGTCAAAATGGCAAGAAAAGCTTTAAAAGTAAAACAACAACGTGAACCAAAATTTAAAGTTCGTAAATATACACGTTGTAAATTGTGTGGCAGAGATCACGGATACATTCGCCAATTTGGAATTTGCCGTTTATGTTTCCGTAAACTTGCATCCGAAGGTAAAATCCCGGGTGTAGTAAGAGCAAGCTGGTAATTGGAGGAATAAATGAGCGTAAGTGATCCTATCGCTGATGCTTTAACAAAAATTAGAAATGCTTATCGTGCAGCACATCAGTCTGTAACGATTAATCATTGCAATATTGTTGAAGATATAATTAAATTATTGGATGGTGAAAATTTTATTAATGGATATGAGTTAATAGAACGTCAACCGGAAAAAAAGATATTACGTAAGATGATTAGACTGAGTTTGCGTTATACTAATGCTGGAGTTCCTATTTTAAAAGGAATTGAAAGAATTAGTAAACCCGGACGACGAGTTTATGTTGACAGTTCACACATACCATCAGTATTTAACAATACAGGTTGTGCAATTTTATCAACTAGTAAAGGAGTCATTGTTGACAGAACAGCTAGAAAATTGCATACCGGTGGCGAATATATCTGTAAAGTTTGGTAAGAGGAGGAACATTGTCACGAATTGGAAAAACCCCGGTAAAAATTGCTGATTCAGTAAAAGTTACTTTAGATGGGAAGAAAATTAATGTACAAGGTAAACTTGGTTCCTTAGATTATACACTTAACGAAGGTGTTAATTTGACAGTTGAATCTGGCGAAATTATTGTTACAAGAGAAAATGATACTAGAGAACTTAGAGCTATGCATGGTCTTACACGAGCATTAGTCAATAATATGGTTATCGGAGTTTCTGACGGCTTCGAAAAAGAACTTGATGTTATTGGCGTAGGTTATTCAGCTGTAACTGAAGGACCATGGTTAAAATTGTCTTTAGGTTTTTCTCACGATATCTTAATGGAAATTCCGGAAGGATTGACGGTAATAGCTGAAGCTGTTCCACGTTCAAAGGGATCGAAATTAGGTATTCAGTCTATTATTAAAGTAAAAGGTATTCGCAAAGAAGAAGTTGGAAACTTTGCTGCCGAGATTAGAAAATGCCGTCCACCTGAGAATTATAAAGGTAAAGGCGTTAGATATAAAGATGAACATGTTACGATAAAGGCTGGTAAGTCAGGAGCTAAATAGGGAGTAATTATGGATAAGAGTACGAAAAGTAGAAAAGCTCTCTCTATGAGACGTCGTAAATATCACACAAGATCAAGAATCTTCGGTACTTTAGAACGTCCTAGATTAGCAGTTTTTAGAAGCTTAAATCATATTTATGCACAGATTATAGATGACACTGAGGGAAAAACACTTGCTTCAATGTCAACAAAAGCAAAAGATTTTGTACAAAATGAAAAAGCTACAAGAATCGATAACAGTTTTCAGGTCGGCTTAAAATTAGGTGAAAAAGCTATAGCTGCCGGAATTACAAAAGTAAGCTTTGATCGTTCAAGCTATAAATATCATGGGCGAGTAAAAGCATTAGCTGACGGTGCACGAAAAGCCGGACTAATTTTCTAAGGAGGAGATTTTGAGCACACAAAGACCTCAGAAACAAGAATTTGCAGCTGAAACAATTGTTGATACTAATAGAGTTGCCAAAGTTGTAAAAGGTGGACGTAACTTTAGTTTTAACGCTACAATAGTTATCGGTGATAAAGACGGTAAAGTCGGTGTTGGGACAGGTAAAGCAAATGAAATTGTTGATGCTATCAAAAAAGCAAAAGAGAAAGCTACTAAAAGCTTATTTTTTGTTCCATTAATAAAAGGTACAATACCTCACGAAGTTATCGGTAGATTCGGTGCTAGCAGAGTAATGTTGAAACCTGCATCACCTGGTACAGGTGTTATAGCAGGTGGAGCAGTTCGAGCTATATTGGAAGCTGCCGGTGTAGAAAATATCCTAACTAAATCATTAGGTTCAAATACAGCCATCAACGTTGCAAAAGCAACTGTTGCCGGATTAAAAGAACTCCGTACTTTAAGCCAAGTAGCTAAATTACGCGGTAAAAAACTTTCTGATTTGACTGGAGAGGAGGTTACTGATGAAAATTAAAGTAACACAAATCAAAAGTGCAATAGGATATAACGAAAAACAAAAACGAATTGTAAAGGCACTTGGTCTAAATAAAATTAATCGTTCAAGAATTCACGAAGACAATGATGTTTGCCGTGGAATGATTAAAAAAGTTAGCCATCTAGTCAAAGTAGAAGAAATTCAAGAATCATAGGGATTAAGGAGTAAAAAATGGAACTTCATAAAATTCAGCGTCCCGATGTAAAACATCATAAAAAACGTCTTGGTAAAGGACAAGGTACCGGTCAAGGCGGAACTGCCGGCAAAGGTCATAAAGGTCAAAAATCTCGATCAGGTGGAAATATTCCTGCTTGGTTTGAAGGTGGCCAAATGCCTATTCAACGCAGACTACCAAAACGTGGATTTAAAAACAGATTTAGAGTTGAATATAGAATTGTTAATCTCAACAGATTACAAAATGTAGAAGATTCAGATTTGAATATTGAAAAAATGGAAAAATTAGGACTTATTAGAAGTCCACAAAAGAACAAGATCGCTCCTGTCAAAATTCTCTCAAATGGTGGTTCAACTTTCACCAGAAAAATTAATATCCAAGCTAATGCTTTTTCGAAGTCTGCGAAGGAATTAATTGAAAAGAATGGTGGCAAGGCGGAGGTAGTTTAATTGTTACAGAGTATAGCGAATATCTTCAAAGTACCTGATTTAAAGAGGAAAGTGCTTTTTACCACTTTCCTGCTTGTTATATATCGATTAGGAAGTTTTATCCCGACACCGGGTGTAAATGCTGCAGTTCTAAAGCAAATATTTAGTTCTCAACAAGGTGCAAAAACATTGTTTGGTCTTTATGATCTTTTTGCTGGAGGTAACTTCAGCAGAGCTTCGATATTTGCTCTTGGAATTATGCCCTACATTACTTCTTCAATTGTGATTCAAATGTTAGGAAGTATCTTTCCTTATTTTGAAAAACTTAAAAAAGAAGGTGCGGACGGTCAGAGAAAAATTCAGCAATTTACTAAATACGGTACTATTGTATTGTGTATTTTCCAATCAATTGGAATGGCATTTATGCTTATTAAAATGGAAAATGGTGCGGGTGTGAGTGCTGTTTCCAATCCTGGATTCTTGTTTATATTAACAACCGTGGTTACAATGTCAGCCGGAACAATGTTCATTATGTGGATTGGGGATCAAATTACCGAGAGTGGAATCGGTAATGGAATTTCATTAATAATTTTTGCCGGTATTATCGCAAGATATCCTAAAGGATTTTACGATATGGGAAGAATGGTACAATCTCATGCAATGAGTATTTTTAACTTTGTATTGGTTATTATTGTTATGTTGATAGTTACAGCAGCTGTGATTTTAGTTACGGAAGCAGTAAGGAAAATTCCTGTTCAGTATGCAAAACGCGTTGTAGGGCGTAAAGTGTATGGCGGACAGAATACTCATATTCCTTTGAGAGTTAACACTGCCGGAGTAATTCCAATCATTTTTGCACAATCTGTAATTATGTTTCCAAGAACAATTGCTACATTCTTTCCTGACAGTGATGCTATGGGAACGATTGTTCAGTGGTTGTCTCCGGGTGCATTTTTATACACGTTAATTTATGTTACTTTGATTATTTTCTTTGCTTATTTCTATACTGCGATTGTTTTAAATCCTGTTGAAATGGCAGAAAATATGAAAAGATACGGTGGTTTTATTCCAGGTAGAGCACCTGGTAAAAAAACATCCGATTACATAAACAGTGTATTAACAAGGATTACATTGCCGGGAGCAATTTTCTTTGCAGCAATAGCGGTGTTACCTCAATTTTTGCAGAAATACTTAAATATTCCTTTTTATTTTGGTGGAACAGGCCTCATTATTGTCGTTGGTGTTGCATTGGATACATTGCAACAAATTGAATCTCATCTCGTTATGAGACATTATGACGGCTTTATGAAAAAAGGAAAATTAAAAGGACGTTTTAATTAATAAATATTTTCATCGGGCAGTTTCAAAACTTCTCGATGAAATTTTATAATTTTAAACTCGATAAAAAAGAACCGCTTGACAAAGGTAACGGGTTGTCAAGTTGTGGTTTCCTAAGTTAATTGTCATCATAAAGTTATGTGAATGAGAAATTTACTTTGATTTAGTTGAAAAAAAGCGTGGGAATTTTTATTATTTTCACTATATGAACAGAATATTTAAAGTACAAATGAAGTTAACTTTTTGTACGTATTTGCACAGGAAGATTTATGGCAAAAACAGGCGTTATTGAAGTAGAAGGTGTTGTAAAAGAAGCATTACCTAATACTCAATTTAAAGTTGTCCTAGAAAATGGTCATGAGATATTGGCTCACAGTTCAGGTAAAATGAGAATGCATTACATTAGAATTTTACCGGGAGATAAAGTTAAGGTAGAATTATCTCCTTATGATCTGACAAAAGGTAGAATTATTTATCGTTATAAATAGGAGAAAAAATGAAAGTTAGAGCATCAGTTAAGAAGATGTGTAAAGATTGCAAAATCATCAAAAGAAACGGAGTAATTCGGGTGATTTGTTCAAGCAATCCAAAACACAAACAACGTCAAGGTTAAGGAGGAATATTTTGGCTCACATTGCAGGTGTTGAATTACCAAAAGATAAAGTAGTCCTTATTGGTTTAACATATCTTTACGGTATTGGTAGACATATTTCTCACGAAATTTTAGCAAAAGCTAATATTGATGAAACTATTAGAGTTAAAGATTTATCAATGGAACAAGAAAAAGTATTGAGAGATATTATTCAAAATGATTATATAGTTGAAGGTTCTTTAAGAACTCAAATTTCAATGAATATTAAAAGATTAGTTGAAATTGGTGCTTATAGAGGAATTAGACACCGAAGAAGTCTTCCGGTACACGGTCAAAGAACGCATACAAATGCACGTACCAGAAAAGGACCTAAACCAGGTGCTATCAAGAAGAAGAAATAGCTGGGGGATAAATTGGCAAAGAAAAGCATAAAAAAAACAAAGAAGAAAAGGACCAGACTTTCATTTGATGAAGGTGTTGTTCATGTTCATTCAAGTTTTAATAATACAATAGTTTCACTTTCAGACAGTGCAGGAAATATCTTAACATGGTCAAGCGGTGGAAAAATTGGTTACAAAGGTTCTAAAAAAAGTACTCCATTTGCTGCTCAATTAGCAGGTGATGAAGTTGCTAAAGCAGCTTTAGATATGGGTATTTCAAGAGTGAAAGTTGTTGTGAAAGGTCCGGGTGGTGGCAGAGAATCTGCAATCAGAGCCGTAAATAATGCAGGAATTAAAGTTACTTACATTACAGACGCAACACCAATTCCACATAACGGGTGTCGTCCACCTAAACAGAGAAGAATATAACGGAGGCTTTTGCAAATGGCAAGATATACAGGACCTAGTTGCAAATTATGCAGACGAGAGGGAAAAAAGCTTTATTTAAAAGGCACTAGATGTAATAGCGATAAATGCGCTATGGAAAGAAAAGCTAATGCTCCCGGTTCGAAAGGTAGAAATTTTAGAAAAAAAATAAGTGATTACGGCTTACATTTAAGAGAAAAACAAGCTACCAGAAGAATATACGGAATACTTGAAAGACAATTTAGAAGATATTTCGCAATGGCTTCGGCCAAAGATGGTATAACAGGTGAAAACTTACTTCAAATTCTTGAAGCTAGATTGGATAATGTTTTATACAGAATGGGTTATGCTCCTTCACGAAAATCTGCCAGACAAATTATCAGGCATGGACATGTTTTGGTTAATGACAGAAAAACAAATATCCCGTCTTTTTTAGTAAAACCTAATCAAGTTATTTCTATTAAAGAAAAAAGCCGAACAATGAATATTATTCAAGAAGCTATGGAATCTTCCACAGATGTTAGTAAATATGAATGGCTCGAAATAGATAAAGATAATTTTAAAGGAACTTTTATTGCAGTTCCATCTAGAGCTCAAATTCCTGTAGATGTTGACGAAAGATTAATCGTTGAATTCTACTCAAAATAGTTAGGAGATAAAGAAAATGATGCTTCTTGAACCAATACAAATGCCGGAAAATATAACTGTCGATGAAGAAACTTATAGCCCTAATTATGGTAAATTCGAGATCGGACCTATGGAATCAGGATTTGCTACTACAATTGGCAATACGTTAAGAAGGGTTCTCTTATCTTCAATTCAGGGTGCTGCGGTACGGTTTGTAAAGATTGAAGGTTTACATCATGAATTTACTCCAATTCCCGGCTCAACAAGTGACTACGTGGATCTAATCCTTAAATTAAAAAAACTGATTTTTAAAATGGACTCTTTTGATGAAGCCCATTTGATTCTTGAACATTCCGGCAAAGGGATTATAACTCCCGCTGATATTCAAGATAGTGAATCATGTAAAGTTCTAAATACGGATCTTGAATTGCTAGAAATGACACAAGATGTTGACTTTAGAATGGAATTATGGGTTGGAATGGGTAGAGGATATGTGCCATCAGATAACCATGATTTAGATGCAAAACCTATTGGAACAATTCCAGTTGACTCAATTTATTCTCCTATAACCAAGGTGAATTTTACAACCGGACAACAACGGGTAGGTCAAAGAATTGATTTTGACAAGTTAATCATCGAAATATGGACTGATGGAAGTGTTGATCCTAAAGAATCTCTTTTTGTGTCAGCAAAGCTACTAAAAGATTTGTATGCAAAATTAGTACAATTTGAAGTAGAACCGGAATATATTGAGGAAATTGATATGGATCCGGAATTGGAACGATATGATAGATTATTCAGCATGTTAGTCAAAGATTTAGAATTAACTGTCCGTTCCGGTAACTGTCTTGCCGCTGCTAAAGTCGATACTGTTGGTGAATTAGTAAGCAGGTCAGAAAATGAAATGCTAAGATATAGAAATTTTGGTAAAAAATCACTAGATGAAATCAATGCTCTTTTAGAACAATATGATTTACATTTAGGCATGGACGTAGCATCAGTTTATGAAAAGATAAACGAAGCAAAATCTAAAGTAATAAAAAGAAAGAAGGGTTAATAGTATGCGACATCAAAAAGAAGGACGAAAATTCGGTAGAGAAAAAGGACACAGAGATGCTCTTTTGAAGAATCTTGTCCGTTCATTAGTGGATCATGAACGTATTACTACGACTTTGGCTAAGGCTAAAGAAATGAGAAGCTTAACAGACAGAATTATTACATACGGAAAAAATGGAACTGTACATCATAGAAGAATGGCTTTTAGATATCTTGGTAATAGAGATTTAGTTAAAAAGGTCTTCGATGTTTATGCTCCAAGGTATAAAGAACGTGAAGGCGGATACACTCGTATTTATAAAAAAGGTTATCGTCGAGGAGATTGTGCTCCAATGGCAATAATAGAATTTGTAGATCGTGAAACAAAAGAAGAAGTTGCAAAATAAATGCAGCTTGGAAATATAAAAGTCTGAGCTAAAACTCAGACTTTTTTTATAAATGAAAGACATTCTTTTCGAAAAAATCAAAAAACTGCTTGAATCAAAACAATTTAACAAAATAAAAAAAATTCTCTCGGAACTGCATCCTGCCGATATTGTTTATTATATTAATAGATTAGATTCTGACAATCAAATTTTACTTTTTGCGATGCTGGATGAATCAACTGCCTCAGATGTTTTAAGCGATTTACATGACGATGTTCGCGAACTAATTATTGAATCAATAAATACTAATCGACTGACGAAAATTATTGATGAAATGGAATCTGATGATGCTGCTGATATTATCTCGGAATTAGATGAAGATGATACGAAAAAGATTTTGGAATCAATAGATCTGGAAGATTCGGAAAATATCAGAAAACTCTTAAAATATGATGAGGATTCCGCGGGTGGTTTAATGCAGACGGAGATAATTGCCGTTTCTGCACAATCTAAAAGAGATAAATTGATCGAAGATATAAGAAAAAATCGAGAAAAAGTTGAAAATATTCATTATGTCTATGTTGTTGATGAATTGAATAGATTGCTTGGTTTATTGGAAATTGCCTCATTGCTTTTTGCTGATGAAAATGACACAGCCAAAGATTTAGTGGAAGATGATATTTTTTATGTTAGATTCGATGAAGATCAAGAACAAGTTGCGAATATTTTTAGAAAATATGATCTAATCTCCCTCCCTGTTGTAGATTATGAAAACCATCTTTTGGGACGAATTACGGTTGATGATGTAATTGATGTAATTGACGAAGAAGCTTCAGAAGATGCTTATAAAATGGTTGGTTTAGACAGTGACGATAAGGTTTTTACTTCACCTTTAGAATCTGTAAAAAAAAGGTTACCTTGGTTGGTTCTAAATCTATTTACAGCGATATTAGTTTCAACAGTTGTAGGATTCTTTCAAGGGTCGATAGAAAAATTATCTGTTTTGGCTGTTTTAATGCCGATTGTTGCCGGATTAGGTGGTAATGCCGGTATCCAAACTTTAACTGTCATTACTCGAGGAATTGCGATGGGTGAAATGACTTTACAGAATACTTGGAAAGCAATAACTAAAGAAGTTTCTGTTGGATTAGTCAACGGCATCTTGATAGGTGCTTCCGCTTCCTTAGTAGCCTATTTATTAAAAGGTGATATCAGAATTGGAATAGTTCTCGGCGTTGCAATGATCATCAATATGTTTGTCGCAGGACTAATGGGTTCACTTATTCCTGTAATAATGAGATCATTAAAAATTGATCCCGCACTGGCATCCAGTATAATAATTACGATGCTAACCGACATTTGCGGATATGCTTCTTTTTTAGGATTAGCAACTATATTTTTATTACATTAGATGATCTTTAAAATACTTTTCCAAATCCCTACTAATCCGACAAACCTTTCCATTTTTAGCAAAAACAACCTCAATTTCAGCATCCAAACATAGTTCGTCTTTATCATTATAAATTTTTTGTGACCACTTGGATTTAATTCTGTCAAATTTGATAATAGAAGTTTTAATAACAAAATTTTCATAAAATTGTACGGCTTTAATAAAATCAATATCGTAATGTTTGATGAACATTTGAATTCCCATCTTATTAAGTTTTGAGATAGACATATCAATTTCATCTAATGCAAAAGAACGCGCTTCCTCCAAAAAATGAGGATAAACTGCATTGTTTACATGCCCATAAATATCACACTGATATCCAAAAGCTTTACCCTTATATTCAAACATAAAAATCTCCTTTTCAATTAAAATATATTTTATTTTGATAAAAAATACAATGAACAAAAATGGCATTTTTCGTCAAATTACTTTTATTGTTCAATAAAATAATATCCAAAACTTTATACGTTTTTGCACCTTTTTACCGTTTCACACCCAATTATTGCCATTTCGTCCGGTATGGATTGACTTGTTCCGGTAAGATACTATTATTTAAATAATTAATCAGGAGGTTAAAATGAAATATTTATTAATTATGATTGTTTTTGTCAGCACTCTTATTTATGCAGAAACAGTTGAACAGTCAATATCTAAAGCAAAAAGTGAAATTCAAAAAGGTAATATTCAGAAGGCAACGGATATTATGAAAAAAGCTGTCGATGATAATCCGAATTCAGCAAATGCAGAGGCGGAATATGGACTTTGTTTGAGTCAGTTAGCGGGAAAATCTAATTTTTTAAAAGCCGGAATGCTTTCTCAAAAAGCTTTTGTACATTTGAATAAAGCTTTGAAAATCGACCCGGGAAATGTAAATGCGACACTATATCGCGGGATTCTTGGTGTTAATGTTCCAAAATTTATGGGAAAATTAAATCAAGCGATTAAAGATCTGGAATACATTCAAAAAAAATATGGACAAAACAAGCATCTATATTTGGTTTCAGATTATTACCTTTCTATTGGTTATCTTAAAAATAATGAAAAAGAAAAAGCGAAATCAGGATTCAAATTCATCATATTATAGGGGAAAGATTCTCAATATTATAAATCGGCAAAACAGGAATATGCAAAATTGGTAAAAAAAATTCCGCCAAAAGAAATCAAGAATTCAGAGGATTTTTTTAAAAAAGCGATGGATTATTTGAATAATCAAAATTATCAGGAAGCTGTAGAAAATTTTAGGATGGCTTCGAAACAAGATTCGTCCAATTTAAAGCTTCATTTATTATACGCAAGAGCTTTAGGGAATTTGGCACAACAAGGATATACTGATAAAATTTATAAAGACGTAACAAACAGAGCAGCAATAGCTCACGAAGTTTATAAAGTTTTATCTCATTGCGTTGAATTAGCCCCTAATGATGATGAAGTGAGATTTTTGCGAGCATCGGTTGGTGTGAATCTTCCATTTTTTGTAAATTGTTTAGATGAGGTTACTTTAGATTTGACTAATCTTTCAAAAAAAGGTAAAACTGCAAAAATACAATCAGAAGCAAAATATTATTTGAAAAAGGCAATCGAAAAGAAAAAAGTTTATGATTTAGCTGAGAAAGGATTTAAGGAAAAATCAGAAGCGGAAAGGAAAAAGCTTTTATCGCAATTTATTCCGGCCGAGAAATTTACCAAACCAGAAAAACCGGCTGGTAAATGTTTACAAATTAATTTGAAATTAGGATATCGTGACCAAATTGCACCTCAAACAGCTGTTTGGATTGAAGATGAAAATAAAAATTATATCGCTACAATCTATGTTTCCGGATTTGCCGCTCATGTAAAAGAAAAGCAAATGAATCTTCCACGCTGGGCTGAAAATTCAAAATTTAAGAAAATTGAGACTGTTACCGGAGCCAGCATTAATTGTGGTGAGCATCAATTTTATTGGGATTTTACCAACTACAATGGAGAAAAATTTAATTCGAAAAAATTCATCGTTAAAGCTGAGATATGTCATTGGCCTCACGTTCAGTATTTGAATCAAAGTATGCAAGTTGATTTGAATAAAAATACGGAATTTTATTCTAATGGTGATAATTATTTGATTCCGGAATTAACAGCAAAAGTCATTTCTAATTAATTTGTTTGATTTAAATTAGCATATAAAAGGAGAGGGATTTATACAAGCTTTACTGTATTTTTCCTGCGGTTCTTTCATAAATATTTTGCAATTTCTCAGAGTTGAAAACAGTTTAGAAAGTTGGAGACTTTATAATAACTTTATTCTTTTATTTGTATCTTGACGAATATCCAGTCTTAAAATGCAATAATTCTAAAGATATTTTGAAAAATCTCATATTTACAGGAGTTATGATTTGAATAAAGAAATTGGAAAAGAGGCTGTTCCTCCGAATTTGATAATAAGAAAAGAATATTTCTTTGTGGATTCCAAAGATTCTGCGAAAACTAATTTGAGATTTACCGAACGGTTGGATTACCGACAATTGGTCTAAAAAATAAATAATAAATAGGATTAAGCTTGTCGAATTAATTTTTCGACAGATTTTTTTAAATTAAATGGAGTTGTAAATTGGATATCATTCCTAAACCTTATCATTATGAAGAATTCCCGGGATTTTTCATGATTCTACCAAAGACAATGATTCGCGTTTTTCCGGCAAATCAAACTGTTTTACGTACAGTTAAACATTTTACTGATAAAATTTATGAGCTTTCCGAAATAAATCTTCCGATTGTTGAAAATAAAAACTTCAGTTCATTTACAATTAATTTTCAAATTTCAAAAACAGATCTTGGGAAAGAAGGATATAAATTAAATATTAATGCACGGTATATTTTATTGGAAGCTGAAACGGAAATAGGTCTTTTCTATGGAATTCAATCCTTAATACAAATAATATTTAAAGATTTGAAGTACTCGCCTTATTTAATGATTCCAACTGCCAAAATTGAAGACAAACCGAGATTTGAATGGAGAGGAATGCTTCTTGATGTCTCAAGACATTTTTTCGATGTTGATTTTATTAAGCGTTATATTGATTATTTATCAATGTTTAAATTTAATATTTTCCATTGGCATTTGACTGATGACAACGGCTGGAGAATTGAAATTAAAAAATATCCGGAATTGCAAAAAATTTCAGCATGGAGAGCGGAGAGAAAAGGGATTGATTGGAGAGATTGCGAACCGCAAAAACCTAATGAAAAAACAAATTACGGCGGTTATTATTCTCAAAAAGAAATAAAAGAAATTATTGAATATGCCGCTGAAAGACACGTTACTATTATACCTGAAATTGAGATGCCCGGGCATTCTTTGGAAGTTCTGGCAGCTTTCCCCGACTTGAGTTGCAGCAAAGGTCAGTATTATGTTGCTACAGGGGCTTATTGGCCGAATAAGGATATCTTGTGTGCAGGAAACGATGCGGTTTTTGAGTTTTTGGAAAATGTCTTAGATGAAGTAGTCGAACTATTTCCGACAAAATATATTCATATTGGTGGCGATGAAGCTAATAAAGCGGAATGGAAAAAATGTAACTTGTGCCAAAAACGGATTAAAGAAGAAAATCTTAAAGATGAGAATGACTTGCAGTCATGGTTTATCAAAAAAATCGCTGATTATCTTTCTAAAAAAGGGAAACAAATTATCGGTTGGGAAGAAATTTTGGAAGGGAATATCTCGACTGACTCTATTATAATGAGCTGGAAAGGAAAGTCGGTAGAAATAGAAGCTGTTAAATCCGGTCATAAAGTTGTAATGTGTCCGCAAACTCATTGTTATTTTGACCATTATCAGGCGGATCCGTCTAATGAACCGGTGGCAATCGGTGGTTTTACCGATCTTAAAAAAGTTTATGACTTTAATCCTATTCCGAAAGAATTGGATAAAAAAGAATCTGAATATATTTTGGGTGTTCAAGGAAATTTATGGACGGAATGGATAGATTCTTCTGAGCATGCCGAATATATGATTTTCCCGAGAATGATGGCTTTAGCTGAAATTGCCTGGAATAATCAAGAAAAAAATTGGGAAGATTTTAAGCGACGGGTCAATCGTGAATTAAAAGAGTTTGATAAGAAAAATATAAATTATTGTAATCATAGTTTTCCGGAGGAATAATGAGAAAAGTTATTACCGGCCATGGAATGAGTCCGAATTCAAAAATAGCAACGAATTTATGCCGGCAAATAAAACTATTTTTGTTAACAAGTATAAATATGAAAAAAATGCGTTAAACTATATTCCGATGACTTACCGAAATATCGACAATAGTGATTGTTATAAACCTCATCATGTTTTTGAACGTCAGATTATTTTTTATAAGTAATTTGGAATTTTATAGCCAAAAAACTTGCCAAATCAATGAAATACAAGAAAATTTGTTTTACTATGAAATTAATAATAATTTATATAACTTAGTTTAGTTAGGAGTTTTATATGAAAAAATTAGGAATTGGCATACAGGATTTAGCAAAATTAAAAGAAAATGATTTTATCTATGTAGATAAAACTGCCATAATTCACAAATTAATTACTCAAAGTACATATTATTTTCTGTCACGTCCCCGCAGATTCGGTAAATCACTTTTAGTCAATACGATAGAAGCAATATTTAAAGGCAGGAAAAATCTGTTTGAAGACACTTGGATTTATAATAATTGGAATTTTGAA
>Ga0256842_1001327_pt1 | contig 20048 bp, 14 predicted proteins | sample 4559240metaG_FD_185973 | JGI IMG/M metagenome (GOLD analysis project Ga0256842, IMG submission 185973) | Hydrothermal vent microbial communities from Guaymas Basin, Mexico - 4559-240 | ecosystem: Environmental > Aquatic > Marine > Hydrothermal vents | place: Mexico: Guaymas Basin | collected... | reverse complement strand
CCCATCGACAGCGGCCACGTGGGCCGTAGCCTTCTGGGACGTTGCCGGTCTGAGTCGGCTCGCCCCAGCGTCACGCCCCGTCTCTCCCTTCGATCAACGGGAGCCGCGCACGGCCGGCAGGCGCCGGGGGCTGGTCGCCTCCACGCGCTTACGTCAGGCATGCGAGCCATGATTCTCGGCTCGCGCAGCCCCTCCGTCCTGATTACAAAAGGAATCGGGCCCGCACTCAGCGGGCCGGCACCCGACTCACCCCGCCGCGGACCAGCGGTACGGTGCACGAGCCGAGGGAACCCCGGACCGGCCGAACCCTCGACTCGAGATGCGTCCCGGCGCCGTCGCCGCCACGTCCACCCCGAGTATCGAGCGCGCTCCTACCCCTCCCAACGGGGTCATGAGCCGTCCCGGGAGTCCAGGAAGCGGGCGACGCCGCCGACCCGTAGAGGGTGAAAAGGACCTGGAGGGATCGTCAGATCGCGACATTACCCCGAACGGGACGGCCTCCGATCATTCACCCGGGTAACCCCCGGACCGTCGGAAGCCCGGCGGGGAAGCGGCCCGGCTCCCCGCGCTTTCGGGCCTTCCCGGAGCGCTCCGGGGCCACGATGGGCGGGTCCCGAGGATCGCGGGCCGGGTGGCCGGACGGAGCACGTGGCTCGGGGATCGGAGATGCGGAGTTCCGGCACCCGATCGCGCGGTTCACGCCGATAAAAGAGCGGGCGCGCGACTCAGAGTGTGAGGAGGAGCCGCGAAAGCGGTCACCGAGGACCGGGCTGTCGACCCCCGGGCGAGGGGCGCCTATGGAAGGCGCTTGAGCCCCCATCGGCTCAGACCGCACGCGACGCGCCCGCACTCTCGGTGCCGCGTGAGTGCTGAAGGACCCGAGCCCCGCCGGAAGGGACCACCGGGTCCGGCGCCCGGTCAGGGCTCGAGCGGTGGAGGCGCCGACGCTGGGAACGACCACCCAGCCCGCCTCATTCCGCTCCGGAGGCGCGCTGGGTCGTGAGGGTCAGTGACCGGACGCGCTGGGACGACCGCCCGCGAGCCACCGCGGCCCCAGGCGCTACCACCTCCCCTGTGAGCGCTGGGGTGACGGTGGGGTTAACGCCGGGTAAGGAGGTGCCTAAGCCGGTGGTGACCGTGGGGATCGCCACGGGACTCGGCGGCCTGGAGCGAGACCGAGGGTCAAGGGCCGGCCACGGGCTGGACGTCAGGCGCCGCTCCGGCGGCTCGCCAGTGGTACTGGTAGCAGTGACAGGATCCAGACCGGCAGTCCGGGCGCCTCCTCACCCCTCCCCGGGAACAGGAACTCAACGTTCGGGTGCTCGCTCATCACGCGCCGCAGCTCCTCCCCGCTCACGCCCTGCCGGTACATGCTGAACACCCTGTCAATGAACCGGACCAGCGGGTCACCCTCCGGCGGCTCGAAGTCCACGTACAACGGCTCAACGCCCGAGCCCGCGCGCAGGACGGCACCGAGCGGGGGCTCCTCCAGCAGCTCAGAGGCCCTCCTCATCCTCTCGACCAGCGCCGCGTCCGTGACCCTCTCCTCGCCCACGAGGATCTTACCGCCGTCCAGGTCGAAGGTCACGGTGATCACCACCGGCTCGCCCTCCCGCCGGGACGGCCACTCACTCCCGGGCCTGAACCCCAGGACCCTCATGACCACTCGATCCGGACGCACCCGGTACTCCACGTCCGCGAGGAAGAGCTCGCCCAGGTCCTCCCTAGCGATCACCCGACCGTCCTTCCTCAGGACCGCGGCGAAGCGCGGCGGCCTCCCAGCGAGAACGACCCCCGGCTCCCCCACCTCACAGGCGTACTCCCCGACGAGCGCCACCACCCTGTAGTACGACACGCCGGGCACCACGACCACCGCAGGACCACGAACATCCCTGACGATCCGAACGACCCTCCGCCCCAACCGCACCTCCACCTGGACGCTACCGGGCTCCACCCTAACCTCCGGAGCCCCCGTCACGAACACGTCCCCATCGGGCAGGTAACAGAACCTACGAGCCGGACGATCCACGATCACGCGCGGCTCACCCTTCCACTTGGGCAGCACCTGTTCCTGGAGGTACTCCCGCAGGAACTCCAGGTCCTCCGACAGGCTCCCCTGAACCACCGGCTCCCCCGAGACCGGGGCCAGCGCCAGGACCAGCCCCAGGACGAGGCACGCCGGCATGCCATCACCCCGCGCCGAGTGATCGCCACGTCAGGCGCGTTCCGGGCGCCGGTACCAGCACAAAAACGGACGCCTGAGAGCGGGCACGCAACCCGCGCTCCCGTCTCTCAGGGGGTCGGACGCGAGGCGCTTCTCGCCGAAAAATAAGGCCCGTGAGCTTCGCCGGACGTGGACGGGCTGTTAACGGTTCGGTGTGAAGCGGTGCCTCCCCGGTGTTCGCCCCCGACGCCGCACGCTCCCGCCCGCGGTGCGGATCCCTCTTCGGTCAGGGGATCGTGATGGGGCCAACGCTGCCGGGCCGGCCCTCCCGGGGTCGGCTCACCCCCGGTCGCGCCGGTCGGCGGGCTCACACGTCGAACTCGTGCTCCCGGAGCAGCTCCCGAAGGGCGGAGAGCACCCGCTCGGCGGTCTCGATGAACCGCTCCGCGTCCTCCCGGGAGTCGTAGGGGAACTCCGCCCGGTAGCGCGCGGCCGTGTACGCGTCCGACAGCATCTTCAGCTCGTCCCGAAAGTCCCCCGTGAGCTCCCTCACCCGCTCGTCCCCGGTGACGTCGGCCAGCACCCCCAGCAGCTTAGAGAGCTCGTGAACCCGGGGGTACTCGCCGGTCAGGAACGCCAGCGCGGCCTTAACCCCCAGCTGCACGGCCTGCTCGGCGTGGAACGCCGCCCAGCGGTACATGTCCTCCTCCAGGCTGAGCTCCGCCAGCCTGAGCGCCTCCCACGCCCGCTCCCACAGGGACCGCGCCTCCTCGTACGAGCCCACGGGGCCCACCCCATGCCGCGGGAGGACGTCCCGGACTGGTACGTGGAGCACCTCCGCCGACGCTACCGTATCTTCCTGAAGTATACCCGACGGTGGCGGCGCTGGGCCCGCCGGATCGCGGAGGTCGCCCGGGAGCGGGTCGACCCCGAGGCCGAGGTGATCGTGTTCGGCAGCGTGGTCAAGGGTAAGGCCACGGGCGGTTCCGACGTGGACGTGCTGATCGTTACGGAGCGGGCCCGCGAGCTGAGGCCGCACGAGGTCAGAGAGATCGTGGAGAAGGAGCTGGGCCTGCCCGAGGACCACCCGTTCGAGCTCCACCTCGCGACCCCGGAGGAGTTCGAGACCCGGTGGCGACGGTTCCTCGACGCGTACGAGCGGGTGGCGTGATCGGCCCCGGCGGGCGCCGGGCCGTCGGGCTCACGCCGCTGGACCGCGCCGCCCGACGGGGCACGGTGCGTCGGGGCCCGGTCACCCGGTCCGGGAGAGCGCCTCGGTGAGGTACTTCAGGGCCCGCGCCACCCGGTCGGGGTCCTCCGCCGGGATCCTCAGCCTGGAGACGTGCACGCGGCGGTCTCGGATCGAGACGATCACGGCGTCGTCCCGGACCTCGCGCACTTCCACGGGCCTCCCGTGCCGGCGCGTCCCCTCGGTCGTCCACTCCCCGGTCACGTACCACCGGTCGCTCACGCCCTCGAGCGCGGCCACGGTCGCCAGGATGTCGCGCGTATCCTCCTCCACCGGGAGCTCGCTCAGGGTCGCCCGGTCCGCCTTCTCGACGCCCCCACCACGGGCCACCGGGACGGTGTGGCCCTTGGAGGCCCGGATCTCAACGGAGTAGTTCCGCGCGCCCGCGGCGAGCAGGCCCAGCGCCAGGAACGACTCGGCGAGCCGGGTCAGCGGCGAGGGCCTGATCTCCCCGCTTCCCGGCGCCTCCACGAGGAAGAGCTTGTACCGCTCCCGCTCCTCCTCGTCCCGCGCCAGCTCGTCCAGGACCCTCGCCGCCTCCTCCACGGAGGCCCCGTCACCCAGCCGCCTTCGGAGCTCCATCAGCCCGAGGACGAACCTCGGGTCGGTGACCGCCGGCATCACGGGCGGGATCTCGACGAGGTCCTTCATCGCCTCATGCAGGTAGAACACGCGCTTGCCGAACAGCGAGGCGACGAGCGTGAGCACGGCCGTTTCCGGCTTGAACCCCCCGCTCGCCGCCACCCACACGCTCCGGCCCGGCTCCGTGACGCCCGTCTCCTCCAGCCGCTCGATGAGGTCGCTCAGCCCCAGCCAGAACCGCTCCGGGTCCTCGGTCGTAGCTCGAATGGGCTCCGTGCGCCAGGCCTTGTACCCCTCCTCCCGCAGGTACCTCTCGATGGTGCGGGCGCACACCCGGCAGTTCTCGGTGTCCGTTGGGATCAGGGCGATCGAGTCCACCTCCAGCCCTTCCTCCTCGGCCCGCTCCGCCATGCGAAGGAGCGTGTTGAGCTCGGCCGAGGCCCTCTTCGGGTCGCGCCGCATCAGCTCCAGCAGCGCCTCCTCGAGCTCCCTCCCGTCGAGCTCCTCGAGCGCGCTCGGATCCTCCACGGCCTCTCCCACCGACTTCGGATCCAAGTCCGCCTCGACCTCATTCTCCTTCAGCGCGTTGACCAGGTTTCTCAGCGCGGAGGTGCCCACCGTGGACACGAACTCCACGCGCCGCGAGGCCGCTCCCCCCGCCGGGCCGATCGTCGCTTCTCTCATCCCTCTCCCTCTTCCACCTCTCCGTGCCCGTAGCCGGCGCACGTCCGGGCGCCGACCCCGAGGACCTCCACCCCGTACTTAAGCAACTTTAGGGCGGTCTCCAGCAGCCTCTTGTCCGTGGACACCAGGACGGTGCGCCACCGGGAGCCTTTCCGAACGGTTAGGAACTCTATTGGGTTGGTTTGGATCGACTCGTGCGGTGGCTCCCTACCGTCATAGTAGTCCTTGTAGTGCGGGTTGATCACGTCCACCTCGAGCGGTGATCCGGTCTCCTTCAGCCACTGGGGGTCGGGGAGGGCGTCGTGGAAGGTCACCGCGCCGGCGCGCTCGGGCTCCGGTGCCCGCCCCTCATCGGGCCTCCGAGGCCTGGATCCGAACACCTCCCGGAACGTCTCCTCGGCCCTCTCGGGATCGTCAGTCCCGAAGCACCGCCTCAGCTCGTCCCGGTCCCCCTGACTTAGGATCAGCTCGCCGGCCGCGCGGGCCACGCCCTTAAGGGCCGTGCCCGGGATCACGGGGAGACCGGTCACTGGGTCCAGGGTGAGGTCGTTCTCGGCCGGGTGGGGGCCGCCCATCCCGACCACCAGTCGAGAGTGAGGGAACCGGAGTCTCACCTCACAGGCGTGGAGGTGGGGGTGCCGGTCCAGCCTTTTCAGCTCCCTGAGGTACGTCTTCACGTACTCCCGGACCTCGTTCGAGCGCGCGATGTCCTCCGCGGCATCCACGACGCGGCCCAGGAGCTCCCGAACCTCCCGCCGCAGGTCCTTCCCGCGGTCACCCCGCCCCCTCCGACCCCCGTATCTCCTGGCCAACGCCCGGAGGGCCAGCGTCCGCTTCTCATGGTACGGGTGGGTTCTGGCCCACTTCTCGCGGCCCGGGGACCCTGGGGCCTCGGCGACTTGACGGCGCAGCCTTTCCAACTCGTTCGCTCCCTCCCTCTCGACGGGCCTGGGCTCACCGACCTCGGCCGCGTTCCGGGCCAGGTCGGCGAGGCGGGTGGCGAGCCGGTCGGCCTCCGGTATCCCCTTCTTCAGCCGTTCCTCGATCTCATCGAGCGGGAGCCGGAGGAGGGCCTTCCTCACCTCCTCGTCCTCCGCCAGGACCAGCGCGCCCGGCAGGCCGTAGTGCAGCAGGATCGAGCACAGCCTCGAGAACCGGCGCTTGAGCTCCTCCCGCCGCTCCTCCCCCGTCTCCTCGAGCCTCGAGAGCAGCCCCAGCTCGGGCGGACCCTCGGTCACTCTAGCTCCCCCTCGAACTTGAGCGTCAGCACGCCGGAGCCGACGGAGCCGCCAGCGCCGAGCTGTACCAGGGAGGTCCGTCGGAGGATCTCGAGCGCGCGTTCCTCCGTCGGTCCCAGCCGGGACGCGTCCACCTCGTACGGTCCCGCGAGGAGCGTGAGCCTGGGCAGGTACTCCTCGGTCCAGAGGGCGCCCTCATCCACGACCTTCTCCCACGGTCCCTTCAGCCGGACGCGGGTGCGGAGCTCGGTGACGATGGGCCGGTCCGGGTCGAAGAGCCTCGCGAAGGTCTCGTCGTCGAGAATCAGGAGGCGGTCGTGCAGCTGCAGCCGCCACGGGCCCGGGACGTGCCGGGCGAGCTCCTCCGCCACGTCGTCGGCGTCCCCGTCCTGGCGAACGTCGAGCCGGAGGTGCTCCAGCATCACCCGGCGCGAGCGAAAGCTCTCGGGCGCGAGCGCCGCCCCGTCAGGTCTCGGAGCCTCGATCTCGACCCACCCTAGCACGTAGGGGCAGGTGAGCCAGACGAGCGGCGTTTCCCCCTTGGCCTCCAGCGCGACGGGGGCGGGGACGGCCACGGGCAGGAGGTCCCCGAACGTCACGGCGCCCTTGGTGGCTTCCTCCCCTCCCTCCCCGAAGAGGACCCGGACGGCCCGCTCCCGCCGTTCGTCGGTGTCCTCACCCAGCTCCTCCAGGATCTCGTCCACCAGGTCGCCGGAGGACCTCAGCTCGGCCTCGACGTGGGCCCGAAGCGCCCCCTTCACCGAGCTCCCGGGAATGTACGGGATCCGGGTGTGACGGCGCCGGGTCAGCGGGAGGTCGACCGCGCCGGGCCGCTGACCCGTGCCCACCCGGGCGGGAGTCACCGTGATCGCCCAGAGCCGGTTCGCCAACGCGGGTCACCCCTGGCCCACCTTCACCCGGTCCGCGGTGACCTCGACCCGGTACCGCTTGAGACCGCGGAACCTCTCCAGCGCCCCGCCGAGCGCGCCCTCAACCTCCTCCCAAACGTCCTCACCAACCTCAACGATCCGGCCCCGATTAAGGCGCAGCTTCCTGGGCTTCAACAGCAGCGCTGAGACGACGAGGCGGCCCCTGTTAACGGACTCGAGCTCGACCGGCGTAACGGAGAGGAGGAGTGGGGACCTCAGCAGCCACCTCGGGCCCCCTCCCACCGGGTTCGAGCCCAGCAGCCACCGGAGCTCCACGCCGGTGCCGGGGATCCTACCCTTCCTGAGGCTCCCCTGCCGAGCGCTCCTCAGCGCCCGGCCCAGGTCGTTCAGAAGCCCGCCGACGTCCCCGCGCCACTCGAACACCCACAGGGTGGCGTGGCTGAAGTTCGGGAACGACTCGACGGGTCCGGAGGTGCCGCTAGATCTCCTCGCGATGATCTCACGGAGGTCGTTCAGGCACTCCTCGAGCCTCCTGCGGAAGTCGTCAACCCCCTTCACCCGGGTGGAGTCCTCGCTGGTCCGGACCTCGAAGCAGCCAAAGGCGCGCCTGGACCGGCGGCCGTACCCGCCGATCAGAGAGAGGAGCTCCAGGGAGCACCGTGCGGCCCTGAGCGCGCTCTCCCGGAGCCCGGCCAGCTCGAGCTCGAAGGTCGCGCCGGCCCGGATCACGAGCGGCTGTGGCCGGTGGTACAGGTACAGCGCCGGGCACAGGTAGCACCTGTTGGTGACCCGGAGCCGGCCGTCCCCGTCCACCTCGATGGGTCGTCCCCGCTTCCTCGCGCATTGGCCGCCCACATCAACGTTCCTCGCGCTCACGCTCCTCCGCAGCCTCACCGAGACCGGGGAGGGCCGGATACCACCCTCCTCGGGCGACCTGCCGCCCCAAAACTCGGCCTCGACCCGGCGGAGCTCCTCCACGTCGAGGAAGGAGGCGGCGACCGCTCGGAACGCCCAGCGGAGCTGTCCTCGAAGCTCTGGGGGCCGCGGGAGGGGACCGTCCTGGTCGTGCTTCTCCTGCGAGGTGATCGCGGGCGTGACGAAGGTGCACTCGGCGGCCCACGTTTCCAACCGCGGCCCCAGTCCCCGGCCCGGGAATAGCTTTTATAAAGTTAACCTAAGGCAGACCCGGCGGAGCGAGGGGTGGCGGCGGGTGCCGAAGCTGGTCGTCGTGCGCCTGCGGCCGTCCGGCGGCATCAAGGAGTGGCTCCAAGGTCGCAAGCTGGCGGACTCCCAGGCCGCCAGCTGGCTGCTGGGGTACCTGGTCTATCGCGTGTGTGAGAGGGTGTGCCGGGAGCTGGACGTCGAGAGGGTCCTCCGACCCAGCCTGCCGCCGAGTCACCCGTTCGAGAAGAGGCCGGGCGATTTGGAGCCGTGGGAAGTGCGCGGGTGCGTGATGCCGGACGCGATTGAACTCGTCGTAAACGGCGACGTGGACGCCGAGAAGGTGGCCCGCACCGTTAGAGAGGTCGTGGACGGGGTGCTGGAGGACCTCCTGAGGCGCGGCAGGGAGTCCCCCTGGGAGCGCCGCGACGACCTGTACGAGCCGCTCGAGAGGTGGTGGAAGCGCATCCTCAAGACCGCCGGCGTGTCCCCGCCGAAGATCGAGCTCCCGGCCGGTCTGATTCAGGCCTCCGTGGCCGTCGTGGACCTGAGGGACCGGGACGATGAGGAGGCGTACCGGGAGGCCGTCCGCCGGGTCGCGAGCCTCCTGGCCACCCGGACCGAGGTTATGGACGCGGAGGGGTCCGAGGGCCAGCCCTGCAGCGTCTGCGGCAGGTACCCGATCGTGGGCCGAGACACCCTCTGGGAGGAGCTCTCGGAGCGGCTCCCCTCGCAGCTCCTGAAGGAGTGGAGCGCCGGCGTTGAGCGCCTCTGTCCCGCGTGCCTGCTCAAACGCTACCTCGGGATGCGCGTGCTACGCTCCTGGTACCCAGGCCGGGGCGACGGTGAGGGCGGGATCGGTCGGGTCTCCTGGATCCCCTCCACGGCCGAGGTGGCGATCACCCCGGTCAAGGTCGAGGTGCTGAACAGGTGGGAGGACCTCGGAGGCGACTTCAGGAGGGCCGCCCGCAGGTTCCTGGACCGCGTGCTACCGGAGCAGCTGCGGGAGCTCGCCCGCTACCTGAGGTGCGTAGGGGAGAGCGACCGGGCGGAAGAGCTCGAGAGGGCCGCTGAGGGGCTGGAGGACGGTCGCCTCGCGCCCGAGGACCTCCCGGACGAGGTCGTGAGGGAGCTCCTGTGGCGAACCCCGAAGGCGCCTCGGCTGGACGAGAAGCTGCGGGACGTCGACGATCCCCTGCTCAGGGTCCTCCTCTGCGTGGAGGGCAAGTTCTGGTACGACTCCCGGGCCTCGGGGGAGCTGCGAGGGCTCCTTGAGACCGCCGGGCTCGAGGACTACCACACCCCGTACCTCGCCCTCTTGAAGCTGGACGGCGACCGGATGGGCGAGCTCTTCTCGCAGGACCCGAGCACGACCGAGCGGGCCTCTCGGGCCACGATAGAGTTCGGTCGGAAGGCGATGAGGATAGTGTACGAGCGCTACGGCACGCTCCTGTACTGCGGTGGCGACGACGTCTTCGCGGCGCTCCCCCTGCACACGGCCCTGGACTGCGCGTTCGAGCTCGAGGAGGCCTTCCGGGCGCACCTGGCCGAGTGGGACAGGACCTGCAGCGCCGGGCTGGCCGTCGTCCACCACCTCCACCCGCTCCGGGACGCGATCGACCTGGCCTACCGCCTCGAGAAGCGGGCGAAGGAGGCGGGCCGGGACCGGCTCGCGGTGGGGCTGTACCGCAGGAACGCCCCGGAGCGGATCGCGGTCCTGCGGTGGGAGGTCGGCGAGAAGGAGCGCCCGTGGAAGCTCCTGGCCGAGCTCGCGGACCTCGTCTCCCGGCGGGCCGCGTACCACCTCCCGCGGGACTGGTGGGAGGGATGGTGGCGGGAGCTCGACGGCTCGGAGGATCACGACCCGGAGGAGCTGCTCCGCTCGCTGCTCGGGTACGTGACGCTGCGGCACCGGGAGGAGGGCGCCGACGAGGGGCGGATAGTCGATCTCGTGAGGAGGATCGCGGAGGCCGCCGGCGAGGCCGCGCCCGAGGACGGCGACCCGGGCCGGGAGGTGGGACGCGCGCTGGAGATCGCCCTCGAGCTCCGCGCGGAGTGCCCGATCGGGGGCGGCGAAGGTTGACGCGTCACGTGGCGGTCGGCTTCCTGGTCCTGCCCCAAGACCGCGCGTTCTTCCGCCGGCCCGAGCCGTTCCGGGCCGCGGCCGAGTCGGTGGCGGAGTCCGAGGGCCCCAAGCCCTGGACCGTGGCCGGCTGCGTGCGCAACGCGCTCCTGAGGACCGCCGACGGCGACCTGCGCGAGGCCCTCGAGTACCCCAGGAGGCTCGTCAGATCGACCCCGCCCGAGTCGGTCGGGGACGCCCTGGGAGAGACGACCCTCTTCCTCGGGACCTGGGTCGTCGAGGCGCGGCCCGAAACGCCCGACCGAATCGAGCGCATCTGGTGGCCGCGCCCCGCCCACCTGGTAAGGTACGAGCCGGAGGGCGAGGACGGGGAGGAGATCGACCTGCTGAGGGTTGAGGAGGTCGGAAGCGCGGCGGTCGCGCACTCGCACCGCGACGCGATCCACACCCGCCGGTTCGGGTTCAGGACGCCGAGGCCCCCGAGACCCGGCTCGGACGTCGAGGCGCCCGGCCGGTACGTCGACGCGGAGACGATCCCGAGAATTCTGGCGGGAAGGGCGCCGAAGAGCGTGAACGCGGCGGAGGCGGGGGAGCTCCTACACCCCGAGGTCCACGTCGGCGTCAAGCTGACCCGAACCAAGACCGCGGAGGAAGGGTACCTGTACGCCAGCCGGTTCCTCCGACCGGGTCGACCCCCCGAAGCCGGGAGGAGCCTGGTCGGGTTCCTCACCGTCCTGATCGCGCCCGAAGACGCCTGGGATGAGGGGGTCCTGAAGGGCCTCCCCTCACCGGACGGCCGGCTCGGCCGCGGGCGGCACGCGTGGGTGATCCCGCTCCCGGCGCGAGAGTGGGCGGACGGCGTCCTCCCCGAGGTAGAGGAGCCGGCGGGGCGCCTCCCCGGCCTGTACCTCGAGACCCCGACCCCGTTCCCGACCGGAAACGCCCGCTCCTCCACCCCGGAGAGCCGCCTAAGGGCCGAGGCCGTCATCGTCCGGCCCCGGGACCGGGAGGACCACGTCCTAACGGTCAAGCTCGACCTCAAGGAGCTCGACTCCGAGGTCCTGGCGGACCGGGTGCCCGGGACCCGCCGCGTGTCGACCTGGTCCGGGAACCGCGCCTCCCCAGACCACCTCGCCGCGGTCGAGGGCTCCGTCCTCGCGCTCAGAGACCTCAAGCTCAGCCCCGGCACGCCCCTGCTCCTGTTCCCCAGAACGGAGGGAGAGGAGGAGAGCCTGCTCGCCTCCCGACTCGCCTTCCACCTCTCCGGCGTGGGCACGGCCTACGCCCTGAGCCTCCCGGGGGCCGCGCGATGACGGACGCCCACCCGTACCTCCTCGTGTGCCGAACGCCGACGCGAGCGGGCGCGGGCCAGCGAGCGACCGACGTCATCGACCTCCCACTGCAGCGCGAGGCCCACACGAACCTGCCCGTGATCTACGGCTCCACCCTGAAGGGCGCCCTCCGCCACGCGACGCTCCGGAAGCTCTCCCGGAAGCTCGACGAGACCACCGCCGGAGACCTCACCAGCGCCATCTTCGGCGACGAACCGGGCGCCGAGGAGCCCTCCCCCGGCGTCATCGCCCTCAGCGACGCCACCCTCCTGGCCATGCCCGTCAGGTGCGAGCCCGGCTTCCTCGCCTGGGTGACCTCCCCGTACCAGCTCGGCCGGCTGTACGAGACGTTGGAGCTGGTTGGAGGACCGGAGGCCCTCCGGGACGCCGTGAAAAGTGCCCTGGACGAGTGCGAGGAGCTCCGGGAGGGAGAGGCCCTCGCCCCCGAGGACGGCGAGCTCCTCCTCGACGGAAACCGGGTGAGGACGGAGGCCAGTGACGCCGTTGAGGAGCTCGCCGAGCGGCTCTCAAACGCGGCCTTCCAGGGCGCCCCCGAGCCCCACTTCCGACGGTACGTGAGGGAACGGCTCGTCATCCTGAGCGACGACACGCTCAGAAACCTCGTCAACTCGTGCACGGAGCGCGTCGTCCGCGTCCAGCTCGACGAGAACAAGACCGTGGAGGAGGGCCCCTGGTACGAGGAGCGCGTGCCCGAGGGGACCATCTTCTTCGGAACTATCAACGTCCGGTACGACACCACACCACCCCAGACCGGCGTCGGGACGAGGAAGGTGCTCCTCAACGGCTGGAGCCCGGAGGACGTGCCCGAGGGCGACGACAGGAAGCTGCAGGCCCTAAGGAAGGCCGCCGAGAAGCTAAGATCCGGCGTGCTCCGGACCATCGCCGACGACGAGAGCGACCACCACCTCGACCTCCGGTTCCAGATCGGCGGCAGCGAGACCGTCGGCTCCGGCCTCGTCCGACTCAGACTGATCACCCAGGGGGGACGAGCGTGACCGCAACCCCCTTCCGGTGGGCCCTCGAGTGCGTGAAAAACGTCGAGGAGCTCGCAGAGAAGGGCGTGATCGAGGCCGACAACGACCCGCTCGAGACGTACTACAAGCGCGCCACAAGGGCCGCGATCATGGTGTCCGAGGAGGGCCTCCCCATGACCCTCGCCTTCCTAGCCTCCCGCGGCCCCAAGGACCCCGGCACCCTCCTCGCCTACCACCTCTCCGCGTACATCAACCACGTAGTGCTCCCCGAGAAGGAGCCGAACTGGTCGAAGCTCCGACGAGAATGCTTCGAACCACCCGACGACACGGAGAAGCTGAGAGAGCGCGTCCGAAACGAGGTCCGAAAGGCCCTGACCGAGCTGGCCAAGCGGGAAGAACCCCACGAGATGCTCGACATCGCCTCCCAAGCCCTCGACCTCCTCAACACGGTCAAGCGCGTGGCCGAGGGCTGGCACGAGATCGCCAAGTTCGGCGGCGACTAACCCGCCCGCCTCCCCTCCAGAATCTCCACCAAGGCGTCGATCAGCGGGAGCGTCAGCTCCTCCAAGTGCACCCGACACACCTCCACCAGCCTCCGATGAACCTCCTCGTCGTAATCGACCGGATCACCGTGCTGCAGCCTGTTCCTGATCACCCGAATCGGCGGCTCCTCCAGCACGAACCTCGCCGGGTTCCGGTCATCGGCCTCGGCCTTAAGGAGCTGCTTCAACCGATCAACCACGCCCCTGAAGCGCCTACCAAGCTTCTGCTTGAAAGGCAGACCCTTCACCTTCAAGGAGGACCCCAGAATCTCCCCACTCTCGCCCCACCCCACCCACACCGGGTCCTCATCATTCCCCGGCGGCTTCACCCCGAGTTTCTTCAGGACCTTCCGCTCCCTCTCCCGCGCCTCCCGAAGACCCTCAAACGGGTCAAAGAGCTTGAAGTACAGCTCGTCCAAGGTCGCGGCGGCCAACTCCTTCAACCGCCTCAGCTTCTCCTCCGAGTGCCCATCCGCGCGCGCCCGCTTGTAGGCACTCTCACTCACGAACGGCTCGACGAGCCTCGCGAAGACCCACAGCAGCAGGTGCGCCTCGTTCATCAAGCTCGCAGCCTCCGCCACTCGACCCCGCTCCAGCATGTACTCGCAGTACCTCCGCAGGAACTCACGCACCAAGCGCAGCCGCCTCACCACCTCCCGCCGCTCCCTCCCCGTCAACGGCCCCGCGGACTCGATCACCTCACACAGCGGCCGCCTCGGGACCCGCTCCGACCCCAAGAACGTCTCCCTAAGCTCCTCCCACACGAACCTCACCAACACGTCACCGGAGACCGACCCCTCACGAGCGAACACGTGCACGGGCCCCGGAGACGACGCCCGCTCCACCCACGCAAACTCCCGAAGCTCGTCCACCCACCCCCCGGCCTTCCTACCCATCGCACCGAGCGCACCCTCGATCACGTCCACCCACCTCGGGGAAGGATCCGCCAAGTACCGCGCCGTCGCGTCCCGAACCAACCAGGCCAACACGGCGTCCGTCACGTCCGCCACGAGCCACCGCCCACCCTCCACGACACCCTCCACCTCCAGCCCCGAGACACCGTACGCGAACGCGACACGCTCCCAGAGCTCCTCCCCCGAACCGTACCGGAAAACCAGCGCCTGAAGCGCGGGCACGAGCCCCAGCGCCGAAGCGAACGGCATCACCCGAGCCCCGTGCGTCAGATCAAAGAGCACCCGATCCCCCCTCCGCAGCAACTTCAACGCCTCCCTGCACACCCGATTCACCAACGACTCAGGCTCAGACAACCGCGCACCCGTACACTCCTCAACCCGATAACCCATCTCCTCCAGCGGCCCTCGCACCTTCACCTCGAACGCCTCACGCTCCTCCTCCCGCCCGACAACCTCCGTCGAGACCACCACGGCCCTCCCAGGGTCAACATCAGCCTCCTCGTGCAGCACCTCCAAGAGCGCCACCGTACCCAGCTCCCGCCTCGAACCCTCCACCACCTCCACCTCCCGATCCTCCACAGACCACACCTCCACATCCGACGGCTCAACCCCAAGCCGCCTCAACAACGACGCCTGAACCAGCCACGGCTCCTCCGGCTTCCTGTACCCCGAGACGCGACCAACCGTGATGAGAACATGCAGCCTCACACGGTCTCCCCCCAGCGGAAAACCGAGGCCGCGAGCGTCCTTTGAGTGTTTTTCCGCATCGGAACAGCGGCGACGGGGCGATTATCGAGTTTTATCACCAGAGTTAACTTCGAGTTAATGTAAGACGAAGCTGTCAAGGAGTGCGAGAGAACGCGCAAAGTGTTTCATCACTGCGCTTCGTTACCCGTTCCATCGCCCGTGTTAATTGCGGGTTAATGCAAGGAGCAGCCGAAGGGGAAGGTTCTCGCCATCGCCAAGACCATGGGTGTTTCATTACCCGCATTAGCTGCGGGTTAATGCAAGTCGAGTTCGACTACGTCGTGGGCGTCAAGAGGGAGAAGGTCTTCGTCATGGCCGGCAGCTTCCTGACCGATGTGGGTCGAGGGGTTTCATTACCCGTATTGACTGCGGGTTAATGTGAGGAGACTACACCGAGCTCGAGGACCTTGGAGGCGTGTACGCCAAACAATCCACCGACCACAAGTTCCATTACCCGTATTAACTGCGGGTTAATGTAAGTTGCTCGTCTTCGGGCTGTGTGGAGCGACCGGTCTGGCGGTCGCGCGGCGAGTGCTGGATGCGTTTCACTACCCGTATTAGCTACGGGTTAATGTAAGGAGGGTCACAAGGTCAGCAAGAAGCCAGGCTCCACCGAATAGTCGAGGCGGTTTCATTACTCGTATTAACTGCGGGTTAATGCAAGAAGGAGGACGCTTTACCATACCTAGAGAGGTACACGCCGGCGGGGAAGGCGCTGTCCTAGTTTCATTACCCGTATTAACTGCGGGTTAATGCAAGTATCACAACGTCGTCTTGTGGACCGAGGGATGGGAGGTGGAGGTGTTGATTGTTTCATTACCCATATTAACTTCGGGTTAATGCAAGGGGATCGTGGTCGAGAGGTAGATCGCCAGCGACCTCTCGGGAATGTACGGGTACGGGCGCGAGTTTCATTACCCATACTAACTTCGGGTTAATGCAAGCCCACCGATGTCAAGATTAAGATCGACCTTTCGGCGGGCATCGACAGCAAAACCGCCGTCGAAGTTTCATTACCCATATTAACTTCAGGTTAATGCAAGGCTGGTTACAAGGTGACGTTCGCGGAGGCGCTACCGACGGCGTTGTACGTCGCCGTTTCATTACCCATATTAACTTCGGGTTAATGCAAGGTCTTCAGGATAGAAGACGTGAATAACCCGGCGGGCAGCGATGTAGCGTGGGTGTTTCATTACCCATATTAACTTCGGGTTAATGCAAGAGTTGCTGCGGCGAAGGCGGATTACGTGGACGGGCGGATCAGTAGCCCGAAGGTGAGTTTCATTACCCATATTAACTTCGGGTTAATGCAAGCCTCGAGCTCGTTCTTGAGGCAGAAGCGGGCCAGCCGTGCGCCGGTCTCGACGTACTTGGTGTTTCATTACCCATATTAACTTCGGGTTAATGCAAGTCGACGTTGAGAAAGAGGCTGAGCGGTGGGGCAGCGGAGTTCGAGGAGTGGGCGGCGAAGTTTCATTACCCATATTAACTTCGGGTTAATGCAAGCGGATAAAAGCGAGCGTCGCAGCGACCGCGCCAACGTCAGGAATCCTCATCGGCGACAGTGTTTCATTACCCATATTAACTTCGGGTTAATGCAAGTTCCACTCATCAAGCGGTGGCTTGAGCGGAAGCTCGGTTAACGCTCCTCCCTTAGTTTCATTACCCATATTAACTTCGGGTTAATGCAAGGATCTCTGTGCCCTATGTTCCCGCCTCGCCCGGTGTCATCTTCACCCGAGTGCTGCAGTTTCATTACCCATATTAACTTCGGGTTAATGCAAGGGATATACGCAGGTAGCGTCCTCACACCTAACCCCGCAGGAAGTGGCGGTGACTATAAAGTTTCATTACCCATATTAACTTCGGGTTAATGCAAGTCACCATCGACAAGGTGGGCCCAACGACAGAGTTGATTGAAGAACGAGCGCTGGTTTCATTACCCATATTAACTTCGGGTTAATGCAAGACCGCCGACTTGCAGCACCCGCTTCAATCCCTTGATGAACTCCGACAACCACGGTTTCATTACCCATATTAACTTCGGGTTAATGCAAGGGCGGCCCGATCCTGCAGGATCTGGGCTTTACCTGGTGGAGGCGACCGGTTCCGGGCGTCTCCGAGGTCGCTAGACCAGGGTCCGGAGGTATTTAAAGCTTGCCCGGGGCTGCGGTGTGATGTGGTAACACGCAATTCGGAAACGTCTTCGCTTTTGACCTGCCGAAAGGTACTTTAATAACCTCGAGCGTAACCAAAGTCTAGCCGGCTGTGATTTAGTAATCAGAATTTCGGTTTCTTGTAATAACTTAGGGATGGTTGCAAATGGCCGTCGGTGCGTGTCAGCATTGGAGTTTTTTCTGTTGGCTAAAGTTGGTTAACGCTCAGGATTGTAAAGGGTGCAGTCCTTGCACCCCAATTAGGCGCGCAGCGCCTGCCCAGTGAAGTTCTCGCAAATCCTACTTAGTACTATGCCAACCGGTAATACTTCATACCACACGGCCCCTGGCGGTGGACGGCCCAGGCGCGCGGTCTCCACCGGTCGGCGTCCGGCTTCTTCACGCTGACCTGATGCGTTTCCTAATTGAAGTGTTGTGTTTCCTTTCAGTCGGAGAGCGTATGCACCAGGCTGGTGGAACGCGCCACCGTACGGTCAATTCGGGTCCGGCCGGGCCTCGTGGTGAAGTCGCCCGCGGAGAGCTGTCAGCGTGCTGCCATCCGGCCGGGTCGGTCGTGGGCGCCGGCGGCGTCGAGGGTACTTTCGAGGCGGGAGCGCCCGGGAGTGGGTCCGCGTTCCAGCCGCGGTCGGAGCTCACCCGGGGGCACGAGATGTCGTCGATCCTCGCTGGGTTCCCGTGGTGTAGCACCCCCGTCTTCCGAGGGTCGCTGGACCGCCCCGCCTTGCCCGACACCGACGCGGTGGGCCTCGGCCCTGCGAGGGACCGGATCGTCGTCCGCGCTCGGGCCGCCCGACGGTGGTCGCCCTCTCTCGGAGCGGCGTCGCCGGTGGTCGGCCGGACCACGGTGATCGGAGCGCTGGGGGTGGTCAAGGCCGTGGGGCGCGATCGGCTTTCCCGGTGGTTCGTGCCGGGGGACGGTGCCCGGGCACTCCGCGCTCGGGTTGATCCTTCCCGGTGCCCACCGCCTTGGTTGGGGCGACCGTCACCGCACGGTCCTCCGGTGTGCGCGGGGCGGGGCTCCGGCACTCGCCGTAAGGGGTGTGGGTATTTGGGGGCGAGCCCGACCCGCCTCGTCTCCGATCCGGCGGCGGTCATCCCTTAGGTACCTCCCTCAGCGCTTGGACCTAGAGGGTTGCCCGAATCGTGACCGGGCCCGGCTCGCTTTCGTCCGCCCCCGTCCCCTCGACAACGGCTCAACCTGTGGGTCCTCCTCAACGTGATGAGTGCCCTTGCTAAATCCGAGCGAGCAGGCCGGTGATCATGGAGCTCAAGGCGCCGAGGCCGAGCGAGCCGCTCAGGTGGTCCCATGACCTCGTTGAGGGGCGCGAGCCCGTCACGGACCGATGCCTGTACGGACGCTTAAAGCCCTCAGGACCCACGTGGCTGGGGCGCCCGGTGGGACTGGTGCGGGTGCTCCCCGGCGATCCCGATGCTCCCTTGGTACCGCAAAGGTGGGGCCGAGGGGCTGACGGCGACGGGCCGGCGCGGCGAGCGAGCCTCCAAACGCCCTGCCCCGTCCACGGTCGCGGAGTCTTCGGGAGCCCGTCGAGTGAATTTTCGCCCGGACCGCTCCCCAAGTCCTAGCGTTCCTCGGCGCCTTCCCGTCCCGGTGCTGGTACCCGGCAAGGCGGACACCTCTCCCCCTCGACCGCAGCCCGCCGGGCTCGACCGCTCGGCTTCGGTGTCCGTGGGTCCAGCGTGGGAACGGTGCGAGCTCTCACGCTGTGGTAGCCGGGCGCGTTCCTGGCGCCTTCGGCGCGCTCCGGTGGTGCTCTCTCTGCCTCTCGCCCATCAAGCGCTCGCTCGGGGGCTCGTGAGGGCTCGGTCGGGGGAGGCTGCCCGAGTACCGGGGAGCCGGTGCACTGTCCTTGACCCCCGGCCCGCGCTCGTGCTGGCGTGTCACGCGGAGTGCGTTGCCCTCGGTGGACTCCTGCACGTGCTGGAGGACGCGCTCGCGACGATGGGCATGCCCGTGTGATGGCGTCGGGATGGAAGGGCGGTTCGCGGCGCCCACGGACGTCCCCGCGGACCGGTCCGGGACCGTCCGTCGGCCCGCACGCGGAAGGGCCCAACGAGGGGACCGGGGCACGGAGTGGCCGCTGCGACCCGGCTCGGCTTCCGGTACCACCTAAGTGGGCGGGCGCCCCCGCTAGCCCCGCGCAGTGGTCACCCCTGCGGCGTGCCCAGGTCCGGTCCACGCACTCGGGTACGGGGGCGGGTGACCAGCTACCCGGGAGCGCGGGGAGGCGGCCGGTGGCCGGGCCGGTGGAACCTGGACCGCGAGGTGGGTAACAGGCCCCGGCCGGGAGCCGACTGACGGTGCCCGTACCGGCCCGGTGTCTGACCGGCCTCGCCTGAAGGAGCTACCTCGGAGTGGGTGGCCGCCCCACCGGAAGATGAGGCCTCCCCGTGCCCTCCCTTACGACTGGGGGCGCGTGGCCACCACCACTCCGGCGCGTGGGCCCGTCAAGGTCGGTGCACTCGGGGCCGGCACGCCTCGACCCTCTGCGGGCCCTCCTGGGTGAGGGCCCCTCATTCCGCGCGTGAGGCTCGCGGTCCCGCAGTCGTTTTGACTATCGGAACGATTGCCTCGGAGGAGGACACTGCAGGGGCTCTCCGCGCCCCGTCCTCGGCCCGACCTCGAGGGCGATCTTAAGCTCCGTTCGCGCCCCCTCGAGGAGGAGTGCCGGGGCTAGGAGCAGTGCCACGAGGTGTTCGAGGGCGGAGGGCAGGGCTAGGAGGGCGGCGATGGGGTCTGGGACGGGTAGGTAGTACCCCAGCGGGGACATGAGGAGCAGGGTGAGGGCGTTCGTGAGCCCGATGGGGAGTGGTCGGGTGAGCAGCTGGAGGGCGGCGTGGGCGGGGAGCAGGGCGATGCCCAGGAGGATGTCTGGGAGGTGTGGGAGCGTTTCTTCAGGTGGTTCGTCGAAGATGGGGTAGATGTAGACGGAAGAGTAGAGCGGGAGTGGTAGGTTGATGCCGATCGCGCCGAGGAGTAGGTAGACTGCGAGCCGCTGCCACTCTTGGAGGGCGCGCTCGAGGTACCAGGTGATCGGCGTGGTGAGGACGAGGTGGGGCACCTCCCATAAGGGGCCGCCCCGCCACTGCTGGTCGAAGACCCACTGGACGAGCTTGGTGAGGGCCCCGATGAGGGGTAGCGGTAGTCCGGTCGCGGCGGCGATGAGTCGGGCGCCCCAGACGCCGAGTGGGAGGGTGATGAAGCCGAGCTCGCCCTCGATCTCCACGCCGAGGGTTGCTAGCGTGGCGACTCCGAGGTAGTGGCGGGCGGCG
>Ga0256842_1001326_pt1 | contig 20062 bp, 15 predicted proteins | sample 4559240metaG_FD_185973 | JGI IMG/M metagenome (GOLD analysis project Ga0256842, IMG submission 185973) | Hydrothermal vent microbial communities from Guaymas Basin, Mexico - 4559-240 | ecosystem: Environmental > Aquatic > Marine > Hydrothermal vents | place: Mexico: Guaymas Basin | collected... | reverse complement strand
GATATCTTTGGCAATATATATGAACATATATACCCAATACCAAAACAGGCAATTATATATACACAAACACGCACAAGAGGAATAACATGAATACCTGTAAACACCAAAATGATTGCAGTTACTGGGATTGCAAGTATTGCAGTAGCACAAATCATTGCAAATGTAATAACCATAACTGATTTCACAGAATCTGGTGAGCCTTCATCAATCCAAATCAAAATATTGAGAATAATAAACAACACAAAAAATGTGAATGAATACACCGTTAAGAATGAATAATGCATGATTCTACCTCCTTTTTTGTTTTAATTTAGATTAAAAATAATAAAAACTATACAGTGTGTCAAATATTTACACTATTACTTTTAATAATATTAGTTTTACAGGAAGGGAACAATGAACTATAAGGTGAAGAAATGATTAGTTCTAAAATCATTTGAATAGCCAGGCATTGAGGTAGCCTGGCTGTAGCTTACACTTCCTGAGGCACACAAAAAATACTCTCATGTATTTTCAATCCTATTTTATCATCCTCCTTGATATCTATAACATCCTCAAACAACAAATCAACAATCCTCTCATCAACACAAGAATATAATTCACGTAATACCAATCCAAACACATACCTTATATGAGGATGTGCACGGCTATTGGAATATCTCAACCTGAACATGTGACGCCATTCCCTAAAATTGGCTGATACAACAATAGTCGTTGCTAGAGCCTGAGGTAATACTTGTCTGGCTACTTGAGGTTTGACACCTTTATCAATCATAAATTTATAAGAATTGGAACAATGATACAAACAATGTAAAAAATTCCTTTCTACATCAGAACATTTCATTTCATCACAAATCCAATCTATCCGTTCTCCTACACCTAAAAAATGATTAATAGGCTCCTTACATTCCCATAAATTTTCAAACTCCAAAGGAATCACATATAGAAACATCCTATTGTTGTAATTAACATACCTGGTAGATTCCTGAGAGTAGCTGGCAATCCTATGCCTGACTAGCTCATGAGATACACCTCTATCTGTTAAAATTTTAACTGAAATCAAACTGTGCTCTAATACAGATTCATGTCCTAAATTAATGATATTCTTTATGAAACTGTATTTGCTATCCTCAGTCTTTTTGGATTCAGATTTCCAACATACACGACCTGCATCTTCTACAAGTCCTATAGGACTAATATGTTGTAATTGGACTGAAGGCTTGACTAATTGAAACATATTAACACCTCCTAATATTTTATAATCTTGGATCAACATTTACTTCAATGTTTTCTCCATATTTAAACTCAAGATAAGCATTTGTAAAATCAGATGAAGTTTTTGCTTGTAGCATTTTTAATCCTGCATTCCATTCTTGCAAACAGGCAGCTATCTTTGCTTTCATAGACCTATTTTTTGATTTTATGAATCTATTATAATACTCTTTATATAGATACCCATAAATTATGAGCAGATAATCCTCATTACGAACCTTAAAATAAGGCACTACATTATTAAACACTGCTTTATCAATTTTATTAGGTTTAATAACTATCCCTTCAAACCCTCTATCATAACTCAACGTATGGAAAAATTCCTTACCTTTTTGCCTGCTTGATATATCATTTACATCAACAAGACAATAAGAATCATTATTAAATAATGTAAATGTTTGTTCATGTGTATCTAGAGGAAGAATGAAATCATCAATACATAACACATTAAATGGTTTAATCTCTATAGATACATCAGAATTTGCATACAAATCTAATTGCTTCTTGAATAGAGAAATATATGCTTTTTTATCAGCAATTGGAATATGATGATATTGCTGTAATACCTTGGACAATCTATAAATATGATGACCATAATTTTCTATTATATCTTCTTTGGATAATTCCTTCATGGATTCTAATTCCTCTTTTTTCTTCAAGAACAATTTATCAAATCCAGTATCAGACAAAATTTTTAATTCAGATTGAACAAGTTTATAATACAGGTTAAAGGTGTTATCAATTAAATCTTGTCCTAATGTAGCCCATGGGAGTAATTCCCCATCAATAATCATGGATTTAGGTAATGCACCACATTTATTCTTGTAAGAATCAATCCACCTTTCACATTGTTTTAATAATTTTTCTTTATTCTCATTTGATATATAAGCTATATATCCTCCTCTAGTCACAAACTGTGTTTTGGAAACATCAACACAATCCAAATAAACATTTATCCTGGAACCCATATACTTTGGTTCCAAAATTACTTCATCAATCCCATGTTTCTTATAATAATCAAACACTGTATCAATATCTTCAATACTGGAATCCGTAGCCCAGGCTGGTGGCATTGTTCCGGATAGGAACCTGATATTTTTCCTTTTCAAATAACGTAACCTATATAAATCCAAAGGCTCTAGTTCATCAAATTGGATTTTCTTCTGCTCATATAATTGATTTCTTATAAAAATATGAAAATTTTCAACATGCTCTTTTTCATTACTATCTACTTTTACTGTTTTAAATTTTACATTCTTTCTCTTATCAATATAACACCCACACAATAAATTTCCTTTGTCAGCTCCTCCATCAATAAACACAACATTCTTATAAACAAAAGGATATTGAGTAGAAACATGCCCAAATACAACTAATGGCTCAAAGTTTCCTAATTGCATGAAATACTTCAAATAAGCATCAGTAGATGTTCCATGCCTCACCTCTCCCTTAATCATAGTATCAGTATTAACTTTACACATTAACTGCTTATCAACAGGAGCATGACAAACTATGCAATTCGGAAGTTTTATAAATTTAAGCGTTTTCTTATACCATTTCAAAAACTTTTGACGAGTATCATCATCTTGATACAAATACTTTACTGACGTAAAATAATTATCAACCAATTCCTTGGAAGTTTGTAAATATGATTTTGTCCTGTTCAAATAATGATACACAAACCTTTCATGGTTTCCCCTTAAAAATATAATGTTTGTGCTATCTATGTTTCTATCAACAAAATCTATCATCCAAACAGTATTTTCATAAGGGCATTTATCTATATAATCTCCTGTAAATACTAATAAATCTACTGAAGAATTATTCAATTTAATTTCTTGATTTTCAACACTGATATCAAATTTATCCAGTAACTCCTGCATTGCTTCATATTGTCCGTGAATATCTCCTATTACAACCACATTCTTATAATCAGTATAATACTGTTTGTTGAAATAAACATACCAACTATTATCATAATCAATTTGAATGCTATCTACATGCTTATGTAAACAATATACATTACCATGACGAGTCTTCTTATTCAAACTCAAAATATTTTTATAGATATCATGCATTTTTTTGTAATGTATGTGAGTTATATATTCAGTTGTAAATTCATCCGTGTATTTGAAATAATCTTTCCTGCGATTATAATAAAAAACAACATAATCCACATTATACTTGTACTTATGAGCTAATTCAGTTAACCTGGTAATATTACTCATTTTCAGATTGGTAGCATCGGCAATAATAACCTCAGCATCAACTGGGAATTTCATAGCTGATTCAATATTTTGATAATACATATCAAACGCAGGCTCAGACACCTCATACATCCAACTTGCCATCTTATCAAATTTAATTTGGTCAAGTAAAAAGGAACGATTGAAATCAGAAGCAATATGTATAACTTTGGCAATAGGATAATCCTGCTTTACTTGAGTTTTAAACATATCTGCAAAATATGTCTTACCTGCATTGGAAGGACCTACAAGAATTATCAATGTTTGTGGCTTTAATTCATATTGCATGGTCATTACTCCTTATCCTTAAAAACATTAACTCCAAACCACATAGGTTCTTCATTGACAATATCACCTATACCTTTTAATTCAAACTTGTAATTTCTGCCTTCAAGAACAGAAGATATCAAATTTATTAACTGCCCCTTATCTAACTCAAATTTGTGGTCTTCATGTCGCAAAGTATCAATACTTAAATATTTATTAAACTCTCTATTAGGAGTTGTAATCAAAATTTGAACAGGAGTATATTTATCCAAAAGATAACTCAAAAAGGATTTACATTCATGAATAGTTTCTAAATGTTCAATAACTTCTGACAAAACAATAGCACATTGTTTATCCTTAACCAATCCTTCTAATTTATGTAGTTGAGAAGAATCCTTTGCATCAATACAAATGATTCCTTTATGATCCGCCTTATTACCAATCCTCCAGTTTAATCTTTCTAGCATAGCATCATCTATTTCCACTCCTATCACTACATCAAACATTTTCCTCATCCTATACAACAATTTACCTTCCCCAAATCCCCAATCAATCAACACTGGGACTGTAGTATTGATATGATTATACACATAATTATACCTGATCTCCCAGGGACTGTTTTGGGATACAAATTTAATCTTATACCTTGTACTGGACTGCAATTTTTCTTTAATAGTATCATAAACCTTTCTGTTGAAAATCATGTTTTTCTTTATGAGATACCTTATAAAAAATGGAGCATCCAACACATTGAGAATCTCAACTACTTTTGTAACAAAGGATGTGTGTAAATACATCTCATCCTTGTTGTAAATACTATTATAAACCGCAAAAATAAACGCAATTTTTATCAGATTAAATAAATCATGTGAAGTCAAAACTATATCATATACATGACGATGAAACTTCTTATATTGAAAATTAACCTTTCCAAAATCTGATTCACAATACTTTTTAAAAATATCTAAATTGTGTTCCCCTTGAACTTCAAGTATACATTCCAATGAATATGTATAACCCTTCTCTGGGTTGGAATAATTTAAATATTTTTCATCTACCTTTGGTTTCAAACAATGACGAAACAAAGTTGATAAGATATCAAACATAGCATGAGATGAAATATAAGAAGTCCTGTCCAAATATTCACCTTTACTATCTACCTTAGGATAAGAAATATTTACGGAATCACAATTATCTTCAAAATAAATTACATAATACTGAGGAGTTATAAAATAATGAAATAAAAATCCTTTTCTTAAAGGTTCCCCCTGAAGTCCTGAATCGGGATTCTTGGCTAGCATATAAGAAAGATTTGGATTGTCCGATTTGATTTGTATAATCATACACACCTCCCCTCTACTACCCTGTTCATATAATCCATGAACAAATCCCTCAGCTTACGTATTTTTATCATCTCCCTCCAAGTTGCTCCTATTACATCTCCTGAGGAACTTACAATTTTGGCAATATCTGCAGTCAAATCCTTTTCTAAAGTTGCTTGTTTAGACTGCTCATAAAAACACCGTCTCATGTTAAACATACTATCAAACAATTCAGGCATAGTCATACCTCCTCTAGTTTTTGGTTGTTTAATATTAATTAGAAAAACAAATTTAGATTAACAGGAATACAATACAAGAGACTTTAACATGGCAGGAGTAAATGCCAAATCTTTATTTAGACGTTTATATATTCCAGGGGTATAAACTTTATTGGAGGAATCTATTATAAACTCTTTCTTATTCTTATTCTGAAGGGTTTCATTAGTAGGTATTAATACTAGTTCATTCCTATCATTCACTACAAAAACAGGAGGTATTTGTATATAAGGAGAATTATCCATATAGCTAAATATATCACTGTGAGGAACCCATAATGCTTGAATGCCTGTAGCTATTTTCAATGGCTTACCTATACTTGATTTCCTGTTTGTAATTGGATAATAATTCTTTTCATTATAACCATGATAATATAAATTTCCATTTTCAGATAATGCAAATACACCAGGTTTATTATAAACAGCTCCAATATCAATTATTTTTTCAGGGTATTTAATTTCATTCCATTCATCAACTTTTAATTTTTTAGCCGTCCCACGTTGATAATATGTAGTTTCACCTATTGAATATACTCTGCCCTCATCAGTCAATAAATACATACTGGATATGTCAAGATTAGCCATATTCTTTATATTATTAGGTTCAATCCCTTCAGGTAAAGGCAGATTATATATGTTAAAATATCTATTGGAACCTATATCATTTGATGAGAGATAACCTGGAACTTTATCATCCTCCCTATATTTATATCCAAATAGCCCTTCATCAGTTAAAACAAAGAAAAAATCAAAACTTGGAAATCCTCTCTCCCTATGATAAGATAAATGATACAATTCACTTCCTGGTAGCTGGTAACATTCATTAATATCCTTTTCATTTCTCCATATGAAAATCCTGTCCTTGTCATCTCGCAACAATCCATGCTCTATTCCAAAAAAACTGTGAAAACCGTCAATCCTATTAACACCTTCAATCTTATAAGTTCTATCAAGAGTAAACTGTTGACTATATTCTTTAACAGTCCCATCAGGAGAAATTAATGATACAGAAGAATGAAAAGTTAATATGCCTCCAATTACATCCTCTGTAAGTATATGTAGTTCATCAGGATTATCATAAAAACAATAGCAAACATTGTTATCAGATACCTTAAATCCAGCAATAGGTGTATCAGGTGCATCAATATCCCTCCAGAGTGTGGCGGATCTGATTGTTTCTCCTGGATGGCCTATTCTTGTCAAACCTCGAAACACATAATATGGAGTTCCATTAATATAAATGACATTCCCTGGTCCTATATCTGGTTTTCTTATTTCAACCATAAAATAATCCTCCTCAACAACCTACCTCTGCTACTGCTTTGACCATATTAGGACTAAATATCAAATCAGAAAAGAATTCTCGGTATAATTTGATAGGATAAGCTTCACTAGCAGAACGGATTATTAAATCTTCAATGCGGCTTGTCATCATGGCTTTTGTAGGTAATATAGATAAATCACCTGAACGATTCAATAAAAATATAGTAGATGCCATTCTTAATAACCCTTCATTAGCCAATAACTTTCCCATAATATCCGGTTCCTTCTGGCGCTCAAACTGCCAGATGGATTCAATATTCTCAGCTATTTTTAATGGCTCATTCACAGTTGATTTCTCACCTACTATAGGATAATAACCATCCCGGTTATATCCGTGATAATACAAATTACCTGATTCTGATAAAGCAAATAAACCTCCATCTCCATACGGTGAAGGAATTACACTTGCAAGTTGCTTAATCTTTTCAGGATATTTAATTTTATTCCATTCATGTATCTTTAATTCCTCAGATGTCCCTCTTTGGGAATAATTGTTTTTTCCAATTGCATATACCTCTCCATTATTAGTTAGTAAAAATAAATTGTTCATATCAATACAGGAGATTTCTTTAATATTATCAGGAGAAATATTTTTGGGTAGAGGAATTTCATATAACCTATAACTTTCTGATGTAAGTTTTGCAGGTTTTTCCTCATCATCAGGAGCTAAAAAGGAAGGAACAGGTGTTTCAAAATGAAGGTTCAAAAATAATCCTTTATCAGTTAATATATAATCCATATACTTTTCACTTTGCTTATCATAACCTGTTAATATTTGCTTAACATCTTTACCAGGTATCTGAAAAGATTCATTGATACCATGTTCTCCTTCCCACAAAAACAATCTATCCTTACCATCTTGTAATATTCCATAACCTCTACCAGAAAGATTAAAAAAATTCTTTACGTGATTGATACTAGAAATATGACTTTCATCAAAGGATTCAAGATTTTGCATATCAGTATCAATTACAGTTCCATCTGGTTTAATCAACGAAATTTCACTCCTTCCAATAGGAACTGCTCCAACCACATCATCCATAAGAAACTTAAATGGAATAGATTCTGGAGCACTCTCAGTTTGAAAATCAGTGGAATAGCATAAATTATTTGCAACTTTAATTCCTCTTGACTGAAATTCCCCACTTCTCCATACACTCCAGAATATAACTGAATTAACTCTTTCCTCTCTATTTCCCATTTTAATTATATTACCTGAAAATCTAGGATTAACATGCACTCCATGTATGTAAGGAGTATCATTAAGATAAAAAATTCCTCTTGGTCCTGTTTTTGGTTTGATTATTTTATTCATGAATATTTCCTTAACAACTTGAAACAATTTTTGCTTTTATCATATTCGGTGTAAACAACAAACTAGAGGAAAGTTTATCATAGATTCTAACTGGATAAACCTTATCATCTTTATCAGCCACAAATCCAATAGGAAGTGAATCCTTACCTACCATCAGTTTAGTAGGAAATATAATTAAATCATTTGAATCAGTTGTTATAAACAATGGATTTATTCCTGTATATCTTAAAAGACCTTTACGAATAAATGACAATGACGAATCATTAGGAACCCATATTGATTGCACACCTTCCATCACTTTCATAGGTTTAGCTATATTGGATCTTCTATTTGTCAGAGGATAATAACTATTCTCATTATAACCATGATAAAATAAATCACCTGATTCAGACAATGCAAAGAGACCTGGTCTATCCTTAAATATAGTATAGATTTGTTTTATTTTTTCAGGATATTTGATTTCATTCCACTCATCAGGTTTTAATTTTTTAGTTGTTCCACGCTGATAATGATTATTTTTTCCCATTGCATATACCTTTCCATCATTAGTCAGAAGAAAAAGATTAATAAGATTTATAGCAGATATATCCTTGATATTGTGAGGAGTGACACCTTCAGGTAGAGGAACGGAAGATAAGATGTTAACAGTTTCTGGATTACTTATTATATCATATTTCAGTGGAGATGAAGATTTCAAAAACTTTTCAGCAGAATTATTATATAAAAACAGTCCTTTATCCGTTAAAATAAAATCACTGAGTACATCATCAATTTTATCACAACTATAAGTCAATTGCTTCACTTCAGTTCCAGGTATTTTTATGCAATCCTTTACATCAGGTTCACCTCTCCATACAAATAATCTATCTTTGTTATCTTGTAAAATTGCAGCTTCAATTGTTGAAATATTATAAATATTTTTAACACCATCAATATTTGCAATCTTATAAGTATCCTTAATTTGAAATCCTTCAGATTTAGGTTCAAATGATGAAACTCTTCCATCGGGATAAACAAGTAGAGCACGTAGAGATCGAGAGATTCCTCCTATAACACCATCTATAACAGAAACAGGAGAATCAAAAATACTAGTAGAATCCATACGCTCATCACAAGTGCAATAACATGTGGTTCCTACAACTTTGAATCCTTCTATAAAATTACTTCCACCTTTCCAAATAGTCCATAATCCAACAGATCTAATATCTTCTCCCTTACTTCCAATTCTGCGTAAACCTGACAAAAGGTTATACCTTACATGCAGTGCGTAACCATAAGGAACATCATTAACGTAAACAATCCCTTTTGGTCCTGTCTTTGGTTTGATTATTTTATTCATAAAATCCTCTCATTATTAATCAACAATTATTCTTTACCACTGCTGACACCATGTTTGGAGTAAATAATAAATCACAACGAAGAAGATTATATATGGTGATAGGATATACCTTTTTTGGGAACTCAACAAAATTATGTTCCTGCCCTGCAAGAAACTTATGCGGAATCATATAAAAATCTTCATTATTATCAACAACAAAAACAGGATGTGTTTCCATATGCGTAGTATTGTTTAGAAAAAATGATAAACTAATTCCAGAAACCCAAACTGACTTTATATTCTCAGCAATTTTCAAAGGTTTACTTACATGTGATTCCCTGTTTGTAATTGGGTAGTAACCTTCTTTATTATAACCATGATAATACAAATTACCACTTTCAGATAAAGCAAATAAAATAGGAAGTCCTCCTATTCTCGTAATCTGTTTTATTGGTTCAGGATATTTGATTTCATTCCATTCATCAGGTTTCAATTTCTTAGTCGTTCCACGTTGATAATACCCATTTTTACCTATTGAATATACTTTACCTTCATTAGTTAATAGGAAAAGGTTAGTAATATTAAAAATTTTCATATCAGAAATATCACTTGGACTGATACCCTCAGGTAAAGAAATTTTATAAAACTCTCCTTGATTTAAGGGGAGACGACTAGAGTTTTCTTTGGACTCAGAAATATATAGAGGGACACCTCCCTGGTTGTTTGGAGGACGAAATACATATAACCCTTTATCAGTTAAAATAAAGTGGGTAGAAAAATTATAACTAGGATAATAAAAACTTGTTCTATCCAAAACTGTATTACCAGGAATCTTAATGAGTTGGATGGCTTTTTTTCCATCCCATAAAAATAATCCTTTTTGCTTATCTTGTATTACAACATAAGGGCTTTTATCAAAAGTATATACATTATCAATAGTATTCAACTCTTTCATATTATCTTCATATTTAAAAGAAAGTTTGGGTGTACTGATATCATACGCAAAAATTTTTCCATTTGGCATTAATAATATCAATGCTTGGTCATTATTAATAAAAGCTCCTGCAATATCTTCTTTCAATAGTCTAAAGTCTTTATTATGCCTTCCAACAAAACACTTATTATTATCTGTAACCTTAAAAATACTACCTCCATAAACACCTGCAGATTTAATCTGCTCCCCCTTACTTCCAATTCTAACTAAAAAATCTATTGCCTTAAGTATTTCATAATAAGGAGTATCATTGACATATACAATGTTGTCTTGACTATTTTTAGGTATTTCAATTTTATTCATTACAAACCTCTAACTTATTCACATGCAATCTGGATTGCCTTATGTATCCTATCTAAAGTTTTTATCATAGAGTTAAATGCCATGGAAAATGCTTGAGCATGAGGTGCAAACTTGTTTCTGTGTTTATCTTTATCTGTATCATCCGCCTCAGTTGCAAAGTCATACCTTAAATACGTTAGAGGATATGATTTAATCTCTCCATTCTCATCAATCACAAGAATTGTATCATTACCTGACATAATAATATTAATACCTGTCCCTATCATAATAGACTTATCAATATGTTTGCCTTTAACATGTACTCTTTCTGTAGTAAATCTTGAATATTTATTATATCCATGATAATATAAATTACCTGATTTTGATAATGCGAATAAACCAGGAGATTTTCCATAATGAATCTGCTTTATTGGTTCGGGGTATTCAATCTGATTCCATTTCCTTGGATTTAAATGTTTTCTCATACCTCTCTGATAATAATCATTTTCTCCTATAGAATATACCTTACCTTGTTTATCCAAAAGAAACAAGTTACTATAATGAGGGGCTAATATTTCTTCAATATCATCAGGTGAGACCCTCTCAGGTAGATCTATATTATATATGAAAAATTGACCATACAATTTATGAGAAATAATAGGGTCTCCTTTTATATGTCTATAAAATTGCCTGAATGCATGACTATATTCCAAAACATGAAACAACCCTTCATCAGTTACAAATGCATCAGTATAGTATGCAGGTATGGAAGATGTATATACAACTGACTTAGAAACCTTTTTGACTTCTTTTCCAGGTATTTCATATAAATGATCTTCATATGAATCAGGAGACAATCCTGGATGGGAAGGTTCCCACATATATAGCTTATCATTATCAGTCTGTAACACAGTAAGTAATCTATTTCCCAAATTATATCCTCTGATAACTCTTTCATCTAATGGAAGATTTCTTTTAATATCAGTTATCTCAGGAAGTTTATCCATTTTTCCTGACTTGACTATATGAACTATATTATCATTAGTCAAAATTGCAAAATCACTGGAACTTGGTTGAGGATATTTAGCATAATTACCTTGAGTATAATAACCAGAAAAAGGTATAGTCATGGCTAGTATGTTATTACCTAATACAAACCTGAAACTTGGATCAACATAATGAATAAGATTTCCTCTATCAGTAAGAATATAAGTCCCAGGATATCCATACTTCATTAAATCACGTATTTCCCTTCTATCATAAGCAGTCATATTTATTTCATGATCAGTAAACTTGAATCCAATTGCTATTACTTTCTCAGGATGAGTATCAATCCTATATAAACTATCATCATTACCATATATGTGCGAAATCCCATTTATATACATGATCGAAGGCAGATAAGGACTATTCAAAACCTTGATAATGTCTTTCATAATATATATCCTTCTATGAAACCACACCTCTATTAAATGTTTTTGAAGTAGAGTCAAAATCATTCAAAACACTAGCAATTTGACTGCAATGTTGCATGAATCATATAAGGAGTGTATATTATATCATTAGATACCATCTTATAAACATCAGCTGGATAAACTTTGGAAGGAGATTTTACAAGAGAACTCTTATAATCATTATCAACTAAAGGTTTTACTGGTAGCATGAAAAAATCTCCAGTTGAATCAAATAACCAAACAGGATATACCCAAAGGGTAGAATGCACAGGATCTTGTATAGAAAAATAATCAAATCTTGGAGTCCATATTGATTTAATACCTTCAAGGATTTTCATCGGTTTACTTATATTAGATTTTCTACCTGTAATAGGATAATAACTACCTTCATTATAACCATGATAATATAAATTACCTGATTCTGATAATGCAAATAATCCTGGTTTTTGATAAGAAATTCCTAATTGTTTTATTTTCTCAGGATATTTAATCTCATTCCAAGAGTCTGTATCTAATTTCTTTTTTGACCCTCTCTGATAATAATCGTTTTCTCCTGTTGCATATACCCTCCCATCATTGGTTAGAAGAAAAATATTATGAATTGTAAAAGTTTCAATAGCCTTAATATTATCAGGATGAACTGTTTTAGGAAAGTCTATCTTTCGTGATGATACACCATACCTTGAACCATGAAAAAGAAACAATCCTTCATCAGTTAGAACCAAATCAGCTTTATGGAGTGTTCCTCCTGAGGGGTCTGTCCTAGTAGAAACCATCAATCTAACTTCCTTGCCAGGAATCTGAACCATATCACTAGCAGAATAGTCTTCCTTCCATATAAACAAATTATTAGCAGCATCCTGTAAAATAGCATATGTATCTCTTGTAGGATAAACCTTTTTTATATTATTTGCTTGTCCTAGATAATAAGAATTAACAACACGGTCAAAATGAGGAAACTCATAAGTTGTTACCTTTCCATTACGCTGGATAAGAGATAATCTATTTCGTAGCCTTTCAAAAACTCCTTCAACAATATCATCTCTTATTAAATCATAATCCTCTCCATTCCAACCTGCATAACAACATCCTTGAGTGATTTTGAATGTATTAAAGTTAGGTTTTTCTATATTATACAAGACTACCGCACAATCTACCTTTTCTCCTCTATCACCTAACCTGACAAGAAAATCAACAGTTCTATAGGAAGCTCCTATAACACTTCCATTAGCGACATGATAAGGAGTATCATTGATATAAACTATGTTATCTGCACCTGTTTCAGGAATTACTAAATGATTCATATCAAAACTCCTAACATATAGAAGACACCAATCTACTGAGCCCTTCTCTGGTAATAACAACATCATCTTTCATAGCTTTAAAAGCTTCCATATCAAACTCAAGTTTATCCCAAGAAGCTTCATGAGAATTTTTCCACCTGAATGATATAGGAAGTTCATGATTATCTATAAAAAATATATTTTTCACTCCTGTTTTGAATCCTTTTATACCTTGTGTAATCCTTACAGGAGAGTAATTTCTTGCACTTTTTGATAGACCAAGATATCCTCTATTCTTATCACCGTGATAATATAAATTTCCATCTTCTGATAATGCAAATAAACCAGGAGAGGAGGTATAATCAATTTGTTTTATTTTTTCAGGGTATTTAATCTCATTCCATTCGGAAGGATCTAACTTTTCTTTTGTTCCTCGCTGGTAATATGTATTTTTACCTATTGCATATACCTTACCTTCATTAGTAAGTAAAAATAAATTATTAAAATGTGGAGATAACAACTCCTTAACATCATCTGGACTGACATTTTCTGGCAATGGAACACGATATATAAGTAAACCTTCATATAATTTATCTAGTAACATGGAAGCATGATTTAAGTGTGCATAATATTTTTGATAATCTTTGCGTTGCTTGAAAATATGAAACAAACCTTCATCAGTTATAAACGCTTCACTGTAATGTAGAGGAACATCATGTTCAAAAAACAATGTCTTGGCTAAAACCTTAACCTCTTTTCCAGGAATTTTATGCAAAACATCCTTAAATCTAGATCTTCTCCTATGATGTAATGGCTGCCATATATACAAATCATTATTATCAGTTTGCAATATTGAAAGTAGCCAATTGCCTGAACTATAACTATTGATTACCTTCTTATCTAGTGGTAATTGCCTTTCATCATGTAGTTGTGAAGGAAGATTCCATTCATCCCCAACAAAAAATGTGTGAATCTTATTGTTTTTATCTAATGTTGCAAAAAACTGTTCATATAATCTAGGTTGATTAAGAAAACCCTCAGAAGTATATGTAGATGTAAATACAGGAGACATTGCTAATACATTATCAGCTAACAACATCCTATGTTTGGATGTAATGTAGTGATGAAGTTCACTTCTATCATTGAGGGTAATTAATCCTGGGAATAGCTTATTCCTCACTTCATGGATATTAGGATCATCAAAACTACGGTCATAAGAATTTCCTGAATGAAATTTTCTAGCTAAAACTTTGATCTTCACCTTGGATTTATCAATTCTAAATAACTGCCCCCCTACTGTATAAAAATAAGGACGGTTATTTATATAAAATACCATTGGAGAAGAAGAATTTTTTAAATATGTAATACTTATATCCTTCATATGATAATCCTACATATATCTAACAGTTAACAAATATGTTGCAACAAACCATGAATTATACTTTTATTTATAGGTTTACTCTTGGAAATTGTATGAAGAGCCGGAGTATTAATTGTAAATTTCGATGAGTCATGAAAACCTACAGAGGATTCAGGAAAACTTAAGGGAATTCCCTTTTTATCAATCAATAAAATATTAACACTACTACACAATATATGAGAAACATTAGACTTAACTTTACGTGGATAGGCTATATTTGTTTTCCTCCCTGTAAACTCATAACGAGCATTCTCATTATAACCATGATAATATAAATCACCTGATTCAGATATTGCAAATAAACCTGGAGAAGGTCTTGCACATTCAATTCGATCTATTTTATCAGGATATTTAATTTTATTCCATACGAACGGATCTAACGTATCATTTGTCCCACGTTGACAATATGTATTCTTTCCTATTGCATAAACCTCACCATCATTAGTAAGTAGAAATAAATTATTATAAGGAGGAGAAATAATCTGTTTTATATCATCAGGAGTCACTTTTTCAGGCAAATCCACTGGGTATATAGCAAATTTCTTATAAATAGAATGTTGAAAACTAGGTGACTCATTTAAATAAGAATGAATATTTTTATTACCTTGAGGCAATCTCGCAATATGAAATAATCCTTCATCAGTTAGAAACGCATCGGTATAATATATAGGGACACTTTCATCATACAAAATGGAATGAGATATATTTTTAATTTCTTTACCTGGAATTTTATACAAAATATCTTTATATTGAGACTTTCTTCCTTTATGTAAAGGTTGCCACATATATAATTCATTATCATCAGTTTTCAAAACAGTAAACAATCTGTTACCTAAACTATAACTATCAACAACTTTCTTATCAAAAGTTAGTTTCCTTACATCACCTTCTTCCTTCGGGGGCTTGATGAAGTGTCCTCCTTGATATGTATGAACCTGATTATCTTTATCCAAAACCACAAATGTTGTATTAATTAGGTAGGGGTATCCAGCTAAATTATCAGAATCATATTTAGTGGAATAAGGAAGAGTCATAGCTATTATATTTTCACCTAGTTGTAACCTGGAATTAACACTAGTAGTATGAAATAATTTCCCCTTATCATCAAGAATAACACTGCCTACAAAAAGGTCACGTTTGAGTTCATCAATAGTCATACCCTCAGGATAGTCATAAACAGGAAGATTATAGTTACCTCTAAATTTCAATGCAAGAGTTTTAACATTTGTTGGTTGAGTGTCAATCCTTACCAACATCCCCGAATTGTCATATACATGCGGAACCTTATTTATATAAAATACAACAGGGGAGAGAGAACTATCAGGAAATTTAATGAGTTTATTTGCCATAATTTACTCCTTATAAACCAAAAAATCAACACCATACATGGTTCAATAATGTAGATAACATATTTTTATTATACACTATACCTTTTCTCAAGTCTTTCAACAATGGGAAAGACACCTGTAATGAAGGTTTATGTTTAACAGACAAAATTGACACATTTCCTTCATTATCCGAAATAGAAATGAGATTTTCACCAGTATCATAGAGATAGGATAAGGAAACATTAGAAACCCAAATTGATTTTATATTCTCAGCAATTTTTAAGGGTTTACTTACATTTGATTTCCTGTTTGTGATTGGGTAATAACTACCTTCATTGTAACCATGATAATATAAATTTCCATTCTCAGATAAAGCAAATAATCCTGGTTTGTCATAAGTAGATTCAATACTAACTATTTTTTCAGGATATTCAATCTGATTCCATTCATCAGGTTCTAATTTTTTGGTTGTTCCACGTTGATTATATCCATTCTTACCTATTGAATATACCTTTCCATCATTGGTTAGTAAAAATAGATTACTCTTGTGAGAGAGTCTCATGCTCTTAATATCATGAGTAGATACATCACTAGGAAGAGGAACTTCCCACATTAATAATAATGGACGATTACCTTTTAAAGGTTTAAGAGGGTTTACCTTACCTAAAAAAGGATAAGAAGCTGTTTCAGAGATAGAAGATGTAAATAATAATTTCTTATCGGTCAAAATAGCAGCAGTAGTGTATCGAGAGGATTCATTACTTAGTCTTCGATGGTATTCCAATTTCAATACTTTATTTCCTTCAACAGGAAAAAGATCTGCACTTACACTTAAAAAATATAACTTATCACTGGAATCTCTTATTATACATATATCACAATCTCCTGGACTATAAACATCCTTGATTCCATTAATTTCATCTAAATAATATTCCTTATTAGGTTTATACGGATCTTGAATTGTTCCATCTTTTTTAAATAAAACAAAAAAAGAATCTAAAACCCCTACACCTATCACATTATCAGATTTCATATCAAACTCAAGATCCTTACTCCCTACATTATAAGGAGCAACAAAAAACTTATCATCTTCTAGTTTGTATGCATGCCTCCTCCTTAAACCTTCACTGATCATAAAAAATTTCACATGCTTTCCTTTATCTCCTATTTGCACTAATCCACTATCCTCCGAAACATAATAAGGGATATCATTAAAGTAGATTACACTAACTGGACCCAATTCAGAGCGTCTAAACTCATTCATATTCGAACCTTTTTCAATGTTTTTACAAAGGAAAGTTCTTAATATCTAATCACTGTTAACATGACAAACTTATTAGTTGATGAATAAAAGATTTGGTATATCTCAATCTGGAATAGACATTATTGAATATATCCTTTGCAAATACTTCACACTTCTTACTTGGAGCATTCAATAATCTAACAGGAACATTATTTTGAAATACAATATTTGTATCTCCTATAATACCATCAACACCTTCCATTATTTTTAATGGCTTACTTATATTTGATTTCCTATTTGTGATTGGATAATAACTACCTTCATTATAACCATGATAATATAAATTTCCATTTTCAGATAATGCAAATAATCCTGGAATATTATAAACAGTTTCAATCTGTTTTATTGGTTCAGGATATTTAATCTTACTCCAAGTGAAGGTATCACATTTTTTAGATACTCCACACTGGTAATAACCGTTCCCTCCTATTGCATACACCTCTTTTTTATTGGTTAATAAAAAGATATTTCCTAATGATGTCAATTTAATACCAGCAATATCCTTTGGATCAACAGGAGTTGGTCTGTGGTAAAATGCAAAAAGAAATTTTTGTCCTGTAGGAGGAATAAATTTTAAAAAATTTGGATCTTTTTTAAGATCTTCTTTAAACATCGATGAGAGTTTACCTTTATGACAACCTTCCATCAAATGATATATTCCTGCATCAGTTAGTATAACAGTAGATTTTATAATTCCTTTTTCTTGCCTTGATTTTCTATAACAAGACTTTAACACCTTCGTTCCTTTGATAGGAATAAAACTATGATTATTTATATCAGGTGCATCAGGAACCCATAAATATAATCCCTCATCAGATTTAATCACTCCTAGTCCATGTAGATTTGCTAATGAATATCCTTTTCTAGGATTACAACAAGATGTATCAAAATCAAATGTACCTAAATGTTGAATTTTCTCATTAAGGTCATAATTATATAAATGAATACAATCAGGTTTTGCAACAAATATATCAATATAATTAGAGGCTTTGACACACACAGCACTCAAAACATCTTTATCCTTAAATAAATTCCCTAAATAAGAGTGGTTTACAATTAATATCTTATCTTGGAGATTATGAATAACCTGTATATTTTTCATATTTTTAACATCCACAAATATATTATCAAATTTGGATTCATTTATAGGAATTATTAAATCATTCAATATAGTAGGTTGAGATTCTCTAGCCACACAGTAAAATTGGTTATTGATCTGAAAAACTTTATCATCTAGTGGAAGGACATTAAACTTGAAATGATTCATATAAGACTCTCATAAAACTAATTTCATGAATTTTTAGTTATATCAAACTCAGCACCTGCAATATCCACATCTCCATGATATTCACCTTCAAGTGCCATAACAGTCAATACTTTTGTATCAGGTGAAATTGGTAATAAAATATCCCATGTTCCATCATTATTACTTGTGGTTGATCCATACAAATTTCCAGAATCTTTATCAATAATGAAAATTTTTACTTGCTTGTTCCTTATGCGTCTCCTATATTTATCATAGATTACTCCAGATAATTTTGATTGTAATATCTCATTACCAACAATATAACTCATATTACATGACAACACTTGAACTTCATCTGTAGTCAATACTCTATTAAAAATACGGATATGGTCAATAACTCCACTTGCATACCAAGTCGATCCTTTTTTAACAACTCCACAATTTAGCCCTGTATTATAAGGATCTATTCCATTTGAAGAGGTAGGCAATACTTTATTACCTTCTTTATTTCCATTAATATAAAGAACTGTGTCTCCTGATGACACATCATATGTAATGATAGTATTATAAAATACATTAGGACTAAAAGAATAATCTACAATAAGTGCTTGATCATAAGCATTTCCTCCTGTCCACCTATAAAAAGCATTAGGATAAATCTTTCTACCATAACATGTATTAGGCCAACCTGGAGTATAATGCGAAGTTGCTAGTACGGGTCCATTATAATCTCTATACCAAAAAACTACAGAAAATGAATTAGCTCCAATTAAATTCTTCAGAGTATCATCAAGTGAAATATAACTACTCCCATCAAATCTAACAGCTTGTTTAAACATTCCAGTGTCATATTGTTCGTTACCATTCCATACACCATGATGTCCATTACCTGAATGATCATTTGCATCCTCATCAAATGGATAGAATGCAACACACGAATTATCATTGAATGGATCAGGATCATATAAAAATCCTGACGTTATGATTGACTCATCACTCTGACTTGTTGCATTTATATTCCCATAATATATATAAATTAACTTAGTCTGATTTGCGGGAATTGATGGAACTTTAACATAGATCGTAGCTTTTTGATTATCATAATCATAATCTTCTATGTAGTAATCAAGTAAAGTGACACTATCTGAATCTGTAAACCTAATATCAGAACCATCAGGTTTAGGTTTACTGAAGTCAAAATTACCAGAGTCTAGTTCAAGACGAAGTACATAATCTTGTAAACCAACACTACCATTATTTATCTGAATCTCTCTAACATATTTCCATCCTTTCAAACCCATTTTTAGTCTCCAATTATAAATTTGAGAATGATATTCAAATCACTATAGTTACTATATGTTTTACCTATGAAACAAGGGAGATTAAAACATGTAGTAAAGGAAATATAAGATAT
>Ga0256842_1001325_pt1 | contig 20065 bp, 18 predicted proteins | sample 4559240metaG_FD_185973 | JGI IMG/M metagenome (GOLD analysis project Ga0256842, IMG submission 185973) | Hydrothermal vent microbial communities from Guaymas Basin, Mexico - 4559-240 | ecosystem: Environmental > Aquatic > Marine > Hydrothermal vents | place: Mexico: Guaymas Basin | collected... | reverse complement strand
TAAATTCCGATTCCCTACGCCGGCATTATCCGGATCAGGTTAAGGGTGTTTTCTCAGCCACTATTTTGTAGCACCCCTATCAGGTTTAGCTAATTCATACAATAGAATCAGTTCAAGAATTTATTGTTTGAAAACTATGTCAAATTTTTTGTTTATTTTATTAAATAAAAACTGTTCAGGAAAATTTATTTTTATATTGAATAAACTATGTATAAGATATAATTGTAATTCATATTTTATGAAGAAGAGAAGGCAAACCGATTGGAACAATTTCACAGATAGCAGTTTTCATTTTCTTATGAATTTCTCCATAATAAATTTGGGTCATCTATTACATCAAGATTATAAGTCTCAGCAAGTTTCAAAGCATCGTCAATGCAGCCATAAACATCTGTTGGTTTATGTGCATCAGAATTAACAATCGCTTTGATTTTATATTCGCTTGCTAATTGCCAAAATGGATGCCAAGGATACATTTTCCTAAAGCCGTTACCGGTTTTAACTTCTTTTTTCATAAAACCGTATCCATTAATCTCAAGAGGTATTTGTAATGCTTCTGCGGCCGAAAGGATATCTTTAGCGCATGCAAGGGAGTTTTTATCTTCTTCTAAATAGAAAGCGGCGAAAACATCCGGATGTGCAATGAATTTGAAAATTTCAGCTTCCATTATTTTTATGATGTATTGGCTATATGCTAAAAGATATTTAGGCTTTGCTTCGGAACGCCAAGCATTTACCCACTTAGAATTATAAGGAAACCAATGAACTGAACCAATCAAATAATCCAATTCATATTTTCCCAATAATTCCTCTTTGTAGAATGAGCAATAGCTTTGATCGTATTCACATTCCATGCCTTTATAAATTCTCATATTTGGATATTTTTCTTTAGCTTCATCTATTTTTTTGCAATAATCTTCAAGTTCGGAAAGTTTCATTCTTACATTTGGCCAACGATTATCAGGTAGGGGAGTGTGATCTGAAAAGCCTAAAGATTGCAAACCTAGTTTGTTAGCAAATTTGCAATAATCATCTATATCGCCTTCAGCGTGTTGGCAACGGTAGGTGTGAGTATGTAAGTTGAAATTTTGATCCATCTAATACATCACCTTCAGAGTTTTAAATAAAAAAGCATATTTTAATGCTACTTCTTGGTAATAATCATATCTACCGCTAGCTCCGCTATGTCCGGCATTCATATTTGTATAAAGTAAAATCAAATTATCATCTGTTTTATTTGCGCGCAATTTTGCTACCCATTTGGCAGGTTCCCAATAATTTACGCGAGTATCATAAAATCCTGCAATCACCAAAATATTTGGATAATCTTTGGCAGTAACATTTTGGTAAGGATCATAAGATAAAATGTAATCAAATTGCTCTTTTATATGCGGATTTCCCCATTCTTCATATTCACTTACTACTGCAGATAGATTTGGGTCTAACATTGTATTTGTAATATCCACAAATGGAACATCCGCAATTATGCTTTGGAAGAGATCAGGTCGTAAATTTGTGATAGCTCCCATTAAAAGGCCACCGGCGCTACCGCCTTCCGCAGCTAATTTTTCGCTATTTGTATAATCATTGATAATCAAATATTCAGCACAAGTGATAAAATCGGTAAAAGTGTTTTTCTTATTCATCATCTTACCTTGCTCATACCAATAATTTCCCATCTCATCTCCACCACGAACATGTGCAATCGCATAAACAAATCCTCTACTTAAAAGTGTGATGCGATTGGTTGAAAAATATGGATCAAAACTATCTCCATAAGATCCGTATGCTTCCAAAAGAAGAGGATCTTTTCCATTCTTGGAAAATGTGTTTTTATTGTAAACTATCGAAATAGGGATTTTGGTTCCATCATCTGCAGTTGCGTAAATGCGTTCTGATTGATAATTATTTGGGTTGTATCCGCCAATAACTTTTTTCTGCTTAAGGACTTTTATCTCTTTGGAATAAACATTGTAAGTTTTTATTGCATAAGGTTTAATCAAACTCTCTGTTGCAAAACGGAAAATTTCCGTATCAAAATTTTTATTAGAGCCTGACCAAATTGAATAAACTTCTTCATCTTGAGGAAGATAATTTTCTTCTCCATTTTCTAAATTAATGATTTTATAATTTTTTATGCCTTTGCTTTCTTCACTTAGAACTAAGAAATTTTTAAAAACTTGTAATGAAATTTGTACATCTTCTCGATGAGGAATGTATTCTTGCCAATATTTTCTATCTGTTTTATCAATCTCAGTTTTCATAACTTTGAAATTAGGCGAGTTGTCTTTATTTGTTTCAATATAAAAACCATCAGGATGATGAGACACATAATACTCTTCGTTTTGGATTCGAGGAGCAAAAAGCTTTGGATCTTTCTCAGGTTCATCCGCCGATAAATACCATGTTTCGCTGGTTGTTTTGCTACCTGTTGTGATGAAGATATATTTACCACTTTTGCTACGATTAGTCCAAGCGTAGAATGCCCCATCTTTTTCAGTGAAAAGCAGTTTGTCTTCTTGGGGATCATTTCCTATTTTATGACGAAAAACTCTATCTGTTCTTCCACTAACATCTTCTCTACAATAGAAAATTGTTGCATTATCATTAGCCCATGAAATACCGCTTACACCTTCTAAGACGCTTTCAATAATTTCATTTGTGAATAAATCTTTGATATATAATTTATAAGATTCCATCCCTGATTCATCTATTGAATAAGCTAAGAATCTATGGTTAGGACTAATTTCAAAAGTTCCCAGACTGAAGAATTTCTTACCTTCAGAAAGTTTGTTCATGTCTAAGATTATTTCTTCTTCAGCATCTAATGATCCTTTTTTTCGACAGTAAATGTTATATTGTTTACCTTTTTCTTGGCGAGAATAGTAATAATAATAGTCATGTCTGTAAGGTACGGAAGTATCTTCTTCATCAATTCTTGATATTAACTCATCATATATTCGATTTACTAATGATTTTTTTTTGAATGATTCCGTAAACTGGTTTTCTGCTTCAATATATTTCAAAACTTCTTCGTTATTGCGAGAATCATCTCTTAACCAACTGTAGTTATCTATTAATTCAACCCCATGAATGCGCAGTGTGTCCGGCTTAATGGCTGCAACAGGCGCTTCTTTCTCGCTATTCTTACATCCCAATACAGTAATAATAAATATTACCACCCAAATATTTTTTTTCAATTTTTTCACCTCTTTTATTTGAATTATGTTCAAAAAATATAAAATAATAAAAGCGTCAAATAATTTTTGAATTTTTAACATAAAAAAAATATCCCCAATTCAAAATAAAGAAATGGGGATATTGATTATATCTGGTTTTGCTTACTATTCAATTAATCATCGAAAATCTCATCATTTGTAATTTCATCGCCACTTTCTACAAGATCCTTCAAAAGTTCAGCTGCTGTTACTTTTTTTTCAGGAGGTACTTGGAATTGAACAAATCCGATTCCGTAAACTGGTTGCAAACCTTCACTTTTTTTCGCGTATGGGATATTTTCGCTTTTTAGTAAGGATTCCGCAACAGCAATTAAGCCGGTATCAGATGTTGTATAGACAGTTACATAATCTTCATATAAAATTTCATCTTCCGGTGGTAAGATTTCTACTAAATCAACTCCACAATCAGGACATTTGGTAATTTCTTCAACGAATTCAGCTCTACATTTTGGACAAAACATAAAATACCTCCTTGATAATTTAAATTCGAGACAATCAAAGTTTCATAAATTCTAATACATTAGTCAACCGAAACTTTATTTCTACCTGCTTTTTTAGATTTATATAAATTTTTATCTGCTTTCTTAAGAACTTTTAGGGCGGTTTTTGAATCTTTATCTTTTTCGGCTACACCAATGCTAACCGATAACCTAGCGGTCTTTACCTTATTAGGAGTATTTTTGTTTCTGTCTTTATCAGAATTATATTTTCGCTTCGGAGTTCTGATAATAAATTTACTTTCAAAAACATTTTTACGAAATTCCTCTAAGAAAACAGCAGCTTCTTCAACTTTTTTACCTGGGAAAATAGCAGCAAATTCATCTCCGGCAAACCTGAAAACTTTGGCGTTTCCTTTCATTGCGGCAAGATTTGACGCAATTAATTGCAAAGCTTGATCTCCGCTTTTATGACCATATTTGTCATTAATTGATTTGAATTTATCAACATCGATCATTGCTATAGAATAATTTGATCCTAAAGCTTGCATAGTTTCGTTCATTTTCCTACGTGTGGGAAGTTGAGTAAGCTCATCGATATAAGCTAATGATAGTTGAGCTTCGCTTAACAAAATGAAAATTGTTATTGCAAGAAAATTGAAATTTATTACGGAAGAGTAAGGAATATTTATAAATAATATTGATGAAATTAAATATAACATCAAAAAGAAATTTATTAAATAATAATGCTTCGGTTTATGGAAATATTTGATAAGTATTGTAAATTGCATAATAAGAAAAAAAACTATTGCAATCCAAGGGAATTGTGTTTGGAAATACAATTTATCACTGCGAAAGGGAACTAGAAAATGGTATGAAACGTTTTGAATCCAAGACGCAGATTTTGGAAATTCAATTAGAAAATCATGAAACATTTTAGAATGAAGATTTAACGGTAACCGAGATAAAAACAAGAAAATTATCATTGCAAAAAATAATATTGATAAGATTAATATGGATACAGGCGTATTGATCGGCCTTTTATTTTCCGAAAGAATAACTGCATTAATTCCTACAAACAAGAGAAGCATTTCAATGTAATATGTGTCTAATACAAGATTCACAAGATAAGGAAAATTTATTTGAGTAAGAATTAGATAAGAAAAAATCGAAAGCAAGATCGAGATAAGTAATTGTCGGTTATTTTCTCTAAAAGCGAGTAAAATTAATATTCCAAAAAGGAGATAGGGTAGTATTGGAAGAATATTTATCAATGAACGAATTTGTTGGGATTGAAAATTTTGAATATCATCATACCAACGGAATATAACTAAAAGTGAGATAATAAAAAGAATAATAGGAATAACTATCTGTTTGAAAAGCAATTTAAAATTTATTTTATTCATACAATAAAATTCTCCGGAAAATATTTTGATATTACGAAAAATAAGAATGAGGATATTTCACGCAACTTTTTTAATCTCTTTTGAAGTAAGTAAAAAAAATCTATGGGAAAAGATCGATTATTGGATAATATGAATTGCGAATTAATTAGGTAATATATTTGTTTAAAAAAGAAAACTTATGCTTGACTATAAAAGTTAATTATGAGGTTTTTAGGAATGTTCTTATTAATAAATACTTATCAAAGATGATAAAATAATGTGGAAATTTGTGAAAGATTACTATTCTTTAGGAGGAATTTATGGAAAAACAACTATCCTTTAGCCATTTGGAAAAAGAGTTAGTTAAAGAATTTCGGAACAATATTAACAATTCTGAAGGCCCAATTGATGTTGCGAATCATTTCTCGTTTGTAGTTTGTAAACTATTTAAAAAAGTTTTCTCTGAAACGGATTTGGAATTAGAAAATAATTGTGCGATTTTTGCTCCAAACGAAGAAAACTATTTTAAAATTAATGATAATCTTCTACAAGATGATAGGTTTCATAAGTTGTGGGATAACTCGGATCTACCTGATTTACTGAAGAAATTTGCAGAAACTTCCTATCATAAATATCTGCATCACAATAAGCATTTAGAAAAAACCAATAAGAAGATCAGAAAATAAATCTTTATAATTTATTTAACAAACTTTTAAAAAATACAGGAGCCCCAATATCGGGGCTCAATTTTTTAATCACAACAAATATTTTACCCAAGGATGAAGAAAGTGGCATCTCTTTGTCCACGAATTGCACAGATAAATACGGATATTGATGAAAAAGGTTACCAATTCAAAATTCAAAATTCAAAATTTAACATTCTTTAGCTTTCACGCTATTTTCATGAAGTTGGTTAAAAATCCGGTAAGTACTATATTTTTAATTGTAGCGCAACTTGCCAAGTTGCGGAAGAAACAAGCTGGCAGCTTGTCCTGCTTTTTAATTATCACTTTTTACTCGTTATGCTTCACTTTTCACATTATACATTATTCTTTATCCTTTTTACTTTAGTACCTCTTTCATTCTTTTGAACCGCCAAAAGAACGAAACAAGAAAAGCTCCCAACGCATAAAAACAGCTAAAATATCTACGCTTTCACTAAAATTTAATAAACTCACTTCGTTCAAACAGTATCAAATTTCTTAACGTTCAATCTTGATATTTCTTAACGCTGTTTTCATGAAGTTGGTTTAAAATGCGGATAATGTTATATTTCAATTGTAGCTCAACTTGCTAAGTTGCGGAAGAAACAAGCTGGCAGCTTGTTCTACTTTCTGCTTACTACTTTCTCCCTTCTTCCTTCTCCCATTTCACCTTTCACTTCTCACATTCTACATTATCCATTATTCATTATCCATAATCCATTTTAGCGTCTCTTTCATTCTTTTGAACCTCGTATAAAAAAAAAGTTGCCGAGAATAGATAATTAGAAAAATTAAAGCTATGAATATAAAGAACAATAAATTATTAATAATTCTGCTGTTGATAATTCCAATATCGATAATGGCACATCCGCATATGTTTGTAGAATATACTGCTGAATTAATTTTTGATGAAACAGGTTTGCAGGGTATTCAAACTGAGTGGACATTTGATGAGATGTTTAGTTGGCAGGTTATAGATGAAAACACAAATGGTGATGAAATAGTAGATGATGAAGAACAAAATAAAATCTATCAAAATGCTTTTTCATATTTAGCAAATACAGGATGTTTTGCCGAATTTTGGGAAGGATTTGAACGTTATCAAGTGAAAGAAGTAAAAGATTTCAAAGCTAGTATCAAAGACGGTATGTTAATTTATAGTTTTTATCTTCCTTGGAAAGTACAAGCGGAATCAGAAGTTAAGATGATAAAATTCCTATTTAATGATCCTAGTTATTATTGTGCTGTAACGCCCAAAAAAGATGGCGTTAAACTGATAGCTCCGGGAAATATCAAAACAGAAATGATTATGCAAGATCGTGTAACATATCAAATATCTTTTCAAAAGGTGAATAAATGAAAAAAATTATTAGCATTATTATTATTTTAAGCATCGTCGCTATTCTATTTGCTCAAAATCCATTTACGTCTAAAACCGATAAAACAAAAGTTACAGAAAGTAAACTTTCCAAAAACAGTTTATGGCTTAAAATTGTAGATATCCAGAAGAATCTAAATCGCTCTGTAAGCAGTTCATTACGCAAATTGAAGCAAGAATTTGATTATAAAATTTTCCTAATTTTGATAGGGGTTTCATTTTTATATGGAGTAGTTCACGCGATAGGTCCCGGTCATGGTAAAATGTTGGTAGGTGCATATTTTCTAAAAGAAAAAGCGTCTGTATTTTCCAGCCTGAAGATAGGTTCTATAATTTCAATAACTCACAGCGGATCGGCTGCTATTCTTGGATTATTGGTTGGGATATTTTTCAAATCGGCAAAAATGTATAAAGATGATTTCCAAATGTATATAACAATTTTCAGTGGAATTTTGATAGCTGTTTTAGGTGTTTTTTATCTTCTTAGATCAATATTTCCAAAGAAATTTGAACATAACCACAATTCAAAAGAGAAGAATGAGCTTTTATTGGGAGTATTTTCGGGAATGGTTCCATGTCCTGTTTCGCTCACAATTATTCTATTCAGCATCTATTTAGATCTGCTTTGGGTTGGAATTAGTTGCGTACTTGCACTATCTTTGGGAATGGCTGTAACAATTTCATTGATTGGAATTCTTGTAATAAAAACAAGAGCAGTTACAGAATTTATGACTCGTAAACGTAGCACATTAAGCTTGGTAATGGGGAAGATATTATCCATTTCCGGTTCTTTAATAATTATTTCAATTGGAGTATTTATGGCGTTATCCAAAATATAATCAGGTTCTATGAGCAAGTTAGATAATGAAATTAAATATTTAAAAGGTGTGGGAGATTTTCGAGCTAAATTACTGAATAAATTAGGAATTTATTGCATTGGTGATTTATTGGAATATTTCCCCAGAGGCTATATAAATAGAAAATCCAGTCACAAAATTTCCGAGCTTGAGGTAGGAAAGCATTGTGCTGTTGTAGGGAAAATAAGTGCAATTGATAAACGTGTGCTGAGTAGAGGTAAAAATCAATTAAATGTTTATATTTCAGATGGTGAAGATTATCTGCTTTGCACTTGGTTTAGGAATTTTAAATATTTGGAAAATATAATTTCGGAAGGGAAAAATCTTTGGGTAAGTGGGATTGTAAAAGAATTTTATGGAGAACTGCAACTGGTTCATCCTGAAATTGAAGTTTTAGATGAAACATCTGATACTGAAGATTTTTGGCATAATCGATCAGTTTTACCTATTTATCCTCTTACTGATAAAATTACTATGAAGCAGATGCGTACGATGATTTATAACGCTTTTGCAAAATATCATGATGCTATCGAAGAAACTCTGCCTGATTATATCTTGGAAAAATATAATTTTGCTCCACGTAAAATTGCTCTGCAAAAAATCCACTTTAGTATAAATCCCGATGATGTTCCAAAATATAAATTTCGCTTTGCTTTTGAAGAACTGTTCTATACTCAGTTGATGTTAGCTCGCGTGAAGAAGAAGCACCAGCAGACGAAATCAGGTTTTCAATTCCAATTAAAAAGAACATACACAACACGTTTAAAAGAATCTCTTCCTTTCCAAATGACAAAGGCTCAAAAGCGTGTTATCAAAGAGATTGTGCAAGATATGAATAGTACCGGCCAGATGAATAGACTTTTGCAAGGTGATGTTGGTTCAGGTAAAACAATTGTAACTTTATTTGCACTTTTATTAGCTGTAGAAAATGGCTTTCAAGCAGCTTTAATGGCTCCCACCGAACTTTTGGCAGAACAACATTTCTTAGGAATAAAGAGCTTCTTATCCAATCAACCGGAACTGAAAATAGCGCTATTGAAAGGTGGGGTTTACAAAGGTAAAAAAGCTGTGAAAGAGCAAATAAAAAGTGGTGAAATAGATATTGTAATCGGTACTCACGCATTAATTCAAAAAGATATTGAGTTTGCAAAATTGGGGATTGTAGCAATCGATGAACAACACAGATTCGGGGTGGAACAACGTGCACGCTTGGCAGGTAATTCTCATCCTGATCTTTTATATCTTTCTGCTACTCCTATTCCACGCTCGTTGGCAATGACAGTTTATGGAGATCTGGATGTAAGTGTGATAGATGAATTGCCTCCGGGCAGAAAACCTATTCAAACCATTTGGAAAAGTTCCAAAAAGAAACCGGAAATATATGCTGCCATTCAAAGGCAACTAGAGGCTGGAAGACAAGTTTACATTGTTTGTCCTTTGATAGAAGAATCAGAAAAAATTGATTTGTTAGATGCTGAGACTTTGTATAAAAAAATCTCGACAGAAATTTTCCCGCAATTTAAATCTGAATTGTTACATGGGAAGATGAAAACAGCAGAAAAAGATAAAATTATGCAACGTTTTAAAGATGGAGATACGAAAATATTAGTTTCAACAACTGTGATCGAAGTAGGAATAGATGTTCCCAATGCCACTGTGATGATGATCGAGCATGCGGAAAGATTTGGTTTGAGCCAATTACATCAATTGCGAGGTAGAGTAGGTCGAGGCAGTGAAAAATCTTATTGTTATCTTATTGGATATCAACCAATTAGTTCCGAAGGAAGAGAAAGGCTTTCCACAATGCAAGCTACTAATGACGGGTTTGCAATAGCAGAGAAAGATTTGGAAATTCGAGGACCTGGAGATTTTTTTGGAACAGCACAATCGGGAATGCCTAATTTTAAACATGCAAATATTGTTCGAGATCAAGGTTTATTGAAGCAAGCAAGGATTTTAGCTTTTGAGATTGTTCAAAAAGATAGAGATTTTTCTCTTCCCGAAAATAAGATTTTATATAAAAGATATGCACAACAATATAAATGGCGCGAAAAGTTATTTGAATATTAAGAAATAGAGCATTTTATAAGAAGCAAATTTATTTTTTTTTAAACACAAAAACAAAGGAGATGATCAATGGCTGTTGAAAAAAGGGTTCCTGTTTCCAAAATCTATGAATTGATGCAAAGAGTTTTTACTGAACTGGGTGTACCGGAATCAGAAGCAAAAATTTGTGCTGATGTACTGATAGAATCAGATTTAAGTGGGATAGAATCTCATGGTGTTGGACGATTAAAGATGTATTATGATCGCATTAAAGCCGGAGTGCAATTTGTTGAAACAAAAATTGATGTTATTCAGGATTTTAATGCAATAGCGGTTTGGGATGGAAACCATGGAATGGGTCATCTAATTTCACATCGAGCAATGCAAAGTGCTATTGATCGTGCCAAAAAATTCGGCATCGGATGTGTGGCTGTTAGAAATTCTACACATTTTGGGATTTGCGGTTATTATGCAAGGATGGCTTGTGATCAGGATATGGTGGGACTTTGTTTTACAAATGCCAGACCAAGCATAGCACCACTTTTTGGTGTGGCTCCTATGTTGGGAACAAATCCTATTTGTTTTGGTGCTCCCACAAATAAACCTTATCCATTTATTTATGATGCTGCTACATCAATTTCTCAACGTGGGAAAGTAGAAGTTTATGCTCGTGCGAACAAACCTACACCTGAAGGATGGGCAATCGATAAAGAGGGAAAACCTTATACGGATACTCAACAACTTCTAAAAGATTTAATTTCAGGTGATGCTTCAATGGTGGGTTTAGGTGGAATGGAAGAACTTACAGGTGGACATAAAGGTTATGGCTTGGCTGTAATGGTGGAAATTCTTTCTGCAGCTTTACAAAGCGGAAGCTTTATGGAGCAATTACATGGATGGGATTCAAACGGGAAACGAGTGCCTTATAAATTGGGTCATCTTTTTATTGCCATGGATATAAGTAAATTTACCGAAATAGAAGAATTCAAAAGAATCTCAGGAGATATTCTCACTCGACTTCAGCAATCTCCCAAACGCCCTGATAAAGATAGAATCTGGGTGGCTGGAGAAAAAGAATATTACAAAGAAAAAGAGATAAGAGAGAAAGGAATAAAAATTAACGAAAATTTACAAAAAAATATCGATATCATGCTAAAGGAATTGAATATTACGGATTTGGAGATTTAGAAGATTCCTATTGAAAAAATTGATAGTTCTAATTCGATAGTTAGCAAGAAGTTATAAGGTAGAGGATTTTAAATGGATTCTCTACTTTTTTTATCTGAAATCTATACTTGACAGTTTATAGCGATGTCTGAATTAGTTTTTCACTTGTAGAAAAGCTGGAGGAACAATGATAAAAGAATATTTTAGTAGTCTATTTGCAAATGAAATAGCTATAGATTTAGGTACTGCAAACACTTTAGTATATCGTAAAGGTTTTGGTATTGTTATAGATGAGCCATCGGTTGTAGCTTTGGCTACTCATGGTAAGAAGAAGATTATTGCTATCGGGTCGGATGCTAAAAAGATGTTAGGAAAAAACCCGGAAGAAGTTACTGTGATAAAACCTATGAAAGATGGAGTGATTGCTGATTTCCAAGTAACGGAATTGATGCTTAGGAACTTAATATTGCGGGCTCAAAAGAAGCGTTTTTTAATTAAACCGCGTGTGTTGGTTTGTGTTCCTTCCGGTATTACAGAAGTGGAAAAACGTGCTGTTAGAGATAGCGCTTTGCATGCGGGAGCCAGAGAAGTTCATCTTATTTCAGAACCGGTTGCAGCAGCTATTGGTGCAGAATTACCTATCGATAAACCTCAGGGTAACTTGGTAATGGATATTGGTGGTGGCACTACTGAAATCGCTATTATTTCACTTTCTCATATTGTGGTGCATACATCTATTCGTATTGGTGGTGATAAAATGGATACTGCAATTGTGAATTACTTGCGTAAGAGAAGCAACTTGTACATTGGTATTCAAACTGCTGAAAAAATAAAAACAACTATCGGCTCTGCCTATCCATTGGAAAAAGAGATGAAAATGGAAGTTCGAGGGCGAGATATTATTTCAGGATATCCGATCACTATAGAAATCAGCTCGGAAGAAATTCGAGAAGCACTTAGTGAAACAATAAGTTTAATGGTTGATGCTGTAAAAAGATTATTTGAAAAAACAGCACCTGAATTAGCTGCAGATATTGCCGAACGCGGTATTATTCTTACAGGTGGTGGAGCACGCTTAAAAGGATTGGATAAGCGTATTCAAGAAGCAGTGGATCTTCCCGTGCATATCAATAGCAACGCTTTGCGCTGTGTATTAAACGGCTGTGGTCAAGTTTTAGACGATTTGGAAAATTATCGGGAAGTTCTTATACGTAAGATTGAAGATTAATGCTTAAAAGAAATGGACTTTTTATATTTTTTGTTATTTGTTCTATCTTCTTCCAAGTAGGAGGAGCCTCTTCCAGAGCAAATAAGGCTAATTTTATTAGTAAAATTCTTTTATATCCTTTTGTAGAATCTCTAAATAATTTTTATGAATTTCTTGAGTTAAAAGAAGAAAATCAAGAATTGGCAAAGGAATTGGCTGTTAAGCAGATAGAAAATGTGAAATTACAAAACAAATTGGATGCTCAAGCTAATTTGGAAATTGAATATGAAGTATTAAACAGTAATTTTATTCTTGCAAATGTAATATCTTACACAGGAAATTTCCAAGAAAAAAATCTGGTTCTTGATAAAGGGAAAAAACAAGGCGTCGAGTTGGATTATCCTGTGATTTCGCCAAATGGTATTGTAGGTAAAATAAATCTTGTAGCAGAAAATTATTCTATATGTTTACCTTTAAATCATTCAAGCTTCAAATTAAGTGTAATGCTAAAACGCAACTCATTACAAGGTCTTTTAACTTCGGATATTTATGGGAATACTGCCATGACAATGATTAGGCAAGGTTCTGATATTGTAGTCGGAGACACTTTGGTTACTTCTGATCTTTCTACAATTTTCCCCAGAGGATACAATGTGGGAGTGGTAAAAAGTATTCAAATAGATACTAATGGAATAAATATGAAAGCAAATATAAAACCATTTTCCGTAATCGATCAATTGGATCAAATTGTTATTATGGAATATAAAAAGGATATGAGTTATGAAACAGAAATTAATAAAAGTAGATAATCAAAATTATCTTAGAATTCCAATAAAAACCAATATTCTTTCAGCTGATGATAATATGGTTGATGTTGTGAAAAAATATACTAAGAATTTATTACAAAAAAATGATATTATTACAATTAGTGAAAGTCCACTTGCTATTACTCAAGGTAGAGCGATTCCTGTGGAAGATATAAAAATAGGTTTCTTAGCTCGTATTTTATGGCGTTTTGTTTCTAATGTGGAATATGGAATCGGCTTACGTGCTCCGGAAAGTATGCAATGCGCAATAGATGAATGTGGGCGAACAAGAATTTTATTTGCAGCTATTGCCGGTGGCTTGGCAAGATTCATTGGCAGACGCGGAAAAGGAGATTTTTATCGAATTGCCGGTATGCAGGCAGCTTTAATTGATGCAGCTACCACTTCTCCTGTTCCGCCTTATGAAAAATGTGTGATTAAAGGTCCTAAAGATCCTGAGAAAGCTGCTGAAAAAATATCGGAAGCGATCGGAGCGGAAGTTGCCATTATGGATATAAATGATATTGGCGGATGTTGGATGATTGGCGGTAGTAAAAATATCGATAAGAAATTTATGGAAAAGGTGATGAAAGATAATCCGCAAGGACAAGGTGATGAACTTACACCTATTTGTATTGTGCGAAAAGTAGATTAGGATGAAATTAGTAAAGTTTATTTCTTGGGCGATAATTATTCTTTATCTACAAGTTTTGGTTGTGCCCAGATTGGCTATTGCCGGAGCAGAACCAAACTTAATTGTTCCGTTTATTATTTTTATCAGTTCTATGCTTGGTGCTACTTCATCATTGACTATCTCTTTCTTTTTGGGAATGAGTATTGATATCTTAAATCCGGAACTGTTTGGATTAAATACACTTATCTATATAATTATTTCCTATATAGTAATTCGTATTCATCCAAATGTAAATAAAATACAGTTAACTTTGGTGGCTCTTAGTATATTGATGTTGAATGCGATCTATTTGATATTGTTTTTAATTTCATATTTTATTCTGTCTTATATTACATTCCAATTTTTCTTAAATATGCTAATTTCGTTTATTTACAATTCTATTTTTTCGTTTGCCATTATTCTATTATTGGCTTTTTTAGATAGATTGCATTTTAAATTATATGACTAAAGCTCAGTTTGATTCAAAAATTCTTATTGTAGTATTATTGTTTGTACTGCTGGTAATTCTTTTAGCTCTTGGAAATTTACAAATTATCCAAGGTGAAAAATATGGTTTAATTGCAGAGAAAAATTTTGTTCGAATTAAAAGTAATTCACCGGTGCGTGGTGAAATATATGATAGAAATTACAAGCCGATAGTATTGAATAAACCAAGTATTAATTTATATATCCTACCCGGGAAAATAAAAGATAGAAATAAAGTCGCTAAGTTTGTGAGTGAATTTTTCTCAGTAGATTTTGAAACGATAAAAAAAGTTATTCATCAAAATAGATTTCGCTTATATAACGAAGTTCTTTTGGTGCAGGATATCGATTATGAAACAGTTGTGAAAGCGGCAGAAAAGTTTGATCGATTTCCATCTTTGGAATTCAAAACGGAGCAAAAACGAGAGTATTCCTATCCAAATCACTTTACCGGTTACATGGGGAAAATATCGGATAAAGAGTATCGGAATCTTAAAGATAAAGGCTATACAATTAATAGCTCTATTGGGAAATCAGGGTTGGAATTGTATTATGAAGATTTGCTGCGTGGAGAATATGGTTATGAAATTTTGCAAGTAGATGCAAGTGGTAAAAGTTTTGAGTTTTTTAAACATAATCTTCATCAAGATGCGGTAGATGGTGCTGATATCATTTTAACAATTGATAATGATTTGCAAAATTATATTACTTCAATTATGCCGAGTTCTATTCCGGGTGCTGTAGTGGTAATGGATGTTACAACAGGCGAAATTATAGCTTATGTTAGTACTCCGAATTACGACCAAAATATTTTTAGTAAAACCATTCCTGAAACTGTTTGGAATAATTTGATGAACGATCCTCATAATCCAATGCTAGATCGTGTAATTCATGGTTCATATCCGCCCGGCTCTGTGTTTAAAACTATTCCTGCTTTATTAGGCTTGGAAAAAGGGATTATTGAGCGCGATACGAAACTTATTAGCTGTGACGGAGGTATGCAGGTTGGAAACAGATTTTTTAAATGTTGGTTACATTCCGGACATGGTAGGCTAGATGTAATTGACGCGATTAAATATTCATGCGATGTGTTCTTTTATGATCTAAGCATGAAATTTGATCTTACAGATATGGAAGAATTTACTAAAATGAATTTCCTGACTAAGAAAACAGGAATAGATTTATATGGCGAACGCGAGGGCTTTTTTCCTACAACACAATGGTATGTAGATAATTATGGAAAGTATGTGAATATTCTGGGACAAAAAGTAAATCTCGCTATTGGTCAGGGTGAAATTTTGGTAACACCTTTGCAAGTCTGTTCTCATTATGCTACAATTGCAGCAAATGGGGTTTGGCGACAACCTCATTTAATGAAGAAAATAATTAAAGATAATTATGAAGAGAAAAAATATTATCAAGAGCAGCGATTGCCTTCCAAGTCTGAAAATATTCAAATTATTCAAGAAGCATTATATGAAACTGTAAATGGAAGCTATGGAACTGGTGGAGCTGCCAGAGTTAATGGAGTAAAAGTGTATGGGAAAACAGGCTCGGCTGAAAACCATATGGGATCAACTACTCATGCGTGGTTTGCCGGTTATGCCGCTTGGGAAAAGCCTGAAATTGCCTTTTGTGTGTTTTTGGAAAACGGAGGACATGGCGGTAGTGCAGCTGCTCCTATTGCGAAGAAATTTATTCAATATTATAATTCTAAGAGACATAGCGAAGAGGGAAAATAATGATTAGATTGAAACAGTTTGATTGGGTAATATTCTCATTTTTGTTATTAATAATGCTTATAGGCGTTGTTGCAATCTACACAGCTTCTACAACGAAAACAGAACAAGGTTTTGATGTAAAAAATTATTATATAAAACAAATTGTATGGATATTTTTATCATTGATAGTTCTTGCAGTAATTCAAATTATTCCGAAGCCAATCTTTGAAGTTTTGATTATTCCCAGTTATCTGTTTTCTCTTATTTTGCTGGGACTGGTTTTACTTGCACCAGAGATAAATGGATCTCATAGATGGATTGCGTTAAAAGGTTTCAATTTGCAACCATCCGAATTAGCTAAAATCACAACGATAATGATGTTAGCAAAATTCATCGGGAAAAATAATCTTCAGGAATATAATATTTTATTAAGAGCAATTTTGATAATTTCACCACCGGTTTTTATGATTTTATTGGAACCTGATTTGGGAACAAGTGTGATTTTCTTTGTTATTATGCTATCAATGTTAGCTTTCTCGGATCTTCCTTTTTTTTATATAATCTTAATAGCTAGCCCGGTTTTTAGCATTATCACATCTTTTTCTATTATTATCTTTATTGTTTATATTCTAATTTTAATATTTGTGTTGTATAAGAGCAAATTATCAAATATTGCCATAGGTTTTGTTGTTGCAATAAATGCCTTTATAGCTGTGTTAACTCCGCTAATTTGGAATGGATTAAAAACATATCAGCAAAATAGAATTCTTACTTTTCTCGACCCGATGCGAGATCCCTTTGGCGCAGGTTATCATATAATTCAATCCAAAATAGCTATAGGTTCGGGAGGAATTACTGGAAAAGGCTGGCTGCTTGGCACACAGAAAAATCTTAATTTTCTTCCGGAACACCATACAGATTTTATTTTTTCAGTGATTGGTGAAGAATTTGGATTTTTAGGTTGCACATTTATTCTAACACTTTATTTTTTGTTTCTAATACAAATAGCTAAAAGTGTGAGTTTATTAAATCATCTGGAAGAAAGATATACAGTAATAGGTTTTTTAGCTTATCTCACTTTTCAGCTTTATGTAAATATTGGAATGAATATTGGAATAGTTCCGGCAACAGGGATACCACTGCCTTTTATCAGCTATGGTGGGTCCAGTTTACTGGTGAATGTAATTTCAATAGCAATAATTTTAAAATATCTAAATGAACGCAGTGTATTCAAATGAGGAAAAAATGAAGTTATTCTCAAGAAGAATTAGGTTGTATCTATTTTCTCTAGCAATTATTTTTATAATAAGTAGTTGCTTTTATGGATCTATTTCAGATTTTTCTGAAGAAGATATTAATGGACAAAAGAATGAACTCTATAATCCAAGTTTTGAAGAAGGCGAATATGCTGCAGTTAATATGCCGACTGGCTGGGTCGCTTTGGATGCAAAACCACATGATATAGTATGGGATAATGAGTTTGCTAAAGATGGAGGAAAATCTTTGCGTATTGACGCAAATAAGAAGATTGTTCTTGTTTCGGAAGCTTTTAGCCTAAAACCTAATAATGTGTACTATTCCAGAGTATTTGCCAGAACGCAAGATGAATTTACTCAAAATGTATCAATCTCATTTGTTACATTTAATAAGAACGGTAAGAAGTTAGATAAGTTTTCTATTACTCATCAAGTTGGGAATAAATGGGAACCTGTGAATATTACAACCGGTTTTTTTAAAGGATCGGCTGTGTTTGGAAGAGTTGTAATTACTGTAAATACCAGAAGTGGTCATCCTGTTTGGTTAGACCAAACTGGTAGTTACATGGTTTATGAGATAAAATAATATATTTGTGGAGGAAAAAATGGCAAAATATGTATATGATAGTGAAAAGTTTTGTGTACCGGTTACAAAAGCGGAACCATTGGAATCAATCAACTTTATAATTGAAGATTTCAAAAAGAAGAAAGTTACTTTTTGTATCGATGGTGAAGGAGAAGCTTGGGAAATTTGGAGATTAGTTGAAGAAGGCGATAATGATAAAATTAAGAAGAAAGGCGCTCCAACAAATCCTGCTTACCTTTATGTAGATGGTGAAGAAGTTACTGAATATGATATAGCATAGAGCTATATTAAGAAATTATACAAAAAAAGTGCTCAATAAAAATTTATTGAGCACTTTTTTTGCTTTATGCTTTTTATTCAAAATTTTCTTCTATCCATTTTTCAGCAGAAAATGCTGCAATAGCACCATCTGCTGCTGCTGTGATAACTTGACGTAAAACTTTTTCATTCAAGTCACCGGCTGAATATATGCCTGCTGTACGTGTTTCCATTTTTCCATTAACTTTTACGAAGCCTCTTTCATCCATATCAGCAAAATCGGTTAATAACTCATTATTTGGAACGAATCCTACAAAAATAAAAGCTCCGTCAATTTCTAATTCTGTATGCTCACCTGTCTTACGATTAAGCAATTTTGCTCTCTTTAACATTAAATCACCAGCGAACTCTTCTACTACTGTATCCCAAATGATCTCAATTTTTTCATTAGCAAATGCTCTGTCTTGCACAATTTTCACAGCACGTAATTTGTCTCTGCGGTGAATCAAATATACCTTTTTGGCAAATTTAGTAAGGAATAATGCTTCTTCCACAGCAGAATCTCCACCACCAATTACAGCAACTACTGCATCACGATAAAGAGGACCATCACATGTTGCACAATAAGAAACTCCACGACCTGTAAAATTTTGTTCTCCGGGTACATCTAGTTTTCTTGGTTGAGCTCCTGTTGCAACAATTACTGCTTTCACGCTGTAAGTATCGGCTGAAGTCTCTATTAATTTCATTTTCCCATCTTCTTTAATAGAATTAACATCTTCCATTTTTGTAGCAACATCAAATTTGTCTGCTTGCTTTTTCATTCTATCTGCAAGATCAAAGCCATTTATGCTTTCTGGAATTCCGGGATAATTTTCAATCTCATCTGTAAGTGTTATTTGCCCACCATGAATCATTTTTTCAAATAATACAGGTTTTAATCCACCACGTGCTGCATAAATTGCTGCTGAAAGTCCGGCAGGACCAGCTCCTATGATTGCAATATCAAAATCTTTATTCATAATTAATCTCCATTTTTTAATTTTTTAGTCTCTTCTTAATATATTTTGAATTTTATTTTACGCAAACATTAATTTCTTTTGTTAAATAATAATATAAAAATTACAATTCCTTAGGGAAAGGGAAAAGTAGGATGTATAATGTATAATGTATAATGTGAAAAGTGAGAAGGGAAAAGGGAAAGGTGAAAAGGGAGAAGGGAGAAAGTAGTAAGCAGAAAGTAGAACAAGCTGCCAGCTTGTTTCTTTCCGCAACTTGGCAAGTTGCGCTACAATTGGAATATAATATTATCCTCATTTTTAATTTTGAATTTGGAACCACAAACAACTAAATAAGTTACACTACAATTAAAAAAAATATCATTATCTGCTTTCTTAACCAACTTCATGAAAACAGCGTTAAGAAATATCAAGATTGAACGTTAAGAAATTTGATACTGTTTGAACGAAGTGAGTTTATTAAATTTTAGTGAAAGCGTAGATATTTTAGCTGTTTTTATGCGTTGGGAGCTTTTCTTGTTTCGTTCTTTTGGCGGTTCAAAAGAATGAAAGAGATAAATATGTAAAAAGGATAACGGATAATGGATAAAAGTTAGAAGTTATGAATTTTGAATTCTTAATTGAGAAACACAAACAATGCTGTTTCTGTCACACTGAGTAGGGATGAAGTTCCGTATCGAAGTGCGGCAAAATCGTTATGGCATCTTCATCCTTCGATAAAATTCCGATAAATCGGAATCACTCAGGATGAACTTTAATGCATAAGTAGGATGTATAATGTGAAAAGTAAAAAGTAGAACAAGCTGCCAGCTTGTTTCTTTCCGCAACTTGGCAAGTTGC
>Ga0256842_1001324_pt1 | contig 20070 bp, 17 predicted proteins | sample 4559240metaG_FD_185973 | JGI IMG/M metagenome (GOLD analysis project Ga0256842, IMG submission 185973) | Hydrothermal vent microbial communities from Guaymas Basin, Mexico - 4559-240 | ecosystem: Environmental > Aquatic > Marine > Hydrothermal vents | place: Mexico: Guaymas Basin | collected... | reverse complement strand
TTTAGTATGTATCAAAAACTACCGAGCCTGACAAACTAATACTATTTGTGATGCTACGGATATTATTTCCTTTAATTTAGGAAGTAAATAATAAAAGTTTCCTAAAATATAGGAAATTAAATTAGAAAGAGTCCTGAAATTTGGGAAAAACTTCGGGTAGCTTTGCCCGTATTACACCAAAAAAACTAATTTCTTAAATATTGACCTCCTCCTTTTTCCTTTTTCCTAGTCCTCTATCCTCAACCCTCTCTCCTCTCTCCTCTATCCTCTATCCTCTATCCTTATAATGCGTCCTCCTGATTGTTTTGCAGATAAAAGCGCAAGCTTTTCTCCAAAAATGTACCTAAGGGGGCGGATATCACAAAAAAAAGCTCCGAATTTCTTCGAAGCTTTTTTCATTAAGTCATTTAGTGCTTAGAAAGAAGGTAGGGGAGATAATTCCTCTTTCCTCCCGATTCTTATCGGGCTCCTCTTTCCTTCTCCTTTATCCTCTAAAGAGGAATATTACCATGCTTCTTAGCAGGGTTTTGTTCGCTTTTGTTCTCAGTCATTTCTAGAGCTTGGATAAGCTTCTTACGAGTTTCGTGAGGCATAATTATTTCGTCAATATATCCCATTTCTGCGGCCTTATAAGGGTTAGCAAAAGTATCGGTATATTCATCAACAGTTTTAGTTAGCTCTTCGCCTTCCAAACCACGATAAAGAATATTTACTGCTCCAGCAGCTCCCATTACAGCAATTTCTGCTGAAGGATAAGCGAAGTTTACATCTGCTCCAATATGCTTAGAGTTCATTACATCATAAGCTCCACCATAGGCTTTGCGAGTAATAAGAGTGATTTTAGGAACTGTAGCTTCAGCAAAAGCATAAAGTAACTTGGCACCATGCTTAATAATTCCGCCATACTCTTGTACTGTGCCAGGTAAGAAACCAGGAACGTCAACTAGAGTGATTAAAGGGATATTAAATGCATCACAGAAACGTACAAATCGAGCAGCTTTTATACTAGACTCAATATCAAGCACGCCTGCGTAGAATGCTGGCTGATTAGCAACAAAACCAACAGTTTTGCCATCCATACGACCATATCCAATTACCATATTCTGAGCATAATGCTCTTGTACTTCGTAAAAGTAACTATCATCAACTATTGAATGAATTAAGTCCTTAATATCATAAGGCTTATTTGGATCTGCAGGTACTAATTGATCAAGTTTTTTATCAATACGGTCAATTGGATCTGACGACTTCTTGCGAGGTGCAGAGTCCATATTGTTTGATGGAAGGAAAGATAATAACTCACGGATACTCATTATACTAGCAGCATCATCTTCTGCCATAAAATGAGCAACACCACTCTTAGTATTATGAGTAACTGCTCCACCAAGTTCTTTCTTAGTTACATCTTCGTTAGTAACTGATTTTACAACATCAGGACCAGTAACAAACATATAACTAGTGTCTTTTACCATAAATATAAAGTCGGTAAGAGCTGGAGAATATACTGCTCCACCAGCACAAGGACCTAGTATTGCTGATATTTGTGGAACAACGCCACTAGCTTTGGTATTTAACCAAAAAATATCTGCATAACCAGCAAGGCTTTGTACACCTTCCTGAATTCTTGCTCCACCAGAGTCGTTAAGACCAATAATTGGAGAGCCATTTTTCATTGCAAGCTTTGTTACTTTAATGATTTTATCAGCATTAGTACGACTCAGTGAACCTCCAAATACTGTAAAATCTTGTGCGTAAAGGTAAATCAATCGACCATCTACTTTTCCGTAACCAGAAACTACTCCGTCACCCATGAATTTATTTTTATCCATGCCAAAGTTTGTAGTTCTATGCACTACAAATTTGTCGAACTCAACAAAAGTTCCTGGGTCAACCAATAGGTCGATACGCTCACGAGCAGATAAACGACCTGCTGCATGTTGTTTTTCTAATCGAGCAGCACCGCCACCCATTTCTGCTTGCTTGCTCTTTTCTTCGAACAATTTATATTTTTCTTCGTTTGTCATCATTTGTCAATCTTTTTAAGAATTACTACTCTACAATAATTAATGGTTGATTGGTGTCGATATTGTCACCCTCGGCAACACATACCTCAATAATCTTACGATCTTGCTTCACCTTATACTCACTTTCCATTTTCATTGCCGAAACAATTACTACTGTATCGCCAGCTTTAACTTGGTCTCCTTCTTTCACAAGAATTTTAACTACCTGACCAGGCATAGGTGATGAAATAGCATTTTCATCTTCGCCACCAGCACCATTACCTCTTGCCATTTGGTATTTGGCTTCGGCATCAATTATTGTGGTTTCAAAACGCTCCATCATTGCATTTACAATAAACTCCTTGTTTTTAGTACCATCTTGTACCTCAACATCAAGAGACTTATTGTTGAATAAAAATGAGTATATATTTGGAGTAATATTTTGAATATCAGCTTCAAGAACTTCGCCGTCAATCATTATTTTAACATTGTCGCCAACGCGCTCAATAAGCTCACATTCGTAGGTTCTGTCTTCTACTTTTATATCTACTTTCATATTTCTAAACTTATTTGTTAATTATAATCGCATTGAGTTTTTGCGTCTTCCAAATGATTTCCACTCACTTTTTTTACAATCTTCGCTATCAGCACCAGAAGTTGGCTGCGATTTCTCTAGATTATTTATGTAGTGAACAAATGTTGCTGCAACAGCAAATTTTTGATGGTCAACAGAATGCTTTTCTTTGCGCTTTAAGAAATCAATATTATTGTCAATAAATTGAGTATTATAATTCCCTTCAACAAATTCTGGAGTTTCAAGAATACGATTCAAGAAACGAATGTTAGTTTTTACACCACTAATTTTATAATTATATAGTGCACGCTTCATTCTTTCAATAGCTTGTTCTCGGTTCTTACCGGTAACAATAAGCTTCGATATCATTGGGTCGTAATGAATAGGGATAGTATAACCACTATAAATATAACCATCATGACGAATACCAGGTCCTAAAGGAACAGTGATATTCTTTACTAATCCTGGGCTAGGCATAAAATTTTCACAAGGATTCTCAGCATAAATACGAGCCTCAATTGAGTGGCCTAATTGCGATAAATCTTCTTGCTTATACTCTAAAGCCATTCCTGCAGCTACTTGTATTTGTTGGCGAACCAAATCCACACGAGTTACCTGCTCAGTTATAGGATGCTCTACTTGTAGTCGAGTATTCATCTCAAGGAAATAATAATTCAAATCATCATCCACAAGAAATTCAACAGTACCTGCTCCAATATAATCAACAGCTTTTGCTGCCATTACAGCTTGGTTACCCATTTTTTCTCTAAGCTCAGGAGTCATTAGTGGTGATGGAGATTCCTCCATTACCTTCTGATGACGACGCTGTACCGAACATTCTCTTTCGAAAAGGTGAATTACATTGCCATGAGAGTCGCCAAGAACCTGCACTTCAATATGGTGTGGGTTTTCAACGTATTTCTCTACATATACAGTATCATCACCAAAACCGGCTAAAGCTTCACTTTTTGCAGCTCTTACTCCAGAAATAATGTCCTCTTCTTTACGAACAAGGCGCATACCTTTTCCTCCACCACCTGCAGAAGCTTTAATCATTACAGGAAGTCCAACTTCCTTAACAATACGTAGTGCTTCCTCATCAGATTTAATATTTTCTTTGGTACCAGGTACAACCTGTACTCCAGCAGCAATCATCTTCTTACGAGCCGATATTTTATCGCCCATTACAGAGATTACTTTAGAAGTAGGTCCAATGAAAATAATTCCTTCGGCTTTGCATCGATCCGAGAACTCAGCATTCTCGCTCAAAAAACCATAGCCCGGATGGATGGCATCAGCGCCAGAACGCTTAGCTACATCAATGATTTTGTCTATTACTAAGTAACTTTCGGCTGAAGGTGCGGCGCCAATATGGTAGGCCTCGTCAGCTAGTCTTACGTGTTGCGATGTGCGGTCCACATCTGAGAATACTGCAACACTCTTAATTCCCATTTCGCGGCAGGTATGCATCACTCGGATAGCAATCTCACCACGATTTGCGATTAAAATTTTCTTAATCATAAAAAATGATATTTGTTTAATGTTTGTGTTGTTTCGCATTAAAATAGTAATTCCGTAAAACCTGACTTTGAGTCATTTTTGAGGAATTAGTATTTTAAAGGCTAATTATCTATTGATGATAAAAATTAGCACGTAAAAATACTAAGTTTTTGATAAGTCTCACACTAAATACGTGTTAATCTCATAACACTTATTACTAATTTTTCTTTCTATAACTTTCTTGAATTCTATTCTTTGTAATAATAGTAAAATGTGGGCTTTACAGAGGTCTTGCCTTTTGTTGTATATTATTATTCTCTGATTTAAAATCTATTTATCAACATTAATTCCGCTAATTTATTGTCAATAAATAGTATGCATGCGTACTTAAACTCGATTTTTTAGCGTAAAAAGTGATTTGTTCCGACATTTTGCGATTTTTTGTTATTCCATATTTTTAATATTTTATCTTTGGAGAATGTCAGAACATATAAATCCAACTCATATAATTATGAAACAATACTTTTACCGTATTAGTAATTCTATTTTTAGCTTCTTGCTCAAATAATGAAGTGGTAAATTATCATTCAATAAATGTTGATATAATTCCAAAAACAAATTCTGTGGAAATAACAGAAGGATACTTTGTATTTAGATAAAAATGCATCATTTATTGTTGATTCTTCAATGCGTAATTCAGCAATGTTTCTACATGGTTTTCTTGCCAAAGGCTTTGGACTCGACTTTGGTGAAACAAAAACGAGAAATACAATAGAATTTATTTGGATATAAAGTATAATGATTACACAGAAAGGGGTCTTATAAGATCAGGTTTAAATGATGTGCAAGGTGCATACTCTTGGAAGGTAGACTCTTTGGTGAGCGGTGTAAGTGGTGATAATATAATAGGAGTTGAGGCGCCCCTTTGGACTGAAACTATAGTAAATGGCAACGATATTGAGTATATGGTTTTTCCACGAATTGTTGGTGTAGCAAAAATTGCTTAGTCACAAGAAAAAGATGTCAAATGGCAAGATTATAAAGTTAGATTATTGAAGCAAAAATCACGTTTTGAAGCACTATGTATTAATTACCATAAGACAGAAAAGGTATATTGGTAGTAGTGAGATATTTGTGTAAAAACTAAAATAACTCAATATTATCAATCAATCTTATATCGCCCATTTCAACAACAATAAAGGCAATATAATCAGTATTGTCTTTCCATTGCTCGCATTTTATTAAAGTGTCGGCTTCCGAAATTTCGAAATATCCAATCTTCATTTCTGGGTTTGAGTTTATACGTTTTTCAACCTCTAAGATTAGCTCAGATGGGCTATAATTATTTATGTTTTCTTTAGCCCAAAGCATGGTTTTTCTGATGAATGGAGCTTGTATTCTTTGCTCATTAGAAAGTCGCATATTGCGACTACTCATGGCAAGTCCATCATTTTCTCTAATAATTTCGCAACCAATTATTTTAGGCGTTAAACGGTATTGCTTTGTCAACTCCTTTATTATAAGTAATTGTTGGTAATCTTTCTTTCCAAAGTATGCATTATTGGGCTTAATAATATCAAATAATTTTTTCACAATAGTTCCAACTCCCTGAAAATGCCCAGGCCTATCTTTTCCTTCCATTACGAGTTCCAAACTTCCAAAATTAAAAATAATTTCTTTCTCAGAGTTTGAAGGGTACATTGTTTCAATTGTAGGAGTAAATACTATATCGCAATCGGCTGCTTCAAGCATATTAATATCCGCATCCATTGTTCTAGGATATGAGTCCAAATCTCCAATATTATTAAACTGTGTAGGGTTAACAAATATTGAACAAATAGTTATATCATTTTCGTTACAACTTTGCTTAATTAATGAAATATGTCCATTATGCAGTGCTCCCATTGTTGGGACAAAACCTATTGTTTTGTCACTGTTTTTAAGTTCAATTAGGTGCTTCTGTAATTTGCTAATGTTATTAAAAGTTCTCATAATTAATATCTTATAGCGATTGCTAATGCTAATACCTTAGGTTAATAATTGGGCTCAAAGCTACAGTATTTTTTAGTACATTTGCAATCTTATATATACATACAAAATTAATATTATGGTAAAGCCAAAAGTATTATACGTTACCCAAGAAGTTAAGCCTTATCTTCCATCTACTCATATGAGTACGATAGGTCGTCAATTGCCTCAGTCAATTCAAGAGAGCAAGAAAGAGATTCGAGTATTTATGCCTCGTTTTGGTCTTATTAATGAGCGTCGAAATCAACTTCACGAAGTAATTCGTTTATCTGGAATGAACCTTATCATCAACGATATGGATCATCCATTAATAATCAAAGTAGCATCAATTCAATCTGCACGTATGCAGGTTTATTTTATTGATAATGAGGATTATTTCCATCGTAAATTTGTCTTCCGTTCGAAAAAAGGAGAGTTCTTTCCTGATAATGACGAAAGAGCAATTTTTTATGCACGAGGAGTAATCGAAACGGTGAAAAAGCTTAGCTGGGCTCCAGATATTATCCATGTTCATGGTTGGTTTGGTAGTTTAGTTCCTATGTATTTACGAAGAATATTCCAAGATAATCCATTATTTACTGACTCAAAAATCGTGCTTTCTATCTATAATGATGGCTTTGATGAGACATTGGATGATGATTTTGTTGAAAAATTACAGCATGAAGGGCTAGATCCTGAAGATATGTTACACTATAAAGAGAAATCATACGTTGGTATGTTGAAAAGTGCAATCGATTTAAGCGATGCTATCATCTTTGCTGAAACAGATCTTAATCCTGAAATAGAGGAATATGCTAATAATAGCGGTAAAAAGATTCTAAACTACGTAGAAGGCGATGCTTGCGCAAAAGCTTATAATAATTTCTATGATGAATTACTTGAAAAAGAAGAAGAATAGTTTGAAAAATATATTTTTAATTAAAACACTGCTGATAATTATATTGTCGGCAGTTGTGTTTTCAGGGTGTAAGAAAACAGAAGGTGTTGGTCTTGATGTAATTGCTGACCCAGAAGATGCTCTTAATGTTGGTTTTTTTGATGGGTTTAGATTAACTACTTATTCAACTCCTGTTGATTCTGTAGCTACTAAAAACACAACAGTTGTAATGTTAGGAAGTATGCTTGACCCTGTGTTTGGTACTACCACTACAGGCTTTTATACTCAGCTAAGGTTGTCAAATAATAGTATCGAATTTGGTGATAATGCAGTATGCGACTCCATTGTAATGAGCCTAGATTATAATGGTTTTTATGGTGATAGTTTGACTACTCAGCATATTACGGTTTATGAAATTGACGAGAGTTTTATTGAAGACTCGGCATATTATTCAAATTCACAATTGGCATTAAAAGACCCTCCAATATTTGATCAGGATTTGAATTTTAATATGAAAGATTCTGTGGATATTTTTGGATTTAAAATCAAACCGCACCTTAGATTAGGATTAGATAAAAGCTTTGGTGAAAAAATTCTTGATAAATCAGGAAGTACTGAGCTTAGTAATAATGAAGAATTTGCAAAATTCATTAAAGGTATTAGAGTTGCTTCTCAAGAAATTACCTTTAGCGGAGGTCATGCATACTTTAATTTACTATCGGGTTTATCTGCAATAACTTTGTATTATCATAATGATGAAGATACCACCTATGAGGTATTTGTAATTAATGGTAATTGCGATAGATTTACCACTTTTGATCATCACAATTATAATACTGCCAGCCCAGAGGTTGTTAGTCAATTAGTTAATGGAGATACTATTGGTGGTCAACAGCAGTTCTTTTTGCAAGGAATGGCTAGTGCTAGAGGTAATATCAAAATTAGCAATCTTGATTCAATAGTTGACCAAGGTCCTCAGGCTATTCATATGGCTGAGCTTATTGTTAATATTGCTCCAGAAAGTGCAAAGTATTTAAAACCAGGACAGTTAACTCTTGCAGGTATCGACCCTGATGGAAAAAATGTATATTTGATTGAGACTGCTGAGGGAAGTGCTTTCCTTGGAGGTACTTATAATGAAATTGATAATAATTATGTGTTTAATATAACTCGTACAATGCAATCATTATTTCTTAAAGATAATGATATTGTAGGTTTTAGGTTAGTTATTAATGGTGAGGCTTCTAATGCTCGAAGATTGATTCTTAATGGAGGGTCATCAGCTAATGATAAAATACGACTTAGGGTTTTTTATACAAAAATTGATTAAAATAAAAATACGAATTAACTAATAGATAATTTATGTGTGGAATTGTTGCATATTTAGGGGATAAGCAAGCTTACCCAATACTAATAAAAGGTCTGAAAAGATTAGAGTACAGAGGTTATGATAGCTCAGGAGTTGCGCTAATTAATGGTGATCTTAATCTGTATAAAAGAAAAGGAAAAGTTGCCGAATTAGAGAAATTTGCTAAAGGTAAAAACGTTGAAGGTACTATTGGTATCGCTCATACTCGATGGGCTACTCATGGCGAGCCTAATGATGTTAATGCTCATCCACATACATCACAAGATAAGAATTTAGCAATAATCCATAACGGAATTATTGAAAATTATAATGTTCTTAAAGAAGAACTAATTAATAGAGGTCATGTTTTCGAAAGTGAAACTGATACAGAGGTGCTTATTCACCTTGTGGAGGATGTTCAACAGAACGAAAACGTGGATCTTGTAGAGGCCGTACGTATTGCTCTAAACCAAGTGGTAGGAGCGTATGCAATGGTTATTATTTCTAAAAAAGACGATGGAAAACTTATTGCTGCAAAAAAAGGTAGCCCTATGGTTATTGGTGTTGGTGATAATGAATTCCTAATTGCTTCGGATGCTACTCCTATTGTTGAATATACTCGTAAAGTGGTATATCTTGAGGATGAGGAAATGGCTGTAATGGAGCGTGGTAAGGAGTTACAATTAAAAAGTATTTCTAATATTAAGCACACTCCATATTTTCAAGAGCTTACAATGAATCTTGATGTTTTGGAAAAAGGTGGTTACGATCACTTTATGCTTAAAGAAATATTTGAACAACCAACTTCTATTAAAGAAACAATGCGTGGTCGTTTGAGAATTGACGATGGTGTTGTTTGGCTTGGTGGTATTAGAGAATATACGGCTAAATTAAAAAATGCTAAGCGTATTCTTATGATTGCCTGTGGTACTTCTTGGCATGCTGGCTTGGTTGGTGAATACCTTTTCGAAGATCTTACTCGTATTCCTGTGGAAGTTGAGTATGCGTCAGAATTTAGATATCGTAACCCAATTATAACAGAGGATGATGTTGTAATTGCAATTTCTCAATCAGGAGAGACTGCTGATACTCTTGCTGCTATAAAAATGGCTAAAGAAAAAGGTGCTACTATTTTAGGAATTTGTAATGTTGTGGGTTCAAGTATTCCTCGACATACTGATGCTGGTTCTTATACGCATGCTGGTCCTGAAATTGGTGTTGCTTCAACTAAGGCTTTTACTTCACAGGTCACCATTCTTACAATGATGGCTTTGATGATTGCTAAAGAAAGAGGTACAATTTCTCGCTCTAGATACCATCAGTTGGTTTATGAGTTAGAAACTATTCCAGAAAAAGTAGAAGAGGTACTTAAAACTAATGATATTGTTAAAAAAATATCGGCTCTTTATAAAGATTCTAGAAATTTCTTATATTTAGGTCGTGGATATAACTTCCCTGTGGCACTTGAAGGTGCTCTTAAACTTAAAGAGATTTCTTATATTCATGCTGAAGGTTATCCTGCTGCAGAAATGAAGCACGGACCAATAGCATTAATTGATGAGGAAATGCCAGTTGTTGTAATTGCTCCAAAGAAAGGCCATTACGATAAATTGGTAAGTAATATTCAAGAGGTTAAAGCTCGTAAAGGTAAGGTGATTGCTGTTGTTACAAAAGGCGATGTTGATGTTGCTAAAATAGCTGACCACGTAATTGAGATTCCTGATGTTGATGAATTACTAGTTCCATTAATCGCTACAGTACCTTTGCAGTTATTGAGTTATTATATTGCTGTAATGCGTGGTTGTAATGTTGATCAACCTCGTAATCTTGCAAAATCTGTAACTGTAGAATAATAGGTTTTACTATTGATGACTGTGGAAAAGGATAATGTGGATATAGTAGGTTCTAAAGAGGAGAGTAATTGGTATGTATTTTATGTAAATGCTAAGCATGAGCGTAAGGTAGAAAAACTACTTATTCGTGATGGCTATGAGTGCTATTTACCTCTGGTAACTACTTTGAAACAATGGAAGCATCGCAAAAAACATGTTGAAGAACCATTATTCAAATCATATATTTTTATTCGTATAAAAAAGAATCAGATATATGATGTGCTACAAACTCCATCATTAATTACGTATATTAGGTTTAATGGCGAGCCTGCTGTTGTTCCTAATGAGCAAATACTGCTTATTGCAGAACTTATTAAGAACAAAACAAAGTTCACTGTAAGTACAGAGAAAGTAAAAGTTGGCGAATTATTAACTCTTAAAACTGGTCCTTTTGAAGGATATAAAGGAGTTGTAAAAGAAATTAGAGGAAAGAAGAAGGTGTTGGTAGTGTTAACAGCTATTGACTTCACTCTAGAAATAGAAATGTAAACAAATTAAAAAAATAATTGATATGACAAAAGCAGAAATTTATACTGAAAAAGGCGTTATGAAGCTTAACTTCTTCGATAACGATGCTCCAAAAACTGTTGCAAATTTTGTAAAATTATCTAAAGAAGGATTTTATGATGGTCTTACTTTCCATCGTGTACTTCCTGATTTCGTAATTCAGGGTGGTTGCCCTGATGGAACAGGTGCTGGTGGACCAGGTTATAGCATTGATTGTGAGCTTACAGGCGACAATCAATATCACGATAGAGGAGTTCTTTCTATGGCTCATGCTGGAAGAAATACTGGTGGATCACAATTTTTTGTGTGCCATAGCCGTAATAATACTTCTCACTTAGACCGCAATCATACTTGCTTTGGTAAGGTTTATGAAGGTTTAGATGTAATTGACGATATACGTCAAGGTGATAAGATAGAGAAAATTGTAATAATAGAAGAATAGATTATATAATGGAAATAACAGGAAAATTATCCGAATTACTACCTGAGCAAGGTGGTCAAGGAAAAACAGGAAACGCATGGCGTAAGCGCTCTTTTATCATCGAAACTTTGGATACTCAATATCCTAAGAAAGTATGTTTTGATGTATGGGGTGACAGAATTGATCAATTACAATCAATTGGAATTGGTGAAGAAATGGAAGTAAGCTTCGATATTGAATCTCGTGAGTTTAATGGCAAATGGTATACAAATGCTAAGGCATGGAAGTTTGAGAAAAAACAAGCTGGTGCTTCATCAGCAGCACCTCAAGCAGCTGCTAATCCTCCATTACCAGGTGCAGGAGCAGTGCCCCCACCGCCACCTCCTCCTATGAGTGAGCCTACCGACGATCTTCCATTTTAATTGGTTGCCAAAATGTCTCCAATATTTTTATTGGACTTGTGTTACTAATTAGAGTAAAGCTTATAAAATATAAAAGCTGATTCATACGAATCGGCTTTTTTTGTGGTTTGTAATTATAAGATACAAGGAGCTAAAAATGGTGTTGATACCAAATTGGTATTAGAGCTTTTATGAAGCCAAAGGTTTCAAATATTTATAAGTCTAGATGTTGAAATGGAAATCGACCCCGAAGGTGGTCGCAAAATATATATTGGTAATGGGTAATATAAGTATATTATGAATTAGGAGGAATAGTTAAAATAAATAGTATACTCCGTAGGAGTAGCCTATTTGTAGCACGAAGTGCGGAAAATAGTATTAAGTCCGTAGGACTTTCTTATTTGTTCCTGTGAAAAATATTATTTTAATTTACGTCTCCTAAAATACCCACCAAACCACTGACCACCAAAAAATGCAGCAATCATAAATGGATAAGTCCACCATTGAAAGCCTAATTCAAAATGTAGTCGTAAAAACACAACTATAGGAATAGGTAGATGTACTGCTAGAAACCAATAAATGGAGAATTTTTTCACTCCTTCACGCCAATATCCAAAGGGTAAATTCAGAATAAAAACTAGTATTAATACGATTATTAAATTTTGGTATTCCATAATGCAAATGTAAAATAAAATATAAGATTATTTTGTAGATTTTAGAATTATAATAATTATGGATATAATATAAAAGCCAGAGAAAATTGATATTTGAATAGCCTCTAAATATGTGAAATGGCTAGCGTATCAAGCCTTGGCACGAGCGAAAACGGGGCTAGCGATGGAGGTGAATTTCCAATTGGTATTATTTTTAATAAAGGCGTTTACGGTTGTAATTAATGACATAGATAATACGTAATAGAAGTAATGTGATATTTATTTTGTAGATAATAATGAAATAACAAAGGTCATTAATTCACCTACTTTATTCTAAAAATAAATCAATTGGGAAGAGGTGGGAGGGAGATTTTTCGCTCTTGATTTTTTGTTTCGTTTTGCATCAAGGCAAAATGAAAGAGGTAAGGCATTAAGCGATGGATTGATAAAAAATAGAGAGCTTAATTTTGTGTGTTTTTCACTGTTTGCATTCCTAATTCTATTAATGAGTTTTAACAAAAAAAGCTTGATTAAGCAAACATCTTCTTTTGTATCTTTGCAGCCTTAAAATAGATACAAATATGAATGAATTATCAGAACAAGAAGTAGTACGAAGAAATTCGCTACAAGAATTATATAAATTAGGTATAAATCCTTTTCCACCAGAGGCTTTTGAGGTTAATGCAAATAGCGAAGAAATAAAGAAAAACTTTGACGCTGAGGCAAATAATTATCAAGATGTGGTAATCGCAGGCCGTATTATGGGCCGTAGAATTATGGGTAAGGCGTCTTTTACCGAAATTCAGGATGAAAAAGGCCGTATTCAGCTATATTTCAATCGCGATATAATTTGTCCTGATGAGGATAAAACTCTATATAATACTGTATTTAAAAAATTACTTGATATAGGAGATATCATCGGAATTACAGGTAGTGCTTTCACTACTCAAACTGGTGAGTTATCTATTAGAGTTAAGTCATTCAAAATATTGAGTAAGGCTCTACGTCCTCTTCCTATTGTAAAGGAGAAAGATGGTAAATCTTATGATGCTTTCACAGACCCTGAGCAAAGATATCGCCAGCGTTATGTGGACCTAATTGTAAATTCACACGTACGCGAAACTTTTGTTAAGCGTAGCAAGGTTATTAACTCCATGCGTGAGTTTTTTAATGCTAGAGATTATTTGGAGGTAGAAACTCCAATTCTTCAGCCAATACCTGGTGGTGCTTCGGCTCGTCCTTTTGTTACTCATCATAATGCTTTAAATATCCCTCTATACCTTCGTATTGCAAACGAGCTATATCTTAAGCGCCTTATTGTTGGTGGTTTTGAAGGTGTTTATGAGTTTGCTAAGGATTTCCGAAACGAAGGAATGGACAAAACCCATAATCCTGAGTTTACAGTAATGGAAATTTATGTTGCTTATAAAGATTATAACTGGATGATGGACTTTACCGAGCAAATGCTTGAGAAAGTTGCCATGGATATTAATGGTACTACTGAGCTTACTTATGGTGAGAATCAAGTAAACTTTAAAGCTCCATTTGCAAGAGTAACTATGCTTGATTCCATTAAGGAATATACAGGTTTTGATCTTAACGGAAAATCTGAGGACGAAATCAGAGATGTTTGTAAGGAAATTGGTCTTAATGTAGACGATTCAATGGGTAAAGGAAAACTTATTGACGAAATTTTTGGAGAGAAATGTGAACATAATTATATTCAACCTACATTTATAACTGATTACCCTGTAGAAATGTCGCCGTTATGTAAAAAACATCGCGATAATGATGAACTTACCGAGCGTTTTGAGCTATTTGTGAATGGTAAAGAACTTGCCAATGCATATACTGAGCTTAACGACCCTATTGATCAAAAAGCCCGTTTCGAAGAGCAGCTTAAGCTTAGCGAAAAAGGTGATGATGAGGCAATGTTTATCGATCAGGACTTTGTTCGTGCTTTGGAGTACGCAATGCCTCCAACCTCAGGAATGGGTATCGGAATCGATCGCTTGGTGATGTTTATGACTAATCAAGAGTCGATACAAGAGGTGCTTTTATTTCCGCAAATGCGACCAGAGAAAAAGAAAGTAGTTGCCACTGATGCTGAGTTCGAAGCAAGAGGTGTTGCTACAGAATTAATTACCCTTGTGCGTAAAGCTGGTGTGAATACCATCGAAGAACTTAAGCAACAAGCGGTGAATAAATTTCACGGTCAAATTTGTGGCCTTCGCAAGAAAATGAAACTAGAAATTAAAAACCCTACTGTTGATCAGGTGAAAGCCTGGATTGAAGGGTAAGGTTGGTAATCAGTGATTAGTAGTAGGTAATCAGTAATTGGTGAACTGTGTTCGCAATTAACTAATTAATACAAATTTTACAAAAAAAAAATTGAGTAGAACTCAAATATAAAAGGAGCTTATGAATATTTCATAAGCTCCTTTTTTGTATCTCGGGCATCCTGCCCGATGATGATAGTTGCAAATATAGATTAATGCATAGAAAAACGACGGCAAGTTGCCGGTGTTACACAAAAAGACATATATTATAATTTATGAGTCTTAAAAAATTTCACCTATACCACGAAAAAATTAACCTACCTTGCTGACAGGGAATTAATCATTAACCCTTAATAATTAACCATTACTTCCTTAATTCCCTCCACACTAACAGGGTAGTCCTCCATCAAATCCAAAGGCACTTCTCCAACTACCATGTCAGTTTCTATGCGTATGCCAATTTCTTCATTTTCAATATATAAGCCAGGTTCACAACTAAGTACCATGCCCGATTCAAATACGGTGTCTTTATTGCCAATATCGTGTACATCGAGGCCAATAAAGTGAGCAGTACCATGAGGGAAATACTTTTTGAAAAGAGGATTTTCTGAATCCTGATTTTTAACTTCATCTTCTGAGAAAAGTCCAAGAGAAATCATTTCTTCTTCCATCCATTTTTCTACTTTGGCATTTATTCTATTTATGGTATTGCCAGGTGTATAAAGCTTTTTAGCTTTCTCAAAAACACGGAGCACAGCATTATAATATTTTGCTTGTTTTTCGGTGAATTTCCCATTTACAGGAATTGTGCGTGAACAGTCTGAGGCATAATATGCATATTCAGCACCGAAGTCTAAAAGTAGTAAATCTCCATCTTTACATTCTTTGTCGTTTTCAACATAATGGAGAATACAAGCACTTTTGCCTGATGCTACAATAGGGTCGTATGCATGGCCGTTAGCTCCTTGCTTTAAGTATTCGTATGTAATTTCAGCCTCCACTTCATATTCCATCATACCAGGTTTAAGTGTTTTCAGAACTCTATAATATGCATCCTTTGTTATGCTCACAGCTTTTTTTATTGCTTCTAGTTCCTCTTTTTGCTTTATCAATCTTAGTTCCTGCATTTGGGGATTAATGCTGATATAATTTTTGTTTGGGAATTTTGCTTTTATAGCTTCAATCCTACGTGTATTGCAGCTGCCTATATTATCAAAGGAGTTGATTTGGGCTTCTTCTAAAAAGTATATATTATCAGCAGAATTTATTTGCTTTTCTATTTCAGAATCCACATCAGTATTCCAATTAATGTTTTCTATGCCAGAAATGGATTTTGCTTCTTCAATAGAATGTTTTTCGCCAAACCATATTCTTTGCTTTTCGCCCACTTGTTTAATGAATAACGACGATTTGTGATTTTTGGATTTATTGATAGCAGTTAAAATCAGTATAGTTTCTTCCTGAGATATGCCACAAAGATGATATAAGTTAGAACTTTGTCTGAACTTAAAAAATTGATCTCCATTTTTAGGGTATTCATCAGGCGAAAAAAACAAAGCAATACTATTGGGTAATAAGTTGGAAATGAGTTTGATGCGATTATTTATATAAAAGCTTTTATTAAGAAGATTATACCTCATGTTTAATTTATTTAGAAACGTTTTAAATAGCACTATGCAATTACAAAAATGCATAATATTTTCATAGATTTGTAGCTCTAAAAGTAAAAAATTAATAAATTTTACTTATTTGACTAAAATAGATTAAAATTCAGTTATAATTTTTATTTTTTTAGATAACCAAGAAACTATTATTACAATTCATTATTAGGTGACTAATAATGACGAAATTAACATTATAAATTTTATACGTTTAACAATCAACACACTATGAGTAATTCACTATTGAAGTACGCATCAATTACGCAAAAGATTAGCATGTCTCTTTTAGGCTTGTTTCTCGCCTCATTCTTATTGGTGCACCTTACGATCAATCTCATGCTAATGCTTCCTGATGGCGGGGAATCTTTTAGAGCAGCAGCTGAGTTTATGGGTACTAACCCTTTTATTATGGTATTTGAGTATGTGCTTTTTGCTGCTTTCTTTGTACATATTGTACTAGGAATAATCCTTTGGATGCAAAATAATCAAGCTCGTCCGGTAGCTTATGCTAAGGCTAATGTTTCTGAAACTTCATTCTTTTCGAAGTATATGATTCATACAGGAGTAATCATTATGTTGTTCTTATTCTTACACCTTGTTCACTTTTACTTTGCTAAAATAGGTTTAGTAGATGCTAGTGCAACTTATATGTTCGAAGGTCATGAGCATCCTGATTTTTACACTATGGCAATAGAGTTGCTTAAGCAGCCTCTTTATGCAGTTATTTACATTCTATCTTTCTTAGCATTAGGTTTTCACCTAAATCATGCTATTCAGTCTGGTTTCCAGTCTTTAGGATTAGAGCATAGTAAATATACTCCAGCTATTAAGTCTATCAGTACAATTTTTGCTTTGATAGTAGCAGTAGGTTTTTCAATTATTCCTGTTTTCTTTTTGATTCAAGGATAGTTTAGTTAAAATGAATTTTCATCATAATACACATATATAAGATATGATAAAATTAGAATCAAAAATCCCAGAGGGCAAAATGGCCGATAAGTGGACGAATTATATCGACCACGCAAAATTGGTAAACCCTTCCAATAAACGTAAGTTAGATATTATTATCGTTGGAACAGGACTAGCAGGTGCTTCTGCAGCTTCTTCTCTTGGCGAAATGGGATATAAGGTAAAGGTGTTTTGTTATCAAGACAGCTCACGCCGTGCGCATAGTATTGCAGCACAGGGTGGAATTAATGCAGCAAAGAATTATCCAAATGATGGCGACAGCGTTTATCGTTTGTTTTATGATACAGTAAAAGGAGGCGATTATCGTGCTCGTGAGGCCAACGTTTATCGCTTGGCTGAGGTTAGTAATAGTATTATTGACCAAGGTGTGGCTCAAGGTATTCCTTTCGCTCGCGATTACGGTGGGTTATTAGATAATCGCTCTTTTGGTGGTGCACAGGTAAGTAGAACTTTCTACGCTCGTGGTCAAACCGGTCAGCAGTTACTTTTAGGTGCTTATTCTGCTCTAAGTCGTTCTATCAAGAATGGTCAGGTAGAATTATTTAGCCGTAGAGATATGCTTGATGTTGTTAAGATTGATGGTCGTGCTCGTGGTATTATAGTTCGTAACCTTGTTACTGGCGAGTTAGAAAAGCATGCTGGTCACGCAGTAGTTCTTGCTACTGGTGGTTATGGTAATGTATTCTACCTTTCTACTAACGCAATGGGATCAAACGCATCTCCAGTATGGCAAGCACACAAACGTGGTGCTGCTTTTGCGAATGCTAGTTTTGTACAAATTCACCCAACATGTATTCCTGTTCATGGCGATTTCCAATCAAAACTTACTCTTATGAGTGAGAGTTTGAGAAATGATGGTCGTATTTGGGTTCCAAAACATAAAAAAGATGCTGAGGCTATTCAAGCAGGTAAGCTTAAGCCAACAGCAATTAAAGAAGAAGATAGAGATTACTACTTAGAGCGTCGTTACCCTGCATTTGGTAATTTAGTACCTCGTGATGTTGCATCGCGTGCTGCTAAGGAGCGTTGTGATGCTGGTTATGGTGTTGGACTAGGAACTGGTCTTGCTGTTTATCTTGACTTTAGCGAAGCAATTGGTCGTTTAGGAAAATCTGTTGTTGAGGCCCGTTATGGTAACCTTTTCCAGATGTATGAGAAAATCGTTGATGATAATCCATACGAAACTCCTATGATGATTTATCCTGCTATTCACTATTCTATGGGTGGACTTTGGGTTGATTATAACCTAATGACAACTATCCCTGGTTTATATGCTATTGGTGAGGCGAATTTCTCTGATCACGGTGCTAACCGCCTCGGTGCTTCGGCTCTAATGCAAGGTTTGGCTGATGGTTATTTCGTACTTCCTTATACTATTGCTGATTATTTATCAGATCAAATTCACGTACCACGTTTTACTGGTGACGAAAAAGAATTTAACGAAGTATTAGGCGAAGTTAAGGGTAAAATTGACAAATTGATGAACATAAAAGGAACTAAGTCTGTGGATTCATTCCATAAAGAACTAGGTCATATTATGTGGGAAAATGTTGGAATGGCTCGTAATGAAGAAGGTCTTAAGAAAGCCTTGACAGAGATTCCAAAGTTACGTGAGGAGTTCTGGAAAGATGTGAAAATTCCTGGTGATACAGCAGAATACAATACTGAACTTGAGAAAGCTGGCCGTGTGGCTGATTTCCTTGAGCTTGGTGAGTTGATGGCTCGCGATGCATTGAATCGTACTGAAAGCTGTGGTGGTCACTTCCGCGAGGAAAGCGCTACAGAAGAAGGCGAAGCTAAACGCGATGATGTGAACTTTGCTTATGTTGCTGCTTGGGAATATAAAGGAGAGAATGTAGCTCAAGAATTACATAAAGAGAATTTAGAATTTGAAGCCATTAAGTTGGTACAACGTAACTATAAATAGAAAGATATTATTATGGATTTAACACTAAAAATATGGCGCCAAGCCAATACCAAGGCAAAAGGTAAAATGGTTGACTATAAAATTACTGGCGTTTCTCCAGACAGCTCTTTCTTTGAGATGTTGGATGTACTCAACCAAGGTATTATTGAAGAGGGTGGAGACCCTGTTGCTTTCGATCACGATTGTCGTGAGGGAATTTGTGGAACTTGTAGCTTATACATTAATGGACGTCCTCACGGACCTGATAGCGGTATTACTACTTGTCAGCTGCATATGCGTAAGTTCAAATCTGGCGATACAATTTATATTGAGCCATGGAGAGCTAAAGCATTCCCAATTATTAAGGATTTGATTGTAAACCGTGGTGCTTACGACGAAATTATTCAAGCAGGTGGTTATATCTCAGTAAATACTGGTGGTGTACCTGATGCTAATGCTATTCCTATTCCTAAAGTGGATTCGGATACTGCTATGGATGCTGCTTCTTGTATTGGTTGTGGAGCTTGTGTTGCAACTTGTAAAAATGCCTCAGCAATGCTATTTGTAGCTGCTAAAGTATCGCAATTTGCTCACCTTCCTCAAGGTAAGATAGAAGCTAAACGCCGTGTGCAAAATATGGTTGCTACTATGGATGAATTAGGATTCGGTAACTGCTCTAATACTTATGCTTGTGAGCAAGAATGTCCTAAGGAAATTTCTGTTTCGCATATCGCTAAAATGAATAGAGAATTTTTTGCAGCTAAGCTTTGCGCTGATGTAAAAGATATCTAGTATATTTTATAAAATCACAAAAGCCATCATTCTTTAATTAGAATGATGGCTTTTTTTTGTGATATTTTTTTATGTTTGGGCTAAAGCCCGCATTATATTTGTATTTATTAGGAGGGGATAAATCCCCTGCCTAATAATACCAAATTAATACCAAAACACGCCATATAAATCGTTTATATTTCCCTATTACTGCGTTAAAAATTATTTCCATAGCTATACTTCGACATGCTCAGTACAGGCTTTTATGCAAATAATTTTT
>Ga0256842_1001323_pt1 | contig 20075 bp, 19 predicted proteins | sample 4559240metaG_FD_185973 | JGI IMG/M metagenome (GOLD analysis project Ga0256842, IMG submission 185973) | Hydrothermal vent microbial communities from Guaymas Basin, Mexico - 4559-240 | ecosystem: Environmental > Aquatic > Marine > Hydrothermal vents | place: Mexico: Guaymas Basin | collected... | reverse complement strand
GCGCAAAATATGCCTTACTAAAAAGGGTGTCAAATAGTCTCTTTGAGGCTTAAAGTGGGTGTGGGACAGAAGGCCCCTGGGAGACTACCAGGTAGATAGGCCCGAGGTGTAAGCGCAGTGATGCGTTTAGCCAACGGGTACTAATAGGCCGAGCGTCTTAACCCTTTGCAAAAAATAAATCCCCCATCACACCTGTATATAAATTTCGTCCTGGTGGCCATAGGGGAGGGGAAACACCCGATCCCATTCCGAACTCGGAAGTTAAGCCCTCCACCGCCGATGATACTGCGGAACTTAATCCGTGGGAAAGTAGGTAGCTGCCAGGACATGTTTGCTTATTCGGGAAGTGGCGCAGTCTGGAAGCGCACCTGCCTTGGGAGCAGGGGGTCGCAGGTTCAAATCCTGTCTTCCCGATAAAAAAGGCCGACAAATTTGCACGTCGGCCTTTTTTGATTCCACTCACTAATTAATTCTCAACCACCTCAATAAAGATTTTTATCTTATCTCCTGGGTATATTCTAGAATTTTTCTTTAGATTGTTCCATGTGAGGAGTTGGTTTGTTGTAACTCCAAACTTTCTTGCTATCCCCCAAAGATTATCTCCCTTTTTAACACGATATAGAATTTGTTTGAGTGCCCTTTGAGCACTTTTTAAGGATTTATAATCTGTAATTGGAATATAGAGTTTCATTCCTGGTCTTATTATAGACCTTTTATTGAGCCTATTTGCAACAAGTATTGTCTTTAAGGAAACTTTAAATCTCTTGGCTATATCCCATAAGGTATCTCCAGGCTTCACCACATAATTCCCTCGCCTATTTGTCCATCTCCTACCTTTTGTTAGAGAAATCTTATTTGTCTTTTTAAAAGCAAGGTAGAATCTTTTGGATTTAGGAATCAATATAGACCTTCCTGGCCTTAATAAATTTCTGTTAGTCCTGTTTATTCTTTTTAAAATTTTTATAGGTACACCAAAACGTCTTGAGATCCTCCACCATGAATCCCCTCTTTTTATTTTATACCTATAAAGACCGCCATATGGCCGAATTATCTTTGTTCTTATAAGATTTTTTGCCCTTGCTTCGAGAGATTTTGGTACATAAATTATTGATACTACTCCTGGTGGAGTTACATATCGCCTAAAATGGGGATTCCATTTTCTGAATTTTTTCCACGACACTCCGAGCTTTCTAGCAAAGGTATATAAATCTGTCCCCTCTTTAACAAACACCCTTGCTGGAAGATTTTTATTGTCCACACATAGGGGTTCAAACCCAAGTTTATCTAAGTTTTTAACAATTTTCAGTATAGCCATAAACTTAGGAACATACATTCGGGTCTCTAACCTGAGATATCGTGGTTTTGCAATGTGGAAGAAATTGTCTTTTTTACTCCTTTTTAAGGCCTTTGATATTTTGCCTTCACCTGCATTGTAAGCAGCTAATGCAAGATACCAATCTCCAAACATTTTATATAAATCTGATAGGTATTTTGCAGCAGCTATAGTAGATCTAAAAGGATCCAGACGTTCGTCTATCCACCAATTTACTGTTAAGCCATATTTTCTCGCTGTGGCTGGCATAAATTGCCATATCCCTGCGGCTCCAGCCCTAGAATAGGCCCTTGGATTAAAACCACTTTCTCCAAAAGGAAGGAAGGCAAGATCATCTGGGATGTTGTATTGTCTAAAGATTTTTAAAATATAAGGGAGATATAATTCAGCCCTTTTTAGCCACTTTGCAAAGGTCTTTCTTTTGATATCTGAATAATATATGTAATATTTTTTTGTGTATTTCGTCTCTTTAATTTTTAGGACAAAATTAAAATATTTTGTCTTTGAATTATTTGATACAACACTTTTTTCTTTGGAAATAAAGCTTGATTCATTTACCTTTCTTTGAGTTTTTTCTAGGCGTTCTATCTCTTTGGGAGATATTGTAACTTCTTTTTCAAGAGGTTCAGGGCTGTCTTCATTCTCTCTCAAGCCTTGTTTATTTTTTTCATCTACAATATTGCTAGATTTTAGTTGAGTTTCTGATGAATTATCTATATGTTTATTAGCGGAGATGACTTGATTTCCAATAGTTGTGCCTGGCCTGTTATTTATGGTGGTCAAAGAACAAGCAGCAAGGGAATATATTATCATTACTAATAAAATTAAGGACCTAAACATTGTTATACTCCTCTTAAAAAGATGAGTGCCAATATTGTTTTTGGTAAGCATATTGTGCTTGATATGTTGAATAATTCTCCTTCTAAAATCGAGATAGTGTGGATCCAAAAAAATCGCTCAAAAGATATTAATGAAATATTAAAGAGTTGTCAAAACAATAAAGTAAGATATCAATTTGTCCCAAAAGAAAAACTTGATAAGATTTGTGGTAAAAGACATCAGGGAATTGCAGCAAAGATTTTTTTACCTGGATTTGTTGATGAATATGAGCTTATTTCTATGCTGAATAGTTCCAAGCTTCCATTGATATTGGCATTAGATCAGGTGCAGGATCAGGGAAATATTGGAGCCCTTGCAAGGACCTTGTATAGTTTGGGTGGCTCTGGGATTGTGATTACAAAATTTAGATCTGCCCAATTGGGGGATCGGGCTATTAAATCGTCGGCAGGTGCACTTTTGCATCTTCCTGTGGCAAGGACCCAAAATCTTAAATTTTTTCTCAAACTTTGTGCTGAGAATGGTATTTTTACTTATTTTAGTGGGACAAAAGATTATTGCGAGAGTGTATATTCTGTAGAGCTAAATTTTCCAGCAGTATTAGTTTTAGGAAACGAAGAAAAAGGTGTGAGAAAAACAATTAGAGATAAGTGCCAGATGGGGCTAAAAATACCGATGTTAAGGGATTTCGACTCCCTCAACGTAGCCCAGGCAGGGGCTATTCTTATGGGTGAGTTTTTACGCAACTGGCTTAAAAAAATAGGTTAGCCAATTATATTCGGTATATTTTCAATAAGTTGCCTGGTAAAGGTGATCATCTTGTCCATAAGCCAAGGAAAAGACACAAGAAGGGCCAAAAATATTGCCAAAATCTTTGGAATAAATGACAAAGTCATCTCCTGAATCTGCGTAGCTGCCTGAATAATACTTATAACTACCCCAACTATTAATCCAATTCCAAGCATTGGCATAGATAAAAGCAAAGTAAGTTCTATTGCATTTTTTGCAAGACCAACAACAAAATCTGGAGTCACTTTCCTTCCCCCTTATTTGAAGCTCTTTACTAAACTCCCTATTAACAGTCCCCAACCATCCACTAGGACAAATAAAAGGATCTTAAAAGGTAGAGAAATCATCACTGGTGGTAGCATCATCATTCCCATGGATAACAAGATGCTTGATACAACCATGTCGATTATTAAAAAAGGAATATAAATCAAAAATCCGATCTCAAATGCTGTTTTTAATTCGCTTATCATAAATGCAGGGATGAGAATAAGTGTTGGGACTTCATCTTTGTTTTTAGGTCTTTTTATTTTTGCAACTGATATAAAGAGGGAGATATCTTTTTCCCTGGTATTTTTAAATAAAAATTTTCTTATGGGCTTTTCTGCCCTGATTAATGCCTCTTTAAATCCAATTTCTTCGTTTAAATATGGTTGAAGGGCATTTTTATTTATGTCTTTTCCTACGGGATACATAATTACAAAGGTCATAAAAATGGCCAGGCTAATAAGTACTTGATTAGGAGGCATTTGTTGGATACCCATCGCATGTCTTAGGAAAGAAAATACTATGACAATTCTTGTAAACGATGTAACTGTCAAAATTATGGCAGGTGCCAATGAAAGGACAGTGAGTAAGAATAGTATTTCTAAAAGAACTGAGACCTTTTCTGGCTCATGTAGGTTGTCAGGAAGTTGTAATTTAAGTATTGGCGTGGGGTTTTGGGCCCCCCAGATTGGAGATGAGAAAAATACTAAGCTAGCTAGAATTAAGAGAATTATTGTTGACCTTTTGTGTAACCACACTCTCAAAGTCCTGGGCATGGTCTAACTCCACTTCTTTTAATAAAGTGATATTTGACTCAGTAATTCCAATCACTAGCAAGCTATTCAAAAACCGCACCACAACGATTGATTTTTTAGGTCCAAGATTTAAACTTCCCAGGACTTTGAGTTGATTTTGTTTGAAATTACTCAATCCTGCAGGGGTAAATTTTTTTATGGCAAATAAGATCCCTATTAAAATTGCCAGTAATATTAATAAGAGACCAATTACTTTGAGATAGATAAGAAAGGGAAATTTATCCAAGTTGTTTAACCCTCTCCATAGGACTGATAATATCTGTTAATCTCACCCCATATTTTTCATTAATTACCACTGCTTCACCCCTAGCAACCAATTTACCGTTCACTAAAATTTCTAGAGGCTCTCCTGCGAGTTTATCAAGTTCTATAACTGAGCCCTGACCAAGTTGTAGGAGGTCATTGATAAGAAGTTTAGTTCTTCCAAGCTCTGCAGAGACGCTAAGGGGAATATCCAATATGAATTCAATATCCCTTTTTTCGGCTGTGGATTCTGAGACTTCGGCGCTTATATCTTTAAACTTTACATCCTGTGCTTGGAAGGACTTTTTCTTTTTTTCTTTTTCCTGTTTTAAAGTTCCTTCCTCTTCTTCAGCCAGGGCCTTAGCCCATTCTTCAGCGAGTTTGTCTTGGTCTATTTCTTCACCCTTTGCTTCAGATTTTGCCTCTTCTTTATTTTCAGATTCATCCATTACTCCTTCTTCAGCCAATGCCTTGGCCCATTCTTCTGCTAATTTTTCTTGATCTACTTGATTTTTATCCGCCATATAGTGCTCCTTAATTTATGCTAGTTTTTGTGAAATTTTTGCATTTAACAATTGATAGTTTTCAATTTCTTTGGATATTAAGAGGGCCTTATTCCCCTTATATATACCTGGTTTTCCCATGAATTTTGGGATTCCTTCTACTTCAGCTATAAGTTCATCATCTACGTAAGTATCGAGCAGCAGGATGTCTCCTACTTTTAGGTTTAAGAGTTGTCTTGGAGTTATCTGGGTAAATCCCAGGTTAACTACCACTTCAACTGGAGTTTCTAATAATCTCTCTCTTATTCTTATAATCCAGGTCTGATCAACTTCAAGTCTTTCAGATTGATATGAAGCATAGAGTTTTGATCTAATGGGTTCTATTGTTGCGTAAGGCAGACCAATAATTAGATTTCCAATTGCATTTTCAAGTTCAACTTCAAAAGATGATACAACAATTACATCTCCTGGAGGAATGATTGAGGCAAACTGGGGATTTATCTCTGTTCGTTGAAATTCAATTTGAACTTCATGTACTGGTTGCCATGAAGACTCCATTTCCTTTAATGCTACTTCCACTACCTTATGGATTACTGCTTGTTCAATAGGAGTAAAATCTCTACCCTCAACCTTAGGTTGAGAACCTGATCCCCCAAAGAAATTTTCAATTAGTGCAAAGACCAATCTAGAGTCGATTATTAGAAGGGCATTTCCCCTTAAGGGATTCATTTTAAATATATTTATAGAAGTAGGAACAGGTAAGGACCGCATGAACTCGCCGAACTTTAACATGTCAACAGAAGTTGGATTAACATCTAGTCTTTTTCTCATAATTGTGGCTATACTGTTTGAGAATTGCCTGGCAAACCGGTCATTAATTATCTCTAATACAGGCATACGACCGCGAATTATGCGGTCCTGATTTGTAAGATCAAATGGGACAACATCGCTTTCTTCTGCGACTTCAACTTCTGGTTCTGGCTCTTCTCCCTGAAGTCCCCTTAGTAATGCGTCAACTTCTTCTTGGTTTAGGATCTTACTCATAACTCTCTTATCCTAATATCTCATGATAGATGAATTTTTGTTTTCAATTCTTTTTTATATAATTTTAGTTAATAGACTTTAAAAGTCAATTTACTGAACCAAAAAATCAGTAAAATAAACTTTGGTAACTATTGGTTTTTCAAAAATTTGATTAAGTCTTTGGGCAATTTCCATTTTAAGTGCATATTTTTTTTCAAGAGAGCTAATCTCATCAAAGGTCTTAGATGAAAGAAGCATAATTAAAGTATCCTTAATTATAGGCATTTTTTCTTTTACCAAATTTTCAGGATCCTTTCCTTTTACCTCAATTTCAATACTTACCTTTAAATATCTTTTACCAAGTGGATCGGCTAAATTTACTATAATAGTCGGAAGTTGAACCAGAGATGTTTGCAATTGTGGTGGCTGTTCTTCTGTTTTTTCTCCCTTGTTTTTTTTGTCCTTTTTCTTTTCTTCTTTTTTGGCATCTTTTTCTTTTGAGGACTGTGTTGTTTGTTTATTGGTGGCAAAGAACTTTTTATATGCAAAATAACCTCCGCCACCTAGCAGTCCCAGTGCCACCAATAAGATGATTATTAATTTTAATTTACTCTTTTTTTTTGGTTCTTCTTGTGTTTTGTCTTGTTCTTTTTTTTCTTTGGCCATTTTTATCTCCCTATTTTATAGGTAAGTTTTAGAATGTGGTCTATTTTTTATTAAAATTTCAACTCGTCTATTTTTTGCCCTATTTTTATTAGATGTATTCGGAACCAGGGGCCTATCTGGTCCATAAGCAGATATTGAGAAATAAGATGGATTCATTTTTTTATTTAAAAAAAATTGTAGCACAGAAATAGCCCTTAAATAAGATATCTCGAAATTCCTCTTCCTAGTTCCTGTATCGTCCGTATGTCCAGAAATATTAACAGGTGCATTCATAAGTTGAATTAAATAGCTCACTTGTTCCAAGATCTTTTTTGCAAGAGGGGTAAGTTTAGTGGATCCACTTTGAAAAACAATCTTATCACTTAACACAAGGACAACTCCTTCTGGTCTGTTTAAGATTTCTATGTTTTTTAGTAACGAACTTTTGTTTATATATTTTGGCATAATCTCATCTGGAAAAAGAAGATCTTTGATTCTGTCTGGCTTTTCCAAAATATCCCATGGGTTTTCCAGCATTTCTCTGGCAACAGAGATCCTTGTTGGGATCCTTCCTGCCTCTGTTGACATTAAAAAGGCAACTTTTCCGCCAAAACCCTGAAATGCGATCTTTATAACTTCTTTATCCAAAGTGGACATACTGAGCAACAAAACAAAAAAGGTAAGTAGTAGGGTCATCATGTCTGAAAAAGTAACCAGCCATGCCTGGGAATCTCCTTTTTTAGTCTCTTTTTTTTCTCTCTTGGCCATAAGATGTGTTGGGGTTATATCATTTTTTTATGGTTTATTTAAGTTAAATTCAAAACCCTTATATTTTAAAACTTCTTTTACCTTTTTAAGTTGTTTTAATTGGTTAAATTCTCTCATCTTATTTGGATTATGTAGAATATAGCTCCTTTTATCTAATATAAAATCTACCCGTCTATTTTTTTTTCTACCCAATGCTGTCTCATTTGAGTATAGGGGATGATATTTACCATATGCTTCAATTATTAATTTGTCTTTAGGCACACCAGCTTGAATCAGATAATTATATACATTTATACATCTTTTAATAGACAATATCCACGATGGATCTACTATTAATTTTTTAATGGTTTGGGAAACTTTTTCTTCAGCTTCATATAGAGATGTGTGTCCTGCAACAAGAACAGGGTATTTTACTTTTTTTAAAACTGGTGCAATTTTTTTCAATATAGTTTTACCTTCCGGTGTTAACTCTGCTGTGCCTTTTTTAAAGAGTAGTTCTGCATTTACTGAGAATATTTGGATGAATTTATTTTCTCTGAAATCTAAATCTTCTGAAAAATCTTCCCATATGAGGTTTTTAAGTGGCTCTAGATCTTTTGTATCCATAACTCCTGGCTCCAGCAGCTTAACATCCTTGGCCATATTTTTACCAATAATACTCATATTCTCTTTTCCTATACCAAAGGAACTACTCAAAGAGCCAATAGCTAGATGCTTTTTTTTAATATCCTGCAAAGAAGCCATGCTCAGTAAGAGGACAAAAAAAGTAAGAAGCAAAGTCATCACATCAGAAAAGGTAACTAGCCATTCTGGGGTTTCTTCACCGCCACCGCCGTTATTTGATTTTTTCTTTTTTTTGGCCATATTTATTCCTGGGTTTTTCTTTCTTTTGGCGGAATAAAACTATTTAATTTCTCTTCTATTATCCTTGGATTTTCTCCTTTGGATATAGATATAATTCCTTCTAAGATAAGTTCTCTTAAAAGAACTTCTTCTTTATGTCTTGCGCGAAGTTTTCCTGCCATGGGGTTAAATACTAAATTGGCTAAAATAGCTCCATAAAATGTGGTAATTAATGCTACAGCCATGGCTGGACCAATGGTACTTGGATCATTCATGGTTTGAAGCATCTGGATAAGTCCTATAACTGTGCCTATCATCCCCATGGCTGGGGCAAAAGAACCCATTGTAGAGACAACTTCTGCCCCTAACTCGTGCCTCTCATCAAGGTAAGCTATTTCTGTTTCAAGGACTTCCCTGATCACATCAGGTTCCATTCCATCTACAGTTAGTTGCAAACCCTTTCTCATATAATCATCATCTATTTCCTTTAAAATCGGTTCTAAGGCTAAAATTCCTTCTTTTCTTGCCTTTTGAGCATATTCTAAAAATCTCTCAATCATTGCTGAGGGTGATTCTGCTTTATATAAAAAAGTGTTTTTTATAATTCCAATAACACCTATGACGTTTTTAAGGGGATAATTTATGAGGGTAGCTCCTATGGTCCCTCCAAACACGATCAGGGCAGAGGGAAAATTGATAAAAACTCCTGGGCTCCCTCCCATCACCAATGATGCTATAACAAGACCAAAGGCGATTACAATTCCAAGAACCGTGGCCAGATCCATCTAAACCCCTCTTAATATTTCCTTGGGCCAAAGATATTGGTCCCGATCCTCACTAAAGTAGCTCCTTCTAATATTGCCTCTTTAAAGTCAGAACTCATCCCCATTGACAAATGGGGAAGTTTTATATCTAATTTTTGTTCAAGTCCTTCCTTTAGTTTTCTCAATTTATTAAAATAGGGCCTTACTTTTTCTGGATCTTCAAAATAAGGTGGCATACACATAAGTCCTAAAATGTTTAATCGTTTTGTATTTTTTAAAAGCTCACTTATAAAACTTTCTGCCTCTTGGATCAAGATTCCACCCTTTGTTTCTTCTTTGGCAATATTTATCTGAATAAGGATGTCTTGAGATATGTCTATTTTTTGACATCTTTTGTCAAGTTCTTTAGCGAATTTTAAAGAGTCTACTGAGTGAACCATAATAAATTTTCCAGGGATATACTTTGCTTTGTTGGATTGGCACCTTCCAATAAAATGGAATCTCACATCAGGACTTTTTATTTCTTCTATTTTTTCAAGGGCCTCTTGAATATAATTTTCACCAAAATCAGTTTGTCCTAGTTCCCTTGCCCATTTTATATATTGAGTGGGCTGGTGTTTTGACACTGCAACTATAGTTATATCTTCTGCTTTTCTTCCAGCCTTTTGGGCTGCTATCTCCACCTCTTCCCTAACCCTTTTTAAATTTTCTTCCAATTTTTCTTTATTCATAATTAAAACTCCTCTGAATAAAGATAGGAAATAAATCTTTCATCTTCATTCCATTTTTCTCTCACCTTTACCCAGAGCTGGAGATACACTTTTGCATCCAGTATAGCTTCTAATTCCTTCCTTGCGAGTGTACCTATATCTTTAAGCATACTCCCTCTGTGGCCTATGACAATCTGTTTATGGTTCTTTTTTGCTACATAAATCACTGCATGGATTTTAATTAGATTTTTTTCTTCATCCTCGTCCCAATGCTCAATTTCCACTGCCACAGAATAGGGAAGTTCTTTTTCCAGCTTTAAAAACAACTTTTCTCTTATAATTTCAGCTGCCATAAATCTTAAAGGCACTGATGATATCTGGTCTTCTGGAAAGAGTGGGGGACCAACAGGTAAGCGCTTTTTTATCTCCTCTAAAAGTTCAAAAGAACCTTCACCTGTTAGGGCAGAAATTAGAAATATCTCAACATCTTCAAAGTGTTTAGACATAAAATCTATTATTGGCAAAAATTTATTTTTGTTTTTAATTTTGTCTATTTTATTAATTGCGATTATTGTTTTATCAAGTTGATTTTTTAGAGGGCCTGTAAAAGGGGTGATTTCCTTTTCTAATAGAGATAATTTGTCAACATATCTGGCTCCATCTATCATAAGAAGCACCACATCTGTTCCATTTATTGCCTGCCAGGCGGTTTCAACTAAAAATCTATTTAAGGTCTGGTTGGATTTATGGATACCTGGAGTATCTAAAAAGATAATTTGACAATCCTCTCTTTGAACTATTCCATTTATTCTGTTTCTTGTGGTCTGTGGTTTTGGGGTTACTATAGAAACTTTTTGACCCACGTAAGAATTTAATAGAGTGGATTTTCCTGCATTGGGGGGTCCGATAAGTGCAACGATTCCACATCTAAATTCCTTTTGTTCACTGTTTTTACTCATATTCTATTTCTCCTTAACTTAAAGATTAAAAAGCAAATTTTATGACAAAAATTTACCTATAATTTTTTGAAAATTGTGCTAAAGATAGGGCAGTATAAAATGCTTTTTTTAGTTTAACAGACCCATAGAAATTTTCCTTGCACAAAATTTTGACTGCATGTATAGCGTCCATTATTATGAAAAAGGATTTAATCATTGTTGAGTCACCTGCCAAGGTCAAAACTATAAAAAAAATTTTAGGCAATAAATACCTTGTAGAGGCCACTCTTGGGCACATAAAGGACCTTCCCACAAATGTTTTAGGGGTAGATGAAAAAAATGATTTCAAGCCAACCTATGTGATTATCCCTGGAAAAGAACCTCTGGTTAAGAAGTTACAACAAAGTGCAAAAAAAGCCAACCTTGTATTATTGGCGCCAGACCCAGATCGGGAAGGTGAAGCAATTGCATGGCATGTTGCTGAATTAATTAAGGATGTCAACCCAAATTTTAAACGAATGCAGTTTAATGAAATAACTGCAACTGCAATTAAGGGAGCTTTAAAGAACTTAAGGGACCTAGATGAAGATCTATTTAATTCCCAGCAAGCCAGAAGGATTTTAGATAGATTAGTTGGTTATAAGATATCTCCAATACTCTGGAAAAAGGTAAAAAGGGGAATATCAGCAGGTAGGGTGCAATCAGTTGCACTTAGGTTAATTGTTGACAGAGAAAGGGAAAGGCAGGCCTTTGTCCCCAAGGAATACTGGGTTTTTAAAGTCCATCTTAAGACCAAAAAACGCGACATTCTTGTTGCTGAACTCTGGAAAATAGACAATAAAAAGGCCAATGTTCCTAATGAAAAAAAGGCACTAGAGTTAGAAGAACTACTTAAAACCAGTAAGTTTGAGGTAGTAGAGGTAAAGGAAAAGGAAAGGTCTAGGTCTCCAAAGCCACCATTTATTACCTCAACCTTGCAGCAGGAATGTAACACAAGACTTGGTTATTCCACAAAAAAGGTCATGAATATTGCCCAGAACCTTTATGAAGGGATGGATTTGGGAGAGCTTGGCGTTCGGGCACTTATTACCTATATGAGAACAGATTCTGTGAGGGTAGCAAAGGAGGCTCAACTTCAGGCAAAAGATTGGATAGAAAAAAATTTTGGTAAAGAGTATTTGCCTCCCAGAATAAGAAACTACAAGACAAAGTCTACATCACAGGATGCCCATGAGGCTATCAGACCAGTAGATGTTGCTATTACCCCTGAAATGATAAAAAATATTGTATCTAAAGATCATTATATGGTGTATAAACTGATATGGGAAAGATTTGTTGCCTCTCAAATGGCAAGTGCAAGGATACTGGATACTGAAATTTCAATAAAGGCGAAAAATACTCTGTGGAGGGCAAAGGGCGAGAGAGTAGTTTTTGATGGATTTTTAAAGGTGTATTCTTATGGAATGAAAAAAGAGCTTATTTTACCAGAAGTAGAAAAAGGGGAAATTTTGCCTCTTCAAAAAGTAGAAAAAGAACAGAAATTCACCTCCCCCCCATCCCGTTATACCGAGGCCTCGCTGGTCAAAAAGATGGAAGAAAATGGGATAGGAAGGCCATCTACCTATGCCCAAATAGTATCTACTTTAAAAGAACGGGAATATGTCAAAATGGAGGAGAGATATTTTGTGCCAACAGAACTTGGTTCAGTGGTTAGTGACCTTCTGGTTAAGCACTTTCCTAAATTAATGGACTCAGGATTTACTGCAGAGATGGAGCTAAATTTAGATAAGGTGGCAGAAGGAAAACTAAGTTGGGTTTCCCTATTAAAGGATTTTGCTAAATATCTATACCCAGCTTTAGACAAGGCCCTAAAGGAGATGGAAGAGGTAAAAACAGGGAAGGCCACTGATATTATTTGTGATAAGTGCGGATCTCCCATGGTTATAAAATTTGGAAAAAATGGGGAATTTTTAGCCTGTAGCTCTTATCCTAAGTGTAAAAATACTAAGAATTTTAAAAGAGATGAGAATGGAAATATACAGATTGTAGATATAGAGCCAACTCAACTTGAAGTTGTAGGCAAGTGTCCAAAATGTGGTGGAGATTTAGTAGTTAAATTTTCAAGGGCTGGAGCTAGATTTATTGCATGCAAAAATTATCCTAAGTGTAAATATACAGAACCATTTTCTACAAAGATAAAGTGTCCTATTGAAGGATGTGATGGTGAAATAGTGGAGAGGATATCAAAAAGGGGTAAGATATTTTATTCTTGTAGTAGGTATCCCAAATGTAAATTTGCTATGTGGAATCCACCATATGACGAGACTTGTCCTGAATGCGGTTTTAAGATATTGGAAATAAAACAGAGCAAAAAAAGGGGAAAGTTTTTGTCCTGTCCAAATAAAAAATGTAAATTCTGGAAGAAATTAGAGGAATAAGTTATGATTAATAAAAAGGCCGTTCAAATTATTGGTTATAAAAATTCTGGAAAGACCCATTTAATGGTTAATTTTTGTTCAATGCTAAAATCCAGAGGACTTAGAGTAGGGTGTATAAAATATTCACACCACTCCCTTGATAAAAGGGATTCAGATACCGAGAAATTATCAAATAAAGCAGATGTGGTAGTCGGGATCTCACCTTCCTCATCTCAAGTTTTTTTCAATAAAAAAAAGAGTTTTTTAGATGTGCTTACTTATTTAGATGTGGACATAATTTTGATTGAAGGCGGAAGAAGAGAAATAGACTTTTTGCCCAGAATTGTTGTGGCAAACCACGAAGAAGACATTGAACTCACAGATGAATTGACTATTGGGGTTTACCTCAGAAATAAGGATTTAAAATTTAAAGATCATGAAATAAGTTTTATTGATAAAGAAGAGAATTTAGTAGAAGACATTTTAAACAAAGGATTTCTCTTACCAGGTATAGATTGTGGTGCCTGTGGATATAATTCATGCAGAGAAATGGGCATTAAAATTTTAAAAAACGAAGAAAGTGTTCAATCATGTATGAGCATGAACACTCCTGAAGTAAAGGTTGAAGTGGATGGAGTGCCCCTTAATTTAAATCCATTTGTGCAAAATATTGTCAAATCCACAATTGAGGGTCTTTTATCTAACTTAAAAGGGTATCACAAAGGCGAAATTAACATACAAATTAAGACAAAATAGGGCTATGTTTTTTAAAGTTGTCAAGGTCTCAGAATTCTATGATTTATTTTACAATTTTTCTCCCATTGAGACCACAATTGAAGTTGATTCTGCTATGAGTCTCAACAGGGTAGTTTCTGAGGATATTGTTGCACAAGAAGATTTTCCCCCTTTTGATAGGGCATGTATGGATGGTTTTGCAGTCTTAAGTGAGGATACCTATGGAGCATCTGAGTCAAATCCTGTATATTTAAAGGTAATAGGAGATGTCCAGATAGACAAAATCCCAGATTTTTCCATAAAAAGTGGCGAGTGTGCCAAAATCGTGACTGGTGCACCCATGCCAGGTGGCGCCAATGCAGTTGTGATGGTAGAATATACAGAAGAAGTGGCTCCAGATGAGATAGAGGTCCGCAAGAGTGTCTCTCCTTTTGAGAACGTGATCCTTACAGGTGAAGATTTTAAGAAAAATGATATTTTAGTAAAAAAAGGAGTGAGGATAAGACCACAGGAAATAGGGATTTTCATGGAATTTGGCGTAACCAAATGTAGGGTGTTTGATTTTATAAAGGTTGGAATAATTTCTACAGGAAATGAGATAGTTTCTCCTGATACAAAAAAATTATTGCCAGGTCAAATAAGGGACGTAAATTCTTATGTTATTTCATCTATGGTAAAAACAAATCACGCAGAATCTATATTTTTTGGTATTATACCAGATGATAAAGATGCCTTGGTTTCAGCAATTTCAAAGGCCTTATCTAATTGTCATCTAGTGCTTATATCTGGTGGAAGCTCTATTGGGGTAAAAGATTTAACAGAACAGGCAATTACATCTTTTAAAAACAGCGAGATATTATGCCATGGAGTGGCTATATCGCCGGGAAAGCCCACCCTTCTTGCTTCAATAGACAAAACACCAGTTGTTGGCCTTCCAGGGCAGGTGACATCTGCCCAGATAGTTATGCAAATCTTGGTTGCACCTTTGATTCGTTTTTTGTCCAATGATAAAGATTATCTTTCTGAAAATTACTTTCCAAAGACAAGGGCCAGATTAATGCATAATATACCATCTAAAAGAGGTAGAGAAGATTATATTAGGGTCAAGCTAATAGAGAAAAAAGGAGAGTTGTTTGCCCAGCCAATCTTTTCTAAATCAGGTATTATCAAAAGTCTGATTCAGGCAAAGGGCCTTGTAAGAGTGCCATATATGAGCGAAGGAATTGTAGAAGATTCCATAGTAGATGTGTTTTTACTCTGATTTTTTTTCTTCTTCTAAAAGGATTTCAATTTCTTTTTCTACTTCACTATGATTTTGTTGGTAGCTTTGTTTATCTTTTGGTTCAACATTATTTTCTTCTAAAATTAGATCATCAAATTCTATATCCCATACTTCTTCTTTTTTATCATGAGACTCTATCTCTTTATCGTGTTCTGGGATTTCTGTAATATCTAATAATTCTTCTACTTCTTCTTTGTTAGTTACTGGTTCTACAGCATTTGTATCTTGTTTATCTTGTATTTCTTGTTCAAAATTATCTGATTCTTGAATAAATAAAGTAGGATCTAGGTCTAATTCCTCATCTTCCTTATAATTATCTGATTTATTAATATTAAGAGCTTGGTTTAGATTTTCAAATTCTATTTCTTTGTCTAATACATCTCCATTTAGTTCTTGTGGGGCTTCATTATCGTGAGTTTCAGGTATAGATATATCTTCCTCTATAACATCTGGTTCTAACATCCATTCAAGATTTAAGTCTTGTCTTATATGATCCCAGTCATAGTTACATTTAGGACATTTTTTATAGAAATCAAAAGTAGTATATTTACATTTTGGACAAAACATAATCAACTCCCTTAAATAATATTTATAATTTATTTTTATGTTGAATATTCGAATGCATGTAATTTAATATTTGTTTTCTTTTTTTGCCTAAGTATTTTTTTGAGATCATCTACAATTAATACCAGCTGTCCATATAGTCTTTTAATTTCTTTTCCATACTCAGTTAATTCGTCTTCATTTTTACTGATATACTTTTTTATTAAGTATTTATCATTTAATACACTTTCACATAAATAAATTACATGTTCTAATAGATTTTCAAAAAACATGACACTTTCGAATTTGAAATCTTGTGCTATTTCTTTTATTTTTGTAAGGGCTTCTAAGTAACTTATTTTTTTTCCTTTATATATTCTTTTCGTCAATTCTTCCATAAGTTTTACTTTTCTCGCCTGTTGTATATAAGAGTATTCTTTCCAGACTTCTTGAAATATATCCATATGTTTTTGGAATATTTCATAGTTTTCTGAATTTAAGAGGTAGTTATCTAGGACTTTAGTGATATTATGATAGAATTCGTCTGAATATCCAATTATTCTTCTGCGATGTTTATTTAGCCATGCATAGAGAAATTTTAGGCGTTTTTCGTGGGTTTCGGTATTCTCTACTATTTCATTTCGTTTATATTTGATTTTGCCAGTGTATTCACCCTTTACAATGTCGTTTAATACATATGTCATGAGATTTATGTCTTTTATAATATTGAATTCATTATTTATTTCTCCAGTAATTGGGTGTATAATTTCTTGTTTCACAACAGAAAGTGCCCTATCTGTTCTTACATTATTGGGGTCATATTTGTGTTGTTTATAGTGGACCTTGAGTATCACGCAAGGCGGATCTTCAGATACAAGCAGCCCCAATTTTTTTAATTGTTTTATTTTGTCTTTTTGTTTCTTATTAAGTCTGACAAGGGCGATTTTTTCTACCTTTGGATATAATTTAGAATCTTTAGATCTATACAACGATGTAATTGTCCTGTCTGATTGTCCCAAGACCCTTATTAAGAAATCTTCTCCCATCTTAAATAACTTTCTGGCAAATAGGGCAGAAGATGTTCGTCTTTCTGATGCAATTGGAAATCCGTATAGTTCCATCAAAAATTGATATACAAAAAGGCGGTTAATCTCGTAGAGTCTGTTATCCCCTGGCTGGAATTTCCCGATTTTCAAGCCAAATCTCTTTAATTCTGTGTCCAGATCAGAGGGAAATGAGGCATACACTCCTGCAAAATAAAATTTTCCGTGGGTGTTTTTTGCAATTACATGTGCCCTGTCCATGTTTAAGAGATAGGGGATTAATTTTGGATAAGTAAGGATATTTGTAATAAACTTACTAATTGGATCTTTTTTTAAAGAGTCGTGAAATTTTCTGGGTAATCTACTCAAAAAGAGGGAGAGGTTATGTTGAACTATAGCTGGCTCATAAGGAGCTGCTGGTCCACTTATTTCAGTAACTGCGTCTTCTATACAGTGTAAAAGATCGAATTGAAATACTTCATTGAAATAGTCAATAGGCCTATCAAGGACCACTAAGCTAAAACCAGGTAAGAAAGGATACTCCTCCAAAGCAGGCTCAAATGATGGGAGGAGTTCCTGGGGATTAACTAAAGGATAAGATTCTTTGTTTTCAAAAAAAGGCTTAATTAAACAAAATTTTATGTGCACAATGTCCAGATATTTAATTAGATCATTTAGTGTTGAAAAATAGCTAGGACGGCTTAGTGTATAAATGTCCTTCCACTTGTAATTATTAACTAATGAAAAGGTCTCTTCCCAGGTCAATTTCATCTATAATTCACTTGATTTTTATTGTTGGTAATTTTTTCGTCTACATAGAAAAAGTTTATCCTACATAATTTATTTTTGCAATTTTGAACTTGTGACTTAAAAAAATTAAGTTTTCTTTTTTGCCCTTGGATGGGCCTTGTCATATATGTGGGCGATTTTTCCCATGGTTATATGGGTATATCTTTGAGTTGTAGAGAGTCTTGAGTGGCCCAGTAATTTTTGAACTACCCTTAAATCAGCTCCGGATTCCAGCATGTGTGTGGCAAAAGAATGTCTCAAGGTATGAGGCGATATTAAGACTGGAAGTGAGATCTTAATGCAAGCATTTTGGACAATCCTAAGTGCCTCTCGTCTATTCAGTCTTTTGCCTCTAATACCTAGAAATAGTGATTTGGTGCCATCTTTAGGATTAAATGCCTTTCTCTGTTCTAAATATCTTAGAATAAGTTCTTTGCATCTTGAGGTTATAGGAACGATCCTTTCTTTGTCTCCTTTTCCTTTTATTTTTATAATTTCTTGGCTGAGATCTATGTCATCTATATTCAATGCTAGTGCTTCACTAATTCTTAAGCCCGATCCATATAAAAGTTCAAGTAAGGCCCTATTTCTAAGTCCTTTGGGTGAGTTGTCTTGTGTATTGTCAAGGAGTTTTGATATTTGATCTACATTAAGTATTTTTGGGTGGTGCTTTGATGTTTTTGGATTAGATATACCAATTATTGGATTTTTATTTATAATGTTCTTTCTTTCAAGAAACTTAAAAAATCCCCGGAGCGAAGATAATTTTCTTGCAATAGTAGTCTTTTTTACACCTTGAACATGCAAGGTCTTTAAAAATGATGTAATATGTTTTTTTGAGATTTTATCTACTTTATCAAAGGTAATGGAAAAGTTTTCTTTAAGATATTGTTCAAAAGATAAGAGGTCTGTTTTATACGCCCTATATGTGGCGCTGGAAAATCCTCTTTGGCCTTTTAAATAGGAGAGATAACTATTTAGGTATTTATTCATTTCTACGTCTATCCATAATATATGAACTTTTTTGAGATTTTTTGGCTAGTTTTTTGAGATTAACTGCTATTTGAGATGCTTCTCCGTAGTGTTTTAGTTTACCATTGATGTTAAAAACAACGCCTATTGAAATAGCCATTAATGGAAATTTTTCTATTTTACCCTGTCTATTTTTGGATACTATATATCCCCTTTCCTTATCTGGTGGATCGTAAAAATAGGGTATTATTGAATCAAAGTTTTTTATTATTTTTTTGCAAACACTTTCTGCCTTGCTTACAGGGACAATAAAGACATAATCATCACCGCCAATATGTCCAACAAATCCTTCAGCACCACATTCTTCTTTTACAGTATTTACGATTATTCTTGCGGTCATCATAAGTACTTCATCACCTCTGGAAAAGCCATATTTGTCATTGTATGATTTAAAGAAATCCAGGTCCACATATCCTAGGGCAAAATCCCTTTTTTCATCAAGGAGTTTTTGGATTTTTTGTATAATAGTGGTATTGCCAGGCAATTTGGTTAAGGGATTTGCATCTAAGAATTTAGATGCCTTGCATGTGGTTAATTCTAGCCTTATTTTTGCTTCTTTAGGGTTTATTGGTCTTAGTAAAAAGTCATCTATATCTAGATCAAGCAAAGACATATTTTCAATTTCTTCTGGGATGTCTTTATCCAGACATAAGATCAAGGGTATTTGCAAGTATACGTTTTCGCCTTTTATTAGTTTTATCATTTCCAGGTATGAAATATCCTCTATTTTTATATCAAGTATTATCATTGCTGGAGGTGTTTGCAGTATCCTGTCTATTGCAGGTTTGCCTTCTTTAAATTGAATTAAGATACCCTTTTGTTTAAGGAGATTTTCAAATATTTCATAAATTGTTTCGTCTGGAGATATTAAAAAGAATTCTTGAGTGTTGTTTTGCATAATTTTTCTACTTAGGGATAAATGTTAATACTTCTATTATATCTTCTAATATCCTATCCATTATTTTTGCAAGTTTTTTAAAAGTGAGGCCAGTATCTAAAAAGTCTTTTTTAGAGAGTGCACATAGGAGCTCGTCTCCACTATTTCCAATCTCTAGAACTTTAGTTATGAAATCTGCAATATGGACTATTTTTGCAAATTCTTGATAGAACTCAGCAGATTTTGGATTGTGGTGATATGTAAGTGCAACTTTTGTTGGGAGGGGCAGATTCCAGTATTCAGCAAGCCAACTATTTACCCTGTCGTGCCCAAATCCCAGAACCTTTTTTTCTGCCTCCAGATATGTAATATCTTCTTCTGCAACTAATTTTTGTATTTCTTCTTTTTCCTCAGGGAGCTGAATTGCAATTACTACCTTGCCTATATCGTGCAGAAGTCCTGCTACAGCGAATTCTTCAGGGTCTTTTAGACCTAATTCCTCGGCAATGATCTTTGATATTGTAGCGCATCCTAGGCTGTGTTCCCACAGTCCAACCATGGCCTGAGTCATTACATCAAATACTGATGTTGAGATAATTATCCCTCTAATTACGTTAAAGCCAAGGAGCACAATTGCATGCTGGATCGTGGTGATCCTTCTTGGAAATCCATACACAGGGGAATTTACCATTTTTAATACCTTTGCTGAAAGGACCTGGTCTTTGGCAATTGCTTCAGCTATTTGTTTTGGGGTGCAGTCATCATCTTCTATCATCTTTGTAATTTCGTCCAACACAGGTGGCAGTGTTGGTAGATCTTTTACTGCCAATATCTTTCCTTTTCTCTTAGTGGTTAAGTCTTCCATTTTGAGTCTTGTTTCCC
>Ga0256842_1001322_pt1 | contig 20078 bp, 23 predicted proteins | sample 4559240metaG_FD_185973 | JGI IMG/M metagenome (GOLD analysis project Ga0256842, IMG submission 185973) | Hydrothermal vent microbial communities from Guaymas Basin, Mexico - 4559-240 | ecosystem: Environmental > Aquatic > Marine > Hydrothermal vents | place: Mexico: Guaymas Basin | collected... | reverse complement strand
GTAAAAAAAATATTTACATTAGAAACGAAACTCAGTAAAGATCCGTATATGGACTGCTGGTTTTTGACTCTTTTGCACCCTCTTGGCGACAAAGCCCATGCGCTAAAGGAACTGGAAGATATTATGGAGGCTGAAGCAAAAGATGTAACGGTGTTCGGAGACAGTCTTAACGATATAGGAATGTTTGAATATGCCGGAACGTCCGTAGCGGTGAAAAACGCCCTTGAAGAAGTTAAAAAAAGAGCCGATATCATCCTTCACCATACAAATGATGAGGATGCTGTAGCGAAGTATCTTAAAAAAATGATATAATATTTTAAAAAAGGAGTTTTATGACTAATGCCGAATTAAATGAAATTATAAAAAACATCGTAGAGGACAACGGATGTGAATTATACGATATAGAATTAAGCGAAGAAGGCGGACATAAGTATTTCAGGGTTTATATTACAAAGGCGGGAGGTGTTACGCTTAACGACTGTGAAAAAATAAACAACTTAATTTCACCGATTTTTGATATAGAAGACCCAGTTGAGGGGAAATATTTTCTTGAGGTAAGCTCCCCGGGAATTGAGAGAAAGCTGACTAAGCCCGGGCATTTTGAAAAAAGCATAGGCGAAAAAATAAAAGTTACAACCAAAGAGGGGGAAAAAATAAAAGGCGAACTTAAAAGCTTCATTGACAATGTGGCCGAAATCGGAAAAGAAAAAGTGCCTTTTGAGAATATAAAAAAAGCCAAAACATATATCGATTGGAATACTTACAAAGGCATAAAATAAAGGTATAGAATGAATTTATATTTTTCCAGCGTTCCTTCACCAAGCGGTTTTACGACCGCAACCCTTTCATCCACCAACGATAAAGAAGCTTCCAAAATCATAAAAGAAATCATTCAAAATTCATACGATTCTGCTTTGGAAAAAGGTGTGGATGCAAAAATCGAGTTTATTCATGAAAAGATGCCTTTAAATGAAATTCCTTATTTAAGCGAATATAAAAAGGCTTTGAAATTAATAGAAAAAGAAACGTTAAGCGAGCAGGAAAAAGATATTTTAAATGAAATAAAAGCATATTTGGCCAAAGAGGAAATAGACGTTTTATATGTTAAAGATAACGGAACGGGATTTAATACAAAAAACATGGTGGCCATGTTGGGGGACGGGATAAGCGTCAAACAGGAAGGTTCGGGCGGAAGTTACGGAAACGGGCATTTTAGTATTTTTAACACTTCTTTTTTAAGATACCTGCTGTATTTTGGCAAAAACAACGAAGGTGAGATATTCAGCGGCCACACCATTTTAAGGACATTTGAAGAAAACGGGGAACTTAAAGATAAAAACGGATATATCTTAAAAGAACAAAAGCCTTTGTTAAAAAACAACGATATTTTTATAAAAAAAGTTCCCGCTTTATTCAGGGATAAAATAAAAAACATGGATACCGGGGCGGTTATTGCCGTTTTGGGATTTAATTTTTTTCTAAACAGCGATAACTGGGCTGATTTGATAAAAGCCAGCGTTGTGAGGAATTTTTTTGTTGCAATTGAAAGAGGCAGACTGGAGGTGAAAATAACAGAGGGCAAAAAAACTCATACAATAAATTCATGCAATTTCGATATTCTTTTTGAGGAAACGAAAGATATCAAAATTAGGCCAAGGTATGAGGAAATAAAAACCTTTTTAAATTTATTGGCAAAACCGAAATATTTATGTATGACTCAGTGCGGCGAAGTCGAGATATATTTATCTCAAGGGGATGAGACAAAACTTGCCATATCCAGAAACGGAATGTATATAACTTCAAAACTGCCCTCTCCCTTAAGAAAAATTGATTTTTTGGGTTATAAACCTTTTAACGCTCTTATTATTCCCGAAAGCATGGAAATATCAAACCTAATTAAAAATGCGGAGGGACCTTTACATGATGATTTGTCCTTTAGGAGATTTTCAGGAGATAAAACGGGAAAAGAAAAGAAAAAGAAATTAAGAGAAGTGTTTAAAGAGATAAACCTTTTTATAAAATCAAAAACCAAAAAAGTCGAAGAAGAATCGTTAAGCGTTGAAATCCCCGAGTTAAATGTCGTTATGCTTTCCGGAAAGCATGATAAAAAAGGAAAAAAAAGAACGAACAAAATTTCAAAAAAAAGAAATAAAGCGGTTATCGGCTCCGATGAAAAAATAGAAAAACAGGAAATCCGGCCTCAAAAGGCTTCCAGTAAAAATAAACTTCGCGTGGGCAAAGAGATACTGCTGAAAAAATTTCTGGCGTTTAATGATACAAAAAGTAACAAACTTTATTTAAAATTTGAAAGCGAATACAAAGATGTATTTTTAAGGTTAAAAACGGATGACGGGACGGATGAAACGTGTGATATAAAATCCGCCGGAACGGATATCGAAATTGAAAACATTGAAGGTGAAAATGCCGAGATAAAAGGAAAATTTATTTTAGTTACGGACATAAAAAACGAAGTGAATCTGACAATTACATACAAAAGCGAATATAAAGACAGCGTTATCAATTATCAGTTTTTTAAGGCGATAGTATGATTTTGACTACAAGTGCGTATCCTTATCCGGTTTTAGAAGAAGAAAGATTTGATTATGTTGATTCGTTTTACACCATAGAGCAGATTAGGGAGGATGAAAAGCACATTTATCTGGAGCACCGTTTAATAGGGGCCGATTTCATTCTCGAACTGCTTGAAAGGAATGAAGCCAAATTTGTAACGACCGTAGTGGTTAAAGAATGTTTTTTTAGAAAAACTTATGATGAAATTTATGAAAAAATTTCCGCCAACAGGGTGATTCAGAAGATTCCTTTGATTTCTCCCGAAGTCAATCATTCGTTTTTCGCCCATATTGTTTATACGGGCAAAAATAAAAGTTTTAAATTGAATTATAGATACCTTGATGAATTTTGGAAAAATAGGGAAATTAAACTCTTAAAGGGGAGTGTTTTAGCAAAAGACGGCTGGAGGGATTTGGATTTCGGAGTGGGGGATATTCTGAAAATTTACAAAGACGAAAATATAAAATATTCGTTTGATACGGAAATAGATTATGAAAACGGCGGGAGAATTGTCTGTAAAATGAATAAGGAGCTTTTTGAAAAACTTTCATTAAGGGGAAGCAAAGACTTACATGTCAGAAGCATAATATCCCATATTCTCTCTCAGGCGTTTTTTAAACTCTCCAAAATGGATGAAATTCCGGGAAATTTCAGTTCGATTGTTTATAAATTGAAAGAAGAGGGAATGGATATTTCAAGCGAGGATTTTGATGCCGTAAAAGCCTCTTTGATTATTATGCCGCATATTTTGGGAGAAAGATATGAATAATTTACAGAAATTAAACGACGAACAGAAATACCATTTTTTATTAAGCGCTTTGGATGAAGATGAATTTTTGAAGTTTTTGCAAGCTTTTGAAAATTTTGACAGGGAGTATAAGGTAAGGTTTGATGTTACTTTTAAACTTTCCGAATACGAGTTTCAGAACATACCTTTTAATTATTACCGGGAAATATACGGGCGGCTTAATTTTAACGAACTTGATGCCTCTAATTTTAAAAACTGGTTTTATGTAAATTACGAGGCGGTAAAAAACGGGATAATCAAGCCTTATTATTTCGCTTTTACGGAAAAATACAAAGACGGGCTTAAAAATATCACAAGGGCGCTCAGGGAATACGAAAACGGAGAAAAAAAGTTTTTTAATAACGTTTTCCGTGCAGTTTTACGAAGGATGTTCGGATTTATTAAAGAAAGAGGCAGAAAAGGGATTTATCAGGATGTGCCTTTTAGCATTGCGTGGTGGAAATACCATATATATCTGAATACGCAGGATTATGTGAAAAATGAAAAAATAATAGAATTTCTGTATGAAAACAGCAGTTTTTATAATTATCTGATTGAAAAAATGGGATTTACTTTAACGGTACTGGCTGAGAGAAAACTTTTGGCTTCAATGCTGGATTATGTCAGCGAAAACGAAAATGAAATCAAATCAAAGAAAAAGTTTATCCAAAAACTGGCGGCGGCTTCGTCGGTAAGAAGTTTCGGGGCTTTAAGCGTGGAGGATATCAAAGATGTTATTAAAGGGATGTAAATGTATGTAAAGAGGGAGCATAAAAAACTGCCCCATATTGTAAAATTTTCGGGCGGAAGAAGCAGCGGATATATGGTGTTGGAGCTGCTTGAAAAGAATCTTTTGGATAAAAAAAGAGGCGATGTTGTGATATTTAACAATACATCGGCCGAACACCCTAAAACATATGAGTTTGTAAAAAAGATAAAGTATGAAGTAGAAAAGGCCGGCATTCCTTTTTTTATTCTGGAATTTCAGACGTTTGAAGATATGAAGGGAAACATATACGACAGATACGCAAGTTACAGGATTGTAAATGAAAGGGAATATTCCAGGGAAAATCCCTTTGGATACAGGAAAAATATGGAAGTGTTTGAAGAGTTTATTTCGTTTTTGGGTTATACGCCGAGTTTTTTCAGCGGGCGTATCTGCTCAAAATACCTTAAAAAAAACGTAACGGAAGAATTTGTAAAAGACTGGCTTGATTTTTTAAAATACGGAGTTAATTTACAGCGAAAAGGACATTACCAAAACAAAATAATGGCTGATTTTGAAAAAATTTATCAAAAACACAGAAAAAACAACGGGAGCGTCCCTTTTGAAATATTTAAAAATAAAAAAGAATTTTGTTATCTGAAAAGCAAACATGTAAGGGAGTCTCAGAATTTTCAGGATTTTACAAATGTAAAACTGGTAAGCGGCATTCAATACGGCGGTTATGATGTCGTTTCTTTAATCGGATTCAGAAAAGATGAAGAATACAGGTTAAAAAGAATAGAAGAAAGACTGAAACTTAAAGATAATATCGAGTTTTACGTAAAAGAGGGAAACGAGCATATTTATATGCCCCTGATTTTTTGGGAGGCGGATTGTAAGGATGTTTTTGATTTCTGGGATAATTATAAATTTGATCTTGAGCTTCCCAGAGACGGTGTTTTGGGAAACTGCGTCTACTGTTTTATGAAAGGGGCGGACAAACTGATGAAAATTACCCCTTCAAAGGAGAGCAGGGCGCTTGATATAGATTACTGGGCTGAGCTTGAAAAGAAATATCAAAGGGATTTAATAGCCGAAGAGAGAAAAAGAAAGGATGATGTCAAAATAATAAATTTTTTTGGCTCAAACGGAGAAATGTCCTATGAAATTATCAGAAACAGTATTAGAAACAATAATAAATAAAGCGTGGGAATATCAGTTTTTAACATATCCCAATCCGGCCGTTGGGGCTGCCGTAATAGTAAATAATATGCTTTTTACCGGGGTTCATAAAAAAGCGGGCGGCCATCATGCCGAGGTGAATGCATTATGGAACGCATTCAGTGCATTTAAGGATGTTCCAGATTTACAAACGTCTGAGGAAATACATGAATTTTTATTAAAACACCACAACGGTTTTTTTAACGAAGCGAATATTTACGTAACGCTAGAGCCCTGCGCCCATGTAGGAAAGACACCCTCATGTGCGAATTTGATTAAACATTTAAAACCAAAAAGCGTAAAGATAGGATGGCCGGACCCTATTGAGGGACACGGCGGAGGCGTTGGGATTTTAAAAAACGCCGGCATTGAAGTTAATGTGTTAAACGATAAAAGGTGTTATGATTTGATAGAACCGTTTATAAAATGGCAAAAAAGGTTTGTATTTTATAAACTGGCTTTAACCATGAACGGCTCCATAACCGGCGGGTATATCAGCTCTGAAAATTCTCTTGAATGGGTGCATAAGATAAGGGATAAAACCGATTTGCTTGTAATCGGCGGCAATACCGTAAGAATCGACAGACCAACCCTTGATGCAAGAAGGGTAGGGGGCAGGGCGCCCGATGTTTTGATTTATTCTAAAAACGACGGAATTGACAGAAACATTCCACTTTTTAGTGTAGAAAACAGGAAAGTGTTTGTAGAAGATTCGCTGGAGAGGATGAATGATTATAAATTTATAATGATAGAGGGCGGTGAGAGATTGTATAAGGAAATAAAAGATATACTCGATTGGAAAATATTTATAATAAGCCCTAAATTTGCAAACAGGTTTAATTTCAGAAGTGAAGACGAGTTTGAAATACTTCATACAAATTCAGGCGATGATTTGATTGTGTTTGGGAGATGAGATGGATGTAAAAATTTATGATAAACTTGCAAAAAAATACGATTTTGCAACCAAAACAGTGAGTTTCGGAATTGAAGAGATTTGGCGGTGGATGTTTGTCAGAGAAATAAAAAAATATATTAAAAACGGTGTTTTGATAGATGTTGCAAGCGCGACGGGAGAGATGGCAATAGCACTTGATTTTGATGAAATGTATCTGATTGAACCAAGCGAAGAAATGAATGAAATTTCAAGTGAAAAGTTAAAAATGAAAAATGAAAAATGTACAGAAAAAAAAGAAGAAAATAAAATAGTTATAAAATGTAAAAATAAAAAAACAGTTATTATTAAAGATACCGCCGAAAATTTCAGACTTGATAAAAAAGCGGATTTGGTAACCGCGTTTATGGCTCTTAGGAATTTTGACGATTTAAAAAAAGGCATTGAAAATATAAAAAATCATATAAAGCCCGGCGGCTATTTTGCTGTGGTTGAAATGGTAAAAAGCGGGAGTTTAATGGCAAAACCCATACTCTGGTATATGAATAAAATCGTTCCTTTAATAGCCGGAGCGCTTCTGGGTATGAAAGAGGAATACAAATTGCTTGGAAAAAGTATAGATTCGTTAAAAGAAGAGGAAATAATAAATAGTCTAGAAGGATTTACCATTGTCAAAAAACAAAAACTTATATTTCCGATTGCCACTTTAATAATAGCGAAGAGAGATGACAGATAAAATATTTGAAATAAATATCGGTGAAAATATCGAAGTTGTTATAGATTCGAGATTTAAGATTAAGGGATTTATAGAGTTTATAAGACTCTCTTTTAACAAACTTGAAATAAACGACAATCAGTATAAAATTTTTTATGATAAAAAGAATGTCAGAAAACATAAACTGCTTCTTCAGGCGATTGCCAATATGTATAAAAAACAAAAAGGAAAAGATGAAAATCTTTTAAAAAAACTTCTTTTGAATTATAAAAAAGATTTAATAATTAAAATAAAAAAATATTCCGTAACATTTGATGAAAAAGCCATATACATTACAATCAGAAAACTTTCAAGCAAAGAGTTTGAAATACTTTTTGCAAATCCCAAAAAGCCGGTTTATAACTATATCAAAGGGCTTTTTCTGTTTGATTTGATAGATATGAACAGTGAAAGACTGGTAATAACATTTAACGAAGAATCACAAAGAATTGTCAGCGCTCTTGCAGCCAAACATTCCATTATGGGCTATAAAACAGTTTTCAATATTGATGAAAACGAATTTTCATACACCAAAAATTTCAGTGTTGAAGGTTCGCTTAAAGAATATCTCAATAAAGTCAGAAACGCTCTTGAGCTTTTCGGCGTATCAACTATTTATGAATTTGATAAAATCAAAAAAGAATACAGACGCCTTGCCAAAAAATATCATCCAGACCTTCACAGGCAAAAACCAGACCTTATCCAGAAAATTTACGCCAAAAAATTTACCAGGGTAAAAGAATCGTATGAGCTTTTGGAAGAATATTACACACGAAAAAAATCATGAAAAACAGGTATTTTATAACAATAACAACGGTTAATGGCACGAAACATTATACGTTTCATGAAATTGTAAAATTCATATTAATCGGTTTTTTTATTCTGATTTTTTTAACACTTGGTCTTGGATATGCTTATATAAAATATCTTAAAATAAAAGTTGATAATTTAAATAAAGAAAAAGAAAAACTTTCTAAAAATTTGAATGATTTAAATCTTAAACTTTCTTCATTGTCATCAAAAATAAAAATTTTAAATGAAAATTTGCTGAACAAGCAGGTTAAATTAGAAAAGCTCAATTCGAAAATAAACGATTTGGAAACAAAAATGGGTTTAAAAGGGGATGTTTCTTTTTCAAATGTGAATATAAAATCTTTAACCTCTGAAGAAATGAATAAAATTTTAATGCTTTTCCCCAGCGGAAAGCCTTTAAACAATATAGAAGTTACTAGTAAATTCGGATGGAGAATACATCCTATTTTGAAAAAAAAGGAATTTCATCCTGGAGTTGATTTAAGGGGAAAGGGGCTTGTTGCTGTTTATGCTACCGCTAACGGTATAGTCCTTGGGGCGGGTTTGAATCCATACGGTTACGGGTATGTGGTAAAAATTTCAAATATATACGGCTTTACCACTTTATATGCGCATCTTAGAAAGAATCTCAAGGTTAAAACGGGGGACTTTGTTAAAAAAGGGCAAATTATAGGATATATGGGCAGTACCGGGTTAAGTACCGGACAGCATTTACATTATGAAATAAGATATAATAACAAACCTTTAAATCCTGTTAATTTTATTTATTGGAATGGAAAAAATTTTTATAAGATGTTTAAAAAAGAAAAGGGAGTACCATGGGGGTCTTTAATAAAAGCGAGTCTTTTAATAATGAAACAACAGTGATATCCGGTACGACTGTATTTAAAGGAAATATAGATTCCAAAGGTAATGTGCATATAGACGGAATAATAGAGGGTAATGTCAATGCCGCATCTAATATATCGATAGGTAAAAAAGGGAGAATAACCGGTGAAGTTAAATGCAAAAAAATGGTCGTAAGCGGTATTTTTGACGGAAAGGCCGAATGTGACGATGTTGAAATTTTAAAAAACGGAAAGCTCAAAGGCGAAATAACCGTTTTAAATTTTGTAATAGAAAAAGGCGGCAATTTTGAAGGGATTTGTTATAAAAAAAATGAAAATTCAAAAAAACATCCGGTAAAATAAAATTACATCCACTCAAGCAGTTTTTCAACTTCTTTTACCTCATAACATTTAATGGGCTCTTCTATAGGTCTGCTTGGAACGATTGCTTTTGTAAATCCTAAATTTGCCGCTTCTTTTATTCTCTGCTCAAGGCCGGGAACGTTTCTTATATCGCCTACTAAACTCACTTCCCCTATAAATACGCTTTCTTTGCTGATTTTTCGATCCCTAAAACTGCTCACTATCGCCGCCATTACGGCCAAATCCGCGGCAGGTTCGTTAATTTTGATTCCTCCCGTTACGTTTATAAATACGTCATATTGATTAAAAGGTAAATTCAGTTTTTTTTCAAGCAGTGCCAAAATCATATTAAGACGGCTTAAATCAAATCCGGTGGCGCTTCTTTTGGGAATCGAATAACTTTCACTAACTAACGCCTGAACTTCCAAAACAATAGGCCTTGTTCCTTCCAAAACCACGGTAATGGCGCTTCCAGGAAGCGCTTTTTTAGAAAAGAAAGATTTGTTTTTGGCGCTTGTGAGACCATGCTTTGTCATTTCAAATATTCCGATTTCGCTGGTTGAGCCGAACCTGTTTTTAAAAGCCCTTAAAATTCTCAGCTCCCTGCTTGTATCACCTTCAAAATATAAAACGGTGTCAACCATATGTTCAAGCACCCTCGGACCTGCGATTGAACCTTCTTTTGTGATGTGGCCGATTATGAAAATGGGGGTTTTACTCTCTTTTGCAATTCTCATAAGCTCAAACGTGGCCTCCCTTACCTGCGAGACGCTTCCGGGAGCGGATTGTAGGTTTTCGGAATAGATTGTCTGGATTGAATCTATAATTACTAAATCATATCCTTTATTGATTTCATCAAGTATATTCTCAACTATTATTTCAGGCATTAAAAAAAGGTTTTTATTTTTTATTCCGAGTCTTTCGGCACGGATTTTTATCTGTCCGGGGCTCTCTTCCCCGGCTATGTATAAAACTTTTTTGTTTATATTTCCCGCCAGTTTCATCATAAGGGTGGATTTTCCGACCCCCGGGCTTCCGCCTATAAGTACAAGGCTTCCGGGGACTATTCCGCCTCCTAAAACCAAATCAAGCTCACTGTCACCTGAGCTGAACCTTTCGATTTCTTCTTTTTCTATTTCTTCGAATTTTAAAACGTTGGCTTTTTTGATTGAGGGATTTAAAGATGTTTTTTCTTCTTTTACTTCGACAAAGCTTTCCCAGCTTCCGCAGGCCGGGCATTTTCCCATCCATTTTGCGCTTTTGTATCCGCACTCGATACATTCGTATACTGTTTTTTTCTTAGCCATTTATAAAACTTTCTATTTGCCTGTTGTGATTAATTATTTCATTTGTATTAGAAATTATTAACAAATAAACGATTCTCCAGATAATAATTGCTACGATTAGTAAAACGACATATAAAAGAATTATCCATTTGTGTCTGTTTAAATCGATACTGTTTTCGTCTTTAAATTTTATAATTAAAAGCCCTACAAAAGCGGCAATGATAATTACCGCTCCGAAATAAAAAATAATATCAGTCATAAAGCCCTTCCAAAATTCCTTCGATAAATTCGTTTTTGTCAAATTTGACCAAATCTTCGGGTTTTTCGCCGACACCTACGAAATAAATCGGAAGTCTTAGCTCGTTTGCGATGGTAAATACGCTTCCGCCTTTTGCCGTTCCGTCAAGTTTGGTTATGATGACCCCGTCAACCCCTATTATTTCTTTAAACACTTTAGCCTGGTTTATTGCACTGCTTCCCTGCGTTCCGTCAATAATCAGTATTATTTTATGAGGTGCATTTTCGTAAGCTTTTTTGGCAACATTTACAATTTTTTTAAGTTCGTTTTGAAGGTTTATTTTATTATGAAGACGCCCTGCCGTGTCAATGAGGGCTATATCGATTCCTTTTGCCTTTGCGCTCGCTATCGTGTCATAAGTCACGGCCGCCGGGTCGTGTCCCTGTTTGGTTTTAACTATCGGGATGTCAAGTATTTCGGCCCATTTTGTAAGCTGTTCGATCGCAGCGGCTCTGAATGTATCGGCCGCTCCTAAAATAACACTTTTGCCGTCTTTTTTAAATTTATACGCAAGTTTTGCAATTGTGGTCGTTTTTCCAGCTCCGTTAACGCCTATGATTAAAAAAACGAAAGGTTTGTCGTTTATTTCAATATCATTTTTAGGTGTGTCAAAAACCCACAAAAGTTCTTTTTTTAATTTCTCTTTTGTTACTTTCTCGGGCAGTCTTTGTATGATTTTTTCAACCAGGTCATAGTCCATATCTGCTTCAAGCAGCGCTTCTTCGATTAAGTCTTTTGGTATTTTTTCTTTTTTCTGTGAGCCTACTATACTTTGAAGCGCCTCTTTTGTTTTGTTAAGTCCTTTTTTTAAAAATGAAAACATCTAAAATCCTTCCGCTTTTAATATTTCATACGGTGTGAAATTTTCGTATTTTATCGTTTTATTATTCTCTAGAACCACTATGGTGGGGTAAGTTTGTATATTAAAATAATTTTGCAGAAATGTCGAATCTGTCTTATAATATTTTATACTTAATTTTTTTAATACCATCTCCTGAGCTTTCGAATAAGAACTGTTGTTTTCAAAGAGAATAACTGTTTTTTGTTTTGGGTATATTAAAGTGTTTTTTTTAAATTTCAGCTCGAAATTGTCAAATTTGACAACAGTGATATTGCCGTTTTTAATTTTGGTATCTGCTTTTTGTGTATATTGTGTCTGATTAGTTTCAGCTGTTATGTGGTTTTCTTCCGTTTTTACATTTTTGGAACAACCGCTAATTAAAAATAATAAAATAAATGTTAAAATATAATTCAAACAAACTCCTTTTTCGTAATTTTATCAAAAAAGTGGAAGAGAGGGGGAATAGAGAAGGTGAAGAAGGTGAATAGAGAATTGAGAATTAAAAACTTTAATAATCCTAATAACTTAACTAACCTTAAAAACCATTACACAACTAAATAATATACCAATTTTACTTTTAGCATATTGATAAGGGGAAAAAGTGAAAAATGAATTTAGGAAAATGTGTTTAAATATAAACAGATTCAATAAATACTACTATTCTAAAAAAATAGGCTGGCAACTTTACAATATCTGTAAAGATTACAAAAACATACTTTTTTTTATTCCAATGCAAAACGAAGTGGATATTCACTGGGTTTTAAAAAAATTAAGAAGGGAAAAAAAGAATATTTTTGTGCCGTTTATGGAGGATTTAAGCTTTAAGATGGTAAAATATCAGTTACCACTTAAGAAGAAAAAATTTTCAATACTTGAACCTGTCAATAAGCAAAAAACCCTTGTCAAAATCGATTTAGCCCTAGTTCCGATAGTGGGATTTGATTCCACATTCAGACGTATCGGTTTTGGAAAAGGGATGTACGACAGGTTTTTTGAGAATTTGAAATACAAACCCGAGGTGGTGTTTGTGCAGCTTAAACCCTGTTTTTCAAAGAGCATACTCACTGAAAAACATGATATTCGTGCCAATGAATATATAAGCTTTAATATTTATAAAAGGAGTAAAAATGAGCGTTTTAATAATTTTAGTCGTTATGATTTTATCCGCTCTCGCGGGATTTGCTATAGCCAAAAAAATGGATGCGGCAAAGTATGAAATTTACATAGAACAGGCAAAGGCAAAAGCAAAAGCTATTGAGCATGAAGCTGAGATTCTTTTGGAAAATACAAAAACAAAGGCCAAAGAAATGGAGCTTGAAGTAAAAAATGCATATGAGCTTCAGGAAATGAAACTTAAACAGGAATATGAAAATAAGCTGAATGAAATTTTAAAAAAAGAAGAAGAAATTGAAAACTTAATTGAGCAGAATATGAAAAAAGACGAGGAGCTTCAAAAGCAAATAGATGCGGTAAATAAAGAAAGAGGAGTAATTGAGAAATTAAAAGAACAATACAGAGAAAAATTAAAGGAAGCTCAAAAAATACTTGAAAACGGAGCCGGGCTTACAAAAGAAGAGGCCAGAGAAATACTTCTGAAAAAAACAGAAGAAGGGCTTAGGGATGAAGTGGCACACCTTACAAGAAAAATTTTAAAAGAAGCCGAAAACGATGCAAAAAGAAAAGCTGAGTTTATCATAGCCCAGGCGACAACAAGATACGCCGGTGACTTTGCAGGTGAGAGACTTATAAACGTAGTGCCTATCGGGGATGATGAAATGAAAGGCAGAATTATCGGGAAAGAAGGTAAGAATATAAAAACACTCGAAATGGTTACGGGCTGCGATATTATAATTGACGATACACCAGGAGCCGTGACTGTAAGCAGTTTTAATATCTACAGACGTCAGATTGCCGTTGAAACCATTAAAAGACTGGTAGAAGACGGAAGGATTCAGCCTGCAAGAATTGAAGAGATTTATCAAAAAGTAACTCGGGAATTTGAAGAAAGAGTATCACGTGAGGGTGAGGAGATTTTAATTGATTTAGGACTCTCAAACGCAGGCATTCATCCTGAAATAGTAAAACTTATAGGAAGACTGAAATACAGGGCAAGTTACGGACAAAACGCCCTTTCACATTCTTTGGAAGTGGCACATCTTGCCGGTATTATGGCGGCTGAAATGGGCGGGGATGAAATGCTGGCCAAAAGAGCCGGACTGCTTCATGATATAGGAAAAGCCCTCACTCATGATTTCGGAGGAGATCATGTTACGCTTGGATATGATTTATGCAAAAGATACAAAGAACCCGAAGTCGTGCTAAACGCTATCAAAGCCCATCACGGACATGTGGAGCCGACAAGTATAGAATCGGCCGCAGTGTGCGCCGCGGATGCTTTAAGCGCTGCAAGACCGGGAGCAAGAAGAGAGGTGCTTGAAGCATTCTTAAAAAGAGTCGAATCGCTTGAAAACATAGCTAAAAGCTATATAGGGGTTATAAACGCATATGCTTTAAATGCCGGAAGGGAAATCAGGGTGATTGTGGAAGCCGATTTGGTAAATGACGATGAAGCTGTACTTATGGCAAGGGATATAGCTAAAAGAATAGAAGAGGAGGTCAGTTTCCCTGGTGAGATAAAAGTAAATGTAATCAGGGAAAAAAGAGCAATTACCTATGCGGCGGCATAAGAATGGTGAAGTGAAAGAGGGTGAAAAATGGTGAAAGAAAGTGAAAAATGGAAAATTAAAAACTTTAAAACCTTAACAACCTATTTATACAAGAAGGAAGGATATGGAAATTTTAGTTAAGCCATGCGGCGAGTTTTACACCAACTGCTATATTGTCGATAAAAAGATTATAATTGACCCTGGGGTAGGGGCGTTTGAGTTTGTAAAAGAGCATGTGAAAGAACCTCTTGCCATAATAAACACTCATGGGCATTTTGACCATATGTGGGATGATAAAAAGATTAAAGAATATTTTAATATTCCGATTTATATCCATAAAAACGACGCTTTTATGCTTGAGAATGATCCATTCGGATACAACCCTCCAAAAGTAAAGCCCGATATTCTGTTTGATGAGGGGGAATACATAATAGGAGATTTCAATATTAAAATCAGACATTTTCCGGGACATACGCCGGGAAGTATAACAATTGAAATAGGTGAAAATATGTTTAGCGGGGATTTTATATTTGACGGTGGTATCGGAAGGGTTGATTTTCCTTATTCAAATGCCGAAGATATGAAAAAATCGATTAAAAAATTTTTACAAATACCTTATGATAAAAAAGTCCTTCCCGGACACGGGGCTACAACGACCATCAAAAAGGCTCAAAAATTTTTGCCGATGTGGCTTGACTATTTATAAAGTTTCACTAAAAACACCGGAAAATCTTTGTGTTTTTTTATCGTATGGATGATTTTATAGGCCATTTTCCATTCTTTAAAATAGCTTTTAAGCTCATCAACATCGAATCCGAAATGTTCAACGTCTTCGTTGCCTCTTGTGTGAAAACTACCGTCTTCTTTAACCAAATCGGCCAGATAACATACATTCGTAATTTCAGATAGTTTTTTTGAAAGAGTTTTTATGTCTTTTATGTGATGGAGTGTCATTGAGGATATAACAATATCAAAATTTTCTCTTATTTCAAATATGTCTTTTTGGTATGCTTTTGCGTTAATGCTTATTTTTTGGGTTTTTTCGTTGAATTTTTCAACCATTTTTGCTGAGGTGTCTATTCCGATCAGTTTTTTTACAAACGGTGCTGTGTTTATTCCTACTAGCCCCGTACCGCATCCGAATTCAAGCGCTTTTTCGTTACCGTTTAGATGAGGAATAATGTTTTTAACTACCGCCTTTGCAAGATTCACTCTTCTTGGTAAATCATCCCATGTCAATGCATCTTTATCAAATCTATTTTTAAAATTTAATTTTTTACTTTTCATTTGGAACTCTGTCTGGAACCCGGTTGTTATATTTTAATGCCCGCATTTCTTAAAGCCTTGTGGATATGGCTCATTTGTGTTGATTTGTTTTTACACCACTCAGGGGCTAGAAGGTTTTCGCTTCCGGCTGTCATTCTTTGGATTGAAATGTCTTCAGGCAGCATTTTTATGGCTTTAATTAGAGTGTCAATGTAAGTTTGTTCGTCAATGGGAGTAAAATTTCCTTTTTTGTATTCAAGGGCTAAAAGAGTGTTTTGGGTAACATATAATGGATGAAATTTAACTGAGTCGATATTTAAGGAAATGGTGTCTTTTACGCTTTTTAGCATATCTTTTTGCGTTTCACCGGGAAGCCCGAAAATCAGATGTCCGCATACTTTTAGCCCTAAATCTTTTGTTTTTTTTACTGTATTTTTTACATTTTCAAAGTTATGTCCCCTGTTGATTCTTTTGAGTGTTTCGTTGTTGGAGCTTTGAATACCGTATTCAATCCATATCTCATATTTTTTGCTGAGATTTGCCAGGTATTCAAGGGTTTCATCTGTAATGCTGTCGGTTCTTGTCCCAATGCTGAGTCCTATTACATCGGGAAATGAAAGTGCCTTTTCATATAACTTTTTTAATGTTTCAAAAGGTGCATATGTATTTGTAAAACTTTGAAAATAAACAATGAATTTTTCGGCGCCGTAATGTTTTTTTAAAGAAGGAACGGTATTGAAAAACTGTTCTTCAAGAGTTTTTAACTGTTTTTTTAAAAGAGGATTTTCATTTGATTTTAGATTTAGTGTAATTCTTTCTTTTGCAAAATTCGGAGAAAAACTTTCATTTTCGCAAAAAACGCATCCGCCTCTTGCTACGGTTCCGTCAATATTAGGACAGGTGAATCCCGGGATTGAAACAGGGACTTTTTTAATGTTTGTGTGAAATTTTTTCTTTAAATATTTGCCAAAGGTGTATAATCTTTTCATTCATCCTCTTTTTTGCCGTTTTATATCAAAAAGTTCTTGTTTAATCAAGAATAAAAAAGAGAAAAATTCTCTTAAAGAATAGGGTAATTGTTATCAAAGCATGCAAAGCAGTAATTGTCTTTTGTGTCATTAATTGCTTTGGTTATTGAATCTATTGATAAATAAGCAAGAGAATCGGCTTCTATAAATTTTGCAATCTCTTCAGTGGAAAGTTTGGAAGCTATAAGCTCTTCTTTTGTGGGCGTATCCACTCCATAATAGCAAGGTGCCACAGTGGCGGGACTTGCTATTCTCATATGAACTTCCTTTGCCCCGGCTTCTTTTAGCATTCTTACTATTCTTCTGCTGGTTGTTCCTCTTACTATGGAGTCGTCAATTACAACAAGTCTTTTGCCTTCAATTTTATGCTTGATAGGGCTTAGTTTCATTTTTACTTTCAAATCCCTTATTTCCTGAGTCGGTTCGATAAATGTCCTTCCGACATAATGGTTTCTCATAATTGCCATTTCAAAAGGAATTTTGCTCTCCTGTGCATATCCTAAAGCCGCCGCCACACCGCTGTCAGGCACAGGTACCACCATGTCAGCTTCCACAGGCAGTTCGCGGGCGAGTTCCCTTCCCATCTGTTTTCTTGTACTGTAAACGTTTTTACCAAATACATTTGAATCCGGTCTTGCAAAATAGATATATTCAAAAATACACTGTTTCGGGTTTGGTTCAAAAATCATTTCACTTTTTATTTTGTCATCTTCAAAAATAATCATTTCACCGGGTTTTACATCCCGGATATATTCCGCACCTACCAGTTCAAACGCACAAGTCTCACTTGCCACTATATATCCGCCTGATTTAAGTTTTCCAAGAGAAAGCGGTCTAAATCCGAAAGGGTCTCGGATTACGAACATTTTACTGCGGCTTAAAATCACAAGTGAAAAGGCACCTTTTATTTTTTTAACCGCATCGATTATTCTGTCTTTTAATCTCTCTTTTTCATAATTTTTCGCAATTAAATGAATTAAATTTTCCGTATCCATATTGCTTTGAAATATGGCTCCTCTTTTGATTAAATCTTCTCTTATCTCTTTTGCGTTTACCAAGTTTCCGTTATGAACGATTGAAATTTCACCAAGTCCGTATCTGGCAAATACCGGCTGTGCGTCAAGAATTGAATCATCCCCTGCCGTTGAGTATCTTGTATGCCCTATAGCCATATTTCCTTTTAATATCTTAAAATTCTCTTCTTTAAAAATCTGGGTTACAAGTCCCCTGTCTTTTACCGTTTTAATATGTTTTCCGTCACTGCTGCTAATTCCCGCTGCTTCCTGACCTCTGTGTTGCATAGCAAAAAGAGCATAGTATGCCAGTTTGCTTGCATTTTCATTTCCGTAAATACCTACTACCGAACACATTTATATTTCCTTTATATTCCTAATGCATCATTAATTGAATAAAGTCCCGGCTTTTGATTAATAAGCCATTTTGAAACTTTAATGGCACCTCTTGCAAATGTTTCCCTGCTTGTAGCCGTGTGGTTTAATTCCAAAAACTCCCCTTCGTTATAAAATCCCACGGTATGTCTTCCTACAACGTCGCCGCCTCTTAGGGCAAATACGCCTATTTCATCTTTGCTTCTTGCTCCTACGTGTCCGCTTCTGCCTGTAACCATTACTTCTTTAAGATTGAGCCCTCTGGCTTTTGCACAGCTTTCTGCTAAAGTTAAAGCGGTACCGCTTGGCGCATCCACTTTGTATCTGTGATGCTGCTCTACGATTTCTATATCGAAATCTCTTAATTTTTCACTGACCATTGATACTAATTTATTTAAAATAGCAACGCCTAAGCTCATATTTGTCGCATATAAAACTGCTGTTTTTTGTGAAACTTCAAGCATTAGGTTTTTTTGATGATCGTTAAGTCCCGTGGTGGCTATAACCAACGGTTTAGGATTTTCCAAAGCGGCTTCTAAAAGTGTTTGTGTAGCTATCGGTGCCGAAAAATCAATTGCAATATCGCAGTTTTCAAGAAGAGTTTTTGCGTCGTTTGTTATGACGGTTTTGGGTTCGAATTCTATAGTCTGTTCTCCTTCAAACATTACAGCGCCTAGCGAATCATCCGAATTTTTGATTATATTTACGAGTAATTGCCCCACTCTTCCCGTTGCGCCTACAATTCCGTATTTCATTTTAATCCTTTAAATTTTTTACGTATTTTACCACATTTAATGCGGCTATAGCACCGTCTCCCGCAGAAGCCACTACCTGTTTGACGCTGTTTTGGCGTACATCGCCTATTGCATAAAGCCCGTCAAGCGAAGTTTTCATATTAAGATCAACTTTTACTTCTTCTTTTTCATTTAATTCACATAAATCCTTAACAAGAGAAGAATTTACATTCATTCCCACAAAAACGAATACACCGTCAATTTTCAATTCTTTATTTTTGCCGTTTTGATTTATAATCGCCGTATTTAAAAACGGAGTGCCTGTTACTTCTTCCACGGTGGTATTGTAAAGAATTTCAATATTTTCTTTTTCCTTTACTTTTTTAACAGTGAGCGGTGAAGCTTTGAATTCGTCGCGCCTGTGAATCAGATAAACTTTTTTGGCGATATTGCTTAAATACAGTGCTTCTTCCAAAGCGCTGTCTCCTCCGCCTATAACCGCTATATCCATATTTTTATAAAAATATCCGTCACATACCGCACAATAGCTTACTCCTTTTCCGATATATTCTTCTTCGCCTTTGAATCCGGCCCTTTTAGGAGTTGCACCTGTTGCTAAAATCACAGCTTTTGATTCATATTCGTTTTGAGATGTTTTTATTGTAAATATTTTGTCGTTTTTTTCTATACTTTTTACCTCTTCGTTTATGATTTTTGCTCCGAATTTCATGGTCTGTTCGGGCCAGCATTTCATAAGTTCAAGTCCGCTTTTTACTTCACATACACCCGGGTAGTTTTCTATTTCGCTGCTTTGAGTTATCTGTCCTCCGGGGGTGAGCTTTTCTATTATAAGTGTATTAAGTCCCATTCTTCCGGCATAAAGTCCCGCACTAAGCCCTCCGGGACCGGCTCCGATTATAATTACGTCATACATTTTCACTCCTTGATGTTAAGTAGATAAGTTGTGAAGGATATATATGTAATTTTGTCTTTTATTTCCTTCACAACTTCACAACTTACCTACTTCACAACTTTCTAATCGGGCTGTCCTGTTTATAAAGTTTTTTATTATATTGTTTGATATTTAAAACAACTGGGACTTCATATATATTCAAAAATTGAATTATTTTAATTATAGTATTTATTCCGGCAGTTGTATAGATAATATTTTTATAATCCTTTCTTTGCTGATAAATATCTATTGCCAATATTGGATATTTCGTATTTATTTTTTTGACTAACTCATCGATACTGTTTAATCTTGATGAAAATATTATAAGCGTATATTCTTTTTCTTTAGGCTCAAAAATTTTATGTTTTTCGTAAAGGACTATTTTGTTAAAATCTAAAAATTTATATTCTCTGAATTTGTAGTTATAATAGAAGAAAAAAGCAGCAATCATTAATGCTCCGAAAAAGGAGCTGAATGTGTAAAAGAATCTGCTTTTCAATTATGAAAGAAGAGCTTCGATTTTTTCAACATACATCTGTTTTGGCGCAGCACCTATCATTGCATCTACCGCTTCACCGTTTTTGAAGAATATAACGGTAGGGATACTTCTGATTCCGAACTGTCCTGCAATTTCCGGTGCTTCATCAGTGTTTACTTTGCCTACAACAACACCTTTTTCTTTATA
>Ga0256842_1001321_pt1 | contig 20086 bp, 17 predicted proteins | sample 4559240metaG_FD_185973 | JGI IMG/M metagenome (GOLD analysis project Ga0256842, IMG submission 185973) | Hydrothermal vent microbial communities from Guaymas Basin, Mexico - 4559-240 | ecosystem: Environmental > Aquatic > Marine > Hydrothermal vents | place: Mexico: Guaymas Basin | collected... | reverse complement strand
TTATTTTAGAAATGAAAATATGATGAATCCCCAAAAATATTATATTGAAACATGGGGTTGTCAAATGAATGAACATGATTCAGAAAATTTATCTGGAATGTTTGATTTAATGGGATTTATAAGAACGGATTTAAAGGAAAATGCAGATGTGGTACTATATAATACATGTGCTGTAAGAGAAAAAGCCGAAATGAAAGTATACGGAAATTTAGGACATTTGAAAAATTTAAAAGGAAGAAAACCAAATTTAAAAATAATAGTATCTGGTTGTATGCCAGAAGAAGATGCAACAGTTGAAAGATTTAAAAAAGAGTATAAATTTGTAGATCTAGTAATTGGAACTCATAGTTATCAAAAGTTTCCTCAATTATTAAAAGAAGCATATTTAAACGATAAAACAAAATATGACATTGATAATAAAAATGATATTATTATAGAAAATCTTCCAGCAAATAGAGATTATAATGTAAAAGCATTTGTAAATATTATGCATGGATGTAATAATTTTTGCACTTATTGCATTGTACCATATACTAGAGGAAGAGAAAGAAGTAGAAAACCGGAAGATATTATAAACGAAATAAATGAATTAGTTAATAATGGTGTTAAAGAAGTTACGCTTCTTGGACAAAATGTAAATTCATACGGAAAAACTGAAAAATTTGATGTAGATTTTGCTGACCTATTAGAACTAGTTAATGACATAGATGGGCTTGAAAGAATAAGATTTATGACATCACATCCAAAAGATATGACATTTAAATTAATTGATTATGTAAATAAACTTGATAAAGTATGTGAGTTTATGCATCTACCTGTTCAAGCAGGATCAAATAATTTATTAAAAAGAATGAATAGAAATTATACTGTAGAAAGTTATATGGAAAAAATTGAATATGCAAAGAAAAATGTTAAAGGATTGACTCTTTCAACAGATATAATTGTAGGTTTTCCAGGAGAAAGTGATGAAGATGTTGATAGTTTAATTGAGCTATTTAATAATGTGAAATATGATAATGTATTTACATTTATTTATTCGAAAAGAAAAGGTACTCCTGCAAATGATTATGAAGATCAAATAGATAAAGATATTAAAAAAGAAAGATTTAATAAAATATTAGAAGTATCAAATACTATTGCTAAAGAAAATAGTCTTAAATATATGGGTAAGACTGTTGAAATATTAGTAGAAGGTCCTTCAAAAAATACTGAAGGAGTCTTAACTGGTAAAACAAGAGGATTTAAAACAGTAAATTTTGAAGGCGAAAAAGATAATATCGGAAAACTTGTAAATGTTGAAATTACAGTGTGCAACTCGTTTTCGTTATTTGGTAAAATAATTAAGTAGGTGTAAAATGATACTAGACAGGAAAAAATTAACTCCAATGATGAAACAATATTTTTCAATTAAAGATAATTATGAAGATTATATATTGTTTTATAGATTAGGAGATTTTTATGAAATGTTTTTTGATGATGCTATTTTAGCTTCAAAAGAATTAGAAATTACGTTGACAGGTAGAAATTGTGGACTTGAGGAGAGAGCACCACTTTGTGGAGTTCCTGTTAAAGCTGGCAATGATTATTTAAAAAAATTAATTAAAAAAGGACATAAAGTTGCGATTTGTGAGCAAGTTGAAGATCCATCTAAAGCAACCGGTATTGTTAAAAGAGAAGTTGTAAGAATTGTAACGCCAGGTACCATTACAGAACCTGAAATGTTATCTGACAAAGTGCATAATTACATTCTTTCATATTATGTTGATGGTAATGGATATTCAGTTGCGTATTCAGATATTACAACAGGAGAGTTAAAAGCAATTGCTTTTCATGGAAAAGAAAGCAGACAAAGATTCGTTGATGAAATTCTAAAAATAAATCCAAGTGAGATATTATATAAAAATGATGAATTACATAATGATATTATGTCAACTGTATCTATGTTTATTGAACCTGTTAAATCATATATTAATGATAGTTATTACAAAGAGTTAAATTGTGTGAATTCTATAAAAAGAGTTTATGATATATTTTCTCTTGATAGTTATGGACTTTCAAATTTAAAATATGAAAAAATTTCAATTGGTGTTCTTTTACAATATATTGAAGAGACTCAAAAAGTTGCTCTATTAAATTTTAGTGATGTTGATGTATATCATGAAGATAATTTTATGTTTATAGATAAATTTACTAGGAGAAATTTAGAACTTACTGAAACTATTAGAACAAAAGATAAAAAAGGTTCATTACTATGGGCATTAGACAAAACTCTTACAGCAATGGGTGGGAGAAGACTTACAAAGTGGGTAGAAGAGCCATTGTTATCTAAAAATAAAATAGATAGTCGATTAAATTCAGTTGAATATTTGTTAAATGATTTATTATTAAAAGAAGAACTTAAAGATTTAGTAAAAAGAATTTATGATTTAGAAAGACTTTCTTCAAAATTGGTATATGGAGGAGTTAATGCTAGGGATATGGTGGCTCTTAAAAATTCACTTTATGTTCTTCCTGATATTAAAGAGCTTTTAAGAAATGTTAATGATAAATGTTTAAATGAAATATATAAAAATATAGATGTTTTAAGTGATGTATATGCATTGATTGAAAGTGCAATTGTTGAAAATCCACCAATAACAATAAAAGATGGCGGAGTAATTAAGCCAAAATTTAATAAAGAACTTTTTGATTTATATGATATTATTAATAATGGAAAGAATTGGATTTTAGAAAAAGAACGTGAAGAACGAAGTAAAACTGGTATAAATACATTGAAAATTGGATATAATAGAGTTTTTGGTTATTATATTGAAGTTACAAAAGCAAATATTAAATTAGTTCCTGAACATTATAATAGAAAGCAAACTTTATCAAATTCTGAAAGATATATAACTCCAGAATTAAAAGTAATTGAAGATAAGATTTTGAACGCTGAAGATAGATCGACAGCACTTGAATACGAGATTTTTAACAATATAAAAGGACAGTTATTAAATCAAATGGAAAGAATTAAAACAACTGCAATTGCAATTTCAAAACTTGATGTTTTAATGTCTTTTGCTAATGTAACTTTAGAAAATGATTATATTAAACCTATAATTACTGAAGATCATGAAATAAATATTAAAGATTCAAGACACCCGGTAATTGAAAGAATTGCTTTAAATGAAGATTTTGTGCCTAATGACGTTTATTTAGATAGTAAACAAAATAAATTTTTAATAATTACAGGTCCGAACATGGCTGGTAAATCAACTTATTTAAGACAAGTTGCATTAATAACGTTAATGGCACAAATTGGTTGCTTTGTTCCCGCAAGCTATGCGAAAATAGGACTTGTTGATAGAATATTTACAAGAGTAGGAGCAAGTGATGATTTATCGCAAGGTCAATCCACATTTATGGTTGAAATGAGTGAACTTGCAAATATTTTACACAATGCTACAGATAGATCATTAATAATTTTAGATGAAATTGGCCGTGGGACATCCACTTATGATGGGTTAAGTATCGCATGGGCAGTAGTTGAATATTTATCAGATATTAATTTAAACTCATGTAAGTCTATGTTTGCAACACACTATCATGAATTGACAGAACTTGAAGAAGAATTGGATACAGTTAAAAATTATTATATTACTGCAAAAGAAATAGATGATAATATTGTTTTTTTAAGAAAAATTAGACGTGGCAAATCAGAGCAAAGTTATGGAATTCAAGTTGCAAAACTTGCGGGTGTTCCTGATATTGTATTGAAAAGAGCAAAAGTTATTTTAAATGAGTTAGAATATAATGATATTAATAAAAATATTAAAAATATAAAAAATAATAATGAAGTTGAAATTATAGAAAAAAATATTATTGAATCAGAATTAATTGATTCAGTTAGATCTATAGATATTAACAAATTAACTCCAATTGAAGCAATGAATGAGTTATATAAATTGATTAATATGATAAGTGATAACGGGGTGAACGAATGAATAGAATTATTAAATTAAATAAGAATATTTCTTCGAAAATTGCTGCTGGAGAAGTAATAGAAAATCCAAGTGCAGTTATAAAAGAGCTTATTGAAAATTCAATTGATGCAAAATCTACTACTATTACTATTGAAATTCAAGACGCTGGTAAATCTTTAATAAGAGTTACAGATAACGGAGATGGCATAGAAACAGAAGATGTAAATATAGCTTTTGAAAGACATGCTACAAGTAAAATTAAATCTGTAGAAGATATTTATTCAATTAGGACTCTTGGTTTTAGAGGTGAAGCTTTACCTTCAATTGCTGCTGTATCAAGACTTGAAATAACAACTAAAACATTAAATGATGAATTTGGAACTAAAAAAACTATTAACGGTGGAGAAGTTGTTAAAGAAGAAACTGTAGGATGTAAACGAGGAACAACAATAATTGTTAGTGATTTGTTTTATAATACTCCAGCTAGAATTAAATTTCTTGGAAGTAATTCTACAGAAAAAAGAAGAATTAATGAGCTTTTAAATTGTCTTGCTCTTTCGAATCCGAATATTTCATTTAAGTATATATCGGATAATGAAATAAAATTCGTAACTCCGGGTGATGGAAATTTAAAAAATGTAATTTTAAGTATATATGGGAAAAATACTGTTAAAAATATGATGGAAGTAAGTTCATCACTAGATGGAATTGAGATGAATGGTTATATTTCTAATCTTGAATTTACAAGAGGAAGCTCAAGCCTTCAAATATTTTTTATAAATGGAAGGTATGTTAAAAGTAATATTATTAAAGAGGCTATTAAAACTGCATATAAAACTATGATACCTATTAATAGGTATCCAATATGTTTTTTAAATTTTACTATTGATTTTAAGGAAATTGATGTAAATATTCATCCTTCAAAAACAGAAGTGAAATTTACTAAAGTTGGTATAGTTAAGCAGTTAATATATACTGCTATTAAATCAAAATTGTTTGAATACAATCAAACTCCTAGTGTTTCATTAGAGGATGAAATTTTTGAAAAAACTTTTTCTAAGAAAATAATACCAGAAATAAAAGAAAAGAAACAAATTTTAGTTTCTGAAAAAGAACGGATTAACTTTAATTCTTATGAAATTAAAGAAAAAGAAGTGGTTAAAAATCCATTTAAAGACGATTCCTTTATTGGGAAAAATTATATACCACATGAAAAAAAGGGAAATGAACCAGGAAAAGTTGTTAATCTAGATATATTTGATATTGATTTTGATAAAATTGAAAATAATGAGATTGATTTTAAAAAAGACATTATTAAAGAAAACGAGACTATTTACGATAATCTAAAAATTATTGGTCAATTATTTAATACTTATATAGTATGTGAAAAAGATGATAATATGTATATGCTTGATCAACATGCTGGACATGAAAAAGTTTTATATGAAAAATTAATGGAAGAATATATGAATAAAACGGTTAATTCACAATTATTACTTCTTCCTATAAGTTTAAAATTAGGCTATTATGAATTAGAATTAATTATGGAAAAAGAAAATATATTAAAAAATTTAGGGTTTAATGTTGAAATATTTGGGAAAGATACTTTATTGATTAGAGAAGTTCCAATATTATTTAATAAACCTTTAACTGAAAAAATAGCAAAAGATATAATATTAAATTTGAAAAATGAATATAAAAATGCTTATGAAACAAATATAGATCATATTATACAGAAATCATGTAAAAATGCTATCAAAGCTTATGATAAACTTGATTATATAGAAATTCATAAACTGATTGATTTGCTTAAAAATTTAAAAAGTCCTTATACATGTCCGCATGGAAGGCCAATAATTATATCAATTTCTAAAAGTGAAATTGAAAGAAAATTCAAAAGGACGTAATTATGAATAAAAATGTATTAATAATAGCTGGACCAACAGCTGTAGGGAAAACTGACCTTTCTCTTAAATTAGCAAAAGATTTAAATGGAGAAATAATTTCAGCAGATTCTGTTCAAATATATAAAGGAATGGATATTGGTTCTGCTACTCCAAGTGAAGAGGAATTAAATGCTGTAAAACACCATTTTATTAATGAAATAAATCCTGAAGATGAATATAGTGTTGCGATTTATGCTAGAAAAGCAAAAGAAATTATTAAAGATATACAGTCAAGAGGAAAATTTCCGATTGTTGTTGGTGGCACAGGGTTATATGTTAATTCATTAATTTATGAAATGGATTTTTCTGAAACTGTTAAAGATGAAAAATTAAGAAGCCAGCTAATGAAAGAAGCAAGTATTGAAGGTGTGGATTATATTCATAATAAATTAAGAAAGCTTGATCCTGAAGCAGCCGATAAAATTCATAAAAACAATTTAAAAAGAGTAATAAGAGCACTAGAAATAAATATTTTAACAGGTGATAAAATGGGAAATTTTAAAAGTGATCCTATAAAAACTACTGAGTATAATCCGCTATTAGTTTGTTTAAAAAGAAATAGAAAACTTTTATATGTCAGAATCAATCGTCGAGTGGATATAATGATTGAAAATGGGTTAATTGAAGAAGTTAAAAAATTAAAGGATAGAGGTCTTGATGAATCTTATACTTCTATGAAAGCAATTGGCTATAAAGAGGTTATAGATTATCTTAATGGAAAATATGATTTAGATATGTTAAAATCTATTATTAAAAAAAATACAAGACATTTTGCTAAAAGACAATTAACATGGTTTAGGAGATATGAAGATGCAATGTGGATTGACTTAGATAAAGAAGAATTTGATGAAAGTTATAAAAAAATAGTTAAAACTCTGAAAATTGGGTAGATATAAATAAATATATGATATAATAGAATAAAAAGATAATGGAGGTCTAAATGGGACAAAATATTAACTTACAAGATGAATTTTTAAATCAAGTTAGAAAAACGAATACATTAATTACAGTATTTTTAATTAGTGGATATCAAATTAAAGGACATGTTAAAGGATTTGATAATTTTACAGTAATTATGGAATCTGAAGGTAAACAACAAATGATTTACAAACATGCGATATCTACTATAATTCCTTCAAAGAGTGTAAATTTTAATAAAATGTAGTTTAAAATATGGCTCATAGATGAGTCATTTTTATTGTTGTGAAAGGAAATTTATGATAAAGAAATTATACGAAGAATTTGAAATCGATAGTTCATTAATTGAATTTGAAGAAAAAATTGAATTTACTATTGAAAGGCAATTTAAAAAAATCGATAAAATTATGAAATACAATCAAATGAAAGTTTTAAAAGCATTTCAAAATGCAAAAGTTGGCGAAGATGATTTTGCATCAAAAACGGGATATGGCTTTAGTGATATCGGTAGAGAGAAACTTGAAAAGATTTATGCAGAAGTTTTTAATACAGATGATGCAATTGTAAGACCTACTATTGTATCAGGGACACATGCATTAAATTTATGTTTGACAGGTTTATTGTTCCCAGGAGATGAAATGGTTTCTATTTCTGGTACTCCTTATGATACTCTAGAAGAAGTAATAGGGTTAAGAGGAGATTATCCCGGAAATCTTATTAATATTGGTGTTATATATAAACAAGTTGATCTTGATAGTGATGGATTTTTTAATCAAGATGAAATTCTAAAAAATGTTTCAAAAGACACAAAAATGGTATATATACAAAGATCATCCGGTTATAGTTGGAGAAATTCATTAACTATAGAGGATATTGAAAATATAGTAAAAAAAATAAAAAATATTAATAAAAATATAATTATTATGCTAGATAACTGTTATGGTGAATTTCTAAGTGAATTAGAACCTACTGATGTAGGTATTGATGTTATGGCAGGTTCATTAATTAAAAATCCAGGTGGCGGACTTGCTATTTCTGGAGGATATATTGTTGGAAAACAATATTTAATTGATTTAATTGCTCAACGAATGACATCGCCAGGAATTGGAAAAGAACAAGGTTTAATGTTTAATGCAACTCGAAATATTATGCAAGGCTTTTTTTTAGCACCTAAAGTTGTTAGTGAAGCTATTAAAGGTGCAATATTTTGTGCAGAGGCATATTCTGTCTTGGGCTATGAAGTAAATCCAAAAACATTCGAGAATAGAAGTGATATAATTCAATCAATAAAACTAAAAGATGAAAAATCTGTGATTAAATTTTGCCAGGCGATTCAGGAAGCTGCTCCAATTGATTCATATGTAAATCTACAACCATGGGATATGCCAGGTTATAATTCTAAAGTTATAATGGCAGCAGGTGCGTTTATTCAAGGATCTTCAATTGAATTAAGTGCTGATGCACCAATAAGAGAACCATATATAGTTTATTTTCAAGGTGGTCTTACTTATGAACATGCTAAAATTGGTATTTTAAAAAGTATTAGTAGATTGACAAAGGAGGGTATTATTGAGCGATAAATATGATAGAAATGTTATGATTTTTTCTAACAATAATGTAAGTATGGAAATGAATTTTATTAATACATTAAGTAGAATAATCGCTTTATCAGTATTAGGGATAGGATTGTTCTTATATTTAAAAAAAAGCGAATAAAAAATGAGATTTTATAATCTCATTTTTTATTGTTATAATTATTACATTTTTCTAAATACACCTTTTATGTGTCCAATTACTTTAACATTTCTAGAATAAATAGGATCCATAGTATCATTTTCAGGTTGTAACCTAATGATATCAGGTTCTTTGTAATATCTTTTAATTGTTGCATTTTCATTATTTATTAAAGCAACAACAATATCACCGTCTCTAGCAGAATTATTTTGTTCGACTAAAACATAATCATCAGAGAATATTCCTGCTTTTATCATACTTTCTCCATCAACTTTAAGCATAAAATACATTGAACCTTCATTAATAAATTCATTTGGAACAGGGAACATATCATCATTTTCCTGCACAGCTAAAATAGGTTCGCCAGCAGTAACATCTCCTAAAAAAGGGATTTGTGTAATACTTGAATTAGTAAGAAAATTTTGATTTTCTCCGTTTTCATCTATAATTTCAATTGCTCTAGGTTTTGTTGGATCCCGCCTAATATATTCCATCTTCTCCAGTTTGATTAAATGACTATAAACAGAAGACGAAGAACTTAATCCAACCGCTTTACCTATTTCCCTTACAGTAGGTGGAAATCCTTTTTCTTGCAAATTAAGTTTTATAAAATTTAAAATATCTGTCTGTCTCTTACTTAAACTATCTCTCATTAATAACTCCTCTCTTAGTTTTCTTTATTATATCAAATATACGTTCGCAAATCAAGAAAAAACGTTCTTAAATGAAATAAATTATATAGGGTATGTTATTGTTATTGCGAAATTTAGGAAATACAAGATAGAATATAAAAGAACAATTGTTTGAAAAAAAGCTTTACAAAAATCATTCGTTCTTGTATAATTTATATAGAGAACAAATGTATGGGAGGTAGCACATGAGAGCTGGAAAGTATAGAGTTGTAAATAAAACAAGATTTATTATTTCGATGGTTATTTTAACGATATTGTTTGTTTCTATTTTTTCTTTAATTACAAACACATATAAAGTATACGCAATGAAAGAGGTTGAATATTTGGAAGTAATAGTGAATTCAGGAGATACAGTTTGGAATATTGCAAAAGAGTATAAAAATGAAAAACAGGATGTACGAGAACTTGTATATATAATTTTAGAAGTTAATGAAATAGAAAATAGTATGATATATGAAGGACAAAAAATTAGAATCCCAATAAGTTAAGTAAAACAATAAAAAGTTACTGATAAAACAGTAGCTTTTTTATTGTTTGAAATAGTTAGAAAAATATTGTATAATTCAACTGTATTGATATAAAAAACGGAGGGGTTATGAATAAAGAATTAAAATTTGCAAACAAATTAATTGATTTTGTCTATGAAAGTCCAAGTGCATTTCATGTTGTTAAAAATGTGAAAGCAAAATTAATTCAAAATGATTTTAAGGAATTAAATTTACGTGAAAAATGGGATATAGAAAAAAACGGGAAATATTTTGTAACAAAAAATGATTCAGCAATAGTTTCTTTTATTATTGGAAATGGTGATATTGAAAAAGAAGGGTTTAGAGTTATAGGGGCTCATACTGATTCGCCTACATTTAAGATTAAACCGTCGCCAGAAATGACTGAAAATGGTTATCTAAAATTAAACACTGAAGTATATGGAGGACCAATTCTTAATACCTGGTTGGATAGGCCGCTTTCTTTTGCAGGAAGAGTAACACTTAAAGGGAATGATATAATGCATCCTGAAAGTAAATTGGTTGATATTAAAAAACCTGTACTTATTATACCAAATTTAGCAATTCATATGAATAGAGATGTTAATAAAGGCGTAGAGTTAGATAAACAAAAAGATATACTGCCTTTGATGGGGCTAGCAGAAGATGACTTTGTTAAAGAAAACTTTATTATTGAATTGATGGCAAAAGAATTGAAATGTAATAATGAAGATATTGTTGATTTTGATATATATTTATATGAAGTTGAAAAAGGTAGTATAATTGGTGTAAATGATGAATTCATTTCTGCTGGAAAATTAGATGATCTTGCAATGGTTCATGCAGGTATAGAAGCGATAATTAATACGAAGGAAAATAAAGCTACTCAAATGATGGTATGTTTTGATAATGAAGAAATAGGTAGTAGAACTAAACAAGGTGCTGGTTCACCAATGTTAAAAAATATTATTGAGAGAATAGTATATAAATTAGGTGGAGATAAAGAAGAGTTACAAAGAGCATTATATAGTTCATTTATTATTTCAGCAGATATGGCTCATGCTGTACATCCTAATAGCGGTGAAAAACATGACCCAATAAATAAGCCTGTGATAAATAAAGGTCCAGTAATTAAAATGAATGCAAATCAAAATTATACAACTGATAGTGATTCAAATACTGTTTATGAAATGATTTGTAGAAATTTAGATATACCAGTTCAAAAATTTGTAAATCGTTCAACTGAAAGGGGTGGATCAACAATAGGACCAATTTCTTCTTCTCAATTGGATATTAGATCAATAGATATTGGTAATCCAATGCTTGCTATGCACTCAGTACGAGAATTGGGCGGAGTAATTGATCATTGGAATATTTTTGAATCATTCAAAGGTTTTTTTGAAGTATAAAGGAAATGAGAATTAAAATGAAAAGAAAAATTGTAATTTCTGTGTCCTTAGTATTTATCGTAATAATAGGTTTTATAGTATTTAAAATAGCATCATATAATGAGCCTGAATGGAAGAAAAATACAAAGCAATTTACTGAAGCATTAAGAAATATAGATAACGATATTGAAATTATAGAAGATTTATCATATTATTCAAATTTTGAATGGGATGAACTATATAGCTTTCCTCCATATTTTCCAGAAGAAAGCATTCATGGAATAATTGGAGTAGATGCTGATTTTATTTACGCTTCAGTTAATGAAGGAACAAATCAAATCATTTTGTTAAAAGATAAAAAAGTAGTTTGCTATATTGATGGTTATCCTGATAGGTATGGTGTTTATTTTCAATTCGGGCCATATAAAGAATATTTTAAATTAACAAGTGATGAAAATTTATCATTTAGAGTGAGTACCTTAAATAACGGATTAAAAATATTTGAATATAAATAAGAAAGGTAAATATGAAAATACACCATATATGCATTCAAACAGATAATTATGATAATTCACTTAAGTTTTATAAAAATATTTTAGGTTTTACTATTTTTAAAGAAACTAAAAATTTTCACCAAAGGGCATATAATACATGGCTTGAATTAGATTCCCTTATGATAGAACTTCAAACAAAAAAAGAGAATCAAAAATTAATTGATTTTAGTAAAAATAGCAAAGGAATTAATCATATATGTTTTTTAGTTGATGATGTTGAGGAAGAATATATTAGAATTAAAAAGCTTGGATATAATAAATTTAAAAGAAAAAATAATAGTGATATTTATATTGTTGAAAATGAGAAACTATTAAAAATGATTGCACCAGAAGGAACAATTATTGAAATAAGAGATACTCAAATGATTAAGTAAAAAATGACCATATCTTTAAATAGATATGGTCATTTTAGTATTCATCATCAAGCTCAAAATTTTTGATAATGTTTCTTTTTGCATTTTTTCTATGAGATGCATAAAGTTGTGTTGTAGTAACATTATCATGATCAAGTAGTGATTTTACATCATAGATTGAAAAACCATGTTCTAAAAGTGAAGTGGCAGCAGTAGCTCTTAATTTATGAGGACTGTAGCCATTCTCATATGAAGTTTCCATTCCAATAGCTGTATATTTTTTAATAAGTTTTCTAATTGCTCTAGTTGACATTCTCTGATTTTGTAATGATAAAAAAAGTGCGCTTTCAGTAGTGTTCATATTTCTTTCTATATTAAGATATGTTTTAATTGATTTTTCGACTGATTTATTTATTGGCATATCTACTATTTTATCTCTTTTTCTATAAATTTTAAATGTTCCTCTTTTAAAGCTAAATGAATTAACATTTAATTGTTGAAGCTCTGATAATCTAAGACCATATGTTACAAAAAGCATAATTATTGCTTTATCTCTATGTTTAGTTTTTTGCCAGTATTGTTTTTGTTTCTCAGACAATCCTTCACCATTTTCTACTGCTTTTAACATTTTAGCAACTTCATCTATTTCAAGTTTTTTAATTGCATCTGGTTGCAATTTTGGAAGTTTTATAGGATTTAAACCTTCAGTAATGTTATTTTCTATTTGTTCATTTCTATAAAGAAATTTAAATAAAACAGTTAATGAAGATCTTTTTCTTGAAAGAGTTCTATTATTATTTTTCATAATGTATTTTGAATTTTTTGTTTCAACGAAATAGCGAGTACAATATTCACCTAGAAAATAATTTATATCTCTAGCTTTCATATTGTTAAAAGTATCTATTTCAATATTTTTTGTTTTTTTTGCATTAGTCAAATCTGTTTCATTAACCAAATATTCACAGAAAAACATAATATCAGATAAATATGCGCGTCTTGAACTAATAGCTACTGAATTTTTTAAATAAATAAAAAAATCTTGCATAAAAAAGGGTAGAGCATGCTGTATTTTTATTGATTTATCTATAATTTTATTTTGATTTTCAACAATATTGTCAGGTATATCTGTTTTATTATGAACTTTATAATCCATATAATCACTCCAAACGTATTTTCTTTCTTTATTATATTGTATTTTATGATTATTTTCAAGATATATAACAAATTCTACAAGTAGAAAGAAAACGTTTTTTTTTAAATTAAGAAAGCCTTTGAAATAGCATTTTTCTTTATGTTTAAAATATGCTATTTTTTTAGAAAAAATTGAAAAATAAAGCTTTACAAATGATAAAACTGTAGTATAATCATCTGAGTTAGAAAAATATAAATGTAAAATAAATAGAAAATTAATGATTATAATGAAAAAAGGATGTGGAAAAATGATATATATATTGATATTATTAGCAAAAATCGTAGAAGTGTCTTTAATGACAATTAGAACCGTTTTAATAACAAAAGGCGAAAGAAAAATAGGGGCTATAATTGGTTTTTTTGAAGTAATGATTTGGATATTTATTGCAAGTAATGTAATAAGTGATTTAGCAAATGATCCAATGAAAGCAGTAGCATATGCTTTAGGCTTCTCATTAGGAAATTATTTTGGATCAAGACTTGAAGAAAAAATTGGATTAGGATTATCAGAAATAAAAGTAATTGTAAAAGAACATCATGGCAATAATTTAGTTGATAAACTTCGCAATGACGGATATGCAGTAACAGTTACAAAAGCAGAAGGGAAAACTACACCAAGACAAATACTTTCATTATTTGTAAAAAGAAAAAATGTTAAAACTGTTGTAAATATAATTACTAATAGTCAAAAAAATGCAGTTATTACTACTACAGATATTAAACCGATATATGGTGGATACGGAATAAGAAAATAATTTAAAAACTAATGAAAAAATGTTATTATAATATAGTAGAAGATAAAAAATATTAAGGAGAAAATCATGTTTAATTTAACAGGCATTATAATAATAGTTTTGTATATGTTGGCAAATGGGCTTTTAAGTGTTTTTAAAATGTATAAGGATACAAATGAAAATGGAATAAATGAATTATATGATAATAGGATGATTAGAAGTTTTGCAAAATCAAGTGGTTATTTTGTAATATTACTACTTTTAGTAATTTTAAAAATATTTGGCTTTAAGTTTGGAATATTAATATTTGTACTCGGATTTTTAGGGCAAAAATTTTATAGTATAATTGTACATTTTATAATTGTAATTCCAGTAAATGTTATATTTTATAGAAAGAGAAAAGAATAGAAGATAATTAATATAAAAAATCCAGCAAATCATTTGTTGGATTTTTTATAATCTTAACTATACCGAAAATATACATTTAAAGAATAGTTAAAAAGAAACACATAATCGCATATAAACCGCCAGAAATAATATTCGTAGATATCATCGATCATTTCTAGCATTTGCGTATATATGCGCCTATTTCGTATCTTTTTCATTTATTGTTTGAAATTTATATAATTTTAAAATTATTTGGATTATCACTATTATAGTCATAGCAATTATTAGAAATATATTTTTATTTATATAAAATTGTACTTCATTAAATATATTGCTTCTATATATGATCATATTGAGAACAAAAAAACTTATTAGTATAAAAGATAATTTGCCAACTATCTTAATTCCGTCATTCTTATTTATTAAATTCTTTCTAATGGTTAATTTTAAAATTGGAAAAACAAAAATTGTTAAAAGAAAAATAGAAAAAACTATGAATCCATTAAAAACAAATTCATCTCTGTTTTGAAATATTAATAATACTAAATAAACAAAATTGAAAATAAAAAAATTCATTATTGAATTCAATATTATATAAGAAGTATAATTATTTTTTCCGTATGAAATCAGAATATTATTTAAATAAGAATCCAAATTTTTATTTTCTAACTTCCCTACTTTGTAATTTTTATTTATAAATGATGAAATTTCATTTTTTTGGATATTCATAATTTTTAAACTGTTAATTTTTTTATTTAATTCAATAATATATTTTTCTCTAGTTTCCATTGTTCTCCAATCTAAATCAAGTAAGTTAACATAATATAAATATGTTGGCTTAATTATGCGGCTTCATTTTTATTTTTTTTATTATAAAGAAATCCTGATATTAGAACTGTAATTGGAATAGCAAGTACTAAACCAATACTACCAGCAATTGCTCTAATTATTTCAGATGAAATAAGATCCATATTTATAAGTTCAACAAATTTTAAATTATAACCTTTAAATAATAACATTAAAAAAATTGAACTTCCTGTATAAGCTAATATTAATGTATTTGACATTGAGCCCATAATATCTTTTCCAACATTCATACCTGATTTAAGCAATTCAGTAAATGTTAATTTAGAGTGTATTTGCTTCATTTCCCACATTGATGACGAAATAGAAACGGTTACATCCATTATAGCACCTAAAGCTCCAAGAATTATTCCTGCATAAAGAATTCCTTGATAATTTAAATCTCTATATATTGGTACATATGCAAGCATTTGTGCTTCTTCAGAAGATAAGCCTGTAAAATTTGTAAAGTTACCCACCATTAATACCATTAAGCCAGAAATTAATAATCCACTAATAGTTCCTAATAATGCTGAAAGGCCCTTTTTATTAATTCCTACAATTAATGCAATTGTTACAATGCTTGTAATTACTGATACAAAAACTGAAACTAAAACAGGGCTATTTCCTTTTAAAATAAGAGGTATTAATATATTTATAACAACAATTCCAGTAAAAATCAATGATAATATCGATTTTATTCCATTTTTACCACCTATTGCTGCTAATAAAATAATTAATAATGCTATTGAAAAATAAACATATTTATCTCTTATTCTATCATATATTTTTAAGAAATTAATTTTTCCGTTTTCATCTTCAGTCATTCTTAATAATATTTGATCCCCTTCTTTAAATATTAGTTTATATGGGTTCACCATTTCAATTAAATTTTGAACTGTATAAGTTTCTCCTTTATGAGTGCCATTTAAAATTTCAATTTTTAAATGTTGCATTCTTCTATCAGATTGTAATGGGATATCTTCTCTAATTTCTTTAGTTTCATCAAGAGGTACAGAAACAATTTTAGCTCTTATTACATCATATTCTGGCTCATTTGATAAATTTTCGTAATAACCTTCTCTTTCTTGATCTAATTTAGTTTCACCAAAAACCGGAAAAATAAATAATGAGAATATCATAACAGATAAAATTAAAATAATTAATGTTTTTTTCATATATTCCTTTCAATTAAATTATATATTTTTTGTTAATATTAAATGATTTTAATATTAACAAAAAAGCTCCTGAAACAGGAGCTTTTTTACTTATTATTTAGATGGTACTAATAAAGTATTTCCTGCAAAAATTAAATTAGCATCAGCTAAGTCATTATATTTTGCTAATTTTTGATAAGTAGTACCATGTGCTTTAGCAATTTTCCAAAGCATGTCACCATTAACTATAGTATAATTATCAAGTGCTGTCATAGAAGTAACTTCTTTTGGAGTAATAGTACCTGCAGCTCTAATTGCATCTACTAAACTATCTCTAATAGGTACATAAGTATTAACCACATTTACAGCATTAGAGAAATCATATTTGTCTCCACCAGTAAACATAAAGTCATTTGCTGTAACTGAATATAATTTTTCATCTTCAATTGGTGTTCCATCTGTTAAAGTAAGATCTACTAATCTGTTTTCAAATTCTGCATTAGGATCAAATACTGCTTTAAGTCCTGAGAATGATCCATCGCTAACGTCAGGATTTAAAATACCATGATCAATTGTAGCTTTCAAATCTTTTCCAGTTAGGTCAAATTTAACTAAAGCATTGTCAAAAGGCATAATTTCATATAAATCACCCATTGTAATATCACCAGCATACATAGTTCTTCTTAACCCACCACCATTTTGAATACCAATTTCTGTACCAGCTGTATTTGCCATAACTTCACAAACCCATTGACCCAATATAGTAACATTTGGTATTTCTTTACTATGTGTAAATTCACCAGCAGCAACTCCAACTTTTTCAGTTAAAATTGGGCTTAATTTTTCATAATATTCATTATAAATTGCTTCTGCATCAGCGTCAGGTATTAAATCGCCTTTTGTTTTATATGCATTGTCTAATTCAGCAACAACGTCTATTACGTTATCTTCAGCATCTAATTGAATTTTCAATTTTCCAACAGAACGAGCATATTTGTATGCTTGAATAATTGCAACGCCATTAACATCGCCTTCAACTTTTTGATGACTATGAGCAGAAACAATTGCATCTAGGCCAGTTACACCATTTGCTAAATCTACTGCTGTACCAGATAATACGCCTGTATCATAATCAGAATATGAATCTAAATGTGTAACAGCGATAATTACGTCTGGAGTGCCTTCAGGAGCATTACCAGCTTTTAAATAATCTATCCATTGCTGAGCAGATGCAATTGGATCTCTAAATTCTAATCCAGTTACATTTTCTGCTTTTGTTAAAGTCAAAGTTTCAGGATGAGCAAGACCAATTAAACCAATTTTTATTCCACCTTTTTCAATAATAACATAAGGTTTAGCCCATGTTACAGGTTCATTTGTAGCCGTATCATAAATGTTTGAAGCTAAATAATCAAAGCCACCATCTTCAGCCCATTTTTGAATTCTGTCAACACCCCAATCAAATTCATGATTACCAATAGCTGAAACTTTTACATCTAATGCTTTAAACATTTTAGTTACAGGTTCGCCATAAGTTAAATTAGACATTGCAGAACCTTGGTAGTTATCTCCACCTGATACAACAAAAGAATCTGGATTTGCAGCTTTCATTTCATTTACTTTAGAAATGAATTTTGACATACCAAGATTTTTGCCCCAAGAATTCACATCTTCAGCTAAATTTCCGTGAAAGTCATTAAATGTGATAACATCAACTGTTCTAGCGACAGTAGTTGCAGAAGCTGCAGGAACCATAGCTATCATAATTGCAAGAACTAATAATAACGAAAATAATTTTTTATTACTAAACATTTTCCCCTCCTATAATATATACACTATTTGTACTAAATATTAGTACAATTGTTCATTATATTATATCACAAAAATGAAAACGATTTCATAAAAAAAATACAAAATTTTATAATATTATTGTAAACATTACACAAAAAAACGGCATAGCCGCTTTTTTAAACATTAAGTTCAACATCATTACCAAGTTTGTTTTTATATTTTTTTATTATTGGATCAATTTCATTTGATATAAATTCATCTACTTGCATAACAGAACGTCCAATATATAATGTAGGATCTAATAACGAATCAATTTCTGTCCTATTTAAATTAAAAGTTTCATCTTCTGCAATTCTATTTAACAAATCATTTGTTTTTCCATAAACCTTTACTTGTTTTCCAGCTTCCATTGAATGAACTCTAATTTTTTCATGTAATTCTTGTCTATCACCACCCTTTTCAACTGCTTTCATTAAAATGTTCTCAGTTGCCATAAAAGGTAATTCACTCATTAATCTTTGAGTAATAACTTTATCATATACCACTAAATTTGATGTAACATTATTTGCAATATCAAGTATTGCATCAGCAGTTAAAAATCCTTCACCTAAAGTGATTCTTCTGTTTGCAGAGTCATCAAGTGTTCTTTCAAACCATTGCGAAGATTGAGTCATTTGAGGATTTAATGACAAGGCTATTAAATGTCTTGATAAAGATGCAATTCGCTCAGATCTCATTGGATTTCTTTTATATGCCATAGCTGACGATCCGATTTGATTTTTACCAAAAGGTTCTTCAACTTCTTTTAAATGTTGTAACAATCGTAAATCATTAGTCATTTTATGAAGAGATTGAGCAACATTTGATAAACAATTCATAACTAGAGAATCAATTTTTCTTGTATAAGTTTGGCCTGACACTGGAATAGATTTGTCAAAGCCAAGTTTATTACAGACAAGTTTATCTAATTCTTTTACTTTTTCATTATCACCGTTAAATAATTCTAAAAAAGATGCTTGAGTTCCAGTTGTACCTTTAACACCTCTTAACTTTAAATTTGAAATTAAATTGTCAATTTCATAATAATCAATTAATAAATCTTGCATCCATAATGTAGCTCTTTTACCAACTGTAAGCGGTTGTGCAGGTTGAAAATGGGTAAACCCTAAAGTAGGAAGGGCTTTGTATTCAATTGCAAATTCTTTTAATTTAAAAAGTAAATTTACAAGTTTAATTCTTGTTAATTCTAGACCTTCTTTAATAACAATAATATCAGTATTATCACCAACAAATGCACTTGTTGCTCCTAAATGAATAATTCCTTTTGAATCAGGTACTTGTTCACCATATGCGTGAATATGTGCCATTACATCATGTCGAAGTTTTTTTTCGTATTTTGCAGCTAAATTAAAATCAATGTCTTCAATTTTATCTCTTAGATCGCTTACTTGTTGCTTGGTGATATTTATTCCAAGTTCCATTTCAGATTCAGCTAAAGCCACCCATAGTTTTCTCCATGTTGAAAATTTCTTTTGTGGTGAAAAAATAAATTGCATTTCTTTACTCGAATATCTTGTTTCTAATGGGTTTTGGTATTTATTATACATAATCATCTCCTAACGAATGAATAACATTTATTTTCTTAAAAAGTTCGTGTTTATTATATTGTAATTTATACTTTTTTGCAATATAAATTATGAATATTCCTAAGGAATATCGCCGAAATAATTCAGCATTTTTCGCTAGGTCTGTATATATAGATTTGGATAGTTTATAAGCTACGTCTTATAATTTTGTTTTAACAAACTGAAGCTCACATGATTAAAATCACGTGGTTCTAACTTCATTAAGTTTCTCAAATACTCTCACTTAACTAAAACCATTAAGTTACAACATATATGAACTCACTTAAATACTGTTAGAATTTCACTACCAAGTATTCTTTTGAATA
>Ga0256842_1001319_pt1 | contig 20115 bp, 23 predicted proteins | sample 4559240metaG_FD_185973 | JGI IMG/M metagenome (GOLD analysis project Ga0256842, IMG submission 185973) | Hydrothermal vent microbial communities from Guaymas Basin, Mexico - 4559-240 | ecosystem: Environmental > Aquatic > Marine > Hydrothermal vents | place: Mexico: Guaymas Basin | collected... | reverse complement strand
TCTTTTGAATAATCTTAATTCACAAACGGAAGAGATAAAAAATGTTTTAAATATAATCTCAGGAATAACGGAACAAACGGAACTTTTGGCATTAAATGCTGCTATTGAAGCGGCAAGGGCGGGTGAGCACGGAAGAGGGTTTGCCGTGGTTGCCGATGAAATCAGAAAACTGGCAGAAGACAGCACTTCTTCTTTAAGCAATATAGAATCAATTGTAAAAACAATTACAAATACAATTTCTTTAACATCAAAAGAGATAAGCAACAATTCGGAAAAAATGAATTTACTTGCTACCAAAACCAACGAAACAACAAATCAGTTAAAACATATCCTTACAATGAATAAAAACAATATTGAGTACGCAAAAGACGCAAGCAAAAACGTAACTATTATGGCATTCGAATCCAAACAGTTAATCACACACACCGAAAAACTTACAGAAATATCCTCTCAAAACGTTTCAATTGCAAATTCAATATCCAAAATTTCACAAATGCTTAAAACGACATTTGGAAAACTTCAAAAAGAAGTCTCAAGATTCAAAGTGTAAACACGCAAAATGGTATTCACAATATTTACATTTATCCCTGTTTTCACTTCTTTTTGTCTTAAATTCTAAATTTACGATTTTTTCCTCAAGTTTTTTCGGATCGGGTTCTACTTTTATAAGCTCCACTTTATTTATATCCCAAAAATAAATTTCGGCTTCGGGCATCAGATATTTGTAAAACTCAGCCTGGGTTAAATCTTTTAGATAATCTTGACTGGCGGATGTTTTATAATCATATATTTTATTAGAAATAACCCTGTCTGCCCTTGCCTGTAATGTATAATCTTTAAATTTTTTAGAAGGCAGGGGCGTTTCCGTAAATATTTCATCCGTTAATTCATCAAAATCCCTGTAAGCGAATTTTTTTATTTTTTCTTCCCAGGTGGATTTGATTTCAAAATATTCTTTTTTAGAAGTGCCTTTTAAAAGATTTTCCATTATTTTTTCAAAATACTCCCTCGGAGATGAAGGTTTGTGTTTTAACACAAGCTGTAGCACATTATGTAATCTATTTCCAAAATATTCTTTTTTATCATCGTTTTTAATATTTAGAACATAAGAAAAATAATATTTCATGGGACAATCCAGGAGTGTTTTTAGTTTTGTAGGAGTCAAAACTTCAGGTTTTTCAAATGTTTCTTTATATTCATAAAATTCAGGCTTAGCGGTTTTATATACCGTCTCATTATAATATTCATCCATATTGGCGCCAAATTCAAGTCCGAGCTCGTATAAAAACCTGCTTGGCTCTTTTTCCTCGTTTTTCACATAAGCGATTTTAACCTCTTTGGCATTTAACAAAATATTGTAATAATAATTTTTCTGAAGAGCTTCTTTATCTTTTCTGGTCGGCAAATTTGCCTTTTTTCTTATCGCTGAATTTAAAAAATAGTCTTTATCCCCTACATTAGGCACATACTCGTCGTTAAAATCGGCAATTATCACACCCTCATATTGCATTCCCCTGCTCTCAAGTACGCCCATCACGGTAACTTTTCCGCCTTTTACATCATCAAAAGTCAAATTTTTAAATCTTTCGAGAAGAAAGTGCAAAATTTCGTCTTTTGTAAAACTATTCAGTTCTTTAAGTTTTGAAATTTTATAAATTTCTTCATCAAGTATTTTTCTCTCCCTCATACTTGCGTTTTTAAGCACAAATTCCAATATTTCATTTAAATTTTTCAGTTTTTCAAACTGTTCTATTTGATTTTTGGCTTTTTTCAAAGAAAGAGAATCTTTTTCACTCAGATATTTATAAACCGCTTCAAGAGCTATGTAAATATTTGAATTTTTAAAACTCTCACCCATTGCAAAATTAAGGTTGTTATGTATATCAAGTATTTTCAGATATTCGCTGAAACTCTCATCCGGAAGTATTACGGCGATATTTTCCGGCTTTATGCCCTTTTGAACCATCTCTTCTATACTTGCAAAAATAAAATTTGCTTCAAATATTTTACTTGAAAAATGATTTACCTCAATATTTCCGAGCCGTTTTAATTCCCTGTATTCCAAAACTTTGTTTTTATGAATATCAAATTTATATTCACCTTCTTTAAAATCCCCGAACATCTTTTTAACCAAAATTTTATTATACGGCGTAACCCTGAAATTAACCTCAACATCACAGGTAATGTTTTTAATGATTTCCAAATCAAACTTAGGAAGATATCCGCTCAGATAAATTTCAACTTTTTTAATGTTTTCAAAATATTTTCTGTTTATTTCATATTCTTCTATTGTGGTTTTGTCATAAAGCAGATCTTTTTTTAATAAATTTTTATATTCCAAATAAAGATTTTTTAAAACCTCCAGATGATTGGAATATTCAAGATACGTATCGGCGAGTTCTATATCTTCAATATTTCTTTTTTCCAAAAATATTTCATTAAAAAAAGAAAACACAAATTCGCTGTTTTTAAAAAAATTTAAAAAATCCCTTTTCAGTCCCAGTTGTTCAATGTTTACTTTTTCAAGGGCTTTATATAGATAAATTTTTTTAAGGTCCGCATCAATTAAAGACATACCTCTGACTACAATGGATTTATCCAAAAACTCGCCTATTGTAATCAGCTTTGGGAGAAATGTATTGTTGTGTCTTTTTACATACTCCCTTATTTCTCTTTTTGTACTGAAAACTTTTAATGTCATATTCTTTCTACTCTGATTATCCTGTCTCCGTCCATAACTATACGGACTCTCTCACCAGATTGTACATTTACACCTTTTACTATAACAACAATATTTCTTCCGTCATCAAGTTTTATATGCAGTTCTTTACCATTTGCCTTATCAAGCTGAGAACCAGCATAAGCTCCCCCGAGACCACCAAGAAGTGTTGTTACTGTGTTGCCTTTGCCTCTTCCAAAAAGGCTTCCTAACACGGCACCTGTAACCGCACCTACCATCATACCGCTTCCGTCATCTTTTATAATTACATTTCTAACACTTTGAACTGTACCCGTTTCATATGTATATATCCGGTTTACATCCCTTAAAGACGCCTCATTTGAATTATACATCTGAGTACAGCCTGTAAAAATAAAAGCGCATACCGACAATGAAAACAATATTCTTTTCATCTGAATCCTTTTTTATTGTTATTATACCACAGGTGAAAAACGGTTATTAAAGTTGTTAAGGTTTTTGAAGCTGTGAGGATTTTAAAATCATTAAACAAACTTCACTATCTACAACTAACCTCAATAACTTTAATTAACCCCAACTAACTTTTTATTTTTCACTTATTTTTAACCAATTTAATGTATTATAAAATAAAAAAAGGCTCTTAATGCAGATTCTTCAAAATATTAAAAAAGAGATATCGAAAGTCATCATAGGTCATGAACATCTGATAGACTCTATGCTTATATCTTTAATCACCGGAGGTCATCTGCTGGTAGAAGGCGTACCCGGAATAGCGAAGACAAAAAGCGTATTAACCCTTGCCAAAACCATAGGGCTTGATTTTAAAAGGGTTCAGTTCACTCCGGATCTGCTTCCAAGCGACATAACCGGAATAGAAATATACAATCCAAAAACAAATGAATTTGAAATAAAAAAAGGCCCTGTTTTTACCAATCTGCTGCTTGCCGATGAAATAAACAGAGCCCCAGCCAAAGTTCAAAGCGCCCTTTTGGAAGTCATGCAGGAAAAACAGGTCACAATCGCCAGCGAAACGTTTAAATTAAACCCTCCTTTTCTGGTAATAGCAACCCAGAATCCGATTGAACAGGAAGGGACATACCCCCTTCCCGAAGCTCAGCTTGACAGATTTATTATGAAAATAAACGTTACATACAACACGCTTCAAGAAGAAATACTTATCGTCAAATCACAGCAAAACAAAGAGATAAACCAGGTAGCGACGACAGATGATATATTAAATTTACAAAAAAAACTTAATACAGTACATATGGACGAAGAGCTGTTAAAATACATAGCAAAAATAACTCACGCCACCAGGGAACCCGGAAAATATCAAATCAAAACGGCTGAATATATCGAATACGGCGCAAGCCCGAGGGCTACGATAGCCATGTATAACTGTTCCAAAGCATATGCCATGATTCAAAACAAAGATTATGTGACACCCCTTGATATCATAAAAGTGGCAAAAGATGTTTTAAGGCACAGAATTATTTTAAATTACAAAGCCGAAATTGACGAAATTACAATAGACGAGGTAATAAACGACGTTATCAAGGCAATAGACATACCATGAAAACAAACGCGATAATCATAAAAACAAAAAAAAGAATTTTTGGAAACCTGCTTGGAAGAAACCTTTCAAAGTTTAAAGGCAGCGGTCTTGATTTTAGAGAATTCAGGGAATATATTTACGGGGAAGACGCAAAAAAAATAGACTGGAAAGTATCAGCTAAAATAAATAAACCCCTTGTTAAGGAGTATGACGAAGAAAGAGAACTCAGAATCATCATAGCCGTACTTAAAAGCGGGACTCTTTTTTTCGGAAGCAAAAAACTAAAAACCGAGCTTATAGCCGAAATTATAGCGACACTCGGCATTGCCGCACTGGAAGAAGACAATAAAATAGAAATGATGTTTTTAGGAAAAAACAAAAAAATATTCAAGCCCACTAAAAACAAAAAAAGCGTTTATTCCTTTGTGGATTATACGTTAAAAACGAATTACCTAAAAGAAGACTATACACAAAACGATATAGATTTTTTAAACAGTTTTAAAAAATCCCTGCTTTTTATCATAGGGGATTTTTTAAAACCCGTTAATATCGGTGCTTTAAAGCACGAAACATATATAATCAACGTCCGTGACAAATTCGAAGAAAACCCTGAATTTAGCGGATATACCGAAATAGTTGATCCGGTTACATTAAATACGGCAAACGTTAATTTTACCAAATCCGCCATCAGTCAATTAAAAAAACATATCAACAGGTTGGATACGGATATTTTTACACAGTGTAAAAAGCACAAAATCCCTTATACAAAAATATATACCGACGAAGACCCCGTATATAAATTAATCAGGCTTGTGAGGTAACAATGGATTTGCTAAAAGAGTTAAAAGATATAAAACCCAATGAAACGATTATAGACTATCAGTTTTATGTGTTTATCGGTTTTGTAGTTTTATCAATTATACTGCTTGTTTTTTTAATTTTTAAATTGTTAAAGAAAAAAAAGCCAAATCCGTATTTAGAAAAACTAAAAAACCTTGATTTCAGCAATTCAAAAAAAACGGCTTATGAATTTTGCGAATATGCAAAACACTTCGTAAATGAAGAAAACAGGGAATTTTACGAACAAATCGTAAAAGAACTCGAAAAATACAAATACAAACCAAAAGTAGATGATTTGAATGAAGAAATTATTGAAAAAATAAAAAAATTCACAGAGGATATAAAATGAGTTTTGAATATCCGTATTTTCTTTTAATACCTCTTGTTTATCTGATAATCAAATATTTTTTTACTGCCGAAGATGACAGAATCATATTTCCAAACGCATCGTTTTTTACAAAATCAAAAAACCGCATATCACTGCTTGAATTGGGTATTGTTTTATTACTTTCGATATCTTTGGCTTCCCCCGTTAAAAGCAAAATAATAACCGACACCTACAAAAAAGGCTACAATATAGTAATCGACCTTGACACAAGCGGTTCAATGGCCGAATTTAATAAAATAGATGCGGCAAAAGCGGTAAGCCTTGATTTTGCAAAAAAAAGAAAAAACGACGCTTTAGGGCTTGTGGTGTTCGGAAACATAGCATACATAGCCTCACCCCTTACATTTGACAAAAAAACGTTTTTGGATATATTAAGAAGGATTTACGTTTCAATAGCAGGGGGCAAAACCGCAATATACGACGCATTGTTTTTATCCACCCACCTTTTTAAAAACGCAAAAGGCGAAAAAATAATAATCCTTCTTACAGACGGGATGGACAATATGAGCATAACGCCGCTTGATGTCGTAATCAAAAAACTCAAAAAAGAACATATAAAAGTTTTTTCGGTCACCATCGGGGGAGATGCGGATTTGAGGGTTCTTAAAAGAATATCCAAGGAGACGGGGGGCAAATTTTACATCGCATCCTCCCTTGAGGATTTAAAAAAAACATATAAAGACATTGACAAACTTACAAAATCAAACATCAAATCAAATATTCAGATATTAAATCAATACTATTTTCAATATCCTTTATTTTTGGCTTTGATTTTATTTTTGATTTATTTATACCAATACAGGAAAAATATATGGAATTTTTGAATTTTTATGCATTTTTGGGAATTATTATTATTCCTTTGTTGTTTTATGTAAAAAGCAAAAACCTTCCCTTTTCAAAAGAGGTGGCGCAAAAAATTACGCTAAAAGGAAAAATATCAAAAAAAACAAAATTTTACCTACTTGTCATCAGCTTTATTTTGTTTATAACCGCACTGGCAAGACCTGTTATCAACAACGGATACATAACCATAAAGGCACCGCTTCAAAATCTTGTTATTGCGCTTGATATTTCTCACGAAACGGATAAAACAGACCTTTATCCTGACAGATTCCAATTTGCAAAAAGTAAAATAAAAAAACTGCTCAAACTTTTAAACGCACAAAACACCGCTTTAATTCTGTTTGATAAAAATTCTTATTTAATTTCCCCTCCCACAAAGGATTACGCATCTTTAATTTACCTGCTTGAACATACCGATATAAAAGAATTAAAACGCTCATCCCAAAACGACGTACCCAATGTGATTTCTTCAGCAAAAAATCTGGTAAAAAATCCTAAAATCGTTATTTTCACCCCTGAAAATTATATTCCTGAAAATAAAAATATATTTGTTTACCGTTTATCCAAAGCCAGAATTTCCGCTGAAAATATATTCAACGCCGAATATTCCAACGAAAATCTTAAAAAGCTGGCAAAAAAACTGAATGCTTCAAAAAGCAAAGAAATAAAAATCAAAGACAAAACAGAACTTTTTTATTATCCTTTGGCAACAGGGGTTTTGATAATGCTTTTTGTTATATTTTTCCCGCTTAGGAGAATTAAATGAAAAAACTGATTTTGATGCTTTTTACACTAAACCTTTTTGCGTTTGATTATTTTACAATCAAAAAAGCGGATGAATTTTATAAAAACAAGCAGTATATTTTAGCGGCAAAGGAATATTTGAAATTAAATTCCCAAAAAGCCCTATACAACGCCGCAAATGCCTATTATAAAGCAGGAAAATACAAAAAAGCCATTTACCTTTACAATAAAATTAACAAAAAAGATTTACAATTTCAAAAATATTATAATTTAGGAAACGCTTACGCCCTAAGCGGTCAATTAAAAAAAGCCGTTGAATCATATAAAAAAGCGCTGAAAATAAAAAAAGACAAAGATGCCGAATATAATTTAAAGCTTATTGAAAAATTATTAAAAAAACAAAAAAAAGAGAGCACCAGACAAAACCGGCAAAATAAAAAATCACAAAAAACAGAAAATCAAAAAGAGGACAAAAGCAACAAAAACAGTAAAAACAAAAAACAAAAAAATCAAAAAAACAAAAGCAATAAACAAACAAGTCAGAAAAAAAACCAAAAGAAAAATAATAAAAAACAGCAAAACGCCCAAAAACAACAAAGAGAAAAAGCAAATAAAAACAAAAAGCCTTTCAATAAAAAAATAGAAAAAAAAGAATTTGTAAAAACAAAAGAATCCAATACAAGCGATATCAGAATGAAATATTATGAAAAACAGATAAAATCGCTGAAATTCAATACACTGCTTATACCATTAAAAGGAAACGAATGAAAAAATTGTTAATTTTATTGCCTGTTTTGATTTTAGCCTTAGTGAATGTCCATATAAATAAAACAAACATTTACCCGGGAGAAGAAGTAATATTTACAATCGAAGCAAACGGAAACAACATAAAATTTCCGGATATAAAAAATATTGAAGGATTTCCTGTTCAGGGAACCGCTATAACGCAAAACATCACCGTTTTAAACGGAAATATGCAAAAAAGTATTTCAAAAAGCTACATATTTTTCCCCACCAAAAGCGTTACGATTCCTTCTTTTGATGTAAAAGTGGACGGCGGCACATATAAAACAAAGCCTGTCAAAATAACGGTGACAAAACCTAAAGAAAGCAAAAACAGCAGTTTTAAAATAAAACTCTCTGTAAATAAAACCAAAACACACATTGGCGAGCCGGTTATATTTAAAATAAAATTTTTCCAAAAAACTGACAAGACACCACAAAGCATAGAAATCCAAAGACCCGATTTCAATAATTTTATCGCCAAACAGATTTCAAAAAAAGAATACATCGATAAGGGTTTTAACATTACCGAATATTCCTTTTTACTCATACCACAAAAAGCGGGGGAATATAAGTTAGGGCCTATTTTGGCAAAAGTGGGATATTTAAGCAAAGAAACACCCTTTAACGACCCGTTTTTTAATCTGGTAACCGCTTCTTTAAAATACAAAAACATTTTTTCCAATCAAGTGGACCTCAATGTATCAGCCATTCCTCAAAACAGCGTTTACGGCGAATTTACAGCAAAACTCAGTACAGAAAAAACCAAAACCCAGGCAAATGAACCCGTTAAAATCAAATTAACAATAAAAGGGTGCGGCGATTTTTACGATCTTCCTGATTTTAAATTAAACGTACCTGATGCTACCATTTACGAAAACACACCCGAAACTAAAATATTTATTAAAAACAACAGATTATGCGGAACATACACCAAAGAATTCACAATAATATCCGACCACGACATTACGATACCGCCAATAGAATTCAAAGCCTTTAACGGAAAAATCAAAACAGTTAAAACAAACAACCTTTTAATTACTGTTTATAATAAAAACAAACCAAAACAAACTTCAATAAAAGAGGAAATAAAACCAAAAGTCATCTATAAAACCAAAACGAACTACATAATGCTGTTTTTAGTATTTGTTATTGGCATAATGGTAGGAATATTGGCAACTTATATTATTAAGTTAAAATTACCTGAAAAAGACAATATTATAAAAAAAATCAAAAAAGCAAATGAGAAAGAACTTTTTAACATATTACTTGAATATTCATATCATCCTGAAATAGAAAAAATTTTAAAAGATTTAGAAGAAAACATATATAATAATAAAAAAAATAAAATTAATAAAAAAGAGATTATAAGAATAATCAAATCGATTACAGCTTAACATATTTGTTTATTGGTGTATTGGTAAAGCTGTTAAGTAAGTTGGTTGTTTAAGTTAGTTAGAGTTGTTCAACAGCCTTAAAAACCATAACTAACATACAAACCGTATTAAAAACCTTAAAAACTTTGAATATTTTTCGAAAAAACTCTTGACATCAAATAATTTTTTACCTATAATTTCAGTCCACAATGACAAGTTGCGAAAGAAAAGCCGACCCGTTAGCTCAGTCGGTAGAGCATCTGCCTTTTAAGCAGAGGGCCGCTGGTTCGAATCCAGCACGGGTCACCATGTCCCCTTCGTCTAGGGGTCTAGGACACCGCCCTTTCACGGCGGCGACAGGGGTTCAAATCCCCTAGGGGACGCCATCAAAAAACCTAGACCAAGGTCGCTTAGCTCAGTTGGGAGAGCACCAGCCTTACAAGCTGGGGGTCGCAGGTTCGAGCCCTGCAGCGACCACCATTAAATGCGGAGCCGTAGTTTAGCTGGTTAGAATGCCGGCCTGTCACGCCGGAGGTCGCGGGTTCGAGTCCCGTCGGCTCCGCCATCAATTTTTATATCTGTTGGTGTCTGTCACCATATTAATAAACAGTATAAAGTAAACATTACTCAGCAAATATAAGATTTTAACTGGTTGAGTACAAATGTTAAATATTGAGTTTTGAATTAATAATATTTTTATTTTAAACCCTATCCTTAAATATACTACTTTTTGACTGCTGAATCCTAATACTTATAACTTTCATGCTAAATATAATCTTTAATGTATATTTGTAACAGCACAGATAAGTGATTTTTATAACTAACATAATAATTCTTAATTTAAGCAATATTTAAGAAATAAATGATATATTTCTACTTACAAATACAAAATAAAAAAGGAGCTAGTATGGCAGTAAAAATTACTGATATTTGTATTAATTGCGGAGCTTGTCTTGACGAATGTCCTGTAGAAGCTATTGTAGATGACAGCGAAAACCCAACTGGTGAAGAAATTTACTATGTTAATCCTGATAAATGCGTTGAATGCGTAGGATATTACGATGAGCCTGCGTGTGCAGCTGCATGTCCTACAGAAGGATGCATTGTTTGGGATGAATGCAAAGAAGGGCAAACTTGCTCACCAAACAGAGGTGAACCCGGAGAACCTGTAATAGAATAATCCCAACCCCCTCTTCTTTTTTCTTCAAATTTTGATATAATTCCTCTCTAAAAACTCAAGGAGAGAAATATGGAAAAAACTCTTTCAATTATTAAACCGGATGCTGTAGCTAAAAATGTTATTGGTAAAATTATTGACAGATTCGAAAGTAACGGACTTAGAATAGCTGCAATGAAAAAAATCAAACTAACAAAAGAAGATGCGGGTAAATTTTACGAAGTTCACAAAGAAAGACCTTTTTACAACGATTTATGCGAATATATGAGCAGCGGACCTGTTGTAGTAATGGTTCTTGAAGGTGAAAATGCTGTAGCTAAAAACAGAGAACTTATGGGAGCTACAAACCCTAAAGAAGCGGCGCCCGGGACAATCAGAGCGGATTTTGCAGAAAGCATTGAAGCAAACGCTGTACATGGCAGTGACAGTCTTGAAAACGCTAAAAAAGAAATTGCATTTTTCTTTGCCGAGAGGGAGATTTTATAATTGGAAATCAATAAAAATTTCCAAGGTTTAGAGCTAAAGGCTGAAAGTTCAAAATTAAAAGACGGTACTTTTATAGTTGAAGGCAAACTAAGAGGCAGTGTTGAAGTCGAATGTATCAAATGTTTAGAAACATTTAAAAGACAAATCAACGAAGATGTTAAATTTAAAATTGTCAAACCGCCATTTAAAGGTTTTGACGAAGAGTATGATATAATCGAAATGGAAAAATTTGATCCACTTGAGCTTTTAAAAAGTGAAATAGAATCAATAAAAAACGATTATAATATATGCGATAAATGCAAACAAAAAGAGTTTAACAAAGAATTTTAAGGAGAAACAATGGCAGTTCCAAAGAGAAGAAACTCTAAAACAAGAGCAGCAAAAAGAAGAACTCATTACAAAATCAAATTAAGTTCAGTAATTAAATGCTCTAACTGCGGTGCTTATAAAAGACCTCACAGAGTATGTCCTAGCTGCGGTGAGTATTAATGAGAATAGCAATTGATGCAATGGGTGGGGACTTCGGTCCTGCGCCGATTATCGAAGGTGTGGCAAGAGCACTTGAAAAAAAAGATTTTACACCGTACTTAGTGGGGAAAGAAAAAACAATCAAAGAATTATTACCCAAAAAATTCCATTCCCGTGTTAGGTTTATAAATAGTGAAGACGTCATAGGTATGCACGAGAGTGCCACTGAAGCTTTAAAAAGAAAAGAATCCACTATTTATAAGTCTATCGAACTTTTGAAATCGGGCGAAGTGGACGGTGTGGTATCCGCAGGACACAGCGGCGCAAGTATGAGTTTGGCCACCTTGAGACTTGGAAGAATCAAAGGCATTAAAAGACCCGCAATCGTTACGTTTATGCCAACGGTTAAGAAAAAATATTCTCTTGTGCTTGATGTGGGGGCAAACGTTGACTGTGATGCAACAAATCTTTACCAATTCGCTTTAATGGGAGAAGTTTATGCAAAAGTCGTATTAAACACTTCAAATCCCAAAATCGGGCTTTTAAGTAACGGTGAAGAAAAAAGCAAAGGTAATTCGGTTACAAAAGAAACATTTTTGCTTTTAGAAAATCTGAATAATTTTATCGGTAACGTTGAAGGCGGTGACATTTTTAAAGGAGATGTTGACGTCATCGTAATGGACGGATTTATAGGCAATATTGTATTAAAAACCAGTGAAGGTGTCGCTGATACAATAGGAAAACTTATAAAAGAGGAAATTAGAAACTCCGGCATATTGCAAAAAATAGGTGCCCTGCTTTTAAAACCTGTATTCAAAGGGCTTAAAAAAGCAACCGATTATGCCGAATACGGAGGCGCTCCACTGCTTGGTGTAAACGGATGTGTTATAATTAGCCACGGAAAAAGCAATTCAAAAGCTATTAAAAATGCCATTTTTCAGGCAATGAAATATATTGAAAACGATGTTACCAATAAAATACAAGAATCGATAAAGGTTCATTAATGTTTGCTAAATTTACAAGTATAGGCGCTTATGTTCCTGAAAAAGTTTTAACAAATAAAGATTTGGAAAAAATTGTAGATACCAACGATGAATGGATTACCAAAAGAACCGGAATTAAAACAAGACATATCGCAGAAAATGAAGTAACAAGTGATTTGGCATATAAAGCGGCACTTGAAGCGTTAAAAAACGCCGATATGGCTCCCGAAGATATAGATATGATAATCGTTGCCACCATTACACCGGATTATTTTACAATGCCTTCCACCGCCTGTGTTGTAGCCGATAAACTCGGAATCGTAAGACCTGCCGTAGATATAAGCGCAGCCTGCACGGGTTTTATTTATGCCCTGGCACATGCAAAAGCGTTTATTGAAAGCGGAATGTATAAAAATATCCTCATAATCGGAGCAGAAACTTTAAGTAAAATAGTAAATTGGAAAGACAGAACTACATGCGTATTATTCGGTGACGGTGCGGGAGCGGCGGTAATAAGCGCTACGGACAATAAAGAAGAAGCGATAATTGATATAGACATAAACGCTGACGGAAAATATCAGGATTTTTTAATAACACCCGGAAGAGGCGTAAAGCTTGGCTGTGAAACTGAGAGAATCTGGCTTGAGATGAAAGGAAACGAAACATTTAAAGTAGCCGTAAAAACCCTTTCCCAGTCAGTAAGAGACATTTTAAACAGAAACAATATGACAAGTGACAATATCGACTGGTTTATTCCCCATCAGGCAAATTACAGAATCATTGACGCTGTGGCAAGGGCAATTAAAATGCCTGAGGAAAAATCAGTTTTAACCGTTCAAAAATATGGCAACACGTCTTCCGCTTCCATCCCTATGGCTATAAATGATATGTTTAAAGAAGGGAAATTAAAAAAAGGCGATATTATGCTTTTAGACGCTTTTGGAGGCGGATTTACCTGGGGCAGCGCCCTAGTCCCTTTCAATTAATCTTTTTTCACAGCTTTCAATGGCCGTTAAAACATTGTCTTCTAATTCAGGGACATGTGAAAACACTAGCTGATAAGCCACTTTAATTCCATCATAATCGGTGTTTTCCAATTTATTTTTTATTCTTTTGACTATTTTATCGGTAATCTGTAAATTGTTAAATGTCAATATTTTAAAAGTGTAGCCGTTTCTAAAAACAAAATCAATATCCCTCACACAGCTTTTTAATACTTCGGCATAAGTTTTAATTATCTCATTTACCTTATCTATACCGTAAAACCCCTCTAAAATATTCATATTTTTAAGTTCGATAAAAATAATGCCAAGAGGTTTGTTAAATTCATTATATTCTTCCAGTAAAACATCAAAATATTTCTGATTAAATACACCCGTTAACGGATCTTTTATAACTATATCGGCAATTTTAGAACTCAATATTTTAAATGAAATTTCACCCATCAGTTCATTTTCTTCATTTACAATCGGAACATGCTTAAGTTTATTGCTTCTCATAAAATAATATGCGTCCAATATATTGGTGTTGAGGGTTAATTTTTTAACTTCTTTCGGATTGTTTTTTATATATTCTTCAATACTCATATTAAGCAAATCTTTCATAAAAATTTCAAGCATATCTGTGCTAGTAAAAATATATAAAGGCTTTTTATCTTCAACTATATAAAATGTTGAAGAATCACACTTATACATATACGCTATTACATCAGCTAATGTTTTGTTTTTAAGATCGTTTATATCCTTGTAACAAACATTTTCCAAATAATTTTTAATAGTCATTATTTTGCCTTTAATTAATTTGAAATATTTTATTGTAGCATAGTTTTAAACTTTATGCTATAATTTCATCTCAATTCGTAAAAGGAGAAGCTATGCCTAAAATGAAAACAAACAGAGGGGCGGCTAAAAGATTTAAAGTTAAAAAAAGTGGTAAAATCAAAAGAGGTGCGGCATACAGAAGCCATATCCTGACTAAAAAATCACAAAAAAGAAAAAGAAACCTAAGAGCCCCTAAATACGTAGATAGCACAAACATCAAAGCGGTAAGAAATTTACTAGCTATCTGATTAAGTGAAGAAGCGGCAAAGCAGGCAAAAGGCCTCACGGCAATAGCCGTCAAGTTGCATAGGTGCACGCCAAAATGACAAGGAGATAAAATGAGAGTAAAAACCGGAACAGTCAGAAGAAGAAGACATAAAAAAATATTAAAAATGGCAAAAGGCTTCTACAGCGGTAGAAGAAAACATTTCAGAAAAGCCAAAGAACAAGTTGAAAGAAGTTTAGTATATGCTTTTAGAGACAGAAAACAGAAAAAAAGAGATTTTAGAAAATTATGGATTATAAGAATTAACGCGGCATGCAGATTAAACGATATCAGTTATTCCAGATTTATTAACGGCCTTAAAAAAGCAAATATTGATTTAGACAGAAAAATTTTAGCTGATTTGGCTATGAACGAACCTGAGGTGTTTGCACAAATCGTAGAAAAAGCAAAAGCGGCTTTATAATCCATTCCCTTTTTGGGATTTTTATTGTTTGTTTAACATTATAGTGTCTGGCACTGCGAATATCATTTATCTAGAAAACAAATTGTTTATTGATTTTTAACAGCCAGGTTAAACTGTTAGAATTTTTGGTGCCAAACATTTACAATCTGCCTTCAGTATTCATTAACTGCTACTTTGGCTTGTTTGTTTTGACCACCAATTTTAAGTTCCTAAGCAGTTTTTCAATACACACATTTCTTTTGACTGACACTTTTCAATAACACCAATCCTCATAAATAATGCAACATTAGCACCTTTTTTCACCAAAATATCGTAAAGTGAAAAAAGTGAAAATGTCAGATTTGTTTTGTGGTTTGGTATAGTATTACTTTTGCTTAACCAAATTTTCAGTACCAGACACTAAATTAATACACTTTTAGGTCCCCAGACACCTGCGGCACAGGACGATAAGAGGTGCTCTGCTCCCTTCCGGGCCTGAAGCGTTGCCTCTTACCGCCCTTGCACAGGGCTGAGGATGCGAAATTATACCAAAAAATTAGCTGTTTTCCAATAAATCAATCTTTTTTTCCATTATATAATGATATATACTTAAAACACCTAAAGCAGGGGCAAACATATTTACCATAGGAATAAAATTCAAAATAACATTGACAATTGAAAAAGCCCATACCAATTTATTATCCATATCTATTTTACCGACAATCGAAATAACACTCTCATATAACGCATTTTTTATTACATAAGCCCATAAAGCGATTATTAAAACAATATTTACAAAAGGAACAAACAATAAAGGATAGAGTAAACAAAGCAATATTAAAAAAATAAAAAAATCTTTTAATAAAATAGAAAAAATTTTAATTTTGGAAAAATTACTGTTTATTTCGATATAAGCATATTCTTCTTTGATAAGATTTAAAATATATTTTTCACTAAAAAGCAAAAACCCCAAATACATACTGATTATATAAAAAGAATATAAAATAAATACCGCCAATACAACGGAAACCGCCTGTTCTATACTCTCAAACGGAAAAATTCTTATTAATCTTTCAAGATAACTCAAAATTTCATTTTTGTAGTAAAAAAAAACCATACTCCAAAACAGTGCAAAAAAAAACGCTATTAATACACTGAATGTTTTTTTTGAAAGAAAACTGTTAAAAAGAGAAAAAAATATCCCAATCGACACTAAAACCGCCTGAAGCCAAAGTATCATGAAAATAAACTCGGCACCCGCATTTTGTACAAATTTGAAAGGTAAAAGATTTATTAAAAAACTTGTCAATCCAATCATATACCTCCAACCTAAAACACCTATCACAATCCATACAACGGCCCAAAAAACACCGTTAATTACAGATATTTTTCTGATATCTTTCCTCGTCAAATCCTGAAACGATTCGACAATAGAATACAAAAACTCCATTTTTCAGCCTTTACACACAAGATACCAATATTATAACTCATTTTAATTAAAATTTGATTAGCAGAAGAAAAAAACTACGCTTAATAAGTTACAAAAGCTTATTATAAATTTTATACACTTAATTTTCGTAAATTTCCCCATTCATCTCCAAATATTTTTTAAAAACTTCAAATGTTTTAATAAGCGAACCTTTTGCTTCAATTCTGTAATCTTTAAGAAGCTTATTTTGAATTTGAAAATTAAAATTTTGAATTAGAGGATTATCGATTTGTTTTAAATCATCCACATATTGATTAAATAGTAAAACATAGTTTTTTATGAGGTCTTTTATGTTGTTTTTATCGACACTATTCAAAAGTCTTCCGGTTTTATTTGCAAGCACAAAAAAAGATGAAGTTTTTATTGAATTTAAAATATCCGCTTTTGTTTCTTGAGACAAATTTATCAACATATCATTTTCAATGTCTTTTATAAGTTTCAATATCCCCGCTTCATTCGAATTATTATCAAACTGGGTATTGCTGTAAGGTTTTTTACCTTCTAAAAAATTAAGCAGGGCAGATAAAAGAGTTGCGGTATTTACTTTTGTTCTACCTATTTCCTCCGCATAACTAAGTTTTTCAAATTTTCCGTTTGAGAGCATCTCTTTTGTTAAAGCAATTAAAGTTTGAGTTTCAAGTTCCGCTTTTTTTAAATTATAAAACTTATAAGCGGCTTTGGTATCAACAATATAGCTGTTTTGAGGTACAAAAATGTTTTGGGCAGATAAAAAAACAGTTAAAATAAATAAGAATACAACCTTTTTCATCCTCTCTCCTTTTTGTTTATTTATTCTATCATATCTCTGTCTAAATCTTTAGGGGTATTATACTAATTACAAATAATTTAAAAACAATTCTGTTTAATGATTTTTTTTGTGTAAAATTATTTAAGAAAGATAAGGTGTATATTATTTTAACACTCATCTTGTTCACACCAATATTTTGTTTAAGCCTGTAAGAATACAAAAATATGAAAATTTTAAATGTTAAAATTTATTAAACCCGCCATATTATGACACATAATTTGGTACAATAGTATAAAAAAGGCAAATTATGAGAACAAAAGACACTCTAAATAATCTCCTTAAAATTCTTAACATTCTATACAGCGGCGGATATGTAACAATTAAAGGGCTTATAGATGAATACGGAATGAGTGAAAGGACTGCCAGCAGATATTTAAACGAATATTTGCCTGATGCGGGATTTCCTATTGAAAAAGTCGGCAGAAAATTCAGACTTGCAAATAAAAACCCTGAAATAACGGGAGCAATTGAAGCAATTGAAAATTTTGCAAAAGAGGCCGGATTTTATAGCGATATTAAAGATTTTATAAAAACTATCAAACAAAATTCTCTATCAACTTATATGAAACTCCACATTGAAAACATTGGAGATTACATTAAAGAAATAAATTTAATAGAAAACGCCATAAAACAAAAAAGAACAATCAAATTTACTTATGACAACGGATTTGAATATGAAGTAAAACCTCTTAAAATCGCAAATTTTGAAGGGTATTGGTATTTATTGGCACTTGACGGGGAAAAATACAAAAGTTTTCATATTAAATCAATGAAAAACATTACTAAAACCGATAATTCTTTTGAAATTTCACCCACATTCCTTGAAAAACTCGATAATGCAATAAACGTATGGTTTGAGCCTGATAAAGAGCCTTTTAAGGTTGTTTTAAAAGCCGATGAGTATGCCACTAAATTTTTAAAAAGAATCCCGCTAAACCCTACCCAAAGGGAATTAGAAACATTGTCTGACGGGAGTCTGTTTGAGATTAAAATCACCCATAAAATGGAAATAAAAAGATTCATTAAAAGTTTTTTACCTCAGATTAAGGTAATTGAACCGAAATGGCTTGATGAAGAGATAAAAGAAGAAATAAAAGAGTATTTAAAGGATTGATATGATTTCAAAATCACTCTACATTAGAGCGCTTCAATGCCCAAAAAGTCTTTGGCTTTATAAAAACAGACCCGAATTAAGAGAGGTTGAAGAAAAAGAAACGCTGTTTAATAGAGGTTATGAAGTTGGAGATTTAGCAAAAAAACTATTTGAGGGAGGGGTTGAAATTGAATTTAATCCCGATGATTTTAGAGGTATGATTAAAAAAACAAAAGAGCTTTTAGATAAAGAAAATATAATTTACGAAGCCACTTTCAGGGAAAACGGAATATTTGCAATGGCTGATATTTTGGTGAGAGACGGTAACGGGTGGAATATGTATGAAGTAAAATCATCCACAAATGTTAAAGATTATCACATTGACGATGCCTCAATTCAGTGGTACGCCATCTCAAATGTAATTAATTTAAAAAAAGCATTTATTGTTCATATTAATAATGAATATGAAAAAAACGGGGAACTTGAAATCGACAAACTTTTTAAAATTGAAGAGATTACAGATAAAATATTGGAAAAACAAAAAGAAATTCCAAAAAATTTAGAAAAAATAGAAAAAATTCTTTCTTTAAAAGAAGAGCCTGAAATTTCAATAGGTTCTCACTGTTTCAATCCGTTTGAATGCGATTTTACTCATTATTGTTGGAATAATATACCTGAAATAAGTGTTTTTAATCTATATAGAATGAATTTCGATAAAAAGATGGAATTATATAACAAAGGAATAATTAATTTAGAAGATGTGGATGAAAATTCTTTAAATAAAACCCAAAAAATACAGATAAAAACCTACAAAGAAAAAAGCGTTCATATTGAAAAAGAAAAAATTGAAAACTTTTTAAATAAACTGACTTATCCTATAAACTTTTTGGATTTTGAAACGTTTCAAGAAGCTATACCGAGATTTGATAAACAAAGACCTTATGAACAGATTCCGTTTCAGTATTCTTTGCATATACTGTATGAAGATGGAAGACTTGAACATAAAGAGTTTTTAGGAGATGAAAATCAAGACCCAAGAGCTGAACTTATTAAAAGTCTGTTAAACGACATAACCGAAAAAGGAACAATACTCGCGTATAACAAAAGTTTTGAAACAGGAGTTATTAAAAGACTTACAAAATTTGCACCGAAATATGAAAAGAAGCTTCTCGGTTTAATAGAGAGGTTTGAAGATTTAATTGAGCCTTTTAGAAATTTAGGGGTGTATCATTACAATTTTAACGGAAGTTTTTCTATTAAATCCGTTTTACCGGCACTTTTTCCAGATGATGAAAAACTGAATTATAAAAATTTAGGACTTATTCAAAACGGCGGGGATGCAATGGATAGTTTTGCAAACCTGCATTTAATAGAGGATGAGAACTTAAAAAAACAGATAAAAGAGGATTTGCTTAAATACTGTAAACTCGATACTTTTGCAATGGTTAAATTGTTGGAGAAATTGAAAGAATTTAGTTAAACCAGCCACAATAGAGCAGTAAAAAGAGTATTATTCCCTCAAAAAAGGGGAAATTATGAAAATAGCGGTAGTCGGAAATGTTAAATTTAATGATTATGAGAAATTTAAAGAGATAATGAATGAGTTTTTAAAAAATTATAAAGACGTGGAATTTGTAAGCGGCGGGGCAGATGGGGCTGACAGTTTGGCTCAAAGATATGGAAAAGAACATAGAATTCCTATAAAAATCTATTATCCAAATTGGAAAAGATACAAAAAAGCCGCAGGTCCTATTAGAAACAATATTCTACGATACCGCTTCAAAGATTGTGTAAGGGGATAATGATAGAATTACATAAGAAATAATGAAAGGAAAGATTATGACAAAAGAAGCGGTATTAAACAAAATAGATTTTAAAGAATTAAGCAAGAGTTGT
>Ga0256842_1001318_pt1 | contig 20127 bp, 15 predicted proteins | sample 4559240metaG_FD_185973 | JGI IMG/M metagenome (GOLD analysis project Ga0256842, IMG submission 185973) | Hydrothermal vent microbial communities from Guaymas Basin, Mexico - 4559-240 | ecosystem: Environmental > Aquatic > Marine > Hydrothermal vents | place: Mexico: Guaymas Basin | collected... | reverse complement strand
TTTAATGTATTTTGTTTTTTTATCACTATTTAATAAAGGAAGTTTGAATGAATATGCATGACTATACCAAACTTTAAATTCTTTAGGTGTTTCAAATAAATAATAACTTTTTTCCATATCTTTCTTATCTATAACTTTTTTTGTCTTTTTTCTACAAATAACTTTTGTTTTTTTATGGCTAATATTCTCTGAAGTAACAGAAAAATCTGAAGTTTCTGAAGCCATAGCAGAAATACTATTTATATCTGTAGGTATTACATTATTTTTTTCAGATAGTTTTTTTTTAAGGTAAGAAATTTCAAAATTATATTTTATCTTCTCTTTTTCTAAAACATCAAGCCGTTTTATTATTTTAGCTACTGCTTTTTTAACTGTATTAATATCACAACTATTTTCTTTAACTTGATATTTATCTTTACTTGTAGAAGCTGTATTTAGCAAATCTTTTTTAGCAATAAGCTCTTCTTTCATCATTGCCTCACCATTAATAGAATCTGTCTTTACATATATTGTGTGATCTGAAGCATATATCGTTTGAGTTAGTAAAATAGCTGCAAGAGCTGGAATTATGTGATTTTTCATTTTATCTCCTAAATGACTTTTATTTAATTATCATATATTAGCAGAAAAAAAAGAATTAATTTTAATTTTAATTAATTTAGTCATCGAAACCTTCAAATTTAGAACTAATATCATTAGTATCTTCTTTTTTTATATGTTGATTATAAGGTTTTTTTTGTATTCGTATTTGTTGTTTTTTCTTAATAGATGTTTTTATATTTAGTTCATCCATTATTTGTAGAACATCCTCTTCTTTTAGATAAAGTAATAATTCTTCTCCTAATAATCTATTTTCTACACTTTTAGCTATTATTGAGTTGAGAATTATTTTCCTATATTGTTTAGGTATTTTTTCAGCTATAAAAGAAGATCTTTCTGTTAATAAAAGGTTTTTCATTTTTTTCCAAATAATGATTTAAAAAAAGATGATTTTTCTTTTTTTTGTTTATTAAAATCTTGACAGACTTTGTTATATCCAGAAACAAAAGCTTCTAAACTCTGGCCTCCTAAAATATTATGTCTTATACTCCTATTTTTACAAAAAAATAGCGTTGTTGGAAAAGATCTTATAGCATATTGATTTATAAGTTTAGGAGATTCTTCTGCTCTTATTACATATATATTTATATTACAAGGTTTGTTTTTATCCTCATCTATTCTTTTTAATGTATTTTTTACAGTTTTACAATGTGGACATGTTTTTGATTCAAACATCAATATAAAAGGTTCAGTCGTATCAGTATTTATTATTTTTTTATTGTAACTATTGTCAGTTATAATTTCCATGTCTAATCCTTTATTTTTAAGATATAATTATATCACTTTATTTATATAAAATAAATTACAATATTTTATATTTAATAGAATTGTCTTGTTATTACAAATACACAACAATTTAGTTGATTTTAAAAAGGAGAGCATATGTGTTCTAATATAAATATAGGAAAATTAATTTTTTCCAAGGAAAAAAGTTTTGAGGCTTCATATTATGTAGAAGATCCTTATTTAAGTATAAATAAGTTTTTTGCATTAAAATTAGAGAAGTTTGGTTTTATTGAAATAGATGAAATGGATGTTGGAAAGATGCTTATAGGAGAAATAGTTCCTTTAGATTCGATTGATTCTGAGTATAAGTTTGCTGTTTCTGGTAATAGATTTGGTAATTTTGAATATCATCTACCATCTATCTTAAGTAACTTGCTTGATGGTAAAAATGTTTGGATATCAAGTCAATTGTTACCAGATGTTGAAGAGAAAATTAAGAATGGTGAATTAAAAGAATTAGACGGAGTCAAAGTTATTATGATAAATAATTATGATGAATCTATTGATGAAGGGTTTATTACAAATAAATCAGTTTCTGCTTTAATTGGTCTTTTTGGAAAATTTTTCTGGAAAAACATGAGCAAAACAGAGGCAAAGATTTTTGGAAAAGTTCAAGACTCTGTTATTGATGGTACACCTATAGATAAAGAAGATGTTTTAACTATGATAAAAGTAGTTAATTTTCTTTATGCTAAAGAAAAAGAAGAAAAAGATATTCCTCCTGCGAATATCTTTAATAAAGTTAAAGAAGCTTTAAATAGCCTTCTTTAATTTATTACACTTTTAGTGTAATTTTTTCAAATCCTCATTATTTAAAACTAATCCGTTATTTAATATATATTTAATGGCTCTACCTATATAGTTTCTTGAACTTATATCTTCTTCTATTTTTGATTTATCAGAAACCATTATGAATAATTCCTTTGCTCTTGATATAGCTACATTTATCATATATGGACCATTATTAATAAAAGATAAAGAATCTTTTTGTGATGATATTACAGATGAAAAAATAACTATCTTAAATTCACTTCCTTGAAATTTATGAACTGTACCTATTTTTTTATTCTCATTTGTATGATTTAATTCTTTAGAAAAAAGCCTAATCAATTCAGTTTCTTGATTGACAAATGGTGTTATTAAACAAACATCTTTACTTATTTCTATAGTTGTTGAATTTTTAAATATATTTATTATATTAGAAATAGCATTTATTTCAGAGTTGTTTATATAATTTTTGGAACTTTTATCGGTTGTATCTATTAACACCATTCTTGAATTAAACGGATGAATATTTTTAATATCTTTTATTTTTGTTTCTATGTGAATTCCTTCATAAGAAGATACCTCTAAAAACATCTTAGCTATGTCTTCTTGGCATCTTCTATGTTCATCTAACACTATGGCAGAGCCTTTGTTAGAAAAGTAGTTAGAATCAATTTGAGAGGCTAAATGAAAAAGAGAAACATTTGTTAATGAATATTTATTAAAGAAATTTCTTCCAAAAGATGAAGTTTTTTCTTTTAAATAATCATTAAATATTTTTTGCATGTTAAATATAGGTGGTAGTTGTTTAGGATCTCCAACAATTACAGTTTTTTCTGATTTTGAAATTATTTCAAGAGCACTGCTTGTTTTTATCATTGCAGCTTCATCAAAAAGAACTTTATTGAAATAGATGTCTTTATTGAAATTTCTAAAAAGATATTTAAATCCAGCTATTGTACTTGTTATTACTGGGTAAACAAGAGAAATTCTTTTTAATAATTCTTCTTTGTCTAATATATTATAAAAATCATTACTTGCTAAAACTTCTAAAGCTTCTATTGTTTTGTATTTATTTTTTAATGCAATTAGTTTTAAAAATCTTTTAGATAATAAAAATAAATTAAAATTTTCTATATATAACTTATTCCTTACAAATTCATCTATTGTTTTGTATTTAAAATAATCAAGAACTATCTCTTTGTTTATTTTTTGAAGTTTAAATAAATCTATTTTACTTTTTATTTCTATTTCTTCTTTTAAAGATCTTTCGTATTTTTCTTTATTTCTAAATATTAAATCTAAAGCATTTGAATAATCTATAAATAAGTCACTTTCTCTGAAATCAAACTTTATATTATCTATTGATAATTTTGATAATATAATTTTTCTTGCACCTAATATGTCAAAAAATAGTGGAAGGTTTTCTATTCTTTTTGTAGTTTTTTGTATTCTTCTCCAGTCTTTTGTATTGAAAAAATCTAAAATTTCTCTTAAAGATATGTCTCCAATTAATGGAGTTATGTCGTCGTCAATTATCTTTTGGACATATATAAGTATTCTTTCGTTTTCTTTTTTAAGCTTTTCATCAAATAGATTATTCAAAAATCCTTCAAAAATTTTGTATGACTTTATGTTGTACTTTTCTATAATGGATTTTGCTTTTGTAAATTCTTCTATGTAAGTGTCTATATTGTTTTTTAATAATTTTATTTTATCTATAGAATCATCTAAATTTTCTTGCAAGAAAGTTTCTTTTTCAAAATTTGATATAAAAGAAAGAACTTTTTCAGAACTTTTTTTTCTGTTTTTTAAATTACCGGCCATAAAATATATATCATCATTATTTGAATTATCTAAATTTTCTATTACATTTTCTATAGCTTTATTTGAAGTTGAAGATATTAATATAAGAGAATTGTAATCTTTATTGTCAAAAATAAGAGAAATGGCCCTTTCTGTTATTTGATTTGCTATTATAGATGAAAATAAATTTGTTTTACCTGTTCCCGGTGCACCAAAAACACTTAAAATATTAGTGTCACTTTTAAGAACTTTAAATTGACCTTTAGATAATTTATTTATTGAAGTTTGTGATCCGTAAAATATTGGTTTTTCTATATCTTTTATATTTGATGTAAGTATATCTGTAAGTAATTCTGAATTAGAAAGTTTTAAAGGTTCGTATTCATCTAAGTTATTTTGTTCATAATTTTGATTAAAATAAACTAATGCTGGATCTTTTTCTAAATTTGGCATAACAATTTCAATAAGATCATCTTGTCTAATATTCTTTTCTATTTCAGAATATATTTTTTCTAATAGGTCTATTGTATTAAATCCATTTGTATTTGAATTAGACAAGTACTCCAAAGAGTGAAACAAGCTATCTGATGATTCTTTTTTTAAAATACTTAAAGCAAACTCATTAAAAATTAACTTTCCATCTTTTATATTTATTTTTAATTTAAATTTTCCTTTTCTGAAGTCGTGATCATTTAAGTCTTTTTTGTTTTCTGTTATATCAAAGAACCCTAAAGGAACTAAAAACTCTGAATTTTCTTCCAAAAAAATTAGTTTTATATAGATTGGAGATATTAATAATCTATTTTTATCTATAAAGAGAAGATTTTTATCTTCTATCTCTCTTATTTCTTCATCTTTCATATCTTTATTTATTTGTTTATTAATGTTTAAGGATTCTTCTTCTGTTAGGTTTTTATTTTTAATCCTATTTATTGGTGATATACCTTTTTCATATCTATCATTAAGCGTTAAAAACATTTGTAATCTTTTATCTATACTTATTATTAAATAACCTTCTTCGAGATAAATATCTTCCATTTTTGAATAGTTGAAATTTAATTTATCAGAATTTATTTTTTTACGATAAGACATATTTGATGTTTTTTCGAAAAAATCAGATTCTTCATAAAATTTTAAAACATTATCTTTTGTTATTATCATTTTGTTGCTTCTTTATTTTTTTTGCCGCAGCTTCTCTTTTGTTTTTTTCTACTTCTCTTTTTGATTCTTCCCAAGTTCTTTTAAACCAGTCTTTAACATAAGTTTTACTTGAGTCTACACCTGTAGAGGCAAGGTTTTTTGTCTTTTCTATACCAGAATCAACAGACTCTTTTAAAAATTTTATGGAATTATCATAAAACTTAGAGCTATCTTCTTTTATAGAATCTGTTGATATTGATTCTAATTGTTTCATTGCAAGATTAGAGTATTCTTCTAAGGTTGAACCAGTTTTTTCTTTATATTGGGATGTTTTTGTTTCTTTTTTCTTGAAAAACATTTGCTCATCACCAAATGTTTCTGAGGGTGAATTAAGAACACCTTCTTTTTCTGCTTTTTCATAAGCTAATATTAACATCTGGTCTTGGCTTAAAGAAATGTTGTTTTCCATAGTTTCAGAAAACAGGGATGTACTTAAAAAGAAAGCTATAGTTAAAAGATTTAGTTTTATGTTCATAGTTAAGTCCTTAATGATTTTTTGTATTATATAATAATTATTGATAATAAAAACTAAAAAGTTTAAATAAAGAGAAAAACTCTTTATTTAGGTAAATTACCATGTATTAAAATTTGATCTTCACCTTTGAATGATGATTTAACTATTTTAAAAGTTATATCTACATTTTTGTTACTGAATTTACCAGCATCTTTATTGTGAAAGAACCAAGTCTGAATTGATGCATCACTTTTTTTGCTCGAAAAAGATCCTTTCCAGTGATTACTCGACATACCATAAGAATTAGAAGCTATAAAGATACCTTCTGTTCTAAATAAAGGTTCTGGAAAAGCATTTCCAAAAGGTCTATAAGAATCTATCTTATTGTATAAATCTTCTGTAATATCTGAAATATCTATGATAAATGGTTTTTCTCCAAGAGGAAGAAATAATTCATCACTATTTTTCTTTGCTTCTTTTTTGATTTTTGCAATCCATTCTTTTCTTTGATCTTCTGTTAAAGCAACACCTATTGCTCCTGCATGTCCACCAAATCCTAATACTGAATCTTGAGCTGCAAGACACATATTATAAAGATGAACTGCTCCACTTGTTCTACCTGAACCTTTCCAGCATTGTTTAGCTCTATTCCAAGTAAAAACAAAAGCTGTTCTTTGATAAGTTTCAGCTATTTTTCCTGCAATAATACCAACAATACCTTCATGTAAATCATCATCAAAAAGAATTATTGCCTTATCTCCATTTTGAAATTGAGATGCTGCTTCTGATGAAACTCTATGTAAGAATGATTCAGTCATTATTTTTCTTTTATTGTTTGTTTCAAGTAAAAACTCTACTTTTTTTCTCATAAAAGATCTTTCTTTTGATAAAACCATCTCTATTGCATGTTTTGCATGATCAAGTCTACCAATAGCATTAATCATAGGAACAAGTCTAAACCCGAGATCTGCTTCTGTTATATTTTCTGTATTTGATTCAAAAATCATATCAACCCAAGGCCTTGAACTATTTCTTAATAATTCTATTCCGTGTGTATAAAAAGCAAGGTTAATATCTTGTAGCGGCATAACATCACTTATGACAGTAATTGCTACTAAATCTAACCATTGTCTCATATCTATGTTTAAATTAAGATCTTCTCTTATCTGAACACATAAATACCAAGCTATTGTTGCACCACTAATGTCCACAAAAGGAAAATCACCTTGATTTAATTTTAAATCAACAATAATATCTACATCTGGGATAGTGTCTTCTTTAGGTGTATGATGATCAGTAATTATAACTGTCTCAATACCAACCTCTTTAGCATAATCTGTAGCTTCTTTAGCTCCAATACCATTATCAACTGTGATTATGTGTTTGAAATTATTTAAAGATGCATAATTTACCATATTTTTAGAAACACCATATCCATCTACGAATCTATCTGGAACTATATAATCTACATAGTCTCCAAAACCAGCTAATCTACAAAAATCAATAAATATACTTGAGGCAAATATACCGTCAGCATCATAATCACCAACTAAAAGCAGTAATTCTTTCTTTTTAAAGATTTCTATAATTTTAGCAGAAGCCTCTTTCATTCCGGGAATGAGATGAGCTTCAGGTATATCTGAAAGCTTATATTTAGCATTTCGACCTTGTTCTTGTCTATCAAGAACCTCTTCTATTTGTTTTAAAACGATATTAGACATAATATCTCCTCTATTAAAATAAGCTGTATAAAAACATGCTCTTATGTTATAAGCTTATAATATATAAAAAAGATAAATAGCTACTTAATTTAAAATCTATTATGTTCTTTATATTTTTGTTTAATAAAAGATAAACTTTCTTTTGCCATTTTTGCTTGAGGATCCCACCATCCAAGAATTTCTGAATATATGTCATATGATTTTTGCATATTTTCTTTTGCTTTCTCGAAATTATTTTGTTTGAAAAATATCTCACTTTTTTTCGCATAGATAATAGCTGAATTAAGTGTTGAGTCTTTATTTATTTTAAATTTAGTTGTTTCTGATTTTGAAGCATAACTTTCAGAAAGGTCTTGTGCTTTATCAAGATAAACTAAAGCTTCTTCATATCTTTCATTTTCTATTAATAAATTAGATATAAAAATATATGATCTTGATAAAAATGATGTTTCTTTACCACTATAAGCTTTTTCTAATATAGAAATTGATCTTTTACTTGCAGCAATTGCTTTTTTACTTTTACCTTCAAGTTTATACAGTTCGGATAAAGTTTGTAAACCTTTACCTATCATATAAAAATTATCATCGATTTTATAATCAAAATCTTTAAACAGATTATTTTTAATCATACCTTTTATCATTTTTATACCAAGTATTACATTCTTTTTTGCTTCAGGTAATTTTGTTCCAGAATCTAAAAATATTTTAGAACCTTCTATTAATATTATCGCATACTCTAATGAATATCCACCAGGTTTTATTACTACAAATGAAACTGCTGCTCTATACGAACCAATAGCTGATTCATAATCTCTAAAAGATGACTGTATTTTTGCCTTGTCTAATAGAGCTAAGGCCATTTTATTTCTATCAACGGTTCTAAACGCTGATTGCATGAAAGTACCAGCTCTATCTGAAATCGTTTTGGCTTCTAATCTAAAATTTTCTTGATAAATCATAGATTTAGATATATCTAATGCAGCAAGGTAAAAGTCTATGGCATATTTTTTTTTATTCTTTTCAAAAAATTTATTAAATATGTAGTATGCTTTTTCATGGTAATGCCAAGCTTTTTGAGGATATCCAAGTGCAGTTTGCATTGTACCCATATCAAGAAGCGCCACAGCCATTCTTATATCACTTTTTTTTCTAACTGTGTTCTCTTGAAAAAGTTGGAAAGCAAGAAAAGAAGCTCTTCCAAAGTTACCATATAATAGAGCTTTTTTAAATTTATCATGTATTTTTACTTCTTCTGTTGGTATGTCAAATGTATATCTCATTTCTTCGACATTTAATTTATTATCTACTTTCTCCTCTTTTTTAGAATTTATAAACATTGGCTCAAGTCCAAGCACGTCTTTTTCTATATGCTCGTTTAAAATATTATCAAGTTTATTACCTATATCTCCAAATAATGAAGAGCTTATCACACTTAATAATAAGAATATATTTATTTTTTTTGAGATAGTTGTTTTCATTAAAAACTCCTAATTAATTATTTGTTTGTATTTTATCTAAATTTAATAAAAATATTTATTTATTTATATAGAATGAAAATTATATATATAACTAATAAATGAATAGGATAGAAAAAATAGAAAAACATTTTTTTAGATCGGCCTATATGTATTTTATAAGATGAAAGATAAATTAAATAAATTAATATTGATGAAAATATTAATTCAATTATTAACCCATGCAAAATAAAAGTTATATTTGATAATATCAGTAAAATAAAACTTATAAAAAGTGTCATGTAAGAATTATATTTAAGTAAAAAATAAATTGAGAAAATAAATAGTAATCCAAATAAACCATAGTCACTAAAAAATGATATTATAAATAATATAATTAATTTAATCTCAAAATATTTTTCTTTATTGATATAAGTATTGATTGTTAATAATCCCAGAAGCAATGTTATGAAGATATTTAGTGTATTTGTGGTTTCAAAAAAAATCATAAATATTGGTTGTGATAATAATCCTAGTATAAAAAGGTTTTTAAAATATTTCTTTTTATTTTTTGTAAAGTATAAGAAATTATGTACAAGTATTAATGAAAATAAAGGAAAAGCTATTCTCCCTATCGTAGATCTTATTTCTATAGCTAAATAAGGATCCTTTAATATATGTGTTTGGTATATAAAAGAAATATGGTCTATAACCATTGTTAAAATTGCAATCCATTTTAAAAATTCTATTTGTTTTGATTCGAGTTTCAATATATTTCCTTTATTTATTGTTTATAATAGGAATTATACTATATTACAAGATCAAGTGTTTTCACTTAAATTTTACAAGGAGGCAATTATGCCAACAAAAACTAACTTAATCGTATTCCACGATACTGAAACTACAGGTGCAAGAAGAAGCTCACATCATTTAGATGGCGGAGATAAAATTCTTGAATCAGCTTTTGCTGTTTATAAATACAACGAAAGTACAGGTCGCTTAACGTATGTTGAGTATTTAGAAGAACAAAATGATCCGTGTATGCCAATTGCACCAGGTGCAGCAATGACACATGGTATTTGGTACCCAGATTTAAAAGGAAAACCTGTTTTTAGCAAAACTAAGAGTTTTGTTAGATTGCAAGAACTTATAGATGACGGTGCTTATTATTGTGCGCATAATTCACCTTTTGATATTGCTATGTTAAAAAAAGAAGGTATTGAATGGCCAGAAGATAAAGTTATAGATACTTTAAATATAGCAAGATTTTTAGAAACAAGCGATGAAATAGAAAGTAAAAGTTTACAATGGTTAAGATATTTTTATAATTTTGATGAACAAAAAGATTTTCCCGCTTTAGTTAAGAAGTTTGGAATTAAAAGACTACAGGCTCATACAGCTTTGTCTGATATTGTTGTTTTGATATATTATTTCAAAAAAATTGTAAAAGATTATAATATTAAAACATTATCTGAGCTTACAAAGCTTTCATCTGATATTGTTATTGAAAAAACTATTGAATTTGGAAATATTTTTGATAAAGGAACTCTTTATGAAGATATTGTCGGTACTACTTATTCAGCTTTTGGTAAAATGAAAACTGCTGAAAGCTATTTGAATTGGGCTGTGTCAAATATGGACAATATGAGTATGGATAGAAAAATTTCTATTTCTTATTTCGTGATAAAAGCTTATTTATCTGGTAAAATAAAGAAGTCAAATGATATTATCCCTATGATAATGGTAGCAAGTTCTTTTATCCCCGAATTTTGGGTAGAACTTGAAAATTTTGGCATTCCTGTTGAGAGTCAAAGAAATACTGTTTATGGAGTAATTTCAGAAAAAATTAATAATTTAAACGCAGAGGCTTTAAAGATTTTATCTTCTAACCCATCTAATGCTGATAAAATAAAAGCTACAAAAACTATCGAAAAAGCTTTTGATCTTCAGAACGGGTTTAATAAAGCTAAATTAAGCGCTAATAATTATAAAAACTAAAACACTTTTTGTGTTTTGGTCCATTTTGGAGGTTAAATATGTTTGGAAATAGTAATAATGATTTATTATCGCAATATGCTGGTTCTTCTGATAGTAGTGAGTCTTTAGTTGATAAGTATGCTGCTAAAGATTCTCAATCAATGGATTCTATATATAGCTCTCAAGCTTCTTATATAGATGATACCAATGAAGTGACTGATGGATTTAATATTCGTGGTGGAAATTACGGAAATATGTCTATTATAGATAAAATGCGTGGTATTCAGGCAAATAGATTGAATGCGGAAGGTACTGATGTTAGTATTACAGAAATGTATTCTGATTCATCATTAGATACTCGAGTTGCTAATGGTCAGTATAACGTTACTATAACTGATATATATTCTCAAAAACATTTATTTGATGCTTATCATGGACTTAATACAGATGGTAAAGTTGATGAGAATGAAGATTATATGATTGAAACAGATGCGTTTGGTGGAGCAGAGAGTAAATCTGATTTTGTTCTTGGAACAGACCTTGATGCTGTGGAGCCTGAATTATTAGACAAAGTTTCACATGGAATGGATGAATATAGATCTGTAGGTGAAAGTGTTAATGGTGGTGATTTTAATACAAATCCATATGGAAGTAATCAATCGTTAGGAATATCTTCTGCTGTAGGTAATTTTGACAAAGAAGAACAATCTTCTCCTGATGGGTTTAGTGGAATGAATTCAAGTGTGGCTGGTACGGGTGGTGGATTTGCTGGAGGTGCACAAGAACAATCTTCTCTTTATGATAAGAAAGAAAAGCCTTTAAAATCAACTATCTCTCAAGAAGTTGAGAATTTTGATCAAATAGATACATCTTCTGATAGCTCGTCAAAGCCTGATGGGTTTAGTGGAATGAATTCAAGTGTGACTGGTACGGGTGGTGGATTTGATAGAGGTGCTAATCAAGATTTATCTATTAGCCAAAATACAAGCTCTGATAATGAAATAAATATATCTCAAGAGGTTGAGAATTTTGATCAAATAGATACATCTTCTAATAGCTCGTCAAAACCTGATGGGTTTAGTGGAATAAATTCAAGTGTTGCTGGTACGGGAGGTGGATTTGCTGGTGGTGCACAAGAACAATCTTCTTTATATAAGAAAGAGGAAGAAGGTAGTTCTTTTAATCAAGCAGATATCTCCCGTGAAGTTGAAAATTTTGATCAAGTTGAAATAAAATCAACTGCTGATGAACTTACTGAAATGAGTTCAAGCTCTGCTTCATCTGGAAGTGGAGGTGGATTTGCTGGTGGTGCACAAGAACAATCTTCTTTATATAAGAAAGAGGAGGAAGGTGGTTCTTTTAATCAAGCAGATATCTCTCGTGAAGTTGAAAATTTTGATCAAGTTGAAATAAAATCAACTTCTAATGAAATTAATATAACTGCTGATGAACTTACTGAAATGAGTTCAAGCTCTGCTTCATCTGGAAGTGGAGGTGGATTTGCTGGTGGTGCACAAGAACAATCTTCTTTATATAAGAAAGAGGAGGAAGGTAGTTCTTTTAATCAAGCAGATATCTCTCGTGAAGTTGAAAATTTTGATCAAGTTGAAATAAAATCAACTTCTAATGAAATATCATCGGTTAATACATCTAATATTAACAATTCACAAAATAGTAAGCAAGAAGAATCTTCTTTATATAGGAAAGACGATATCGGTGAAAATTCTTTTAGTCAAATGAATTCGAATTTAACAGAAGAAAATAGTGTTGCATTAAGTTCAAGTTCTGGAACTGGAGAAGGTTTTGCTGGTGGGTCACAAGAAAAATCTTCTTTGTATAATAAAAATGAAGAGGTTGAAAATTATTCTGATCATGTAAATATATCTCGTGAAGTTGAAAGTTTTGATCAAGTCAAAGGTGAATCTATAGTTTCGTCTGTAGATAAAAATAATAATATGTCTTCAAATGTTCAAAATGAGAGAACTTTTAATAACAACTTAAACTTAGAAAAAGATAGCCTTTTGAATTCATTGTCTAATCCTGAAGATAGTCGTGAAAATTTAGATTCTGAAGACACTTTGTCTAAATATACAAGTAAATCTTCTTTAAATGATTCTATGTTAAGTGATTCTATGTTGGATAAAAAAGCTGGTGAAATGTCAGCTATAAAAGTTAAATCTATTATAGAAGAAAAAGATAATAGTATTGTGTCTCGAGATGAGACACCAAATACTTCTATGTCAGTAGGGGCTGTTGGAGCATCTATGTCAGCAGGGGCTGTCGGACAACAACAAAATATGTCTCCTGGTGAAAGAGCTAAAATGGAAAAGGAAGCTAAAAATAATAATGAAAGAATTCTTGCTAATCAACTAAAAGATAGAAAACAAGATGAATCTATTTCTAAGAGTCAAGAAAAAATTAGTTCAATCCAGAAAGATGTTTCTTCTATGGAAAAGAAAGATCACAATATAGATGCTTTAAAACATGGTAGTAGTAAAAGCACTTTTAATGAATCTATGTATGAAGCTGAAAATAGAGAAGAAGAAGATAGAAAGCATTCATTAAAAGAAATAATTTTAGAAGACAGGGCAAAAGTTGAGTCAGATAAAGTTGATTGTGGTTTTTTATGTAGTGATGAAAAAATTGAAATGACAGAAGAAATGAAAGATGTTATGGATGATGGTGGTTTTGAGAAAAAAGGTATTTATTTCACAGGTGAAAATGATGTTATTATAAAAGAGGATGAATTTGATGAAAATAAACCTACTTTAAATAAAAAAGAAGAAGTTAGTATAGATCCAAGGTTAGAAATATTGGGTTTATCTGTTAATGATAATAAAGAAGATCAATATAAAGATCTTAAGTATTTAAAGAATTTTTTATCTGGTGATGACTAAAAAGGAGATTTTATGATAGATAGTCTAATTGAAAGTTATTCCTTAATATGGGAAAGCTTCGTAAATAATCCAAGTGATTATTCATATATAGTAGTAATGATTATAATGGTTCCATTTTTTATATTTATTAATTTAAAAAAGATAAATACAAATGTAATTATGTTATTAATAAATTTACCTGGTACAATTTTGCATGAAATATTACATCTTTTTATTGGTCTTATACTATTAGCTAAACCAACATCATTTTCTATAATACCAAAAAAAACTTCTGAAGGATGGACTTTGGGAAGTGTTGGATTTAAAGGGGTTAATGAATATAATGCTATGCCTATATCAATGGCTCCTATATTAGCACCATTAGTTATTTTGTTAATGATTCCAGATATTTTTAATTATATGAATACGATAGAAAATTATTTATTTTTAAAAACGTCACTTGTTTCTTTTTTATTGTCAAGTATATTGGTTAATTGTATACCTTCTTCAGTTGATTTCAAGTTAATGTTTGAATATAAAATAGGACTAATTTTATATACAGGAATAATTTATTTGATAATAGATTATATTGTTTTAGGGAAAACAAGCTTAATTTATGGAATATTAAATAGTTAGTTATCAAGTACTGATTTAAGGCCTGTATTTAATATCTTTAAAGCTTTTTTAATGCTTTCTTCGTTATCAGTGTCATCTTTTATAAATTTATTTATTTTATCGGAGTAAACTGAATCTAATAAATCTGTAACAAAAATTAATGATTTTTTATTGAAAAAATGAGGCTTACCTTTTACTAAAACATCCAATGTGTTTTTTATGTTTTTTATGTGTTTTTTAGATTTTTTGACATTTATGTTCTCTGATGCTTTCACTAAAAATGGATAAATAGAATTAAATAAATTGTGAATTATATTTATTTCTTTAGTACCGTCATTATTTAGGATTTTAAAAAAAACTTTATTGTTATCAATAGTTATATTGTAAGAATACTTATTCATTATCAAACCTTTTTTTTTTTACTTATATTTTTTATATATATAGGATTATAACCTAATATCTTTTTTTTACAAAGGTGGGTTTATGGCAATTTGGTTTTGAACACTTTTATAGTAGTTCTTTAACAATAACATTAAAAAAATACGAGGTAAATACAAATGATTTTAATTTTTAAATTAACAGTTTTTTTTAGATTTTTAGTAAAATATATTTTTGATAACTTTAGCGCTTCGGTAGCTAAAGTTATAAGATTTTTCTTAGGTAATCTTGTTACATACAAAATTTTGTTTGTAATAGGTGAACTTATAACTTATGTTGTTAAAGGAGGTCTTTTCTCGAAATTATATTTTATCTCTTTATTCAACACTTATTCAATGGTTTTTTTAGGAGCAATTTTGTTCTTAATAGCATTTGATAATCTTGTTGTTAAAGGTGATAGAAGAATTTTTTTATATACTATTCTTATAAACATTATCTTTGTTATCTATGATAGCAATCTTTTAATGTACTTAGTTTCAAGTATAAGTAGTATCTTTAGTTAGATTTTCAAAAAAAATTTAGTTTAGACTAACAGACAGTCATCTTGAATTTCTATATTCTAAGATATAACCTTTTAGGTGACTTATTTTTTCTAAAAAATACAGTATAATTTGATTAAAATTATTAAAACAATAAGGAGTTTTTATGCAACAAATAATGGTTAAAAATAGAGAAGGTGATTTAATACCTGCTGATATTAAGCAAATACAAAGTAAGACAGCTAAAGCTGTTAAAGGACTTTCTGGTGTTAGCCAAGATGAGTTAGAAACTGATGCTGGTATACAATTTTACACTGGAATGACAACAAAAGAAGTTCAGCAAATTTTTATAAAAACAGCTGTAGATAAGATAGATATAGATGCACCTAATTGGACATATGTTGCGTCAAGAATGTTTTTTCAAGATATATATCATGATGTTGGAAAGTTATTTAATGGTAAGAAGGGTGATCCTTATAGTCATACATTAAAAGAATATCTTGATTATGGTGTTACACAAGGAAGAATTAACGAGTCTTTTTCTATTTTATTTGATTTAGAGGATTTAAATAATTATATAGAACCTGATAGAGATCTTAAGTTTAATTATTTAGGAATAAAAACTTTTTATGATAGATATATGTTGAAAGATAAAGAAGGAATGCTTTTTGAATTACCTCAACATATGTTTATGGCTGTTTCAATGTTTTTAGCTCAAAGAGAAGAAAATCCTGGAGTTTGGGCTAAGAAATTTTATGATATGATTTCTAAATTTGAGGTAATGTTAGCTACTCCAACTCTTTCTAATGCAAGAACAAATAGAAATCAATTATCATCTTGTTATGCTAACTCTGTTCCAGATAATATCGAAGGAATTTTTGATGCATTTAAAGATTATGGGTTATTAAGTAAATTTGGTGGAGGTATAGGAACTGATTGGGCTAATGTAAGAGCAGGAAACTCAATTATAGATGATCATAAAGGAGCTGCCGGTGGTTATATCCCTTTCTTAAAAATTGTTAATGATATCGCTTTAGCTGTTGATCAGCTTGGAGTAAGAAAAGGAAGTATAGCTATATATACAGAACCTTGGCATCTTGATATACAAGATTTTATAGATCTTAAAAAAAATTCAGGTGAAGAAAGAAGGCGTGCTCACGATTTATTTCCATCTATTTGGATGAATGGTTTATTTATGGATAGAGCTGAAGCTGATGAAGAATGGACTTTATTTGATCCTTACGAAACTCCTGATTTACATGAAAAATATGGTGATGAGTTTAAATTAGCTTATGAGTCTTATGAAAAAAATCCTAATATTAGAAAAGAAGTTATTAAAGCTAAAGATCTATGGAAAAAAATACTTACAAGTTATTTTGAGGTTGGAATGCCATTTTTAGCTTTTAAAGATGAGGCTAATAGAAGAAATCAAAATAAGCATAGTGGAATAATGAGAAGTTCTAATTTATGTCAAGAGATTTTTCAAGTAACAAGTCCTAATGAATATGGAATTTTAGCTGAATTTGAAGATGGTGGATCTGTTATATTTGAAGAATTTGATGAGTTGATTGTATCAAGAAATGGTATAGAAAGTAAAAAACTTGGTAAAAAAGTTTCAAATATAGATTCTTTATTAATTGATGGTGAATTGAGAAATATAGAATATATAAGTAAAATTATAGTAAAACGCGGTAGAACATTAGTTTGTAATTTAGCTTCAGTTAATTTATCTAAAATAAATACAGATGAAGATTTTGCAAAAATTGTGCCTACAGCTGTAAGAGCTCTTGACAATGTAATTGATTTAAATCTATATCCTATTAGACAGGCAAAAGAAACTAACAAATTATCTCGAGCTATTGGACTTGGAGTTATGGGTGAAGCTCAAATGATTGCTGAAAGTGGAGGAATTGTTTGGGGTAGCCAAGAACATTTCGAAAAAATTGATGAAATAATGGAAAATTTAAGTTACCATACTGTAAAAAGTTCTGCTATGTTAGCTAAAGAAAAAGGTAGTTACCCTGAATTTGAAGGTTCTGAATGGAGCAAAGGTATTATTCATTATGATACAGCAAATATAGAAGCTATTAAATTAACAAATCGAACACCTAATGAAGAAAGATTATCTGAGTTAAGAAAATTAGCTAAAGAAGGTATGAGAAATGGTTACTTAATGGCTGTCGCTCCAACAGGGACTATTTCTATTGTTGTTGGTACTACTCAGACAATAGAACCTGTTTATAAAAGAAAATGGATGGAAGAGAATCTTTCTGGATTGATCCCTGTTGTTGCTCCTAATTTAAGTCCAGATACTTGGCAAGGTTACGTACCTGCATATGAAGTAGATCAAATATCTCTTATAAAAGCTGCCGCTATTAGACAGAAATGGATAGATCAAGGACAAAGTCTTAATGTCTTTATCCCAACAAATAAAGCTTCGGGTAAATACTTTAATGCTATTTATGTTACAGCTTATAAATTGGGTCTTAAATCAACGTATTATTTACGCTCAGAGTCTCCTGAAATAATTGAAGATGATGAAGCTGTTAATGATCGTTCTATTGAATGTAAGGATTGTCAGTAAAAATGTGTGTGTATATAGTCTTAAAACAATTTTTAAGCTATATACAAGTAAAAAACTATCTATGACTAATACATTGTCATAGATAGAATATATTAATCTTCTAAGATAGATCTATTAAGATCTAAGCTTAAAATAATCTTAACTCTAAATTCTAAGAACCTAAAAATATAAAATATAAAATAATATTTAAGATGGGAACTATTAATCGTTTTTTTTGAAATGTTATTGTCATTTTTTTTCTTAATCCCTTTTTATATATTCTTTTTAAATAGATATACAAAGTATATCTTTTTTAAGGCCCTTTTATTGACTGGCAATTTGTCCCGTGCCACACATTGTTTAAGGATGTTTTTAAAAGTCTTTAACTATGACTTTTTTACACCGATAATATGACTTTTTTACACCGATAATATGACTTTTTTACACTGAACTATGACTTTTTTACACCGTAATATGACTTTTTTACACCGTAATATGACTTTTTTACACCGTAATATGACTTTTTTACACCGTAATATGACTTTTTTACACCGTAATATGACTTTTTTACACCGATAATATGACTTTTTTACCTCTCTTTTCAAGAAAGAAAGCATCGTCCTTCAGGGCGGTGATAAATTTCTTGACACCAGTATTCGATTGTTTTTCATCTATTATTTTATTAACTATGACTTTTTTACATCAATAATATGACTTTTTAAAAATTCAGTCATATTTAAGTGAAAATATATTAAAATTTCAATAAATAAATATTGTGAGAAAAGGTTGATATTATGAAAGATACAATGCGAAAAAATTCGATGATAGTTAAACATAATTCTTTAATTAGAAGTCGTTATGATTATTCAATGGCTGAGTTAAGAATTATTTTATCAATTGCAAGTATGGTTAATAAAAAAGATGATGATTTCGAAGAGTATTCTGTTAACGCTGGTGATTATGCAAAAATGATGAAGGCTAATAAACAAAATCAAATAACATTACTTAAAAATCTTGGTAGAAGTTTAATGTCTAAGCCTCTTGAAATACCTCAGGAAGATGGAATCCTTATTTGCAATTGGTTTAGCTCATATAGATATATTGATGGTGAGTGTAGAATAGTTTGTACTTTTGATCCTAAATTAAAACCTTATATGCTTCATTTAAAAGAAGAATTCACACAATATAAATTAGAAAATATATTAAAGATGAAATCTGTTTATGCTATAAGACTTTATGAAATTGCTAAAAGTTGGGAAAATAGAGGTAGTTTTACGGTGACTGTTGAAAATTTTAAAAATATGTTTGGTATATCAGACAAATATAAGATGTATGCAGATTTTAAAAAGAAAGTTATATTAAAAGCAGTTTTAGAAATAAATACACATACAGATATAGAAATATCTTTTAAAGAAAGAAAGAAGGAAAGAAAAATTGTTTCACTTGATTTTAGGATTGTTTCTAAAATAGATAAAAAGGTTATATTAGAAAGATCAGTTGTTATTGAAGATAGTGAAAATAACACATTTTGTGATAACTTTTAAAACTAATTTATTTTTTTTAGTTATAATTCTATAAAAAAGGATTATATTTTGAAAGGTAAAGATTTAGAAGAATATGAATATGTTTTTTTGACTGAAAAAAGTTCTCAAATAACGGCTTTATCAGAAGTTGTTGATGCTAATGAAATTGGTGGAAAGTGGGATCCTGCTTATAATACTGAAGAAGCTTTAGCTTTAGTTCCTTTAAGAGGTCATATATTAACTGCAAAAGAACCTAATGAATATAGTAATCCTGATTATGCATCTTGGGGTGAAGAGGGTATATTTATATTCCCAGATGAATATGAATTGAAACCAGCTAAAGGTGCAGAAACTCTTTTATCTACAGCAGTAGCTCACTTAAAAAAAGCAAAAAAAATTATTATAGCTGCAGATTATGATAATGAGGGGGCTACTCTTGCTATGAATGTAATAAAATATGCAGGTGTTGAAGATAGAGTCGAAAGAATGCTTGAAATGGGTTCTCTTCATCCTGTAGAATTAAGAAAAGCTATAGATAATCCAGTAGATATTCCTTATGAGAGAATGTTTGCTGCAGGATCAACAAGAGCTTTTATAGATTGGTCTGAGGGAATGTCTTATAGCAGAGCTTTATCATATTTTCTTGGTAATAAGTATGCTGTTCGACTTAATTTTGGTGGTGTATTAACACCAATTATATATATTGTGATAGAAAGAGAGTTAGCTTTTGATAAGCATGAGGTCTCTTATTATTGGCATGTAGGAGGAAAGCTTAACGTTGATGGTCAATCATTTCCTTTTAAGTTAAAACATCAAGTTGAAAATGATGATGGTAAATTGGTGTTTAGTGAAACATTCGATTCTGAAAAT